>Ga0070698_100003089_pt1 | contig 18348 bp, 13 predicted proteins | sample KBSK1502metaG_FD_65477 | JGI IMG/M metagenome (GOLD analysis project Ga0070698, IMG submission 65477) | Corn, switchgrass and miscanthus rhizosphere microbial communities from Kellogg Biological Station, Michigan, USA - KBS K1-50-2 metaG | ecosystem: Host-associated > Plants > Roots >...
GTCTGACTCTGGCGCGATTCCACGCGCCTGAGACGTGCGGGTCTCCGGCGATTGTGACCGAGCTGGTGTTCGCTTTTCCGCCCCCGCCCGGCGGGGCCGCCGGACGCAGCACGCCGGCGTCCCACGTGACGGTCGTTGCCCTGCTCAGCACGGCGGCGTTCGCCGGCGGCGCCGGAACCGCGAGCCCCGCACTGTCGCGCACGAATGCGCTCGATCTCGTGAGCCGCGTGGCCCAGCGCGCCGAAAGCCGCGCGACGCTGATCCGGCCGGCGGCGCTCGATCCCGATCGCGCCGCCGACGCGGGTGAAGTCGTCCCGCTGCGCGCGCCGCCCGCACCTCGCTATGCCGTCGGATTTCGTACCCGATTCATCGCTCTTGGCGGCGACACCACGCTCGTCACCGGTGTGGCGGTGACGGACCCCCAGCTCCGCGCCTTCCACTGGGTGATCAGGCCGCTCCGATCCAGGCTCACGGGCGGCATGATCCACGCGCCCGGCCCCAGCCGCTATTCGCTGCGTGGCGCGATCACGGGCGAGGGTGGCGGCACGCTGCTCTTGCTCGATGAGATTGCCGACGTGTCGGCGCGGGAGTCGCGAGCGACGGCGGTGGATGCGGCGACGCGGCAGGTCGTCACGGCGCAGCCGCTCGCGCTGCGTTGCCCGTGAACATAACGTTCCGCACGTGAAGATCTACACGAAGACCGGCGACGCAGGCGAAACGGGACTGTTCGGCGGCGGCCGCGTCCCCAAGGACGATCCTCGCGTCCGAGCCTACGGCGACGTCGACGAAACGAATGCCGCGATCGGGTTCGCGGCGTCCCTCGATCCGACGCAGTTCGAGAGTGATGCCCTCCAGGCGATTCAGCGCGATCTCTTCACCATCGGTGCGGAATTGGCGACTCCCAACGCCGCCAAAGTGCGCGACGCGATCGGCGCGGAGCCGGTAAGCGCCCTCGAACGCCTGATCGACAAGTATGAGGCGTCGCTCCCTCCGCTCAAGAACTTCATTCTGCCAGGCGGTGCTCCGAAGGCAGCTGCATTCCATCTCGCGCGCACGACCTGCCGGCGTGCCGAGCGCTCCGTCGTGACGCTCTCTCGCGATCAGCAGATCAATCCCGTGATCATCCACTACCTGAACCGCTTGTCCGACTTGCTGTTCATGCTCGCGCGAGGATGCAACAAGCAAGCCGGACGCTCCGACATCGAGTGGTAACCATCCGCGTCCCGCTCGTCGAGCAGCGAGATGCCTCCTACGACATCCTGATCGGCGCAGGGTTAGTTCATCAGCTCGACAAGATCTTGCCGGAGTACTGCCCTCGGGCGGCGTACGCACTGATTTCGGATTCGCATATCGGGAAGCTTTACGGCGAGGATCTCCTGAAGCGGCTATCGGCTATTGGCTATCGGGCGGAACTCCTCACGTTCCCTGCCGGCGAATCGAACAAGACGCGCGATACCTGGGCATCATTGTCCGACCGGATGCTCGCCGCTCATTTCGGCCGCGACTCGGCGGTGATCGCGCTCGGCGGCGGCGTCGTGAACGATCTCGCCGGCTTCGTCGCAGCGACCTACCTCCGCGGCGTCCCGCTGGTACAGGTGCCGACGTCGTTGCTCGCGATGATCGACTCCTCGATCGGCGGCAAGACCGGTGTCGACGTCCCCGCGGGCAAGAATCTGCTCGGCGCGTTTCACCAACCATGCGTCGTCGTCGCCGACCTGGCGCTCCTGGGCTCGCTGTCGAGCGTGCAGCTCGCCGCGGGACTCGCCGAGGCGGTGAAGCACGGCGTGATCGCCGACGCCGAGTACTTCGCGTTTCTCGAAAGCGAATACGCGGCGATCTTCGCGAAACACGCGCCCGCGCTCGAGCGCGTGGTGCGCCGCTCGGTCGAGATCAAGGCCGCGGTCGTCGCCCAGGACGAGCGCGAGAAGGGGAAGCGCGCCATTCTGAATTTCGGTCACACCGTGGGACACGCGATCGAAGCGACGTCGAAGTACGAGGTGCTGCACGGCGAAGCGGTGGCGATCGGGATGGTGTACGAGGGCCGGCTCGCCGAGACGCTCGGCATCGCGGCGGCGGGCACCGCGCAGCGCATCCGGGCGGTGCTGGAACGGCTCCATTTGCCGGTCGAGCGACCCGATGCGAGTCACGTGGACGACTTGATCACGGCGATGCGCGCCGACAAGAAGGTGCGCGCGGGCGAAATCCGTCTTGCCCTCCCACGCGCGATCGGCGCTGCGCACGGTGACGATGGTCACGGGTGGACAGTCTCTGTGGATGAAGCGACGATTCGTCAGGTCCTGGTCAACACGTAGCCCACATTCCTTTCCACGTCTCCACAGCCGAAAACTCATCCTTCGGATTGAGTGATCGCACATGGGGTTATCGCCTTCCGAATTCACTTTCCACAGGTTCTGTGGATAGTGGACAAACGGGCGAATCCCTACAAACCAAATAATTTGTGATGTGGAAAACTGGGTTTATTTGCACCTATTGGCAGGAAAACCTATATTGGCGCGTGGTTTAGGTGGCCTGACGGCGGCTTCGCCCGTCGTTTCCACACCAACTTCGCGTTTCAAGGGGAGTCGCGCATGGCGAGGTCGAATGCCGGCAAGGCGAAGGCGTTTTTCCGCACCACCCCCTCCGGAGCCTTCGACCAATACCTGCAAGACATACAAAAACTTCCTCTCATAAAAGATCCCGCTGAAGAACGTCGCCTGGCACGTCGAGTGCAACGAGGCGACGAAAAAGCGGCCGAGCGTTTGGTCACAGCCAATCTCCGATTTGTCATCTCCTACGTAAAAAAATATCAGGGTCACGGTCTCGATCTCTCCGAGCTCGTCGCCATCGGCAATGAAGGGCTGCTCAAGGCCGTCAAGAAGTTCGATCCCGATCAGGGCGTCAAGTTCATCTCGTACGCGGTGTGGTGGGTGCGCCAGGCGGTACTGAAGGCGCTGGCGGAGCAGACGCGGAGCGTGCGCATTCCGCTCAATCAGAACTCCCAGCTGATCCGCATGAGCCGTACCGAGACGTACCTGTCGCAAGAGCTCGGCCGCGAACCGACCGATAACGAAATCGCGCAGGCGCTGGAGGACAGCGTCGAGAATGTGCGCACCGCGCGCCGCATGACGGCCGCGGAGCTATCGCTCGACGCGCCCGTCGATCGCACCGACAAAGATGCCGCCACACTCGGCGAGCGATTTGCCGGGCAGGAAGGCGGCGAGATCGAGGAGCGCACCGACGGCAAGTTGATGCGCGAGTTCATCGACCGAATCTTCCAGAAGTACCTCACGCCGCGTGAGCGCAAGATTCTCTATCTCTACTACGGACTCGAAGAGGGCAGCGAAGCGATGACGCTCGAGAAGATCGGAGCGCTGATGGGCGTCACGCGGGAGAGAATCCGGCAAATTAGAGAACGGGCGTTTGAGAAGCTCCGCGAGTCGCCGGATGGAAAAGCGCTGAAGGGATTTTGGAGAGCTGCCTAGGACAATCAAAGACTAGACGTCGAGGGGGTCAGGACAGTCTGTCCTGGCCCCCTTTTGACTACTATATAGCATGACCTCGGCCCTAGCCCGCGATCTCGCCCCCATCGTCGGCGTTAGACACGTTCGAGAAGCTCGGGCAGAACGCGTGACGTACTCGATGGACGGCCTGCCGACTCATCGCCGCGTTCCTGATCTCGTCGTGCTTCCCGGCACACGCGAAGAGCTGATCGCCGTCGTGCGGCTGCTCGCCGCACTCGGCGTGCCGTTCGTGCCGCGCGGCGCGGGGACGGGTCTGTCGGGCGGCGCGCTCGCCGATGAAGGCTCGGCGCTCGTGGTCCTGACTCGGCTGAATCGGATCCTGCGGATCGACAAGGACAACCGATACGCCATCGTCGAGCCCGGCGTCGTCAACGCGAAGCTCGGCGCGGCGGCGCGGCCCCACGGCCTGCAATACGCTCCCGATCCTTCGAGCCAGAGCGCGTGCACGATCGGGGGGAACGTCGCCGAGAACGCCGGCGGACCGCATTGCCTCAAGTACGGCGTCACGGCGAACCACATCCTGGCCCTCGAGGTGCTGCTGGCGGACGGGTCACTCGTGGACATCGGCAGCTCCGGCGGCGAGCCCTGGGGACCGGATCTCGTCGGCCTGTTCGTCGGCTCGGAGGGCAACTTCGGCATCGCCACCAGAATCACCGTGCGTTTGACGCCGCTCCCCCGCGCGGTGCGAACGCTCCTCGCCGACTTCAACGCGCTCAAGACCGCCGGCGCGGCGGTCTCCGCCATCATCGCCGCCGGCATCGTGCCCGCGGCACTCGAGATGATGGACCAGTCCTGCATCCGTGCCGTGGAGGATTCGGTGTACGCCGCCGGTTATCCGCGCGACGCTGCCGCGGTGCTCCTGGTCGAGATCGACGGCGGGAACGCCGGCGCCGTCGTCGCCGAGGCCGAGGCGGTGGCCGAGCTGCTGCGTGGATCCGGGGCGCGGTCGGTTCGGACCGCGGCGAGCGAGGCAGAGCGCGAGCGCCTGTGGCAGGGGCGCAAGAAGGCGTTCGGGGCGATGGGCCGCTTGTCGCGCGATCTCGTGGTACAGGACGCCGTCGTCCCCCGCTCCGCGCTCCCTCACGTACTCGAAACGATCTCCACGATCGCCAGTCACTACGGCCTCGTCGTCAGCAACGTCTTCCACGCCGGCGACGGCAATCTGCATCCCAATATCTCGTTCGATGCGACCGATCCGGAGCTCGAGCGACGCGTCGAGGCGGCCAGCGCCGAGATCATGCAGACGTGTATTGACGCAGGCGGCACGATTACTGGCGAGCACGGCGTCGGCATCGACAAGTTGCGGTATATGCCGCTGATCTTCGACGCGGAGTCGCTGGGCGCGATGCACGCGGTGCGGCTCGTGTTTGATCCTGACGAACGGGTCAACCCTGGGAAGGTCGTGCCGGTGCATGCATGTCGTGAATGGACTCACGTGCGACGTGACGGCGTGCGGCGTGACAATGAAAGTGCCAATGCCGCACGCCACACGCCGCACGCGATGGCTGGTACGGTATGACCATTCTCGAGAAGGTCACGGCGCTGTTGGGGGAAGGAGCAGTACTCGAAGCGGCACAGGACCGCGTCCCACGCATCGCCCCCGGTTCACCCGACGCGGTCGCCCTGCTGTTGGGCACCGCCCATCAGGAGGGGTGGCGCGTGCGCATCGAAGGCGCCGGCACCTGGCTGCCGAGCGACGCGCCCGCCGACCTCGCGCTCACGACGCGGCGGCTCGACCGCATTCCCGCGATCGAACCATCGGATCTCACGGCGACGGCCGAAGCAGGGATCGGACTCGATCAGTTGCGCCAGCAGCTCGCCGATCAGGGGGCCTGGCTCGCCATCGATCCGCCCGGGCTCGCAGGCCGCACCCTCGGCTCCGTCGTCTCGACCGCGTCGGCCGGCCCGTTGCGCCACGGCTTCGGTCCCATCAAGGATCATCTGCTCGGCGTGACGTTCGTAACGGGCGACGGCCGCATGGTGCAGAGCGGTGGGCGCGTCATGAAGAACGTGGCGGGCTACGATCTCACGCGGCTACAGGCGGGCGGATTCGGCGCGTTCGGCGTAATCGTGCTTGTGCATCTGCGGCTGCGCACGCTGCCGCGCGCCGACGTGACCTATCTGCTCGAAGGCGCGCGTGAAGACCTGACGCAGGTCGGCGAAGACATCGCAGCCGCCGGGCTAACCCCCGCTGCGCTGGAGCTGGTGTCTCCCGCGCTCGCGCGGCGTGAGCGCTGGGTTTTGGGCGTACGGCTCGCGGGATCGCCGGCGCTCGTCGCGGCCGACGAGGCGGGACTCGGCGCCGCGAGCGGCGGCGGCCGCTTCACGCCGCTCCGCGCCGAAGAGGCGCATGCGTTTTGGATGCGGCTCGCGGAAGGGTTCGCGATCCGCCCCGTGACGTTCCGCATCGCCGGCGTCCCCACCGCGAGCGACGAGCTGCTCGATCTGCTGCAGCATCAGCTGGGGGACGAATGGATCTCCGCCTCGCCCGCCGCCGGCGCGATCCGCTGGACCGGTGAGGCGAGCATCGATCGGCTCCAGCGGTTGCGCCGCACGCTCGCCGGACTCGAGGTCCCGCTCACGCTCGAGCGCGCTCCCTGGGCGCTGCGTGGCGCCGTCGGTCACTTCGGAGCGTACCGTGAGGGCGTCGGCCCGCTCGTCGCCGGCCTGCGCCGCACGTTCGATCCCGGAGGTGCCCTCGTCGTCGCCACAGAAGGCTCATGACGGAAGGACGAGGCGGATTCGAAGGGCTCGACGCGTGTGTCCACTGTGGGTTTTGCCTTCAAGCGTGTCCGACGTTTCTTGTCACCGGCGATGAAGCCGATTCACCACGCGGCCGCATCGAGCTGATGCGGGGGCTCGAGCGCGGCGACATCGCCGTGACCGACCCTGCCCTCTTCTATCATCTCGACCGCTGTCTGGGCTGCCGGGGCTGCGAACCGGTCTGCCCGTCGGGCGTGCAGTACGGCCACGGCCTCGAAGCGGCGCGCGCTCGGATCACCGCGGCTCGGGGCGTCTCGCGCCTCGCCCGCCTGGCGCTGTGGGCGCTTACGACGCCGGGCGTTTCGTCGATCGTCTACTGGTTTTCTCGCCGACTACGATCGGTACTCCCTCGGAGCCTCGCTGGCTGGGGGCGACTACGGTTCGCGATGGGGATGTTGGTGGCGACGAAGCCGCAACGGCGTGTGGCGTTCGGCGTGCGGCGTAGGCACTTACCGTTCAACGCCGCACGCGACACGCCGCACGCAGTACAGGTCTTCCGCGGCTGCGTCATGCAGGGCCTCTTCTCCCATGTTCACGACGCAACGATCCGCACATTGGCCGTGAACGGGCACCAGGCCGTCGAAGTCAGTGGCCAGGTGTGCTGCGGTGCCTTGCACGCTCATGCCGGCCTCCATGCGGAAGCACTCGACCTGGCTCGCGCAAACGTCGCAGCCTTTGGCGACGGCACTGAACCGATCGTCGTCAACAGCGCCGGCTGTGGGGCCCTGATGAAGGAGTATGGGCGGCTCCTGGGAGATGCACCCAGCCGACGGTTTGCTGCTCGTGTGAAGGACGTGACGGAGCTGTTCGCGCCCGCTCCCGCACCTGGCGCGCCGCTCGATCTTCACGTCGCGTACGATCCGCCGTGCCACCTGCTGCACGCGCAAGGGATCGCCGCGGAGCCGCTGAAGCTCTTCGCCGCAATTCCGCTGCTGGAGCTCGTCCCGGTCCCCGGAGCCGCTGAATGCTGTGGCTCCGCCGGGCTGTTCACGCTGCTCGAGCCCGAAATGTCGCGCGCCGTCCTCGCGCCGAAGATCGAGCGCTTGCGCGAAGCGGCACCGCAGGTCGTCGCGACCGGAAACCCGGGCTGCCTCATGCAGCTCGGCGCGGGACTGGCGGCGGCCGGCATTCGCGCGCGCGTCCGTCATCCCGTGGAGCTGCTCGATGACGCCTACCGCGCCGCCGGACGGTACGAATGACCGGGGGCGCGCGACGGCTGACGGCCCCGGACGGCGTCGAGCTCGCGCTGCACCGGCTGCGGGCATTTCGGGACGGGCGTCCCGCGGTTCTGCTCGTACACGGCGCCTTCACCAACCATCGATTCTGGCTGCGTTCCTCGGACGGCACCGCGGCCGGGGGCATGGCGCACTTCCTGGGCGCCGCGGGGCTCGACGTCTGGCTCGCCGACCTGCGCCACCACGGGGAAAGCGCGCGCGAACCACGGCGCGGGGCCTGGACGTTCGAGGACTGGGTGCTCCACGACACGCCCACGTTCGTCGCCCGCGTGCGCGAGGAAACGGACGGCGCGCCGCTCGCCTGGATCGGGCATTCCGCCGGCGGGGCCGCCGGGCTGTGCTGGCTCGCGCGCGTGGCGGCGGCGGCACCGATTCGTGGCATCGTCACGCTGGGCACACCGGGGCCCCGGCGCCTCGGGCCGGTGCGGCGTACCCTCGCCGCCGCGACGATGGCGGTGTCCCGGCTGCTCGGGCGATTCCCCGCGCGCTACCTGCGCTTCGGCAACGAGGACGAGGCCGCGGAGATCATCGCGGAATGGATGGAGTGGAACGTGCGAGGCAGGTGGCTCGGCACCGACGGCTTTGACTACTTTGCGGGCCTCACGGCGCTGAGCACGCCGTACCTTGGCGTGGCCGGCGGGTCCGACTGGATGTTCGCGCCACCGCGGGCGTGCCAGCAAGTCGTCGACCGCGTCGGTGCCGCGCGCAAGGCGCTTGCAATCGCGCCCGGGTTATCGCACCGGGGACTGGTGTTGAGCAAGGAGGCGCGGACGTCGTGCTGGCCGGCCGTCGTGGCATGGCTCAAGGAGACGTTGTGACCGAGGCGGTTCTGTTCGACTTCAACGGGGTGCTGGTCGACGATGAGTCGCAGCACTGCGAAGCGCTGCAGCGCGTGCTCGCAGATGAAGGCATCACGCTGACGCGCGAACAGTACTACGCCGATTATCTGGGCCTGGACGATCGCAGCGGCTTTGTCGAGGCCTACCGTCGTGCCCAGCGCACGGTGACCTCCGAGCTGCTGAAGTACCTCGTCGCGAAGAAGTCGCAACTCTATCTGGAGCTTGTCGCCACGTCGCTGCGGCTGGTCGACGGCGCTCCCGAATTCGTCCACGACGCGGAGCGTCGTTTCCGTCTGGGCATCGTGTCTGGTGCGTTGCGCCGGGAAATCGATCACGTCCTGGGAAGGACGGGACTCGGGCCTTGCTTCGAGATCATCATCGCGGCGGACGACGTCGCGCGCTGCAAGCCCGATCCCGCCGCTTATCTCGCGGCCCACAAGGCCTTCGATGCCCGGCGCCGGATCGCCGTGGACGCCTGTGTGGTCATCGAGGACTCGTTGCCGGGACTCCAGGCGGCGCGCGCCGCCGGGATGGCGTGCGTGATGCTGACCACGAACCACCGCTCGCCCACGTTCGAGGGCCGGGGTGCCGCGGTGCTCTGGGATTCCTTCGCCGGGCACAGCGCCGGGGAGCTGGCCGGCCTGTGAGCGACGCCTTTCCCACCGCGCCGAGCGCCACGGTGACGCGGCTCGAGCGGGACGCGGTGCCGGCGGAAATCGTCGATCAGCTGCGCGCGGGCGCCATCGTGGCGCCGGCGGTCGTCGGGACCATCGAGCTCGTGGGCTCGGGGGGCGGGCAAGGCGCGATCACCTGTTTTCAGGGGCTGCTCACCAGCGATATCGAGAAGCCGGGCGATGGGGCATTCGTCTACGGCGCGCTGCTCACTCCCAAGGGAATGATCGTGGTCGATGGCTGGGCGGCTCGCCTCGGGTCACGCGTGCGGTTCACGGTGCCGGCCGAGGGTCGTGAGCGCGCGATGCTGATCTTGCAGCGCTCGGTCCCGCCGCGGCTCGCGCGCTCCGCCGATCGCACTGACGAGACCGCCGTGCTGCGTGTCGCGGGGGCGCACGCCGTTGCGGTGATGGGCGCGGCCGGCATCCCGATCCCGCAGGCGCCGAATCACGCCGTCGAAGGATCGGTGGGTGGCGTCACGATCGAGGTCGCGCGGACGAGCGATGCGACACCACCGCCCTTCGTCTTCCAGATCACGCTCCCGGCCGACCAGGGCGGCGCGATGCGGGGACGGCTGCGGGCGGCCGGCGCGCACGACGCGACGCCCGACGCGCTGGAGCTGGCTCGGATCCTCGCGGGGTGGCCGCGGCTCAGCTCGGAGGTCGACGAGAAGACGATTCCGCAGGAAGTGCGCTTCGATGAAATCGGCGGCGTCTCGTATACGAAGGGCTGCTACACCGGCCAGGAAACGGTGAGCCGCCTGCATTTCCGCGGGCATGCCAACCGCCAGCTCCGCGGCCTGCTGTTCGACGCCGATCCCCCGGCGGCACCGGCGGCGGGCTGGAGCGCGGTGACGTTCGAGGAACACGAGGTCGGGCGTGTCACCAGCATCGCCTGGCTGCCTGACGGCGGCGGATCGGTGCTCGGGCGCTGGGTCGGTCTCGCGATCGTGCGGCGCGAGGTGCCGGTTGGCGCCATGGTGCGGGCGGCTGGGCGCGAGGCCCGCGTGGTGGCCCTGCCCTTCGACGCGCCTCACGTCGCTCCCGCGTGAGGGTTCTCGTCACCGGCGCCGCCGGGCTCGTCGGCACGCATGTGCTCGACGCGCTGCGGTCACGGCGTGAGCAGCCTCCGGCGCGGGCGCTCGTGCGGGAACACTCCCGGGCGGTCGTCGAAGCCTTCGGCGCCGAAGCGATCGTCGGCGACGTCACCGACCAGAGTACCTGGCAGCGAGCGTCGCAAGGCGTGGACGCAATCATCCACGCCGCAGCACTCGTGGCCTCGCACGACTCGTTCGACGAATTCACGCGTGTCAACGTCGGCGGGACGCGCCTCGCGCTCGAGGCCGCCCGGCGGACAGGGGCGCGGCTCATTCATGTCTCGACCGTTGCGGTGTACGGCCGCGCGAAGGTGTTCGAGACTGGAGCGCAGGGCGTCACCGAGGACTATCCGTTTCAGCCCCTGCCCGTCTCCGACTTCTACGCACGCGCCAAGCGCGCGGCAGAACAGCTGGTGCAAGAAGAAGCGGCTAAAGGCGGGCTCTCCGTCATCGCGATCCGGCCCAACGTGATCTATGGCGAGCGCGACCGTCTTTTCACTCTTCGCCTGATCGCGAATCTGCGGCGTGGATTTCTGCCGCAGATCGGGCCCGGAACGAATCACTTGTCGTGCGTGTATGCGGGCAACGTGGCCTCTGCGATTCTCGCCGCGCTCGATGCGCCCGCCCAGCCGGGATTCCGCGCCTACAACGTCACGCGCGACGCGCCGCCTCTGCTGACGCAGCGAGAGTTCTTCGCAGCGTTCGCGGACGCGTTAGCGGTCAGGCCGCTCGAGATCCCCGTGCCGGTGCCGTTGATCCGGATCGGCGTGAAAGTCTGGAGCGTGTTGATGCGGCTGGCGCTGCCGGGTCGCTACACAGCCCTCGGGAATTCGGCGATGTCGTTCATTCTCGGCGAGAACCCCTACTCCGTCGAGCGCATCCGGAGCGAGCTCGGTTGGATGCCGCCGCTCGACACGCGCAGCGCGATCGCGCGGTCGGTGCTGGAAACAAAAAGCCCGGGCAGCGCCCGGGCTTGAAGTCCTCTACAAACCGCGCGACGCTACGGACGAGGCTTCGCCGCAGGTTTCGCAGCCGGTTTCGCAGCGGGAGCAGGTGGCGGCGTGGTCGTGGTAGTGGTGGTGGTGGTGGTGGTCGTGGTGTGCGCCTTGGTGGTGTCGGCAGGCGCCATCATCTTCATCGAATCCGCCATTTTCATCGACGAGCTATCGGCGGCGGCGTTGCTGTTCTGCGCCTTCTTGCACGCCCCTGCTGCCATGACGACAACCGCCACAGCCAATGCGATGCGCTTCATGCGAGCTCCTGTTTAGGTACGGGGGTCGTGAACGACGGCGAAACGTACATAGGGGACCTGTGCAGTCAAGCTGCGCTAAGTTATAGGAATCATGCTGCCTTCTGATCGACGCACATTCCTCGGCCGCCTCTCCGCGCTCGCCGGATGGATGACACTCGGTCGGCCAAGCGGCCAGCAGCCGGTCGTCGACGCCCGGCCCACCGCGTTGTTCCAGCAGCCCGAAGGCCGCAAGAACCTGGTCCGGATCACCGTATCCGGACTCGGCGCGCCCGCCGCGCGCGCGCGCGTGACGGACCGGCACGGCGCGCTCGTCGGGACGGCGGGGCTATTGCCGACGCCGCAGGGCGCGGCGTTGAGCGGTGAAGTCTGGGTCCCGCTCTCGGAGCCATCCGATTTCCAGATCGACGTCGAGGTCGGCCGCGATCGCGCTGCGCGGCGCCGGCTGCACCTCACGCCGGCGAAACGGTGGACCCTCTACTGGCTCCCGTCGATCCATACCGACGTCGGCTACACCGACGTGCAGGAGCGCGCACTCGAAATCCATCGCAAGAATCTCGACGCGGCGCTCGCGTGGACCGCCACGCATCGGGATTTTCACTTCACCGCCGAGTGCGCGCTGCAGGTGCTGTCGTACCTCGAGAACCGCTCGCCGGAAGCGGGCGACGCGCTGGTGCAGGCGATCCGTGACGGCAAGATCGGCTGGCAGGCGTTGTTCGCGAACATGCTCACCGGCATTCTCGATCACGAGACATTCGCCCGGCTCGTGTGGCCCGCGGGCAAGCTCGCGCGCGAGCGCGGTCTGACGTTCGCCTCCGCGCAGATCACCGACGTCCCCGGGCAAACGCTGACGTTCCCGATGCTGCTCGCCGCGAGCGGCGTGAAGTACCTGGCCAGCGGTCCGAATCCCGAGCGCGCCGTGCCGCTGCTGCCCGCTTCCGGCACCGAAGGGGGGGGCACCGCGTACCCTCAGCTCTACTACTGGGAAGGACCTGACGGCAGCCGCGTCCTCCATTGGCGCGCGCACCACTACGGGGACGGCACGCGCTTCGGCTTCGATGTCGGGCCCGACGAAATGGGCCACCGTCTGTCGGACTGGCTCCTCAATCAGCCTGCATTTCTGGCCCAGAATTGGCCGTATGACACTGCGCTGCTGTACGGTGCCGACTGGCAGGACAACGCCCCTCTGAAGGAAGCGATCGTCACCAACGTCCAGGAGTTCGGCCGCCGGTTCACGTGGCCACGTATCCTCACCGGCCGCCCGGACGACTTCTTCCGCGACGTCGAGCGCCGTTATGGCACCAAGATTCCTGTGCGGCGCGGCGATACCGGCCTCTACTGGGAGGACGGCGCAGCCTCCACGGCGGCGGAGCTGGCGGCATTCCGCTCCGCCCAGCTCGCGGCCCGGGCGTCCGAGATCGTCGCGCTCTGGGACGACCGGATCGAGCCGCGGGACGATGATGCCCCGTTGCGCCGCCGCACCCGCGCCGATGCCCGCGCCGCGATGTGGCGGGACCTCCTGCTGTTCGGCGAGCACACGTGGGGCGCGGACGAAAGCGTAAGCGCCCCGGCATCGCGCCAGACCGTCGCACAGTGGGCGTACAAGAGGCGCTTCATCGACTCGAGCGCCGCCGCGGCGCGTGATTACGTCAGCGAGGGCCTGCTGCGTCTCGGCCGGGCTTCGCGCACCGGCCCGGGCCGCCTCGTGTTCAATGCGGGCAGTTGGGAGCGCACCGACGTCGCGCGCGTACCGGGCGGCGCCGGCAAATCGCTCAGCTCCGACGGCCGCGAGCTCGCGTCCGTGGATCTCGACGACGGCGACGCGCTCGTCCTGTTCCGCGAAGTCCCCCCGCTCGGCTACCTCGCGCTCACAGAGTCGCAGGGCGCTCCCCGCCCTCCCGCTGCCGACGGCGAGGCACTCGATGCAAAAGCAGGAGGCTTCGCGGTCCAGCTCGACCCCGCGACCGGGGCGATCCGCTCGCTGACCGGCCCCGACGGGAAAGAGCGTGTGAAACCGTCGGATTGGTCCGGTCTGAACCAGCTCGTCTACGCGCGCGGCGGCGAGCACAGCGCGTTGTGGACTTCGGGCAATCGCGACGAGCTGAAGAATCCGCCGCAGCTCCAGCTGACCCAGGCTAAGTTCGTGCGGTGCCGCCGTGAACGCCTCCCCGGCATCGGCGTGCGCCTCGTGGTCGAGCGTGCGCTCGACGGTTTCCCCGCCATCACCTCGATCGTGACGCTCTATGACGAGCTGCCCTGGGTCGACATCGAGAATCGCATCGTCAAGACCGCGACGCTCGCGAAAGAGGCGCTGTACGTCGCGTTTCCCTTTGCGTTCCTCAAGCCCGCGGTCGATGTCGAAATCCCGCTCGGCAGAATGGCGGTCGACAAGGATCAGCAGCCCGGCAGCTGCCGCGACTGGTACTGTCACGCGCATTGGGTCTGGCTGCACGAGGCGACCGACGGCGTGCTGTGGAGCGGTCCGGACACGCCGCTGTTCACGCTCAATGATCTGTTCCGCGGAGCGTGGCGCCGCACGCTCGTTCCCCCCCCCGATGGCACGCTCTTCGCCTACGCGATGAACAACTACTGGCACACGAACTATGCGGCGTCACAGGGCGGCGCCTGTGCGTTCCGCTTCAGAATCTCGCTGCTCGCGCCCGGAGATGCGGCGGAACCGGTGCGACGCGGGTGGGCCGCCTGCGACCCGCTGTACGTCAGCCCAGCGTACACGAACGACGCGCCCGGTCCCCTGATCGCAAAGGACCGCGCGCTGTTCTACGCGGACAAGGGTGTGATGGTAGTCGGCGCGAGGCCTGCGGACGACGGTGAGGGCGTCATCGTGAAACTGCTCGATGTCGCCGGACAGGCGCACACCGTCGGCGTGTGGCCCGCGGGGTACGCGTTCAGGCTCGCGCGTCACACGACGCTCGTCGAGCAGAACGGCGATGCGATTGCGGTGAGCGGTGATGGCCGGGCGTCGGTCGATCTCCCGGCATGGGGGATCGCGGCAGCTCGGCTCTTTACTCCAGCTGAGGGAGGGGGGGGGAGCTCCTGAGCGGCAGGCGCCGCGACGTCGAGTTTGCTCCGAAGGACGCGCAATTGCGGGATGACGTCCGCACGCTCGGCGCACTCGTCGGCGACGTGCTGCGCGAGCAGTGTGGTGACGCCTTCTTCCAGCTCGTGGAGCGTGCGCGGCGCGCCGCGATTGCCGGCGCCGACGACGAGCTGCACGCGCTGCTCCGCGGCCTGCCGCCGCGCGATGCCGAGACGCTGGTCCGCGCGTTTACCACCTACTTCGAAGTCGTCAATCTCGCCGAGCGGATTCACCGCATCCGGCGCCGCCGCGACTATCTGCGCAGCGCGAGTGACCCGCAGGAGGGCAGTCTCGCCGACATGGCCCGCCGGCTGACCGCCGCCGGCGTCACGCCGCCCCAGACCGCGGCGCTGCTCCAGCGGCTGCGGATCGAACCGGTGTTCACCGCGCATCCCACCGAAGCCACCCGGCGCACCCTGCTCGAAAAGGAGCAGGTGATTGGCCGGCTGCTCGTCGAGCGGCTCGATCCGTCGCGCACGCCCGATGAAGAGCGTGCCGCGTTGGAGCGGATCCGCGAGGAGGTCACCGCGACTTGGCAGACCGATCCGCAGCCTTCCGCACGGCCCACGGTGATGGACGAGCTGGAAAACGTGCTCTTCTATCTGACTGATGTCGTCTACCGCATTGTGCCGCCGTTCTACGAAGAATTCGAGCAGGCGGTGCGCAGCGCGTACGACATCGAAGTGCCTGCCGGCGGGGGGCGCGTGCTGCGCTTTGGCTCCTGGGTTGGCGGCGACATGGACGGCAATCCCAACGTTGGCGCCGAGACGCTGCGCGCCGGGTTCGCGCGCCAACGCGAGCTGGTGCTGGATCGTTATCGACGCGAGGCGACCGAGCTGGCGCGCCGGCTGTCGCAATCAGGAGCCCGCACGGGCGTGAGCGATGCCGTGCGCGAGCGCGTCGCGACCTATGCCGCCCAGTTCCCCAAGACGCTGGCCGCGATTCCCACGCGCTATCACGACATGCCGTACCGCGTGCTGTTCAGCCTGATCGCCGCGCGGCTCGAGGCAACCCGACGCGACGAACCCAACGGCTACACCGGCGCCGGCGAGCTCGAGCGCGACCTGGGCGCCGTGATCTCGAGCCTCCGCACGCACCGCGGCGAGCACGCGGGATTGTTCGGCGTGCTGCGGCTGCTGCGGCGCGTCGAGACGTTCGGCTTCCACCTGGCCACGATCGACGTGCGCCAGCATTCGCATGTCCATCGCGCCGTGATCGGGACGCTGCTCGGCGACCCAACGTGGCCCGCACGCCCCCCAGCCGAGCGTCTCGCGCGATTGCACCTGGTGCTCGAGCGCGGCGAGCAGCCGCCAGGATCACCTGACGCCGAGGCCGTGCGAACGTTGGACGTCTTCAAGGCGATCGCCGACTGCCGGACGCGCTACGGGCCGGACGCCGTCGGACCCTACATCATCAGCATGGCGCAGGGCGCCGATGATGTCCTCACCGTCCTGGTCCTCGCCCGGTGGGGCGGCCTGGCAGAAGGAGACCATGTACCGCTGGACGCCGCGCCCCTGTTCGAAACGGTGACCGATCTCGAGGGCTCGCCCGCCGTCATGCGGGAGCTGCTCGAGGAGCCCTACTACCGGGCCCACCTCGCCGAGCGTGGGATGCACCAGATGGTGATGATCGGATACTCCGACAGCAACAAGGACGCGGGGATCGGCGCGGCACGCTGGGCGTTGTATCGGGCGCAGGCAGCGCTCGTCGCGACGGCGGAGCGGTCAGCAGTCGATCTGACGTTCTTTCACGGCCGGGGCGGCACCGTCAGCCGCGGCGGCGGCAAGATCTCGAGCGCGATTCTGAGCGCGCCGCCCCGCTCGATCCGCGGCCGTCTCCGTATGACCGAACAGGGCGAGGCCATCAATGCGAAGTACGGGCTGCGCGGCATCGCCTTGCGCACCCTCGAGCAGACGGTGAGCGCCGTGGCCCTGGCGACCGCCCTGCCCCGCCCAGTCGACGCGCGCGAGCCGACCTGGACCGGCATCATGGACACGATTGGGCAGGACAGCCGCGCGGCGTATCGCGCGCTCGTATACGAAGACGCGCAGTTCGTCGAATACTTCCGGCGGGCGACGCCCATCGACGTCATCCAACGCATGGAAATCGGCAGCCGCCCCGCCACCCGCTTCGCCGACCACCAACCGGGCGAGATCGAGGCGTTGCGCGCCATCCCGTGGGTCTTCGCCTGGACGCAGAGCCGCCATCTGCTGCCGGGCTGGTACGGGCTGGGGACCGCGCTCGACCGCGCGCGGGAGCGGTACGGCGTTGCGGCATTGGACGACATGATCCGCGAATGGCCCTTCCTCCGGGCGCTGATTGACGACGTCGAGATGGTGCTCGGCACGGCGGATTTCGCGATCGCGGCACGTTACGCGGCTCTGGCCGGCGAGCTTGGCGACCGTTACTTCCCGCTGATTCGGGCGGAATTCGATCGCACGGTCGCGAACGTGCTCGCGTTGAAGCACGAGAACGCGCTGCTCGATTCCGACCCGGCCCTGCAGCGGTCGATCTTGTTACGAAATCCGTATGTCGACCCGATGAGTTTGTTACAGATCGATCTGCTGGAGCGGTGGCGCACCGCCGGCCGGCCCGACGACGACGTCTTCCGGGCGCTGCTGGCCACCGTGCGGGGGATCGCGCAAGGGTTGCAGAGCACGGGTTGAATGGTTTAATGTCGAACCCATGACCCAAGCGACGACACTCGGTGAGTTGAAGCGCACGGAGTGGGCCAGCCCGGCCCGCCGCCAGCGCACCGTCAAAGACGAAATGCGCGAGAACCTGACCTGTCTGCTCGAGAACGGCTCGCCGCTGTTCCCCGGCATCGTGGGATATGAAGAGACCGTCCTGCCGCAGCTCGTCAACGCGATTCTCTCGCGCCACAATTTTATTCTGCTCGGCCTCCGCGGGCAGGCGAAGAGCCGCATCCTCCGCCAGCTCGTCACGCTGCTCGATGAAGAGATCCCGATCATCGCGGGCAGCGAAGTCAACGACGATCCGTTCGAACCGATCTCCAAGTACGGACGTGAGCTCATCGCCGAGCATGGCGACGACACGCCGATCGCGTGGCTGCCGCGCGAGGTGCGCTTCGTCGAGAAGCTCGCCACGCCGGACGTGACGATCGCCGACATCATCGGCGACGTCGATCCGATCAAGGCGGCGCGCGGCGGGCACCTGTTGTCCGACGAGCTGACGATGCACTTCGGCCTGCTGCCGCGGGCCAATCGCGGCATCTTCGCGATCAACGAGCTGCCGGACCTCGCGGGCAAGATTCAGGTGGGGCTCTTCAACATCATGCAGGAAGGTGACGTCCAGATCAAAGGCTATCCCGTTCGCCTGAACCTGGACGTCGCGCTCGTCTTTACCGCGAATCCCGAAGACTACACGGCACGCGGCAAGATCATCACGCCGCTCAAAGACCGGATCGGATCCGAGATCACGACGCACTACCCGCTGACCGTCGAGCTGGGAACGGCTATCACGCAGCAGGAAGCATGGGTCGAACGCCATGGCGGTCCACGATCGATTCGCGTCCCCGACTTCATGGCCGAGCTGATCGAGCGGATCGCATTCGAGGCGCGCGAGGACAAGCGGGTAGATCGGCGCAGCGGCGTGTCGCAGCGCCTGCCGATCAGCGTGCTGGACAACGTGCTCTCGAACGCGGAGCGGCGCACCATCATCACGAAAGAGAAAGCGGTGGTGCCGCGCATTTCCGACGTGTACGCGGCGCTGCCGGCCATCACCGGCAAGCTCGAGCTCGAGTATGAGGGGGAGCTGCAGGGCGCGGAGACGATCGCGAAGGACCTGATCCGCCGCGCGGCCGGTCGCACGTTCGAGGGCCGGGTTGGCGGCGCCAACGTCGACGACATCGTCCAT
>Ga0070698_100003090_pt1 | contig 18346 bp, 14 predicted proteins | sample KBSK1502metaG_FD_65477 | JGI IMG/M metagenome (GOLD analysis project Ga0070698, IMG submission 65477) | Corn, switchgrass and miscanthus rhizosphere microbial communities from Kellogg Biological Station, Michigan, USA - KBS K1-50-2 metaG | ecosystem: Host-associated > Plants > Roots >...
AGGTCGATGTTGAACGCCGGATACGGGCTCGAGAACGTCACCGTCTGCGGCTGCCGCTCCTGCTCGTAGTTGCCGAAGAAATGAATCCGATCCTTCTTGATCGGCCCGCCGAAGGTCGTCACCACTTGCTGATCCTGGTAGGGTACGACGCGGTTCTGAATGAAATCGGACGCGTTGAATCGGTCACTCCGGAAATAACCCGCCACCGTGCCGGAGAAGTTGTTCGTGCCCGACTTCGTCACCGCGTTCGCCTGCATGCCGGCCGATCGACCTTGCGTCGCATCGAAGCGGTTGGTCACGATCACGAACTCCGCGATCGCATCCATGCTGTAGCTCGGCTGGTTCTGATCGGTGCCGGGGATCAAGTGCGTGATCTGCTGGCCGTCGATGTTGATCTGCGAGTAGCCCTGGCGCGCCTGCGGGATGTTGCTGCTCTCGTTCTGCCGGCTGCCCGGCGCGAGCATCGCCAGATCCATCCAGTTGCGGCCGTTGATCGGCAGGTCCTGCATCTGCCGCTTGTCGATGTTGCCGCCGAGCGTCGAGGTGGCGGTGTTCACGAGCGGCGCTTCGCCGCTGACGATGATGGACTCCTGCACCGTTGAGGGGGCCATCTGGAGGTTCACGACGATCGTCTGGCCGACGAGCAGCTCCGCCGCCTTGGTGACCGTCGCAAAACCCTGCAGCTCGGCGCTGATCCGGTACTGACCGATCCGGACGGGGACGCGAAACCCGCCGCGTTCGTCGGTCACCGCCAGAAAGCTGTTGCCGGTGGCCGTGTGGACCGCGGTCACGCTGACTCCAGGCAGCACACCACCGCTGCTGTCGGTTACGGTGCCCGAGAGCACCGCTTCCTGCGCGAAAGCAGCCTGCGGCAGCGCCATCGCGCCGCAGACGACGACGTAGACTGCAAGCACTCGTCTGATGAAACACCCACTTCTCGTCATGAACTCTCCTCTCGTGCAAGGCTCCGCCAGACCGGAACGTTTCCGGTGATTCGCGTCGTGCTCGATGCGTAGCTGTGAGCGCAAAGAGCAAGCAGCGGACCATGCGGCGAGATTCGCGAAAAACAACTGTGAATCTGCGGTCCTTCACGCGTTCGTCGCGATCATCGGCCGTCCGATCGATCGCGAACGAGACAGTTGTGTGGACCTCTCGAAGTGGAGGGGACGAATCTGTCCCGCCGCCCGCGGGCACACGCCCGTGGTCGCGACCACGGCCTCGTGAGACGTCAGGCATCCGCGCTCGCGCGAGATGCGCCGACAGCATGCCGATGGCGAATGGCGCGGCTGTCGGTGAACAACAGCGCCTCACACGCTTGTGAAGCTCTCTGAAGTGGGAACGACGAATCTGTACTGGCCGCGTTCCGATCTAACAAAGACGGGCCACGGAGACACGAAGACACGGAGCCGGTACTAGCTTGTCTCCGTGGCTCCGTGCCCTCCGTGGCTTGTGAGATTGAGACAGTACGGCGAGCTTGAGTTCCGGAGTTGGGAGTCTTAGGAGGGATCGGGTGGCAGCGAACCCATCACCGCCTGGTGCATCAGGACGATGGCGGCATCGCGACTCAGCGCCCCGTACCGCTCGCGAAAAGCGTCCGGCGCGCCTTCGCCCGTGAGCAAGTCCCGCGTCTCGCGCAGCAACGCTGCCGTCTCGGCGCTTACCTGGTCGGGCGTCAGCGCAGGCCGCGCGGGATTCGGACGCCGCCGGTCGTTCGCGTTGCTAATCAGCTCGTCAACACGGACGATCAGCGCGGAAATCGGATGGAGCCACGAAAACCGGTCGTCCCGAATCAGCAACTGCAGCATTTCGGCGGCCGAAACGGAACCGTGGATCTTCTCGTACTCGGCTCGCTCCCGTTCAATGAGCGCTTTGTGGAGGTTGAGGAGGGTCCGGCGGACCTGAGTCAAGTTCTCGTGATACGTCATGAGCGCCATCGCGTGGCGACGTGCAAACCAGACGCCTTGTAGTTTAATCTCTTCCTGCGATGGCGCTCCGGGGACGATGCTGGGCGGCGGTCCTGCTTCTCACGACGTTGGCAAGTGGGGCGGGATGCGCCGCGCGCGCGCCGGGGGCGACTGCGGCGCCGGCGCAGGCGACGCGCGCCCGGATCGACATCACCGCGCTCATCGAGCGCGGCTGCTACCGCTGCCTTGAACGTGCGTATCGGAACGTGCGCGAGGCAGACGCCGACCAGGTCCGCCTCGCTCCTCAGGCCTTCGAAGCGGCACTTCTACTGGCTGCCCGCTCGAAGGAGCTCGGCCTTCCTTATGAACCCTGGCTCGAGCGCGCCCGCGCGGTGAGCCCTGCGGGGCCCGATTGGTCGGATTACCTCGCCATCGTCCAGGCCCTTCGCATCGATCCATTGAGCGACGATCGCGATCGAATCCTTGTCGAGAGTCTCAAGTACCGTCCGACGACGGAAACAGTTGCCGCCTGGCGGGCCGACCTGACGGCCGGCGGGGGTTCCCCCCTCCTTCGCGCCTACCTGGATCTCGCCCTCGTGTGCCAGTACGTGGCCAACGATCGCGATATGACGATCGCCGCCGCGGTTCAGCAGTTCCGCGGGGTGCCGCTGATCGAATTCCGCGCTGGACTCTGCGGACCGACGCAGGCGCCGCACCTGACGGCGGTCCGCGAGGCGAATCCTGATTTCGCCGACGTGGATCTGGCGCTCGGCCGATATGCGCTCGACATCCCGCAGCGGCCGGACCAGGACGAGGGGCTGCGCCGCCTGACATCGGCGCGCGCGGCGTTTCCAGAGTCTCCGGCCATCGTGGCAAGTCTTGGCTCGCTGCACGAGGATCGCGAGGAGTGGGCCTCCGCGCTCGAGGCGTACGACGCCACGCTCGCACTGGTGCCGACGCATCGCGACGCGCTGCTCGGCCGCACCGTAACGCTGTCACACATGGCGCGTTATGAGGACGCGGTTGCGGTGGCGTCGCAAATCCTCGAGCTGGGGAGCTGGTTCACGGGCGAAGCGTATTACTGGCGCGCGTGGAACGAATATCACCTCGCGCGCATTGCCGAGGCGCGCGCCGACACGGACAGGGCGAAGCGCCTGATGCACAGCGCGCCGGTGCTCGTCCTGTCCGGGATGATCGAATGGCACGAGCGGCGGTTCGATGAAAGTGAGACGGAACTGCAGAACGCGTTGACCATTGACGCGGGGCAGTGCGAGGCCGCGTTCCTGCTCGGCGCCGTGCGGGCCGAGCGGCAGCGGTGGTCGTCTGGCGCCGCGGCGTTCGAGCTGGCGCAGCGCTGCTACGACCTGAGCGTGACACTTCGCCGCGAGGCGATCGCGAGGATCAACGCGGGGCCCGGCAGCGAAGAAGGCAAGGCGCGCCAGATCGCGCGGCAGCAGCGCGCGATGACCGAGGAAGCGCAGCATCGGGACGAGGCGGCACAAAACGCCGCCCAGCTCCAGAAGCGCGCGGGAGTCTAACTCAACCACGAAGAGGGCGACGGTCACGAAGTGCACTAAAGATCCTTCGTGTACGGACAACCAATCGACAACGCGTTCCGTCTTACCCTCCAGCCAGGGGCGTGGAGGCGCGGATGCTCTTTGTTGTCGACGGAAAACTGCGAACGTTCTTCGGCTGGAGCCCTGGCTTGCGCATCACGCTGAATGGCCGCGTGTTGCCGTGCGGATGCCTGGTGGGACGCTACGAAACCTGGCGCGGCGACGTCGTCGAGGTTCTCGATGCGCACGACAACCGCTGTAGCGAGCGCGCCCACGCGAAGGATTCGATTGTCAGATACTCCCACCGATCTCGCGTGTCAGTTTCTCTCCCGCCGGCGCCCTCTCCCCGGTAGCGCGCCCCGCCCCCATCGCGCCACTCGCGAAAGCGCCTTTGGAGGATTTACGCTGCGGCATGAGTGTGAGTTACTCTGAAGCCGTCAGACATATCAGTCGGAGGACACTCCGTGAAAAACAGTTCCATCGCTATTTGCACTCTTATCTTCACCACGTTTCTGATCACGACAACGTCGTCCGCACAGGCACCAGCGCCTTCAACAAACAATTCGGGCAGCGCCGCTCAGGTGACGCCACCGCCCGATCAGAGCACCGGCGACAAGCCTCCCGCCGCAGTGGGCGAAGAGGGGAAGAAGGCAACGGGGGCGGAGGATACGAAGCCGACGCGCGGTTTCGTTTCTGCACTGGTGCACAATCTCGGTGACGACGTGAAACATATTCCGCGGCGGAATAGCGTGTACTGGTGGGGTGCCGGCACAGCGCTCGCGCTTGCCGTCCATCCCGAGGACAAGGACATCAACGCACGGCTCGTAAGCTCCGGTGCGGCGGACAAGATGTTCACGCCAGGTCACATCATCGGCAGCACGTACCTGATGCTCGGCGCCTCGGCGGCGACGTACGTATGGGGGCGTGCGATGGACCAACCACGCGCCCAGCACCTGGGGATGGACCTCATTGAATCGTCGATCCTCGCGGAAGGACTGACCCAGGGGATGAAACTCATCGCCCGGCGTGATCGTCCCGTCCAGATCAATGGCGGCACGCAGAGCAAGACGTACTCGTTCCCCTCCGGACACGCCACGATTACGTTTGCCGCCGCGACGGTGCTGCAACAGCATCTCGGGTACAAGGCGGCGATTCCAACCTATCTCGTGGCCTCGTACGTGGCGATGTCGCGTCTGCACGATAACCGGCACTATGCCAGCGACGTGATCTTCGGCGCCGCCACCGGTATCGTCGTCGGACGGTCGGTCACGTGGCACGGGCGCAACTTCTTCGCGTCGCCGATGCTGGTGCCGGGAGGCGCGGGAATACAGCTGATCGCGGTCAGGTAAACCGGGTATCATGGCCGCGCATTTCTCGTTGGTGGTGGAGTCCACCTGACCGCCGTCGCAAGCTGACGGCCAATGACTCCTGCGGGGCGCCGGCCCGTGGGAGTCCTCTCTCCACGGCACCTGCCCTCCGCTGGATTCCAAAAGGAGCGATCAGATGAATGTCGCGTGGGGGTACGTGCTGGTCTTCGTCGGCGGCGGCATCGGCGCGGCGGCGCGTCACGCCGTCAACCGTGCGGCGCTGACGCTTGCGGGCCCCGACTACCCTGCCGGGACGCTGATCGTGAACATCACGGGATCGATCGCGATGGGCATGTTTGCGGCGTGGTTTGGGTTCCGCGGCGAAACCACGACGGCGGCGGAGCGGCTGTTTCTCACGACCGGTGTCGTTGGGGGCTTCACCACGTTTTCCGCGTTCGCGCTCGATGCCACCGTGATGTGGGAACGGCACGACGTTGCCGCCGCTGCCCTCTACATCGGCTTGTCCGTGCTGCTGTCGATCGCCGGTCTCATCGTAGGTATGTTCCTCGTCCGGGTACAGCTATCCTAGATACCTGCAGGGCGGGCTTTGTCAGGCTTTGCCATCAGGAGGCGCCACATGCGTACGGTCATGGCCATGCTCGTTCTCATCGGCGGCGCGATGGTTGCCGCGCAGCAGGCGCCGCAGCTGCCGCCGCCGTTTTCTACCCCCTCCTCGACGAATCGTCCCGTCGTGGTCGAGGCGCCCGCGGGCGCGCGCCTTCAGGTGCCGGCCGGATTCTCCGTGGAAACCTGGGCTACCGGCTTCGAGATACCGCGTTACCTGCTCCAGGGACCCGGCGGAGAGATCCTTCTCACTGACAGCGGCTCGGGCACCGTCTACGCGTTCGCCGGCGGTAATGCAGCGGGAAAGAAACCGCTCATCACCGGCTTGAAGCGACCCTATGGCCTCGCCCTGTGGCGGAACTATCTCTACGTCGCCGAAACAGAGTCGGTGAAGCGGTACCCGTACGATGCCAAAGCGCTCACGGCCGGCAAGGGCGAAGAAGTGGTGTCACTTGCAGGCCTCAGCATGGGCCACTGGACGCGAACGGTGGTGTTCGATCGCGCGGGACAGAAGATGTATGTCGGGGTCGGGTCGGCATCGAATGTCAGCGCAGGTGAAGATCCTCGACGCGCCGCGATTAATCGATACAACCCGGATGGCAGCGGCCACGAGATCTTCGTGAAGGGCACGCGCAACCCGGTCGGTCTCCATTGGTATCCGAACTCCGACGCGCTCTGGGTGACCGTTGAGGAGCGCGATGCGCTCGGTGACGATCTGCCGTCGGATTACTTCACGCACCTGCAGCCCAGCGCCTTTTACGGCTGGCCCTTCGCGTACCTCGGGCCTCACCCGGATCCACGCCTCAAAGGCGAACGGCCTGATCTGATCGCGAAGGCAGTGATGCCTGATGTGCTGCTTGGCGCGCACGTATCCGCGCTCGACTTTGCGTTTTACACCGGCACGCGATTCCCCGCCGAATATCGCGGCGGCGCTTTCCTCGCGCAACACGGATCGTGGAACCGCTCACAGCGGATCGGGTACAGGGTCGTGTACATCCCGTTCAAGGACGGACGTCCATCGGGACCGCCAAAGGATTTCCTTACCGGATGGATGCTCGCGCCAGACAGCCGTGACGTCTGGGGCCGTCCAGTTGCCGTCTTGATGCTCAACGATGGCAGCCTGCTCGTGTCTGATGATGGAGGGAAGAAGATCTGGCGCGTCGCGTACGGCGGGACGAAATCGTAAATCGGGATTCGGGGTTGGGATTTGGGATTTTCTAACCCCAACCCCTAACCCCTAACCCCTAACCCCTAACCCCTAACCCCTAACCCCTACAGAGTTACATGGCATCCCGTCGGACGCCGTCGATGACCGTCGGAAAGCACTCGGGGCAGATGCCGTGGCTGAACTCCGCGTCTGAGTGGTCGGTCAGATAGCCCTCGAGCTGCTGCCAGTACTTGTCGTCCACGCGAATCTTCTTGCAGTAGGAGCACATCGGCAGGAGTCCGCGCAGCTGCTTGACGCTGGCGAGCGCCTGTTCGAGCTCAGCCAAACGCCGCGCCATCGTTTCCTGCAGCGCCACGATCCGCATACCCACCTGCGCGCGCGCTTTCAGCTCCGCGGATTTGAACGGCTTGACGACGTAGTCGTCCGCGCCGGCATCGAGGCCTGCCGTCACATCGGCCGTCTCCGACGCGCTGGTCACCATCACGATATAGAGCGGCGGAAAGGTCGGCAGGAGCCGCGCGCTGCGGCACAAGTCGACGCCATCGATGCCCGGCATCATGCGATCGAGAATCATGACGGTCGACTGCGTCCGTTCCTGGATCTGCTGCCACGCGGCGTGGCCATCTTCAGCGGTCGCCACATCGGCGCCGCAGCCCGCGAGCGCGTGGACGGCGAGCCGGCGGCTGATCGCGTCATCGTCGGCAATAAGAATCTGCATGGTGCTCCTCGTGCCCGACAGATGAGCAGGGAGCGTGCCGGAAACGTTATGTGGCCGATCCGCGATTTTCAGAGTATTCCGAGGGATCGCCTGGGGAACCTGTGCGGTCAGCGCACGTCAGCGTGCGGTCGGCGCACACTTGTCCCGGTGGCATCGGCCGGCAAAGCCGGCCCTTACGTCCACGGGGATCGACTTCAGGCGGCCCGTCAGTGGGCGCCGAAAAATGAGGGCAGCGGCATGTCCCGCATCGTGCGAAGTCCGGGCGCCGCGGTGAGGACGTGCGGAATCGAGTTGACGGTCATCGACGCGGTCGCGACGTCGCCATGAATGCCGCCGTGTACCTTTGAGTAGATCCGCGGCGAGCCGTCGATCAACACCGAGTCGAACGACTCGGGCGCGCCGAGATACGCCTCGAGCTGCAGGCGGATCTTCGGCTCGTTGCCAATGTAACCGACCCCCTCCTGGCTGATTCCGCTGACGTACCCCGGGTCAACGGCGAGCAACTCGCTCACCACTTCTTCTTCCGCGATCCACGGCCGGACGTCGTCGGTGACGCGGGTCAGCTTCCAGCCGAGCGCGTCGGCAATCATCTGGATCGACTCGGCGAATCCCACGTGGCGTACGGCACCGGCCGCCACCTGTTTTTTGAACTGTGCCTCCGTGAGACCGGCGCCGATCTTCTGCTGGAACGGCAGGCGCCGGCTGCGCGCGTCCTGGACGCGGCGCACTTCGATGCGTTCGACGTACTCACAGACCGCGGTCATCGCGATGGGCAACGCGTCCATCGCGAACCCGGGGTTCACGCCGGTGCCGAGCACCGCGACCTTGGCCCTCTTCGCGAGCTCGTCGAGGCGCTTTGCCAGCCGACGGTTGGCAGGTGCGGGATACGCGAGCTCCTCGGTCGTCGACACGACGGGCACGCGCTGCTTCAGCAGGTCTTCGAGCTGCGGCATCACGCTCTCGAGCGATGACGACGTGCAGAGGACCGCGATGTCGGGTTTCGAAGCCTTGATCGCCTTGCGGAGATCCGCGCTGACCTTCACCCGCAGCGGACGCCCCAATTCGGCAACGTCGCCGGCATCCCGGTCCACCTTGCTGGGATCGATGTCGACCGCACCGACGATGCGGAACGTCTTGCGTGTGGCAAGCTGTCGCGCGACAGCCGCGCCGATCGGTCCCAGCCCGACGTGCAACACCCGTATGGTCATCATCGAATCTCAGTGTGGGGCAAACACTTGATTATGTAACATTCGGGCGTGCCCGTTCGACTTCGCTCATCCCTCGGTAGGCTCAGGAGGAACCTGAGCAACGTCGAAGTGTCAGAGCACTCCGAGCAGCGTCGAGGGGTGCGCAGACGGCTGGCGGTCTTCTTCTCGGGAATCGGACTGGTCTATGCGAGCATGGCGGCCGGCTCACAGCTCTACGACCAGCCTGCAGCCGGCGCGCGGTCACCTCGCAATGCCAGCTACGACATCGACGTGCAGCTCGAGCACGGTGATCGCTCGCTGCACGGACGCGAGCGCATCCGCTGGCGCAACACCAGCGCGCATCCGACAAGCGAGCTGCAGTTTCATCTGTACTGGAACGCCTGGCGCAATGCTGACTCGACCTGGCTGCGCGAACGGCGGCTTGGTGGCAACACGACCACACCGCGATCCGATGCGTGGGGCTGGACCGATGTCCGCGTCCTTCGCGTCCGTCTCGGCGATCGCCTGTTCGGGTTGCAAACCCGCTACATCGCACCAGACGATGGCAACACCGCTGATCGAACCGTGATTGCAGTGACGCTGCCGGGGCCGGTCGCGCCCAACGAGACGATCGAGATCGATCTCGAGTGGAGTGCGAAGATTCCGCGCCCGTTCTCGCGCACCGGCTACATCGACGACTACTACTTCTTCGGACAGTGGTTCCCCAAGCTTGGCGTGCTGGAAGATGCCGGCTGGAATACGCACCAGTTCCACTCGGGAACCGAGTTCTACTCCGATTACGGCGTGTATGACGTCCGGATGACGGTCCCTCGGGGGTTCGTCGTCGGCGCATCGGGCCGGGAGCTCGACGTCAAGGACAATCCGAACGGCACGACGGTGCATCACTTCCACGGCGAGGACATCCACGACTTCGCGTGGACAGCGAGCCCCCATTTCGTCGAGCGCACGCGGACGTTCGAGCATCCCTCGCTCCCCCGCGTCCAGATGCGGCTGCTGCTCCAGCCGGAGCACGCCGGCCAGGAAGCGCGCCACTTCGCCGCTACCGCCGCCGCGTTGAAGTACTACGGCGAATGGTTCGGCGCCTATCCGTACGGGAACATCACGATCGTCGACCCCGCGTTTCAGAGCGGGAGCGGCGGCATGGAGTACCCGACGCTCTTCACCGCCGGCACGCGATGGATCGCTCCGGCGCGCGTGACGGTTCCGGAGTCAGTCACGATCCACGAGGCGGGTCACCAGTTCTGGTACGGGATCGTCGGCAGCAACGAGTTCGAGCACGCGTGGATGGATGAAGGCATCAACCAGTTCTCCGAAGCGCGCGCGGATGAAGCGGCCTTCACGCCAAACTACATCGTCCGGCGTTACTTCGGCGGCTTCATTCCGTGGGTATTCCGGGACATCCGCGTCACCCGCCAGATCGACGAGGGGCTGTCCAATTACAGGCTGCAGGCGGAATCGGATGCCGAGGCGACGCCGTCATTCCGCTACTGGCCGTCGACGGGCGGCAACATCACCTATTACAAGACCGCGCTCTGGCTGCACACCCTCGAGCGATCACTCGGGTGGCCGACGCTCCAGCGGATCATGTTGTCCTACTTCGATCGCTGGAAGTTCCGCCATCCGCAGCCGTTCGACTTCTTTCAGGCGGTGAGTGAAGGCGCCGCACGCGACATGACACCCTTCTTCGACGAGGTGTATCGCGGTTCGAACACGTTCGACTACGGCGTTCAGCAGCTCGTCAGCGCCGCCGCCGGCACGGGCCGGTTCCGCACGACGGTAGTCGCGCGTCGATTTGGCGAGGCCACGTTCCCTGTCGACGTGGTCACCACGTTCGCAGATGGGTCGCAGAAGAGCGAGCACTGGGACGGTGTCGACCGCCGCAGGATTTATGTGTACGACGGGGCGTCGCGCGCGCGGTCGGTACAGGTCGATCCCCAACGGATCCTCCTGCTGGACGTGAACTACACGAACAACAGCCGGACGCTCGAGCCGCGCGCATCTGAGGCAAGCCTGAAGTGGAGCCTCAGGTGGATGGCGTGGCTGCAGGACGCGCTGCTCACCTATGCGTTCCTGGTCTGACGGCTGGAGGCGCGTGTTCGCGGCGCCCGCGATCATCGCGGGCGTGTTCGTCGTCACGCTCCTGACGGCGCTCCCGCTCGCGGGCGTCATGGGCGTAGCCATGAACCAGCATCTCGGCGCGAGCCTTATGGCGAACGAAGCGGCTGACGGGGTCAACTACGACTGGTGGCAGGAGTTTGCCTCCCAGGGAAACTTTCTCAGCCTCGGGTCGACGTTTACCCCGTCGATCCTCGGCTTCGCGGCCACGCTCGACAGTTTCAGCAGCCTGCTCGACCGGCGACCGATCATCCCCGCGATCGGTATTGCACTCGCCGTATACATGGTCGCGTGGCTCTTCCTGTCGGGAGGGATCCTTGATCGCTACGCGCGCGGACGCCGCACCGGCGCGTACGGATTCTTCGCCGCGTCCGGCGTCTTCTTCTTCCGCTTTCTCCGTCTCGGCATCGCGGCCGGGATCGTGTACGGGTTCCTCTTCGTCTACGTGCACGAGTGGCTGTTCACGAAATGGTACGTGAACGTGACGCGCGACCTGTCGGTCGAGCGCACGGTCTTCTACTGGCGTCTCCTGATGTACGCGATCTTCGGCGGGCTGCTGGGGCTCACCACGACCATCTTCGACTACGCAAAGGTGCGCGCGGTGGTCGAGGATCGCCGCAGCATGACGTGGGCGCTCGTCGCCGCGCTCCGTTTTCTCGTCAGGAATCCGCTGCGCGTCGTGGCGCTGTACGTGGCAAACGCCGCGACATTTCTGGTCGCCGTTGCCGCATGGGCACTGATTGCGCCGGGAGCAGGCGGGGCGGGACTCTCGATGTGGGTGGCGGTCATCGCAACACAGGGTTACGTACTCGCACGACTCCTGGTAAAGCTGCAGTTCCTCGCGTCAGAAACGGCGCTCTTCCAGCGGTCATTGGCGCACGTTGGATACGCAGCGGCTCAGGCGACCGTCCGACCCGAGCCGCCGATTGTCGAGACGATGTTCGACCGGTCCGCCTGAACGAGTCCGCCTGAACGAGTCCGCCTAAAGGCGGACACTACAGATGTCATCGGTAGTGTCCGGCTTCAGCCGGACTAATGAGCGGCCGCCGCCGACACCCTTCCCTTGGGCCGCCGCATGATCAGAATCAACGGCAGCAGCAGCAGGAAGATCATCCCGAGCAGCTGGAACAGCCAGACGAACGACACCATCGATGCCTGCTGGATCAGGATGCCGTGGAGTGCCCCATTTGCGCGCTCGCCCGCGGTGACGGCGTCCACGCCCCTGGCCATGAACGCAGCCTTCAGCTGCGCCAACATCGCCTGCGACTCCGGGTCGTAGGCCGTGATGCGCTCGCCAAGCACCGCCGCCACGGTCTGCCGTTGCCGGACCAGCAGCGTCCCGGTCACCGCGATGCCGACACTGCCTCCGATGTTGCGCATCAGGTTGAAAAGGCTGGTCGCGTTGCCCATCCGCTCCGGCGGAATCGCCTGCATCGCCACCGTCGTCAGCGGTACGAACGTGAGCGCCATCCCCGTCCCCTGCAGCAGCTGCGGCCAGAAAATGTCCCAGTATCCCGCCTGCAGATTCAATTGTCCCAGCCAGATCAGCGTGACGCCGGCAACGGTGAAGCCGATCGCCAGGAGCTTCCGCACATCGACCTTGCTGGTCAGCATGCCGACAATCGGCATCATCACGAGCGATCCCATGCCGCGCGGGGCCATCGCGATACCCGCCGCTATCGCCGGGTACCCGAGCACCGTCTGCAGCATGACCGGTAGCAACACCATGCTCCCGTACAAGACAAAGCCGAGCATCGTCATCAGGAAGACACCGGTGGCATAGCTCCGCTCCTTGAAGACACGCAGGTCGATGATGGGATGGTCGGTAGTCCACTCGTGATACAGGAGCACAAGCAGGGTCACTGCCGACACGATCGACAGGGTAAGGATCGACCTCGACGCGAACCAGTCCGCCTCCTGTCCCTTGTCGAGCACGTATTGCAGGGAGCCGATGCCGACGATGAGCATGCCGATGCCCCAGTAATCGACTTTCTCGACCTGGCGGCGCAGGTACGACGGATCGAAGATGAACAACTGCGTCATGACGATCGACGCGATACCAACCGGCAGGTTGATGTAGAAGACCCAGCGCCAGCTGTAGGTCTCGGTCAGCCAACCGCCGACCACCGGGCCGAGGATCGGCGCCACGACGATGCCGAGGCCCCAGAAGCCCATCGCTTTCCCTCGCTCGTGCGGCTGGAACGATTCGAGAAGAATCGCCTGCGACAACGGCTGCAGCGCGCCACCGGTCGCGCCCTGCAGGATGCGAAACGCAATGAGCGACCCGAGGTTCGGAGCGATACCGCACAGAAAGGACGTGATGGTGAACCCGGTCACCGACATCATCAGCAGCCGCTTGCGGCCAAAGGTGCTCGCGAGCCACCCGGTCATCGGCAGGATGATGGCGTTGGCGACGAGGTACGACGTCAGGACCCAGGTCGCCTCGTCGATCGTCGCCGACATTGTCGCCGCGATGTGAGGGAGCGACACGTTGACGACCGTGGTGTCGAGCACCTCCATGAAGGTGCCGAACATCACCGCGATCGCGACGATCCAGGGATTGACGTGGCGGTGCTCGCTGGTCATTCGCTACCACAAGCCACAGAGCCGCAGAGACACAGAGGCCAAAACTAGAAATCTCCGTGTCTCTGTGTCTCTGTGGCCCGTGCGGGGATCATTTGGTGTAGACCTTGGCGGTCACGGACATGCCTGGCCTCAGCAGCTGCTGCGCATCCTGCTTCTCGTCGATCGCGATGTGCACGGGCACGCGTTGCACCACCTTGACGAAGTTGCCGGTCGCGTTTTCAGGCGGCAAGAGGCTGAAGCGCGAGCCGGTCGCGGCCGCGAGGCTCTCGATGTGTCCTTTGAACTCGCGTCCGCCGTACGCGTCCACCTCCACAATCGCTGGCTGGCCCGGCCGCATGTCGCGGAGCTGCGTTTCCTTGAAGTTCGCGGTCACCCAGACGTTCTCGAGCGGAACCAGCGTCATCAGCGGCTGACCCGGCTGCACAACCTGCCCCACCTCAATGCCTTTCTTGCTGACGATTCCCTTCGTCGGAGCCTTTACGATCGCGTACTGGAGGTTCAGCTCCGCCTGCTGTACCGCGGCGCGCTGCTGCATCACCTTTGCGTCGGCCGACGCCGCGCGCGCGCGGATCGCCTGGACCTGCTGCGGTGCGGTCTGCGCAGACTGCAGCTGCGCAGTCGCCTGTGACGAGCCCGCCCGCGCCTGCGTCAGCTGGCTCTGCGCAATCTGGATCCCGGACTGCGCCTCCTGGACCTGCGAGCGGGCCGAATCGGCAGCCGCATGCGCCCCGTCGGCCGCGGCGACGGCGGCGTCGTACTGCTGCTGCGAGATTTCGTCCTTCGCAAGCAGTCCTTTGAACCGTTCGACATCCTTGGCGGTTCTGGTCGCGTTGGCTTCCGCCTCGCGCTGGCGCGCCTGGGCGGTGACAAGCCGGGCGTTGGCGCCCTCGATGCCGCGTTGCGCCTGGTCGACCCCGGCCTCGGCGTGCTCGACCCCGCCGCGCGCCGTCGAGACATTGCTGGTCGCGGCCGTCGACGTGATCGGCACGTTGACCTTGGCTACGGCGGCGTCGGCTTCGGCGGTCGCCAGCTCGGCGCGGGCCTTCTCGAGCGCCACCTGGTAGTCGCGCGGATCGATCACGGCGACTACCGCGCCCGCTTCGACCTGCTGGTTTTCCTTCACCGGCACTTCGATCACCGTTCCGCCGATGCGCGCCGCTATAGGAGTCACATGGGCATCCACCTGCGCATCGTCGGTCGTCTCGCGCCCTGCGGTCGCCCACAACCAGGCGGACGTCGCCAGCACCGCGATCAGGACCGCGCCAATCGCAATGCGAATCCGTGTGTGCATCAGTTCGCGCCTCCGAGGTACCGCTTGATCTCTTCCTCCGCGATGCCGAGGGAGCCGGCGAGCATTGCCTTCGCCATCAGGAAGCCATAGGTCGCATCGATGAACTGCTCATTCACCACCGCCACGGCTTCCTGCGCCTGGACAATTTCAATGTTGCTCGCGACGCCCGCCTGGAATCGGTCGCGCGCCTGCGTGAGCTGCTGACTGGCGAGATCGCGGGATTGGGTGGCGGTTCGCAGCTCCTCCTCCGTCGCCTGTAAATCGAGAAAGGCGTTACGGATGTCGTAGTAAATGTCCGCGCGGATCTGTTCGACCTCCGCGCGCCGGCTGCGAAGATCCGCGTCGGCTTCGATCAGGCGTCCTTGCGCACGGCCACCCTGGAACAGCGGCACCGTGACGCTGCCGACGAGGGTGTATGTGGGGATCGCCGTGGACGGCGACAAACCAATCTTGCCGTAGTCGGCAGCAGCGTGGACCGCCGGAAGGGCCTCACCACGCGCGGCGCTTCGGCTCGCTTCCGCGGCCCGCACGCGCTCAATAGCGCTCAGGTAATCGGGCCGCTCCATGTACGCGCGGTCGAGTGCCTGTTGAAGCGTGATCTCCGGGACGGCAACGTTGGGAAACTGATCGCTCAGAGTGAACTCCTGGCCAAGGGGCAGGCCGATCATGCGCGCGAGCTGCAGCTTCATCTTCTGCGCATCGTTGTCCGCGACGGTCACCCGCTGGTTCTCCGAGCTGAGGCGCACCTGCGCCCGCAGCACGTCGATCCCGGCGATGATGCCGCTCTGCTTCAGATCCTGCGCCTGCGTGAAGAGCGCCTGGGCGGTGTCGCGCTGCGCGCGCGCCGACTCGGCACGCGCGCCGGCGGCCAGCACCTGGAGGTACACGTCGGCCGCCAGCAGTGATACCAGATCACGCCGACTCTTGTTGGTGTGGCGGGCCGCGCTCTGGTTGTGCCCTTCTGCCCGCGCCTCGTTCAGCGCGCGAAGGTCAAAGATTGCCTGACTCAGAAACACGCGGACGTCGAAGACGCTGAATGGACCGACGACGCGGGGCAGGCCCGTCTCCGTAACCGGAAGCCCGAAGGCTTCGAGATTTGTCATCTGGCGCGTATCGCCGAGACGGGCGCTCAGGTTGGGCAACAGCTCGCTCATGGCGATTCGCCGCGCCCCGCGGGCGCGGTCCATGGCATCTTCGGAGGTGACGATGCCCAGGTTGTTCACGAGCGCCCGCTGAATGACGTCGCCGAGCGGGAGCATCAACGGCCCGGCCGTGGCCGTGCCGGCCGGAACGCCCCGCCTGAAGGGACTGTCGTCGGAAATCTGTGGCGCGGAGGTCCGGATTTGCGCGGGGGCGGGCGTCGCAGCCGCTGCGAAGAGTAGCAGCGATGCGGTAAGGACGAATCGAGGAGTATCGGTGATCACTGTACGACGTGCCTCAGTAAAAGACTAAGACACGATCGTACCTCAGTGAGGTGCGCGTAGAGGCCGACCCTCAGGTCGGCCTGGAAGCCTCGGTCAGCGCGTCACGCACAGCCGGCGGAAACGGCGACGGTGCGGCCAGGACCGATCCCGCGAGGATCTCCTTGAGGCGATTGGCGTCGACCGATTCAACCTCGAGCAGTTCGTCGGCCAGCGCCTTCACGGCTGCGCGCTGCCGTTCGATGATCTGGCGCGCCGTTTCGTAGCCGCGCATCACCAGGACACGAATTTCGTCGTCGACCCGGCGTGCGGTCTCCTCGCTGAAACCCGACGCGCGATTGTCGCTGTCAAACGCACCCGACGGCCGACGGAAGTGGAGCGGGCCCAGTGGAGACATACCCAGCTCGCACACCATCTTGCGCGCCAGTTCGGTGGCTCGTTCGATGTCGTTCGAGGCGCCGCTCGTCATCTGACGCAGGAAGAGCTCCTCGGCGATGCGGCCGCCCATCAGGATCGCGATCTGCGTCTCGATGAACGGCTTCGAATGTGTATAGCGATCCGCTTCCGGGAGCTGCATCGTGACGCCGAGCGCGCGGCCGCGCGGGATGATCGTGACCTTGTGGAGCGGATCGGCGTCCGGGAGCAGGGCCGCCACAACCGCGTGACCAGCCTCGTGATACGCACAGGTGTTGCGCTCGCGCTCGCTCATCGCAACCGAGCGCCGTTCCACACCCATCAGCACCTTGTCGCGCGCGGCATCGAGGTCGCGGTTGCCGACGGTCTTGCGTCCCGCACGCGCCGCAATCAGCGCCGCCTCGTTCACGAGATTCGCCAGGTCGGCGCCTGAGAATCCAGGGGTGCCACGCGCGATCGAGCGAAGCTCGACGTCGCCCTCGAGCGCCACCTTGCGCGCATGGACGCGAAGAATCTGTTCACGGCCCTTGATGTCCGGATTGCCGACCATCACCTGACGATCGAAGCGCCCCGGTCGCAGCAGTGCCGGATCGAGGATGTCCTGACGGTTCGTCGCGGCGACGATGATGATGCTTTCGGACTGGGTGAAGCCGTCCATCTCGACGAGCAGCTGATTCAGCGTCTGCTCCCGTTCCTCGTGGCTCAGCGAGTTGCCGCCGCGATTACGGCCGACCGCGTCGAGCTCGTCGATGAAGATAATGCACGACTTGTGGCGGCGCGCTTCCTTGAACAGTTTGCGCACGCGCGAGGCGCCGACGCCGGCATACATTTCGACAAAGTCGGATCCGCTGACGGACATGAACGGCACTCCCGCTTCGCCCGCCATCGACCGGGCCAGCAGTGTCTTGCCCGTGCCGGGTGGTCCCACGAGAAGGATGCCGCGCGGGATACGCCCGCCAATCGATTCGAAGCGCTGCGGGTCTTTGAGGAAGTCCACGATCTCCTGGACTTCATCCTTCGCTTCATCGACGCCCGCAACATCCGCGAACGTGACATTCACCAGCTGCGGATCGATCGTGCGCGCCTTCTCGAGAGTCGGGACGCGGCCGGTGACCGCCCGGAACAGCACGAGGCCGGCGAAACCGAGCAGGACCAGGCCGAACGCCATCGCGCCATAGCTGCCGGTGCGTGGGTCCTCCCCGGCCTTGACGTCGAACTTGATGCCGCGCTCCGCGAGATCACCGACGAAGGTCGGGTTGGACGCGACATAACCCTGAGGGGCAATTGTCTCGAAGCGGGAACCGTCGAGCCGCTCGAACTGGAGGACGTCCTGCGCCTGAGTGATGTGGCGAACCCGCCCGTCCTGGACGTCGTGGAGGAAATCGGAGAATGCCGCGTTGGTCCGCGCCGACTCACCTGCCGGCATGAGCACAGAGAAGGCCCCGACGGAGAGAATGACGACGAGCACACCCGCAATCATCCAGAAAAGGCGGGTGCGTGGCAGTTTGCCTCCGAGCACGAGGTACTCCCTTAGCGGCATAGAGGAGCCCTTGGCAGCCCGGGTATACCGGGTGCAATGGGCTCGATTGTCTAGGAGGGCGCGCCGTGAGCCAACGCGCTTGATGATTGTATCGGACGGTTTGCGGACTGTAAACAGTAGCGCCGCTTGCAGTTATGGAGCTCAGCCACGCTCGCGCGCGAATCGGCTGCTCCAGCTGGCAGTACAAGCTTTGACGAGGCTGGTTTTTCCGTGCAAGGCTGCCGACATTGCGTTGGTTCGCGCACCTGCGTGCTGACGTTCAAGACGCTAAGATCGAGGTGAATGCCGATCCCGGCTCACCTCGCCCTTACGGCGGAAATCGACGACTTTCGCCGTCAGTTCGAGCATTTGACCGACCAGGCTGACGCACTTGTCCGGCCGCTGACCGATGCGCAGTTCACGTGGCAGCCGTCGGAGAACGGCTGGTCGATCGCGCAGTGCGTCGATCATCTGAACGTCTCGGCTCGTCTGTATCTGCCGCTCCTCGACGAAGG
>Ga0070698_100003091_pt1 | contig 18346 bp, 16 predicted proteins | sample KBSK1502metaG_FD_65477 | JGI IMG/M metagenome (GOLD analysis project Ga0070698, IMG submission 65477) | Corn, switchgrass and miscanthus rhizosphere microbial communities from Kellogg Biological Station, Michigan, USA - KBS K1-50-2 metaG | ecosystem: Host-associated > Plants > Roots >...
GAGATGTGCACCAACTTCGATCTGGTCAAAGAGCAGATCCGCGTGGCCGCGGGTGAGCCGCTGTCGTTCGTGATGAACGGCAACCGGCTGCGGGGGCATGCCATCGAGTGCCGGGTCAATGCGGAAGATCCGACGCGCAATTTTCAACCCAGTCCCGGGACGATCACCGCGTACCACCCGCCGGGCGGACCCGGCGTGCGTGTCGACACGCACATCTACGCGGGCTACACGGTGCCGCCGTTCTACGACTCGCTGCTTGCGAAGGTGATCGTCCACGGCAACAGCCGGGCGGAGGCGCTGGCCCGCATGCGCCAGGCGCTCGACTCGTTTATCATTGAAGGCGTGACCACGACCATTCCCTTCCTCAGTCGGGTCATGCGTCATCCCGACTTCATCGCGGGCCGCGTGGACACCAAGTTTCTCGAGCGCGAGCCCCAACTGCTGCAACCCCCGGCATGAAGATCGACGTCCACTTCACGCCGCTCGGCCTCGGCGCGGGAGATCTCGCCGGCCGCGGCGTCGTCGTCATCGATGCCCTGCGCGCGACGACGACGATCATCACGGCCCTGGCGAACGGTGCCAAGGCGGTGATCCCCGCCGCCACGTCCGAAGAGGCGGTCCGCCTCGCCTCGAACCTCGAGAAGGACGGCGTCCTGCTGGCCGGCGAGCGCCGCAGCGTGAAAATCGAAGGGTTCGCGCTGGGGAATTCGCCGCGGGAGATGGTGCCCGCGGCGGTGGCGGGTAAGACGATCGTGCTCGCCACCACGAACGGCACGCCCGCCCTGGTCGCCGCGCAGGGTGGGGAGCCGGTGCTCGTGGGCGCCCCCGTGAACTTCAAGGCGCTGGTCGAGCGCGCCCGCGCGGTCTTGCTCGAGCCGCGCGATCTGGTGATCATCTGCGCCGGCCGCGAGAAGCAGTTCGCCATCGAGGACGCCTACACGGCGGGCCGTGTGATCAAGGCCGTGAAGAAGGGTCTCCGCAAGCTCGCCTTGAACGACGCCGGCCGTGCCGCCCTCGCCCTCACGGACGAGCTGACGAGCTGGGCAGAGGCGCTGGAGGGCTCAGACGCGGCGCACCAGCTGGGGGACGTCGATCTGGAAGAGGACGTCGCCTTCGCCGCCCAGCCCGACCGATTCGGCGTCGTCCCCACCTACGCGGACCGCCGCATCACATGAACGCGAAGGCGCGCCAGGAGCTGATCGGCATCGGCGCCCTCGTGGTCGGCCTGTTCCTCGGACTCACGCTGCTGCGCCTCCCCATCACCGGGAGTTGGGGCGACCGCATCGGCTCGCTCCTGTGGCGGACGCTCGGCGCCGGCTCGGCCGTGCTGCCGTTGCTCGGAATCGGCTGGGCGCTCGCGGCGTTCGAGCGCTTGGGGAGCCTCTCCTCGGCCCGGACAGCCGCGCTCGGCGTGGGACTCGTGCTGCTGCTGCCCTACGGCATCGGGACGGTCACGGGCGCCCGCTTCCCGTCGGACTACGCGGTGTGGAGTCCCACCCAGCGGCTCGTCGGCGTGGCGCCCGCGCTCGTGGCGCACGGCATCCATCAGGCCGTGGGGACGGCCGGGGGCGCCCTGGTCGGGCTGTTCGCGCTCTCGGCGCTGGGGATCCTGACGGTAGGCTGGCATCCGCTGGTCGCGCTAAGAACTCGGGAAACGGGAGTTGAGAAGCGGGAAACGGGAAAGGGGAAAGGGGAAACGGACAAGACGAAGCCGAGACCGACGGTGACGGAGGCACCGGTGCCGTCCGCCGCAGTCCCCTTTCCCGTTTCCCGTTTCCCGAAGGAGCGGAGGCAGAAGAGCCCACCGGTTCCGAGAGCGGCGCAGGTCCCCGCCGGCGCCCTGATCCCCCCCATCGATCTCTTGAACCCCGCGCCTCCCGAAGATGGCGACGCGGGGCTGGTACAGATCGAGCAGATGGGACAGAAGCTGATCGAGACGCTGCAGACGTTCCGCGTGGAAGGCTCGATCGCGGGACGCACGGTTGGGCCGGTCGTGACACAGTACGAAGTGGCGCCCGGCCCGGGGGTGAAGGTCGGGCGGATCGCATCCCTGGCCGACGACCTGGCCCTCGCGATGCGGGCGCCGTCGCTCCGGATCGTGGCGCCCATTCCGGGCAAGGCCGCGGTCGGGATCGAGGTGCCCAATCCGATCCCGCGCATGGTGCACGTGCGCGAGCTGATCGAGGGCGCCGATTACCAGCGGGCGAGCCGCGCCCTGCCCATCGGACTGGGGAAGAATCTCGAAGGCGAGCCGGTGGTCGCAGATCTCACCAAGATGCCGCACCTCCTGATCGCCGGCGTCACGGGCTCCGGGAAGTCGGTGTGCATCAACACGATCATTACCAGCCTGATCTACACGCACCCGCCGGAGCGGCTGAAGCTATTGATGATCGACCCGAAGATGGTCGAGCTCTCGATGTACGAGAAGCTGCCGCACCTGGGTCTGCCGGTCGTCACGAACCACCACAAGGCCGCGAGCGTCCTCAAGTGGGCAGTGTGGGAAATGGAGCGGCGCTACCGCCTGCTGCACGCGAACCACGCGCGCAACATCGTCGACTTCAACAAGAAGGTCGAGGAGAAGAAGCCGCTCAAGGGACCGCGCGAGACGCTGGCGACGCAGGCCGGAATCCAGAAGGAGCTGCCGCTCGACGGCGAGTACACGGGCGGCGTCGTGCCCTACATCGTGCTGATCGTGGACGAGCTCGCGGACCTGATGCTCACGGTACAGGGCGAAATCGAGACGCCCCTCGCCACGCTGGCGCAGAAGGCCCGCGCGATCGGAATCCACCTCGTGCTGGCGACGCAGCGCCCCTCCGTGAACGTGATCACCGGTCTCATCAAGGCGAACTTTCCCTGCCGGGTCGCCTTCCGCGTGTCGGCCAAAGTGGACAGCCGCACGATCCTCGACCAGAACGGCGCGGAAACGCTGCTCGGCAACGGCGACATGCTGTTCCTGCCGCCCGGCAAGAGCGAGCCGCAGCGCGTCCAGGGCGCGTTCATCTCGACCGAGGAGACCGAGCGCCTGATGGAGTGGTACAAGGCCCGCGCCGGGCGTGCGGTGACCCCCGTGGGCGCGAGCATCGACGAGCAGGTGGCGGCGCTTGAAGAACGGGAAAAGGCCGGGGATGAGGCCGGGGAAGGGGGAAGGGCCGATCCGGGAGAGCGCGATTCGATGTTCCGGCAAGCGGCCGAGGTGTGTATTCAGAATCAGCTCGGCTCGACGTCGCTGCTGCAGCGGCGCATGAGCATCGGCTACGGGCGCGCCGCCCGTATCATCGACCAGCTCGAGCTCGCCGGCATTCTCGGCCCCGCCAACGGGTCCAAGCCGCGGGACGTGTTGGTCGGCCTGGACGAGCTGGATGAGATCTGTCGCGCCTAGCGGGCTGCCGCTCGCAACAAACGCACACCACCCGCAAGGAATTGGTTCGCCCGCGCCGGGCGAAGTTATTAGCTTGCATCCGTGAAGAGCGGGCTGCGGAGCGATCCGGCGGAATGGAAGGACGAGCGCCAGCGGCGGGGCCTGGCGGGGGAGGAGCAGGCGATCCGCTACCTCCTGTCGCGTGGGTGCCACATCGTGGCGCATCGCTTCCGGGTCGGTCACACCGAAATCGACTTGATCGCGCGCCAGGGGCACCTGGTCACCTTCGTGGAAGTGAAAACGCGCCGCGGGACGGGGTTCGGAAGCCCGCTCGAGGCCGTCACCGGGGCGAAGCGCCGGGAGCTGGTGAAGGCGGCGCGCGTGTGGGTGGACCGCTTCGGCAAGCCCGCCGATATCTACCGGTTCGATTGCATCGCGATCGTGGACGGCCGGCTGGAGCACGTGGCAGACGCGTTCCGCCCCGGGTGGCGCTAGCCGGGGCTTCGGTATATATTCGGGCCTCTCACGCGGAGGCTCCCAACCCATGTCGAGGACACTCATGGCGGCCGAAAACGAAGCTCCGAGGCTCACGGAGGAGCGCCGGAAGGCGCTCAACCTGGCGATCACGCAGATCGAGAAGACGTGCGGCAAGGGCGCCATCATGCGGATGGGGGCCGACGCGCCGCGGGTGCGCGTGGACGCGATTCCCACGGGCGCGATCAACCTCGACGCGGCGATCGGCATCGGGGGGATTCCGCGGGGCCGGGTGACGGAGATCTTCGGACCCGAGTCGAGCGGCAAGACGACGCTGGCGCTGCACGTCGTGGCGCATTCACAGCGGCAGGGCGGGGCCGCCGCGTACATCGACGCCGAGCACGCGCTCGACGTCGAATACGCCAAGAAGCTGGGCGTCGACATCGACAACCTGCTCGTGTCACAGCCGGATACCGGCGAGCAGGCGCTCGAGATCACCGAGATCCTGGTGCGCTCGGGGGCGGTGGACGTGATCGTGATCGACTCGGTGGCGGCGCTCGTCCCGAAGGCGGAGATCGAGGGGGACATGGGCGACTCGCTCCCGGGGCTGCAGGCGCGGCTGATGAGCCAGGCCCTGCGCAAGCTGGCGGGGGCGATCAACCGGTCGCGCACGGCGGTGGTGTTCATCAACCAGCTGCGCGAGAAGATCGGGGTCATGTTCGGCAATCCCGAGACGACCAGCGGGGGCCGGGCGCTCAAGTTTTACGCCTCGGTGCGGCTCGACATGCGGCGCATCGGGCCCGTGAAGGAGCGCGAGGTGGTCATCGGCAACCACGTGCGTGTGAAGGTCGTGAAGAACAAGGTGGCGCCGCCGTTCCGTCAGGCCGAGTTCGACATCATGTTCGACGAGGGAATCAGCCACGAGTCGCTGCTGGTGGACATCGCGGCGGAGGCGGGCATCATCGAGAAGTCGGGGGCGTGGTACGCCTACGGCAAGGAGCGGATCGGTCAGGGCCGCGAGAACGCGAAGCTGTATCTCAAGGATCACGCCGATCTCGCCGCGGAAGTCGAAGCAAAGGTGAAGGAGCATCTCGGTGTGAAACCCGCCGCGGTGGCGGCGGATGAGGAGGCTTCCGCCCCCGAGGAGTGAGTGCCGACTCTCACCGGCCTCGCCCCCGATCCGCGCCAGCCGGGCTATCGGCTGGTGGAGGTGGATCGGGGGCGATTCGCGTCCCTGCCCGCGGACGCGATCGAGGGGCTGAGCCTGCAGCTCGGCGCGGCGCTCATGCCGGCGGTGCTCGAGCGGCTGCGCGAGCTCGCGGACGTGGAAGCGGCGCAGCGCGCGGCGCTGCGGGCCCTGGCACGCCGCGCCCACGCCTGGCGCGACCTGGCGCGGCGGCTCACCAAGAAGCAGCACCCGCCGGTGGCGGTGACGGCGGCGCTGGAGCGGCTGGCGGCGCGGGGCCTGCTCGACGACCGCCGCTTTGCGGAAGGGTACGCGGCGGTGCGCGCGACCCGCGGAAAAGGGCCGGCCCGAATCCTCGCCGACCTGCTCGCGCAGGGCGTGGACCGCGAGGTCGCGGAGGACGCGGTGGGGCGCGCGCTCGCAGAGGAAGGGATCGATCCTCACGTCGAAGCCCGAGCCGCGGCCACGAAGCGGGCCCGTCAGCTGGGCGGGTTGCCGCCGCCGGTGCGGCGTCGTCGGTTGCTCGCGTTTCTCGTGCGCCGGGGATACTCGGGTCCGCAAGTGAGGGAGCTGGTGCGCGAGTTGTGCGGGTAGGCGTCGCGTGTCGTTCCTTGAACCCCGCGGCACCGCCGCGGGGGTTAACCCACCCTGAAGGGCGCCGCGTGTGCGACAAAGGGGACCCCATAAGGCTTGCGGCCTGTATGCCCACGTCACGTGGCATACGTGGCGGCGGGTAGCGGAGGTTCGGAAGTCCGATGTAGCGGTCGTCACAGCCACAGTGCTGGACGCCGCTCAGCGTTGGGGGGTGCGCGTCCACGCACAAGCGGTCTTGTCGGACCACGTGCACGTCGTGGTGAGTTACCCGCCGCACGTGGCGTTGGCGTCGTTCATTAGACACTCCAAGTCGGAGTCTGCACGACGGATCAATTCGGCGCGGGTCGACGCACAGCGAATACGGTGGTGTCGGGGTTACTACGCGGGTTCACTTTCGCGAAGCGACGTCGGGGCGGCACGGTCCTACTTGGCACTGCAATTTCAGCGGCACCCGAACCGCATACCATGTTAGTCCGGGTTGGTTAACCCCGGGCCGGCGGCCCGGGGCTCAAGGTGCAGGTCTGTCACTGGGCCCAGTACGGGCAGCCACGGGTAACTCCGCGCTCGCCTTTCAGTTGCCCCGTGGCGCGGTATATTCCCCCCCATGACGTCCGCCGAAATCCGCCGCACGTTCCTCGGGTTCTTTGCGGCCCGGGGGCACCGGGAAGTGCCGAGCTCCCCCCTGGTCCCGGCGGACGATCCCACCTTGCTGTTCACCAACGCCGGCATGGTGCAGTTCAAGCGCGTGTTCCAGGGGCTCGAGCGGCGCGACTACACCCGCGCCGTCACCTGCCAGAAATGCGTGCGCGCCGGTGGCAAGCACAACGACCTGGAGCAGGTAGGCCACACGGCCCGGCACCACACCTTCTTCGAGATGCTCGGCAACTTCTCCTTCGGCGACTACTTCAAGAAGGAAGCGATCGCCTACGCCTGGGAGTGGGTGACCGGGAAGGACTGGCTGGGGATCGACGCCGCGCGACTGTACGTCACCGTGCATCACAGCGACGACGACGCTCGCCGGCTGTGGCGCCAGGTGACGGGCATCCCCGACGCGCGCATCTACGGGCTCGGTGACCAGGACAACTTCTGGCAGATGGGCGACACCGGGCCCTGCGGGCCGTGCTCGGAGATTCTCGTCGACATTCGCGGGAAAGGGGAAACGGGAAAGGGGAAAGGGGATCTCGGTCTCGACCAGTTCGTGGCGTTGAGCGAGGCCGGGAAGCTGCTGGAGATCTGGAACCTCGTGTTCATGCAGTTCGATCAGCAGGCCGACGGGTCGCGCCCGCCGCTCCCCGCTCCCTCGGTCGACACGGGAGCGGGGTTGGAGCGGATCGCGGCCGTCATGCAGGGGGTGCCGTCGAACTTCGACACGGACTCGTTCGTCCCGCTCATCGAGCGGGCGGTCGAGGTGATCGGCCGGAAGTACGACCTCGGGCCCGGTGGCGCCTCGTATCGCGTGCTCGCCGACCACGCGCGGGCGGTCGCGTTCCTGTTGGCGGACGGCGTGTACCCCTCCAACGAGGGGCGCGGCTACGTGCTGCGCCGCATCCTGCGGCGGGCGGTGCGGCATGCCTGGCTGCTCGGGCGCCGCGAGCCGACGCTGGTGCACCTCGTGCACGCGGTGGGGGGCGTGATGGGGAGCGTCTACCCCGACCTGGTGCAAAAGCGCACCCACCTCGAGAGCGTGACGCGCGCCGAGGAGGAGCGGTTCTTCGACACGATCGAGGGGGGCCTCGAGCGCCTGGAGCAGCTCGAGCACGCGAAGCAAATCTCGGGCGCCGAGGCGTTCAAGCTGTACGACACGTACGGGTTCCCGATCGACCTCACGCAGCTGATCGCCGGTGAGCGCGGCCAGACGGTCGACGTGGCGGGGTTCGATCTCGAGCTGGGCAAGCAGCGTACCCGCTCGCTCGAGGCGCTGGAGCGGAGCAAGCGGGGAGGAGCGGGGAAGGTGGCCGTCCACGTGAAGCGAGACGGCGAATGGCGCACCGTGAAGCCCAGGGCCAAGCAGAAGTGGGTGGGCTACGACACCACCGAGGCCGAGACCGACGTGCTCCGGTTTCGGCAGGCGAGCGACGTGGTGGAAGTGGTGCTCCAGGAGAATCCGTTCTACGCCGAGTCGGGCGGGCAGGTCAGTGACACGGGGCAGGTGCGGGGGGAGGGGTGGACGCTCGACGTGGAGGGCGTGGAGCAGGTGGATGGCGTGAGCGCCGTCGTGGGCCATTTCGCCGACGAGTTCCAGCCGACGCCGGTGCGTGCCCAGGTCGACGAACCCCGCCGCAAGAACATCGAGCGGAACCACACCGCGACGCACCTGGTGCACGCGGCGCTGCGCAAGATTCTGGGACCGCACGTGCGGCAGCAGGGCTCGGTCGTGGATCCCGAGCGGCTGCGCTTCGACTTCGCGCATCACGGGCCGGTGGACGACCCGACGCTCGCCCGGATCGAAGAAGAGGTGAACCGCCACGTGTGGGAGAACCTGCCCGTCACCACGCGCGAGATGAAGTACAAGGAAGCGATCGCCGCAGGCGCCATGGCGTTCTTCACCGAGAAATACGGCGACCGGGTGCGGGTGGTGGACGTGCCGGGCGTATCGCTCGAGCTGTGCGGCGGCACCCACGTGCCGAGCACCGGGCAAATCGCGCTGTTCCGGTTCACGCACGAAACGGGGGCGGCGGCGGGGGTGCGGCGCATCGAGGCCGTGACCGGACCGGGGGCGTACGCGCTGATCCGCAAGCTCCAGGGAGAGCTGGAGGACGCGGCGGGCGCGCTCAAGACGCAACCGGAGCATCTCGTGCGGCGCATCGAGCAGCTGATCGACGAGAATCGGAAGCTCGAGAAGCGAATCGAAGGGTTGCTGAAAGCCGGAACCGTGCAACCGACGACGGGCAACGTGCAACGGATCGGCGACATCGAGCTCTACGTCGACGAGAGCACGCTCAGCGACCGCGACCAGATCGGCCTCATCATGGACGCGTTCCGGGCCAGCCATCGGCGGGCGGTCTCCGTGCTGTTCACCAACGGCGAGCGACCGGGGATCCACGTGGGCGTCACCGACGACCTGGTGGCGCAGGGCGTGAAGGCGGGCGACATCGCGGCCGCTCTCGCCGCCGTGTCGGGAGGCAAGGGGGGCGGCCGGCCGCACTTCGCATCGGCGGGCGCCGGCGACCCCGCCAGGCTGGGCGAGACCCGCGCGCAGACCGCGGCCATCGTCCAGCGGCTGCTCGCACGATGACCCGGCGCGCGCTGCTCGCGTGGCTCGAGGCGCGCCGCCCGGCGCCGCCCGACATTCTGCGCCCCTCGCTCGCGGCCGCCGTGACCGACGCGGACCTGCCGCTGCCGGAGCACCTGGCTCTGTTGGGGCAGCGCCTGCTGGCACGGGTTGCTGAACGACCGGCGGGCGGGCGCGAGCTGGCGCTGGACCTGCTCGCGGCCGACGCATTCGTCACCTACGCGTTCGAGGCACAGGCCGAAGCCGACGTGGCCGGGCTCGCGGCGCTCGCGGCACGGGTGGGAGCCGGGTCGTGAACACGCTGCTCGGCGCTGGGCCGGGGCTGCTGGTGTTGGTGGACCCGAGTCGCACGGCGCCCGCGGAGGCCGCGGCGGTGGCCCGGGCGGCGCGCGCCGCCGGCGCCGCGGGCATCCTCATCGGCTCGTCCTTCGACGGCACGCAGGACACGGAGCTGGTGGCGCGGGCGATCCGGCAGGCGGCCGCGGGGCTGCCCGTGGCGCTGTTCCCGGGCTCCGCGCTGCAGCTCACGAGCGAAGTCGATCTGATCCTCTTCCTCTCTCTCGTATCCGGGCGTAACCCGCAGTACCTGATCGAAGAGCATGTGCGGGCCGTACCCTTCCTGACGCGCCACGCCGTGCCCACGCTCTCGACCGGCTACATCCTGGTCGACGGGGGACGCGTGACCAGCGTCGAAGCCGTGAGCCAGACGCGCCCGCTTCCCGCCGACAAGCCGGAGTTGGCGCGGGCGCACGCGACGGCGGCGCGGCTCATCGGCATGCAGGCGATCTATCTGGACGCAGGGAGCGGCGCCCCCCGGCCGGTGTCGGCCGAGGTGATCCGTGCGTGCCGCGAGGGGGTGCCGGGCCTGACGCTGTTCGTGGGCGGCGGGATCCGGAGCCCCGAGCAGGTGCGTGCGGCCCGACGTGCGGGCGCGGATTTCGTGGTAGTGGGGACGGCGCTGGAGGAGCGGGGCGCCGGGGGAGGGGAGGGGCCGGACGCCGATCTGCCAGCGCTGGTGCGGGCGGCCGCCGGGTGACCCCCGCGGAGCAGGCGCGGGCCGCCCTCGCCGGTCTGGCGGCGCTCGCCTCGCGCGTGGCGGAGCAGCATGCCGCCGACATCGCGCGACTGGCCGCTCTCTACGTCGACACGCTGCAGGGCGGTGGCACGCTGTGGTTCGCGGGGAATGGCGGCAGCGCCGCCGACGCCCAGCACCTCGCCGCCGAGTACGTCGTCCGCTACGGGCAGACCCGGCGCGCCCTCCCGGCGGTCGCGTTGACCACCGACACCTCGCTGCTCACGGCGTGCGGCAACGATCTCGGGTTCGAGGCGATCTTCGCGCGGCAGGTGGAGGCGCTGGTGCGGCCCGGCGACCTGCTCGTGTTGCACTCGACCAGTGGCGAGAGCGCGAACGTGGTGCGCGCGGCCCAGGCGGCGCGCGCCAAGGGCGTCCGCGTGGTCGCGCTGCTGGGCAAGGGCGGCGGCGCCGTGCGACGGCTGGTCGACGACTCCCTCGTCATCCCGGCCGATGAGACGTCGCATATCCAGGAGCTGCATCTCGCGATCGAGCACGTCATCTGCGCGATTGTGGAAGCGCAGCTGAAGATCTGACAATGCGGAATGTGAAATTCGGAATGCGGAATGGAAAGGGGAGGTCGTGACGCGAGCGACCGCGCACTACCATTCCGCATTCCACATTCTGCATTCCACATTCGGTGCGGAGCGGTGATCGACCTCTCTGGGAAGCGGGCCTTCGTGACGGGTGGTGGCCGGGGCATCGGCCGTGCGACGGCGCTGTTGCTGGCGCAGGCCGGATGCCGGGTCGCGGTCGGGTACAAGAGCCGCAAGCAGGACGCCGAAGAGACCGTGAGGGCGGTCGCGGGCGGCACGGGGCGGCCGCAGGCGGTCGCGGTCGGGGGCGACCTGGGAGATCCGGCCGCGGCAGAGCGGGCGGTCGCTGAGGCGGCGCGGGCCCTCGGTGGACTCGACCTCCTGATCGTGAATCACGGCATCTGGCCTCCCGGCGAGATCCCGCTTGAGCGCATGACGGACGCGCAATGGGATCAGACGATGCGCGCCAATCTGGACGCCGTGCTGTACGTGTGCCGCGCCGGCGTGCCGCTGCTGCCCGACGGTGGCAAGGTGGTGCTCGTCTCGTCCACGGCGGGGCAGCGGGGCGAGGCGTTCCACGCCGATTATGCTGCGACCAAGGGCGCGATCATCGCGCTCACGAAATCCCTCGCCGTCGAGCTCGCCCCGCGCCAGATCGGCGTGAACTGCGTGGCACCCGGGTGGGTCGATACGGAGATGTCGGCGCAGCCCTACGGGCGCGATACGGGAGAGGGGAAGCGGGAGATCGAGGACACGATCCCGTTGGGGCGGGTCGCGAGTGCTGAGGACGTCGCCGGCCCGATCGTTTTTCTCTGCTCCGCTCTGGCGCGCCACATCACGGGCGAGGTGCTGAACGTCAATGGGGGAAGTGTGCTGTGCGGGTGAACCGGATGCGGAATGTCAACGCCAACGTCGCTTGGCGAGCGAGCTGTCACTGCAATTCCGCATTCCGCATTCCGCATTCCGCACTCCGATCCGGATGAAGTTTCCGGACCGTTTGCCCATCCCGGCCGAAGTGCTCCGCATTGCACGGACGCTGGAGGAGGCCGGCTACGAGACGTGGTGCGTGGGCGGCGCGATCCGCGACAATCTGCTGGGAGTCGAGAACCACGACTTCGATCTCACGACCGCGGCGCCGCCGGAGGAAGTACGGCGCCTGTTCAAGCGCACGGTCCCGGTGGGGATCGAGCACGGCACCGTGGCGGTGCTCGATCGGGACAACCGGGCGCACGAGGTCACCACGTTCCGCAGGGACATCCGCACCGACGGCCGGCACGCCGTGGTGGAGTTCGGCGTGTCGCTCACCGACGACCTCGCGCGGCGCGACTTCACGATCAATGCGATCGCCTACCATCCGATCCGGCACGAATGGCGCGACCCCTTCAAGGGTGCCGAGGACCTGGCCAAGAAGCTGATCCGCTCGGTGGGCGACGCGAACTGGCGGTTCCAGGAGGACTATCTCCGGATCCTGCGGGCGTTGCGCTTCAGCGCGCGCTTCGAGTTCCGCATCCACGGCGCCACGCTCGAGGCGGCGAAGGCCAATGCCCAGGGGTTGTCGCAGCTGTCGGCCGAGCGGGTGCGGGAGGAGTGGTTCAAGGGGATTCGGACGGCGGGCCGGGTCTCCAAGCTGCTCGCTCTGTGGATCGATGTGGGGGCGGCGAGGATCTGGCTGCCGGAGATTCCGGGAAACGGGAAAGGGGAAAGGGGAAAGGTGGACAAGTTGCCCCGTGACCCAGTGCTGGTGACCGCCTACCTCGCATCAGATCCCGCGTCGCTCCTGACGCGTCTCAAGAGCTCCAACAAGGACATCGAGCGGGCCCGTGCGATCGGACAGTGGCGCGAGCACTATCCCGATCCGCGACACCTTCCCGACGTCCGCAAATGGCTATCGCAGGTAGGCGAGTACGGGGACGACCTGCTCTTGCTGCTAGCGGGACTCGACCTTTCCCGTTTCCCCTTTCCCCTTTCCCGACTGCCCAAGGTCGTCGAGTCCATCCGCGCCGCGCAGGACCCGTTGACCCTCAAAGACCTCGCCGTCACCGGGGACGACCTCATCGCCGCGGGCGTGCGACCCGGTCCGGAGGTGGGCGAGACCCTGGCGCGACTGCTCGCCGAGGTGCTGGAAGACCCCACGCACAACACGCGGGAACGGCTGCTCGCCCGTGTCTAGCGCGCTGCTGTACGCCCTAGTGGCGGCGCTGGGCAACGTCGCCGGCGGCCTCGCGGTGACCCGACGCGCGGCGCGCGAGCTGGCGCTGATCGAGCACTTCGTCGCGTTCGGCGCCGGGTTCATGCTGGCGGTGGCGCTGGTGGAGCTGCTCCCCGAGGCGTTCGCCCGCTCGGGCCCCGCGGCCTCGGGGCTGGTGCTTGCGGGGTATCTGGCGGTGCACCTCACGCAGCATACGCTGACGCCCCACTTCCACTTCGGCGAGGAGACGCACGCTGTCAACCGGGTGGCCGGCACGTCGGCCCTGGTCGGCCTGTTGCTGCACACCTTTTTCGACGGCGTCGCCATTGCCAGCGCCTTTCTAGTGCGGCCGGCGCTGGGCGTGATGGTGTTCATCGCGATCTTCCTTCACAAGCTGCCGGAGGGCGTGACGGTGTCGAGCCTGATGCTGGCGGGGGGGCGCTCCCGCGGACAGGCGATCACGGCGGCGGCGATGCTGGGCGGCGCGACGCTCGCGGGGGTCGTGTTCACGGACCAGGTCTCGTTCCTGGTGCGGCACGGACTGGCGCTGTCCGCGGGCGTCACGATCTACGTCGCGGCGTCGAACCTGGTGCCCGAGTTCCAGGGGAAGCGGGGATGGAAGCTGCCGGCGGCGTTCTTCTCCGGAGCCCTGGCGTTCTACGTCACGAAGACCCTACTCGATGCCCTTTCCTGATCGGGAAAGGGGAATGGGGAAAGGGGAACGGTGTGGGTGTACGGGCTCCGAGCTTGCGGAGTAGCCCCACCAGCAGGCGCACGACACGTAGCGCAAGTTGCAGGTCCGGCTCGACCGCGCTCTGCATGACCAAACCCAGGTCTCTAGCGATCTCGAGATGACAGTGGAGCTCGGCCGCGGAGCCGAGGGCAATCCGGAGACACCGGATGAATTGAATCGTCGTGCCGAGAGCGTATCCTTCCACCATGTTGGCGGGGACCGATACGGCAGTCCGGCGGATCTGGTCGGAGAGCCCGAAATGACGACTCAGCGGCTTTTCGAGTGTGAGTCGGTAGGCCGAGCGCGCGAGCTGGTTCGCGCAGATCCACGCTTGCAGCGACGCGAGTTGCTTCATGCCCCCAGTGTAGGATTGTCGGGCTCGAACGCTGTGACCTGGATAGCGCGAACCGTGGCGGAAAAACGCATGTCCCCATTCCCCTTTCCCCATTCCCCTTTCCCCGGTGTCTGATCCCACCCTCTTCGCCCGCTCCGCCGAGCCCCTCGCCGCCCGCATGCGGCCGACGCGCCTCGAGCAGTTCCTCGGCCAGGAGCACCTGCTCGGGCCGGGAAAGGCCCTGGGCGAGCTGATCCGTCGCGGCGACGTCGGGTCGTGCATCTTCTGGGGCCCGCCCGGCTCGGGCAAGACGACCCTCGCCCGGCTGATCGCGAACCACACGGAGCGGCACTTCGAGCCGTTCTCCGCGGTCACCGAGGGGGTGGCCCGCGTGCGCGAGATCATCAAGCAGGCGGAGGAGCGCCTCCAGTACGAAGGACGCGGCACCATTCTGTTCTGCGACGAGATCCACCGCTTCAACCGGGCGCAGCAGGACGCGTTCCTTCCGTGGGTCGAGAACGGCGTCATCACGCTGATCGGCGCCACCACGGAGAACCCCAGCTTCGAGCTGACGGCCCCGCTGCTGTCGCGCTGCCGGGTATTCGTGTTCGAGCCGCTCACCGACGCCCACATACGGGACGTGATCGACCGGGCGGTCCGCGCAGAGGGAAAGGGGAATGGGGAAAGGGGAAAGGTCGACCTGGCTGAAGAGGCGTTGGAACTCTTGGTGCGACATGCGCAGGGGGACGCGCGGCGGGCGCTCAACACGCTCGAGGCGGTGCTCAAGCACGCGTCGACCCTTTCCCCATTCCCCAATCCCCTTTCCCCCGAGCTGGTACAGTCCGTGCTCGAGAAACCCCTCCCCGCCTACGACAAATCCGGTGAACAGCACTTCAACCTCATCTCCGCCCTGCACAAGGCCGTGCGCGGATCCGACGTGGAAGGCTCGCTGTACTGGCTGGCGCGGATGCTGGCGGGGGGCGAGGATCCGCTGTACGTCGCCCGCCGGGTGGTGCGCATTGCCGCCGAGGACGTGGGACTGGCGGATCCGCGCGCCCTGTCCGTCGCGCTCGCGGCGAAAGAGGCCTATCACTTCCTCGGATCGCCCGAGGGAGAGCTCGCCCTCGCTCAGGCGGTCGTGTATCTCGCGACCGCGCCCAAGTCGAACCGCGTGTACGTCGCGTTCGGGCGGGCGATGGACGCGGCCCAGCAGCATCCCGCCGCAGCGGTGCCGCTGCACATCCGCAACGCGCCGACGAAGCTCATGGAGGATCTGGGCTATGGGGCGGGGTATCAGTACGCCCACGCCTTCGAGGACGCCTACGTGCCGCAGGAGTACCTGCCGGAAGTGCTCCGGGGGCAGAAGTGGTACGATCCGACCGAGTTCGGCTTCGAAAAGGACATCAAGAAGCGCTTGGAATGGTGGGAGCACTTGAAACGGGAATCGGGAAAGGGGAAAAGGGAAACGTGAGAACCTGGACACCTTTCCCGTTTCCCCTTTCCCGTTTCCCGATGTGCGCACTCGCCGTCGCTGCTTGCGCGACCCTGGGCCGTCTCTCGTTCACCGAGCCCGACATCACGCTCCAGGAGATCGACGTCACCGGCGTCGGGCTCACCGGCGGCACGTTCGATCTGGTGTTCGACGTGTGGAACCCGAACGACTACCAGCTGCACTCCACGCGGCTCGAGGTGGGGATCGATCTCGAGGGGACGCACTTCGGCGACGCGCTGCTGGACCGGCCCCTCGACCTGTCGCCCACCAACCACAGCCGGGTGGTGGTGCCCGTGCGATTCGCGTGGGCGGGGTTGGGTGCCGGGGCGAAGGCCCTGCTCACCAGGCAGGCGCTGGGATACGCGGTGACGGGTCGGGTGTTCCTGGACACGCCGCTGGGGACCAAGACGGTGGGGTTGACGGGCAAGGGGAACGTGCCGCTGATGAAGCTGTTGAAATAGATTTCACCAGCACGCTACGAGGAGCCTGGTCAGATCCGACAACTCATCGACATCCAGCCGCCCGTCGAGCGCGCGTTCCTGGTCGGCGCGCCGCGCAAGGGCTCGGCGGACGTGGCCCAGGTGGACGACCATCTCGACGAGCTCAGCCGGCTCGCCGACACGGCCGGCGCGGAGGTGGTGGGGCGAACCCACCAGCGTGTCGAGGCCCCCACCCCCACGTTCTACCTCGGGCAGGGAAAGGTCGACGAGCTCAAGGGCGTACTCCAGGAGACGGGCTCGACGCTGCTGTTGTTCGACGAAGCGCTCTCGCCGGTGCAGGGGTCGAGCCTGGAGAAAGCGCTCGCGGTGCGGGTGATGGATCGCACCGAGGTGATCCTCGACATCTTCGCGACCCGCGCGCGCTCCGCCGAGGCGAAGATGCAGGTCGAGCTGGCGCAGCTCGAGTACCTCCTCCCGCGACTCACGCGGATGTGGACCCACCTGTCGCGCATCCGCGGCGGCATCGGGCTGCGCGGGCCCGGCGAGACCCAGCTCGAGACCGACCGGCGGGTCATCCGGCGCAAGATCTCCACGCTGAAGCGGCGCCTCGAGGAGGTCGCCCACCACCGCGCCAACCAGCGTCAGGGGCGGCGTGACCTTCCCAGCGCCGCGCTCGTCGGCTACACCAACGCCGGCAAGTCGAGTCTATTGCGGGCCCTCTCGGGGACCGAGATCTTCGTCGAGGACCGGTTGTTCGCCACACTCGACACGCTCACGCGCGAGGTCGAAGTGGGTGGGGGCTACCGCTTCCGGCTGACCGACACCGTGGGGTTCATTCGCAAGCTGCCGCACCATCTGGTCGCTTCGTTTCGCGCGACGCTCGAGGAAGCGCGGGAAGCCGACCTGCTGCTGCACGTGATCGACGCGGGCGCCGCGAACTGGGAGGAGCAGGTCGAAGTGGTGGAGCGCGAAATGCGGAATGCGGAATTCGGAATGCGGAATGGCCAGGACAGCACCGAGCGCAAGCGGGTCGTTTACGTGTTCAACAAGGCCGACTTGCTCCCGGAACCAGGCACGTTTCTCGCCCTGGTCCGAGAGCGGTATCCCCACTCGGTGCTCACCTCCACCATTCCGCATTCCGCATTCCGCACTCCGCATGGGGGTGGGGTGGAGCAGTTGCGGGACGTCCTCCGCACCTCCGCCCAAGCCCTCCGCCCCATCGCCCGGATCCGCGTCCCGTTGGGGGATGGCAAGCTGCTGGCAGTGCTGCACCGCGACTCGGAGGTACTCGGCGAGGCCCAGGTGGACGGCGTCGTCGAGGTCACCGCCCGGGTGCAGGCGTGGCTGCTCGGGAAGCTGCGGCGCGACGGTGTCAGTGTGGAGATCGGCTTCTAGTCACGGGCGACCGTGGGACCGATCATGTCGCCGGGGCTGCGCGCCCGCCTGCGGCGGCTGCTCTCCGTTCCAACCTGCGCACTCCGGCCAGGGCGGAGGTGTTCATGTCGTATTCGATGCATTTCATCCGGACACGCCACTTCACGTCGCGTCCATTGAACGTGAACGAGCGAATGCCGTTTCTTGAAAGGAACGCGCGGAATTGGGCGTCGCGGTGAATATCGGTCTTGGCGATATCATCCCACATTCCGTAAAAACCGTCGATGTGCGCCGCGAGTCCGTTCTCCACGAGATCCTGCAGCACGTCGTATTCCGACCCCTCGATGTTCATCCGCAGCAGGCAAATCCGGTCTTCCAAAACGATGTTCCGTTCGCGCACCCAGTCCGAGAGCCGCACGGCTTCTACGTCTTCAAAAGAGTCGCTCGGCCTATGAACAGAGTCCCCGGTTCCGCCCCGGCCGTCATGATAGAGCCGAATCTTACCTTGCGGCGGCGCCGCATTGCAGAGTGCCTTGTGAAAGAGGCTCACATGTCTTTTCCCGAAGAACTTTTCATTGACCTGACGAAACGATTCCTGGCTGGCTTCAAATCCGACTGCCTCAAAGGCGCCGCCCATTCTTGGCAGGATGGCATCCGTCATCAGCGCCAGTTCCGCGCCTTCCTTGTGAGTTCCTAGGTCGAGATAAAGGACGCGAACGTCGTCGCGCATTCTCGCCTTCGCGAAGATCTTCGTGACTCCCAGCACGGACGATCTCCGCGCCACGGCCCGGACGAAGAGGAGGAAGGTGTCGATCAGCATGATCATTCCGACGATCGGCTTGTGGATCGCTGATATCGGGATGGCCCGCTCGACCGCGGTGACCAGTGCCAAATTCCATAGTTGTTGGTGGGGATGCCAGAACATCCACGAGACGGGCCAGCTTGTTGGGCCTGCGGTCATGTCGTCCTCGCACGTCCAAGATGTATTCGATCTACCCGTCGAAGTGGGCGGCGCCTACGGTATGGGCGGATATGGCGTGGCGACGGGGTCAATGGCAGGCGCCGCTCCCCGCGTCCGTGAAGCTCTTTCCCGCGATGGGGATGAATTGCCAGGAGTAGCCGTTCGAACCGAGGGTGAGTTTCAGCACGCCCGGGGTTTGGGTGTTATGCACCTCGCTGTTCGCCAGAGTACCGCCGTTGAAGGCGTTGCTCCCGATCCCACCCGTGCCGACAGTGAATTGCCGGATGCCCAACTGGGGATCCGCCGTGCCATCGGAGCGCTGCGGGGCGAAGCGCTCGTACACTTCGTAGTGCGCATTGAGCACGATCTCCG
>Ga0070698_100003092_pt1 | contig 18345 bp, 18 predicted proteins | sample KBSK1502metaG_FD_65477 | JGI IMG/M metagenome (GOLD analysis project Ga0070698, IMG submission 65477) | Corn, switchgrass and miscanthus rhizosphere microbial communities from Kellogg Biological Station, Michigan, USA - KBS K1-50-2 metaG | ecosystem: Host-associated > Plants > Roots >...
TCATACGCACCTCCTATGTCCGTGCCGAACCTGCCGCCACAGGTATAGCACTGGAATCCGCGAGTGTCTAGGGCGGCGTTCGGTCGGCGCTTATCGCCGCTGTGGGACGCGAAGCTCGACCCGCCGGCAGTTACGGCAGGCGAGCAGCTCCATGTCGAGGATGCCCTCACCGATCTCTGCCCAGTTACCCATCAACGCCGCCCACCCGCCGCTGACCCCGCCGACCCGAAAGTGCTCCACACCAAGCGACTGGAGCGGACCTTTGCACGCGATGCAGCTCTCGGCCGCCTGCTCTGTTGCCATCTCGAGATCTTAGGGGTTGAACGAGGTCGGGAATGGGTATCACCTCACTTAGGCACATTCGGGACGCTTTGACGTTCCTCCCTCGCTCAGAAGCTTGAGCATGGTCCTTTAAGTTGATTCCTCACGAGTCATGACTTGCCGAGTGCGGGTCTGACAAGGAGATATCGCATGGCAGCACAGAATCAGGCGACCACGTACGCCCGCGTCGTCCGTCTCAAGGGAGATCCCAACCGGGTCAGCGAGACCATCACGGTCTGGAGCCAGCACATCCTGCCCCTGCTCAAGAAGCAGCGAGGATTCACCGGCGTCACGCTCGTCGGCAATCGGAAGACCGGCGACGCGCTGACCGTTTCCTATTGGGAGACCGAGGCGACGATGAAAGAGGCTCGTGGCCAGGTTCGCCCCCACGCGCTTAAGGTGTACGGAGAGATCGGCGCCAGCGTCGTCGAAGACGATGAGTGCGAAGTCGCGCTGCTGGAGCGGTTCAAGCCACCGATGGCAGGCGTCTACGCCCGCCTGACGACCGTCCACGGCGATCCGGCGCACGTTTCGCAAGCTGTCGACAACTTCAAGGACAAGATCGTGCCGGTGATTGCGACGCAGTCCGGCGCGCGTACCGCGCTCTTCTTCGTCAACCGGCAGTCCGGCATGGCCCTCGCGGGCTCCGTCTGGGATACCGAGTACGACCTGCAAAAGAGCGAGACATCGATTAGCTCGCTGCGCACGGAGGCCATCAAGACATTTGCCGGCCGCGATGCGAAAACCGAAGCCTTCGAAATCTACTTCACCGAGATTCTGACGCCCGTCGCGTCAGGCCGCTAGCGCCGATTCCGCGTGAAGGGCGGCCGCTGGTCCCTCGGGGGCTGAGGGCTGCGGTCGCCCTTCCTTATCGCCTTCGGCATGAGGTCCGCCCGGCGGCTGGGCCAAGAGGTCTTAGAGGGGCTCAAAGGAATTTCAAATGGCCGTTGTTATCACCGATCCTAAAGTTGTCGCGACCAGGTTCAACGAAACCTTCAACGCGCACAACGAGACCGCCATCAAGGCCCTGGTCTCACCCAACGTTCGATTTGTCGCCCCAGGTGGCGTTCGCCTCGTCGGCCCGGATGCCATCGCCGGCTACTTCGTCGCGTGGCTGAAGGGCTTTCCCGATGCGCGCATGACCGTTCACCACGAGATCGTCAGCGGCCCCTGGGTCGTCCAGGAGTACACCTTCGAGGGTACGCACCGCGGCATCCTCTCCGGCCCGCTTGGCGAGATCGCCCCGACCAACCGGAAAGTCGCCGGCAACGGCGTGCAGCTCATCCGGATCGAGAATGACCTCGTCGTCGACTGCCGCCTCTACTTCGATATGGTCGAGACCCTGACGCAGCTCGGCATCATGCCGACCCCCGCGAAGGTCTAACCAAGCCGAACCTTACTGACCCGGGCCGCGAGGCCCGGGTTTTCCGTCCACATGAGGTCCGCCCCGCGGCTGGACCAAGGGTTCTTAGAAGGATTCAAAGGAGTCTCGTATGACGACCACCGTTACCGATCCCAAGGTCCTTTCGGCGAAGTACAACCAGGCGTTCAACTCGCATGACGAGACCGTCCTCCGGTCGTTGATCTCGCCAAACGCGCGGTTCAGAGCCCCTGGCGACGTTCGGCTCGAGGGCAGAGACGCGGTCATCGGCTACACCAATAGCTGGATGAAGGCGCTTCCCGATGCGACGATCACGGTAACGAACGAAATCGTTAGCGGCCTCTGGATCGCTCAGGAGTTCACCTTCGCCGGCACCCACAAAGCCGCGCTCACCGGCCCCATGGGTACCATCCCGGCCACCAACCGCAAGGTCTCGGGCCAGTGCGTGTCGATTACCCGGTACGAGAATGACCTCGCCGTAGAGACCCGTCTCTACTTCGACGTGGTCCAGTTGCTCACCCAGCTCGGCGTGATGCCGGTTCCTTCGAAGAACTAACCGGACCGCTCGATTCTGACCTCGACCCGAGAGCGGCGCCGCCCGTGGGGCGCGCCGCTCTCTTTCGGTTGCTATCGGTTCATCAGAGTTGATACACCCGGATCGCGGTCGCCCCAAGCACGTCGTCGGTGCCTGCTCGGTCGAGGCCATCGAGCGTGGCCAGCAAGCCGTCAAAGACCTTTCGGTAATCCCCCGCAAGCAGGCAAACCGGCCAGTCCGACCCGAACATGCATCGCCGCGGTCCGAACCAGCCGAGCACCCGCTCGACGTAGGGGGCCAGGTCCTGTGCCCGCCAGAGGGCCCAATCGGCCTCGGTCACCATGCCGGAGAGCTTGACGCTTACGTGGGCCAAGTCACTGAACGGCGCCATTGCGTTCGCCCAGGCAGCTGTGTCCCGTCCGTCTCGAATCGACGGTTTGCCGATGTGATCGATGACGAAGCGCACGTCCGGAAAGCGGCGCGCGGTTTCGAGGGCAGCCGGCAGCTCCCTCGTACGGACCAGCAGGTCGTAGGCCAACCCGGCGGCGCCCACGGCAGCCAGCCCACGCTGGACGTCGTCGCGCAGCAGCCACGCGGGATCGGGCTCGTCGTGTACCTGGTGGCGGATGCCGACCAGCTTCGAGCCACCGGGCAGGGCCCTGAGCTCGGCAATCGTCTGGACCGCATGGGCATCCGTGAGGTCGAGCCATCCGACCACCCCGGCAAGGAAGTCGGTGACGGCGGAGGTCGCCAGCAGGTCGCGGGTTTCGTCCAGGCTCGCGCGGGCCTGGACCACGATGCTGCGGTCCACGCCGCAGCGGCGGAGTTGCGGTGCGAGGTCCACCGGGCCAAACGGCCGTCGAATCTTCGCGACCTCGTCCGTCATCCACGGATAGGCGGCACGGGTGGGATCCCAGAAGTGATGATGCGCGTCGACGATCACGGTCCGCTCGACGATGGCACCGGTGCCGTCTCGCGCAGCAAGCCTTCTGTCTTGAGTGCCGACCAGAGGTCGGGCGGCAGCTCGAGCTCGAAGAGCTCGATGTTCTCCTGGAGCTCCGCGACCGATCGGCAACCGGTGAGGACGCAGGCGACGGCTGGGTGGGCCAGGGGAAACTGCAGGGCCGCGGCCTTTGCTGGAACGTTGAAGTTGTTGCAGACGCGCTCGATCCGCTGCGCGCGCTCGACGATCTCCGCGGCGGCCGGTTCGTAGTCGTAAGGCGCGCCCGCCGCCGGTCGCGCCAGGATCCCGCTGTTGAAGACGCCGCCGGCAATCACGGCAATGCCACGTTCCTCGCAGAGCGGCAACAGCTCGGTCAACGCCACCTGATCGAGCAGCGTGTAGCGGCCGGCGACCAGCAGGCAATCGACGTCGGTCTCATGCGCGAACCGGGCAAGCATCTCGACCTGGTTCATGCCGGCGCCGATCGCACGCACCACGCCTTCGGATCGCAGCCGCTCGAGGCACGAGTAGGCACCGGTCCGAGCCGCATCGTAGTCCTGGTCCGGGTCGTGAATCAGAAGAATGTCGATTCGGTCCAGCCCCAACCGGGACAGGCTCTCCTCGACCGAACGCAGCGTCGCGTCATAAGAGAAATCGAACCTCGGGACTACGTGGGGCGCTCCCTTGAACTGGCCATCCGGGGACGGCGCCCCGGGTCGGAGCAGCCGGCCGACCTTGGTCGAGAGCACGAAGTCCTGTCGGGGCTTTGACCGCAGCACCTGGCCGGTCCGTCGCTCGGCAAGCCCGTGACCGTACAGGGGAGCCGTGTCGAAATATCGCAGGCCGTGTTCGTATGCCTGGTCGACCACGGCGCGGGCCTCGGTCTCCGGCACCTCGGCATAGAGCCCACCAAGCGGCGCCGTGCCCAGACCCAGGCACGTCACCTGCAGCCCGCTACGCCCGAGCGCAACCCGAGTGCGGCGATTCACCGCGTCTAGAGCTCGAAGATGATCGGAAGACGGTCGCGACTGCCGCCGCTGTAGTCGTGCGCAACCGCCATCATCGGCGCCATCTCGGCCTGCCAGCGCTGATTCACAGGGTCGCGCGCCAGCTCGGCGATGGCGCGCTCGTAGTCCACGCACTCGATGACGTGAAAGAGGTCGAGACCATCGCGGAAAATCTGCCAGCGGGTAATGCCAACGCGGCGCATCCCAGCGAGGATCTCCGGCCAGACGGCCGCGTGGGCCGCGTCATAGCGCTCCTCGGCGCCGTGCTTGAGCCTCGTATGCAGTCCGACCGTCATCATGCCATTCGCCCTCGCATCTGGAATGCCCTACTCGGCTCCCAACGTGGTGCGAAACCATCGCTCGCCGGTTGCAACATGCGCCGCAGCCGCGATACGAGCCAGCTCAGGGTCGCGTCCCGTGACCGCTTCGAAGATCTGGGTATGTTCCAGGCGCGTTTCTTCGAGCGCCTGCTGACCCATGCGACCGCGCAACAGGCGGGCCCGCATCGTCCGAGACGACAGACTCTCGAGCAGCGAGCTGAGCACGGAATTCCCACTCGCTTTCGCGATCAGGTCATGGAAGGCGGCGTCGGCCTCGACCAGGTCCTCCACCGCCTGGGCGGCAATCATGCGTTCGAGCTGCGCTTTGAGCGCCTGGCGGCCGGCGTCGTCCATCCGGACCGAGGCGAGGGCGGCGGCCGACGGCTCGAGCATGCGGCGAACCTCGAAAAGCTCGATCACCGTGTGGTCGCGCAGCAGATAGGTCACGAACCGCATCGACTCGAGCAAGAGCTCGGCCTCGAGGCTGCTGACATAGGTGCCATCACCCTGGCGGACTTCGAGCACGCGCACCATGGAGAGGGCGCGCACCGCCTCGCGTAAGGAGTTGCGCGAAAGCCCAAGCTTGGCGGCCAGCTCGGCTTCGGGGGGCAACCGCTCGCCCGGTCCCCACTCCCCGGAGATGATCAGCTGGCGGATCTTATCGATCGCCTCGTCGGTGACCGTGGCCGTTTTCGGCGCGCGCCGCGGCGCCGCCGGCGCCACGGGCGGGCGGCCGTCCTCCCGCTTGACTTCGCGTGCTGTCACGTCGCGTCCCCTCTTGCGTGAATTGTGCGCTGCCGGCTCGCTAACGCAAAGAGATCGGATGAATCCCACCGTGCCGGTCCCTCTGCAGTTCGGTCCATGACGAACATCTTGACAAACATCGGATGACTTGGCAAGATGCGCGTGCTGGGATGGGGATCCGCATCACTCGGGCCGTGACCACCGACGTCCGCTTTCCGACCTCGCTCTCGATGGCCGGCTCCGACGCGATGAATACCGACCCGGACTATTCGGCCGCCTACGTCGTCCTCCAGACCAATCATCCGCGCGGGCTCAGTGGCCACGGTCTCACCTTCACCATCGGACGAGGCACCGAGCTGTGCGTGGCGGCGATCGACGCCCTCGCGCCGCACGTCGTCGGCAAGACGCTCGAGGAGCTAACCTCGGACATGGCGGGGTTCTGGCGATCGCTCGCCGGTGACAGCCAACTCCGTTGGCTGGGGCCCGAGAAGGGCGTGGTCCACCTGGCAACCGCCGCGCTCGTCAACGCGGTATGGGACCTGTACGCCAAGGTCGAAGGCAAGCCGCTCTGGAAGCTGCTCTCCGATATGAGCCCCGAGGAACTCGTGGCCTGCATCGACTTCCGCTATATCGAGGATGCGCTCTCCCCTACTCAGGCGCTCGAGATCCTGAGCCGGAACGCCGGCTCTCGGGCGGAGCGAGAAGCGGAGATGCGGCGTGATGGGTTTCCCGCGTACACCACCTCGGCCGGTTGGCTCGGCTATCCCGATGAAAAGATCGCGGACCTGGCGCAAACCGCGGTCGACGAGGGCTTCGAGCATTTCAAGCTGAAGGTGGGGGTCGATCCACAGAGCGACCTGCGGCGAGCCCGACTCCTTCGCCACATCATCGGGCCGGATCGCCGGCTGATGCTTGACGCCAACCAGGTCTGGGGGGTCGACGAAGCCGTCGCCGGCGTACGCGCGCTGGCCGAGTGCGACCCATGGTGGATCGAGGAGCCGACGAGTCCCGACGACATCCTCGGTCATCGACGGATCCGCGAGGCGGTCGCGCCGATCGGCGTCGCCACCGGCGAGCACGTGCAAAACCGCGTGATGTTCAAGCAGCTGCTCCAGCTGCAGGCGATCGACGTCTGCCAGATCGACAGCTGCCGGCTGGGCGGCGTCAACGAGGTGCTGGCGGTGCTCCTGCTGGCAGCCCGCTATCACGTGCCCGTCTGCCCGCACGCCGGCGGGGTGGGGTTGTGCGAATACGTGCAGCACATCTCGATCTTCGACTACATCTGCGTGGGGGCCTCGCTCGAGAACCGCGTCTGCGAGTTCGTCGATCACCTGCACGAGCACTTCGTCCACCCAGTCCGGGTAACGGGTGGCCGCTACCAGGCTCCGCTTGCCCCCGGTTACAGCGCGCAGATGAAGCCGGCATCCCTGGCGACCTTCGCTTACCCGGATGGGTCGGCCTGGCGCGAGGCCGCTGCCGGCCTGAGGAGGTAGACATCGGATGGTTAACGCCACCGGCCGTGCTCCTTGACATACAACTGAACTCGAACTATGGTGATTTGTCGGAACGTAGATCGTCAGACATCGGGTCAATCGTCAAAATGTTATAGGGCGACCGAAAAAGGAGGGGAACCCGTGAGATTGCACGCCGCGCGTAGCCGACCGGCGCTACTGGGGTGTCTAGCCGTCGCCACAATGACCGTGCTGTCGGCTTGTGGCAGCAGCACCAATTCGAGCAGCGGTTCGAGCAAACCCAAAATCGGCGTCGTCTTGACCTACAACCTCCCCGGCTTCTGGGGGAACTACCTGAAGTACGAAAAGCAGTATGAGAGCGACCTGGGAGTGACCCTGGTCGGCCCGCTGGTCGCGAACGTCGAGGCCAAAGGGAATGAGGCCGCCCAGCAGATCAACGATGTCAAGTCGCTGATTTCCCAGGGTGTCCAGGCGCTGATCATCAACCCAGCGGACAGCGCCGCCATCGCGCCAGCCCTCGACTACGCGAAGAGCAAGAACATCCCCGTCATTACGGTCGATGTCGCGCCCTCGCAGGGCAATGTCTTCATGATCGTTCGCGCCGACAACACGGCCTATGGCACGAAGTCGTGCGACTACATCGCCTCGCATGCCAACGGATCCGGCACGATCGCGATGGTCGAGGGCGACCTGACCTCGCTCAACGCCAGGGACCGCGCGACCGGCTGCCAGGACGTCATCAGCCAGAAGTACCCCAACCTCAAGGTCAAGGCGTACGAGACCAAAGACTGGGGCACCGACCCGGCGGTACAGAATGCCACTACCGCGCTGACCGCGATCTCGGACCTGAAAGGCATTTACGTCCACTGGAGCGTCCCGGAGGACGGCATCATCGCTGCGGAGAAGCAGAAGAGCAAATGGGCGGAGGTCGGCCAAGCCAACCACATCCCGCTGGTCGGCAACGACGGCTCACCACATGAGTGCGACCTGATCCGTGGGAACCAGCTGGACGCCACCATCGACCAGCCCGCCGACAAGTACGCGTACTACGCGATCTATTACGCCAAGCAGGCGATCGCGGGCACCAAGTACACCGAAGGCCAGGCCACCGATCACAGCAGCAAGATCGTCAACGTCGCTGGCAACCTCGAGGATGCGCTGGCCGCTCCTCTCGTGACCAAGGCCGGTGACGGCGGATCGACGCAGGTCGATAGCTCGACGTTGTGGTGCAACAACAAAGCGTAAGCCTGCCGAAGGTGTAAAAAACCCGACATGCAGGGCAACCCATCGGAGGGGCCGGTTGAACACCGGCCCCTCGTCGGTGAGGCGGAACGTGTCTCCAAGACCTTCGGCGAGACGCGGGCGCTGATCGACGTCTCCCTGGGGGTGTCGGCCGGGGAGTGTCACGGGCTCGTCGGGCGCAATGGCGCCGGCAAGTCGACGCTGGTCTCTCTCATGACCGGACTTAGCCGGCCCGATCATGGGACGATCCGCCTCGCGGGCGAAGCCGCAACCGGACTCGCCGACCGGAGTGCGTGGCTGAAGAAGGTTGCCTGCGTCTACCAACGATCGATGGTGGTCCCGCCCCTGACCGTGGCCGAGAACGTGTTCCTGAATCGCCCGACCAGCCGGCGCGGAACCCCGGTGGTCGATTGGCGGGAGATGCGCGAGCGCGCCCACGCCGTCATGCTCGAGTGGGGATTCGAGGTGGATGTCGATCAGCAGGCGTCTACCCTGACGGTTGAACAACGTCAGGTCGTCGAGATCGCCCGTGCCCTCTCGATCGGCGCCCGCTTCCTGATCCTCGACGAGCCGACGGCGGCCCTGGAAAAAGCCGCGATCGAGCGGCTCTTCGACCGCGTTCGCCGTCTACGCGACGGCGGCGTCGGCATCCTCTATATCTCGCATCACCTCGAGGAGATCTACGAGATCTGCGACCGGGTCAGCGTTTTGCGCGACGGCGAGCTCGTGCTGAGCGGCCAGGTGCGGGACGTCAACCAGGGAAGCCTGATCGCGGCGATGGTTGGCAGCATGCCGCCCCGTCGAGTGACCGAGATCGAGGCAGCGACGACACCGGCCGCGCTGGGCGATCAGATGCTGGAAGTGTCCCATTTGTCGGTGCACTCTCGAGGTGGTTCGGTCGACGACGTCAGCTTTTCGATCCGCGCCGGCGAATGCCTGGGACTGGTTGGCCTCGATGGATCCGGCAGCGCAACGGCGGCCGACTCCCTGATCGGACTGGTCAAGCCGAGGTCGGGATGGGTCAGTATCCACGGGCAACGCGTCCCACCGGGTAAAGTCGACGCCGTGCTCAGCCGGGGGGTCGGCTACGTGCCCCAGGATCGCCACGCTCGCGGCTTCGCACCACAGCTCGGGGTCGCCGAAAACCTCACGATGTCCGTCCTCGAGCGGGTATCGAACGCGCTGGGCCTGGTCTCTGTGGAAGCCCGCGACGCGATCGGCGAACAGCAGGTCGACAAACTTCACATCGTCGCCAGCTCGCTCCAGCAGCCGGTGTCGAGCCTGAGCGGCGGCAACCAGCAGAAGGTGGTCGTCGGACGCGCCCTCGCGACCGACCCTTCCGTGCTGGTGGTCGTGAACCCAACGGTCGGTGTCGATGTCGCTGCCAAGGAGCGACTGCTCGACACCGTCGGCCAAGCTCGGGACGAAGGAATGGCCGTCCTCGTCGTCTCGGATGACTTCGAGGATCTGCGGATCTGCACCCGGTTGCTGGTCATCGTGCGAGGCAAGATTTCGCGCGAGTTCACCCAACCGCCGTGGGACCGGCAGCAGCTGATCTCTGCGGTCGAGGGCCTCGATGGCTGAGCGCGTGGTGGAGCCGGCGGCCACCACTCAGGCCACCCCGATGCGGCGGCGAGATCCTCGACTCATGGTGGTCAACTGGTTCCGGGAGTTGACGCTCGTGCCCGTGATCATCCTGCTGATGATCGCCGGCGCCCTCGTGAACTCCGTCTTCTTCACCTCCTCCAACCTGATCAACGTGGCGCAGGGCGGCGCGGCGCTGGGGATGGTCGTGGTCGCCGAGTCGCTGATCCTGCTTACGGGTAAGTTCGATATCTCGCTGCAGGGCACGTTTGGCCTGGCTCCGTTGCTAGGCGCCTGGCTGATCGCGCCCAAGGCGAGCGAGGGACTGGGCACCGAGTGGAGCTCATGGATCGGGCTCCTGGTGGTGCTGCTGGTCGGACTTGCCGTCGGGACCTTCAACGGCATCTCGGTGATCAAGGGCAATTTCAATGCCTTCATCTTCACGCTGGCGATGAGCATCCTCCTCACCGGGCTGCAGTTGGGATGGCTCGGCGGGCAAACGGTCTACCATCTGCCCGCCGCGTTCATCTACCTGGGATCCGAGTCATGGCTCGGCATCCCGGTCGCCGTCTGGGTCACCACCGCGGTCTTCATCGCCGCCGCGCTCTTTCTTCGCTACCACCGGGTCGGCCGGGCGATGTACGCCATCGGCGGCAACCTGGAGGCGGCCCGGGCCGCCGGCATCAAGGTCGACCGGATCCGGATCGGCGTGTTCATGGTCGCCAGCGTGCTCGCGGCGGTGGGCGGCCTGATGCAGGCCGGGCGGGTTACCGCGGTGACGGCGGGCCAGGGCTCGGACCTGATCTTCGGCGTCTTCGCCGCCGCCGTCATCGGCGGCATCTCGCTCGACGGCGGCCGTGGCCGGATGGTTGGGGCGCTGACAGGTGTCATCCTGCTCTCGCTGGTGACCAACATCCTGACCCTGTCCAACATCTCGTCCACCTGGATCGATGCAGTGGACGGCGCCATCATCCTGGTCGCGCTTGGCATCGCCCGCGTCATCGGCACCGACCGAGCCTGAGCGATGCCGCGGCTGAGCGACAAGGTTTGCCTCGTGACCGGTGCCGGCTCGGGCATCGGCGAGGCAAGCGCCCGGCTCTTTGGTCGAGAGGGGGCGCACGTGATGGTCGCCGACATCGACGGCGCGGCCGCGCAGCGCACGGTGGCCGCGATCAGGGACGCGGGTGGCGATGCCGCCGACCTGCGAATGGACGTTACCGATGAGGCGCAAACGAAGGCTGCCGCGGACGCGACGCTCAAACGCTTTGGACGGATCGACGTCCTCTTCAACAATGCCGGCATCCCCGGGGTTGGCTCGGTCGAGGAAACCGATCCCGACCTCTTCGATCGGGTCATGCGGGTGAATGTCCGGGGCGTCTTCCTGATGTGCCGCGCCGTAGTCCCGCACATGCTGGCGCAGCGGTTCGGCTCCGTGATCAACATGTCGTCGGGGATCGCGGACATCGGACTGGCGCGCCGGGTGTCGTACGCCGCATCCAAAGGGGCGGTGCTCGCCATGACCAAGTCGATGCAGGTGGACTGCGCCCCCTACGGTGTGCGCGTGAATGCGCTCATGCCGGGAACGATCCTAACGCCCTTCGTTGAGCGCTACCTCCGCGAGTCCTATGCCAATTATGAGGACGGCCTCAATTCCATCCGGAATCGCCAATTGGGCGGTGACCTCGGGACGCCGGAGGATGTGGCGTACGCCGCCCTCTACCTCGCCTCCGACGAATCGCGCTTTGTGATGGGCTCAGGGCTGATCGTGGACGGGGGGATGACGGGAGGCAAGTAGCGATGCATGGGGACCTGACGGGCGCCCGCGCGCTGATCGAGCGATTTCGCCAGCGGGCGAGCCAGGCGGGTGCAACCGTCGAGAGCGTTCCCGACGCGGCCGCGGCGATTAACACCGTGGGAGCAATGGCCCGGCGACTCGAGGCCGCCCGGGTGACATCCACTCCCGAAGGCGCCGAGTTCGCCCCGCCCGGCGCCCTCGTGGGCGGCTCTCTGGCCGACGTAGCAGACGCCGAGCTGGGCGTCTCCGTCGGCCGCCTTGCCGTGGCCGAGACCGGATCCGTGCTCCTCGGCTCGAACGACCCGCAAGCTCGGATGGTCGGGATGCTCGCTCGGACGCACGTCGTCGTCGTCAACGCGGCCGCTCTTGTCCCCTCGCTCGACGATGCCGCGGCGACGATCCGCTCGCTCGCCCGGTCGGGACCAGACCAGCTGCGCTACATGGGATTCGTGACGGGTCCGAGCCGCACGGCCGACATCGAGCGCGTGCTGACGATTGGCGTCCAGGGACCGCGGGCGCTCCACGTCGTGCTGATCGAGGGCAACTGACGCCGTGACCGGCATCAGCTTTGGGGCGCGCTACCGGAAAGCCGTGCAGGACATCCAGCTGCGGACCAACCTGCTGGCGTTTCAGCGTGGCTGGCGGCAAAGCCGCGACGAGCGGTTTGCGGACTACGTCGGTCCCGATGGGCAGTCCGGCGAAGCGGAGTTCAACACGCTGCGGCGGCAGCTCGCCGGCGCCAAGGATGCGGTGATCCATGACCAGGAGGCGGTTTTTGCCCGATTCAAGGCGGCGGCCGAATCCAACGGCGCCATCGTCCACCAGGCATCGAACCCGGACGACGCGACCCGCTACATCCTGAGTCTTTGCGAGCGAGCGGCATCGACCATCCTGGTCAAGAGCAAATCGATGGTCAGTGAAGAGATCTTCCTCAACCATTACCTCGAGGCGCACGGGATCCATGCCGTTGAAACCGACCTTGGGGAATGGATCGTGCAGCTGCGGCACGAGACGCCGTCGCATATGGTGATGCCCGCGATTCACCTCAGCCGCAAGCAGGTTGGCGAAACGTTCACACAGGCAACTGGCCGGGAGGTTTCGAGGGAGGACGTTGGCGAACAGGTCGGGCTGGCTCGGACCGAGCTGCGCAAAGACTTTCTAGCCGCCCATGTCGGCATGACCGGGGCAAACGCACTGGTGGCCGAGACCGGCACGGCCATGATCATCACGAACGAGGGCAACGAGGCCATGGTCACGACGCTGCCTGATGTGCACGTCGTGCTCGTCGGATACGAAAAGCTGGTCGCGACCTTCGACGACGCGATGACACAACTGCGCCTCCTGCCGCGTTCCGCCACCGGCCAGCACATCACGTCTTACGTGACGTTCATCAGCGGTCCCGATCGCGCCGGGCGTGAGCTGCATTATGTGTTCGTCGACAACGGCCGCAGCGCGATGCGGCAAGATCCCGACTTTGTCGATGCGCTTCGCTGCATTCGGTGCGCCGCGTGCGCCAGTGTCTGCCCTCCCTACCAGGTGGTCGGCGGGCACGTCTTCGGCCACATCTACTCGGGAGCGATCGGCCTGGTCAATACGCCGTTCCACCATGGACTGGACTTTGCGGCGGGTCCGCAGTCGCTCTGCGTCAGCTGCAACGCCTGCCAGACCGTGTGCCCGGTCGACATCCCGCTGCCCCGACAGATTCTTGAGGTCCGGCGACGCGTTGTCGAAGCGAGCGGACTGTCGGCAACCAAGCGCGCCATCCTCTTCGTCTGGGCGCGGCCTCGACTTTTCCGCGCCCTTGCCCGCGCCGTCGCCGTCCTCGGCCGGCCGGTGACCCGAAACGGATTCTTGCGGCTTCCGATGCCAGCCCGCCAGCGCTGGCGAACCCCGCCGGCGCCCAGTGTTCGACTCGCCCGCGCGAGGCTGGGCACGGTCGTCGAGCCGGCGGCGACGGGGCCCCTCGCCAACGGCGGCGCCAGTGGCAAGACCGTCGCCTATTTCATCCAGTGCCTTACCGATCCACTCGCGCCGGAACAGGCGGAATCCGCCGTCAAGCTCCTTTCAGCATGCGGGGCACGCGTCGTGATCCCCCAAGCCCAACATTGCTGCGGTCTACCCTTCGTCGACTCCGGCGACGCCAGGGGCGCCCGGCAACTGGCCCGGCAGACAATCGAAATGCTCGAATCGACGACGGCCGACTACATCGTGTCAGCCGCAAACTCCTGCGTCGCGGCGATCGCCGAGGATTATCCACACCTCTTCCAGGACGAGCCGTCGTGGAAGGCGCGCGCGGAACGGCTCCGCGGACGGGTGTTCGACCTGGCGACCTTCCTCGACACCGTCGCCCGATTACCGGCCGGCGCGCTGACGGGCCCATCCAACGAAGTGGTCACGTACCACCCGTTCTGCCAGAGCCTCAACGTTCTACATGCGGATCAGGCGGCGCGGCGGCTACTGACCGAGGTGTGCGGAATCGAGTTGCGCGAGCTGCCCGAGGCCAATGTCTGTTGCGGCTTCGGCGGATCCACGTCGTTTGATGCGCCCGACGTGGCGCGCGGCATTGTCGAGCGCAAACTGTCCAGCATCGACGGCACCGGGGCGAGGCTCCTGGTCACCGACAACCCGGGCTGCATCCTTCATCTGCGAGGAGCAGCTCACGCGAGCGGGCGGCGCGTACAAGTCCGCCACCTGGCCGAGATCTTGGCCAGCCGTTTGGCGGCGCGGGCTCCGGTCACTTAAAAGACGGGCTAGGGTTTGCTGACCTTTTCCCTGGACTTCTGGTAGGAGCGCAGCTTCCTGACCTTAGGCTGCGCGTTGATCACGATATAGGGGTTCAATGGGTTCCGAGCCGCATAGTCCTGGTGATAGGTCTCGGCCTGGTAGAAGGCCTCCAGCGGGACCACCTCAGTGACGATCGGGCGATCGAACACGTGGGCCTTGTTCAGCTGGTCGATATAGGCCGCGGCCACACGCTGTTGCTCGTCATCGGCATAGAAGATCGCCGAGCGATATTGCCGGCCCGTGTCGGGACCCTGCCGGTTGAGTTGGGTCGGGTCGTGGGCGATCGAGAAGAAGACCTTGAGGATCTGGCCATACGAGATCCGGCTCGGGTCGTAGACGACCTCGACCGATTCAGCGTGGTCCGTCCTGCCACTCGAGACGGTCTCGTAGTCCGCGGTGTCGGCGGTGCCACCCGCATACCCGGACTTGACGGAGGTGACTCCGTCGAGGTTCTTGTAGACGGCCTCCACGCACCAGAAGCATCCGCCGGCCAGGATTGCCCGGCTCTGTGCAAACTTGTCAGCGAGCTTGGCGTCAACCACGGGATCCGGAAACTGCTCGGGAGATACGTTTGCCATCAACTGCATTGTAGGAGCGACTCGCCGGCGATTGCGGAATCGGGTTCGATTAAGCGGCGCCCGACCTCGTTACCGGCGAACGAGGATCCCGAGTAGGACGCCGACGACGAGCAACAGCCCGGTATAGAGGTGCAGATTGACGTTCTTGCCCAGGTAGGACATCAACTGATAGGGGCTATCGTAGTGGGCCGTTAAGCCCTTCCAGGTCTGGTACGCCAGCGGGATGGTGACGAGCGAAATCAGGGTCGGCCAGGGAAGAATGCCGGCGACGACGCCCGCGATGACGACCACGTAGGCGACCGCCGCCGCGACTACGTAGCCGCGAATCACGGCAGCGGGCTGCATGCGGACCACCAGCGTGCGCTTCCCCGCCTTCGCATCGGCGAACCGGTCCGGGACCTCGTTCGCATACAGGATCAGCATCACGAAAATGGCGACCGGAATCGATAGGACCAGCGGCCGCAGCGCATACTGGCGGGTCTGAACGAAGTACGCGCCCAGGACCATGATCGGCCCGAAGCCGAGCGCGACGCATAGCTCGCCCAGCCCTCGGTGCACGAGCCGCAGTGGTGGTGCCGTATAGAAGTAGCTGATCAAAATTCCGGCGACGCCCAGCCAGAGCAGACCAAGCCCGCTGATCGCCACCAGCAACAGGCCAACAATGATGGCGATCGCATAGAAGACGGCCGCCAGCGCAACCATCTGGCGCATGTTGACCAAGCCGTACTGAAGCACGCGGGAGCCGCCGCTGAACTTGGTCGGGGTGAAATTCACCGCATCGACTCCGCTGAGGGTGTCGAAGATATCGTTGGTCACGTTGAGGCCGAGGTGCACGGCCACGGCCCCCAACAGCGTGAGCGCCGCCAGGCCAACCGAGAAGTGATGGTCGTAGGCTGCCGCGGCCAGCCCCAGAAAAACAGGCACGACGGTCGCAGTCAAGAAGGGCAACCTGGTGGCAAGGAAGAAGCGCCATCCGGTGCTCATCTGGGGCTTCACCTCGCGACCGCGTTCGGTGCTTAGAGCGGCCAGGTACCGTCGCGCCTGTGGCAGCGCACGCTGGCAAAGCTCAGGGAAGGAGAGTTCCTGCTCGTCCCAGCCGCGCGCAGTCTGCGGCTTGAAGCGCCACTCGGGTCCACCGACAGAAAGGGTGCCGCTCAGCTCGATATAGCGTCGCTGGTCGTAGCCAACGCCCGGATAGGGTCGGATGTGACTGACGACGAGTTGGGCACCGACGGTATCACGGACGACGCTTGGCCCGGTTGATGCAGGAGCGACTTCGACGGTGCCATCGATGACCATGAACGACGTGGCGACGCTCAAGGGGTAACCTTCCTCATCGGGGACCACCAGCACAGCGTGCGAGTAGCCCGTCAGCCGCGACAGCGCGTCGCCGAGGTTCATGCCGCATCCTCCCGCAAATCTGTGACCTGCGGATCGCGCGTGGTGTCCCCATTCGGCCACCACAACACGCGCTTCGGCAGAATCTCGATGACGGCCCGCTCCCAGAAGAGGGGCAGGCCAAGCTTCTGCATTGGCTTGAGGAAGCTCTTGATGATCGGTTCCTTGGCTTCCCAGAGGGGAAGCAGCCGGTACCAGCCCTGATGGAGGTCGTCGTCGATGACGCGCGCGTCACCCTGGATGGTGGCGCGAGAGAACGGTTGCGCCGGGACTCCAACGGGATCGGACAGGCTCAAGGAGACCTTGGGATTTCGCTTGATGTCCTCCAGCTTGCGCGAAAACAGGATGCTCGACGTCATTAGGATGTGGCGGCCGTCCCACAACGGGATCAGCGGATCGGTCCTCAAGCGGCCGTTGCGATCGATGACCGTCAGCTCCCCAACAAGGGCCTTGTTCAGCAGCTCGACAACCGGACCGGGCATGCCCGCAACGACCGCGGCGTTCGTCACCCCCTCATGGTAGGTCCTATGCTGGCGATGACGAGTCACTTACGGAGGAGAGGAGCATGAGCAAGTTGAGACATACCCGCGCCACCTTTCTAGCGATGCTCGCCATCGCGGCTGCCTTGATCGCGAGCCCCGTGCCGGCGGGCGCCGGCGGCGGCACCGAAACCGGCGCCATCGACGGCGCCAACTTCATCATCCAGATGCCGACCGTACCCTGGAACGGGACGCTGGTGCTCTACAGCCACGGTTACGTCACACCTGGCAGCCCGCTGGTCGCACGGGACGCGGGCGATCCGGCAACGGGGGGCTGGCTTCTTGCCAACGGCTACGCGATTGCCGGGTCCTCGTACAGCCAGAATGGGTGGGCTCTCCAGCAGGCGTTCCACGACCAGATCGCGCTGCTCGACCACTTCAAGTCGGAGCATCCGGACCTCAAGCGCACCATCGCCTGGGGCCATTCTCTGGGCGGGATGATCACGGCCGGGCTGGTCCAGCTATTCCCCGACCGATTCGTGGGTGCGATTCCGATGTGTGGGGTCGTGGCCGGTGGCCCTGGCGTGTGGAACTCGGGCCTCGACGCCGAGTTCGTTTTCAAGACCTTGCTGGCGCCGACCTCGGCGCTGCAGCTCGTGAACATTACCAACCAGGGCTTTGGTGCTGGGAGCAACTTCCAGCTCGCCGAGGGCATCCTGGCTGGCGCCCAGGGCACGGCAGTAGGCAAGGCACGGCTGGCGCTGGTGGCCGCGGTCGCGGACACCCCCGGCTGGTTCACGACCGGCTCGCCACAGCCGGCCCAAAACGACTTCGCGGGGCGCGAGAGCAACCAGTTCCTCTGGGATCAGCAGGTCACGTTCCCCTTCGTCTTCGCTCTCCGCGCCGAGCTCGAGGGCCGGGCTGGGGGCAACCCCTCCTGGAACACCGGCGTCGACTACGGGAAGCTGCTCGACCACTCGATCAACAAAGACGAGGTTCAGGCCCTCTACCAGCAAGCCGGCCTTAGCCTCGATGCCGACCTCGACACCCTGGCGGCGACTCCCCGGGTCGCTGCGAAGCCGGCGGCGCTTGGCTACCTCGAGAAGTACATCGTCTACAACGGCGACCTCGACATGCCAGTGTTGACCATGCACACCGTCGGCGACGGCTTGGTCCTGCCGCAAGACGAGCAGGCCTATGCCAGCGTCGTCCGCTCGGAAGGTGACCAGTCCCTCCTCCACGAGGTCTTCGTGAGCCGCGCTGGACACTGCGCTTTTACGCCGGGCGAGACGGTCGCCGCCTTTCAGACGTTGATCGGAAGGCTCAAGACCGGGCACTGGGGCGACTCAACGTCCCCCGCCGGACTGAACGCCCTCGCCAACGGCCTCGGGGTAGTGCCGTTCAACCCGCTGCCGGCCGCGTTCGTGACTTTCCGCCCCTCGCAGTTCCTGCGTCCGTTCGATGCCAGGAACCTCGACGAGGGCGGTGACCACCGGGACTCGTAAACCGCTCGAGGCCGGGGTCGGGCTTTAAGGCTCGACCCCGGCCCCTAAGGTCCGAGGCGATGCGTCTGCGCTATGCGTTGGAAAAGAGGGGGATGTTGGCACCGCTCGCCGGGACCACGGGACCCTGCAGAAGGCTGACGATGAGCGCGCCGACCTGCGGCGGCGTCAGGCTCGCCCGCAGTTGCGGGTTAGCGCGCCGCAGCATCTCCGTCTCGACAGCTCCCGGGCTAAGGCAGATCGCGCTGATCCCATAGGGG
>Ga0070698_100003093_pt1 | contig 18343 bp, 13 predicted proteins | sample KBSK1502metaG_FD_65477 | JGI IMG/M metagenome (GOLD analysis project Ga0070698, IMG submission 65477) | Corn, switchgrass and miscanthus rhizosphere microbial communities from Kellogg Biological Station, Michigan, USA - KBS K1-50-2 metaG | ecosystem: Host-associated > Plants > Roots >...
GCCTTCATCTTCTTGGGGGTGCGCTCGCTGTAGTCACGCGGCTTGGGGCCGTGGACGACGCCACCGCCGGCGAACTGCGGCGCGCGGGTCGAGCCCTGGCGGGCGCGGCCGGTGCCCTTCTGCTTGTAGGGCTTGCGGCCACCACCGCGGACCTCGCCGCGACGCTTGGTGCTCGCGGTGCCCTGACGGGCAGCGGCCTGCTGGGCCACGACGACCTGGTGGATCAGGGGAATGTTGACCGCGACGTCGAAGATCTCGGCGGGCAGGTCGACCTTCACGGGGCTCACTTGGTGACTCCGTTCTGCTTCGCGGCCGAGCGGAGCACGACGAGACCACCCTTGGGACCGGGAACGGCACCCTTGAGCAGGATCAGGCCCTTCTCGGCGTCGATGGCGTGCACGGTGACGTTCTGGGTGGTGACGGTGTCGCCGCCCATCCGGCCGGCCATGCGGGTGCCGCGGAAGACGCGACCGGGCGTGGCGCAGGCGCCGATGGAACCCGGCTTGCGGTGGTTGCGGTGGGCACCGTGGCTCGCGGAGACGCCGTGGAAGCCGTGACGCTTCATGACGCCGGAGAAGCCCTTGCCCTTGCTGGTGCCGGTGACGTCGATCTCCTCGCCGGCGGAGAACAGCTCGGGGCTGAGCTCCTGGCCGACCTGGTAGGAGGTGGCGTCAGCGGTGCGGATCTCGAGGAGGTGGCGACGCGGGTTGACCCCAGCCTTGGCGAAGTGACCCGCCTCGGGCTTGGAGACCTTGCGGGCCTCGATCTCGCCGTACCCGATCTGGATGGCGTTGTAGCCGTCGGTCTCGGGGCCGCGCACCTGGGTGACCACGTTGGTGCTCGCGGCAACCACGGTCAGGGGGACGACGCGGTTGTTCTCGTCCCACATCTGGGTCATGCCGAGCTTGGTGCCCAGCAGCCCCTTCACATTGCGTTCGAAAGTCATGTCAGCGACCTCAGAGCTTGATCTCGATGTCGACGCCAGCAGGCAGGTCGAGGCGCATCAGCGAGTCAACCGTCTTCGGCGTCGGGTCGATGATGTCGATGAGGCGCTTGTGGGTGCGCATCTCGAAGTGCTCGCGGGAGTCCTTGTACTTGTGCGGCGAGCGAATGACGCAGTACACGTTCTTCTCGGTCGGCAGCGGCACGGGGCCGGCGACCTTCGCACCCGTGCGGGTGACGGTGTCCACGATCTTGCGCGCCGAGGTGTCGATCACCTCGTGGTCATAGGCCTTGAGCCTGATGCGGATCTTCTGTCCCGCCATAGGTCTCTCTCGTCCTTATCTCTGCCCTTGCGGGCACCGCGTGCTGTCCTTGTCTCGAGCCGGCTCCGGGTGAAGCCTTCCCGCCTGTGCTCGCCGCCTGTTCGTCCGACCCACGCGGTCGGGCGTGTCGCGCATTTTCTGCACAACACGAGACCGGGATCTCGCGAACATTTGTTGGTGGCGCCCGACGGTCGTCGGGCTCAATCGGGTCTCAGGTTCGGTGCAGCGCGCGCGCAGACCACCGATCTCGTAAACAGGAGACGCGATTCAGTAGTCAAGGTTGTGCGTGCACCCCAGCAACCCGCCGGAGCAACCGGACTATCTTGGCAGAGAACCGTCGTCTGGTCCAAATCGGGTTGGATTCCTAGATCACGGTGATCGTCAGCACCGCATGATAGTGGTCCGGCGGGGTGCTCGTGGGGATCACCAGCGTGCACTCCGCGCCGAGGATCGTGGTGCCGAGACCGCTGCCGGGCGGGGCGTCGGCCAGCACGCGAGCGGCCTCCATCCCGACGTCGGGATCATCCGGCGTGGTCTCGGGGTACTCCGCGCTGGCCGGGGGCACCGGTGGCCCGGCCACCACCGACGGACCGGGATCCTGGCTCACCACCACGGGCCGACAGCCGAGGTTGTAGCCGTTGATCGACGTCTGGCTGCCCGCGAAGTCGGAGACCGACGCGGTGACCGTCCAGCCTGGTGACCCTTCACGCTGGTCGGTCACGCTGATGTCGCTCAGCGTGCCCTGCGACGCGAGGTGGTCACCGGCGGCGCTGAGCTCGGCCGGGCTCAGGCTCAGCTCTCCCGGCACCGACAGCGTGAGCATGCCGGTCGTCGCGCTCGCCGAGGGGTCGAGGGGCCGGACCACCAGATGTCCGGGCGGCCGCTCACCGCCGGGGTCGCCGGCCGCAGCCCCGGCGCCGACGGCAACCGCCGGAATCGCCAGGGCGACTCCGAGCAGGGCCAGGGGGACGCGCACGTGGGCTTCCTTCGGGTACGACGACAGTTCTGTTCCCGAGAAATGTCCGGGCTTGGCCCCCCGCGGGGCAAATCCCTCAGCCGAAGCGGCCGTTGACGTAGTCCTCGGTGCGGGGATCCGTGGGGCTGGTGAACACCTCGGTCGTCGTGCCCGACTCGATGATCCGTCCGGGCTGACGGTCGGCGGCCAGGAAGAAGGCGCACTGGTCGGAGACCCGCTGCGCCTGCTGCATGTTGTGGGTGACGATGACGATGGTGACCTCCTCGACGAGCTCGCGGATCGTCTCCTCGATGCGGTTGGTGCTGGTGGGGTCGAGCGCCGAGCACGGCTCGTCCATCAGCAGCACCTTCGGTCGTACGGCGAGGGACCGCGCGATGCACAGCCGTTGCTGTTGGCCTCCCGACAGGGCACCCCCGGGATCGCGCAGGCGCGTCGCCACCTCGTTCCAGAGACCGGCCCTGGTGAGGCACTCATGCACCAGGTCGTCGCGCTCGGCCTGGCTGAGCCGCTTGCCGGTCAGCTTCAGCCCGCTCAGCACGTTGTCGTAGACCGACATCGTCGGGAACGGGTTGGGCTTCTGGAACACCATGCCCACCGCCGCTCGCGCGTCGGTGAGCCGCCGGGACCCGTCGTACAGGTCGGCGCCGTCGAGCAGCACCTCCCCCGCCAGGCTGGCGCCCCGCACGAGCTCGTGCATGCGGTTCAGGATGCGCAGGAACGTGGACTTCCCACAGCCGCTCGGGCCGATGAGCGCGGTCACCTGGCCGGCCGGCATGGTCAACGAGACCTTCTCCAGGACCTGGTGGTCGCCGAACCAAGCAGCGATCTGCCGGGCCTCGAGGGTGGAGGTGGCCGCATCGGGTACGGCGGGCAGCGTGGTGGTGTCGATCGAGGTCAAGGCTGACTCCTCACAGGAGGTTCGGGAGGAACATCGCGAATTGGTGGGCCACCTGGAGCCCCGCCAGTGCCAGCACCGGAACGGCGACGACCCACGTCTGCCAGCGCCCCCACACCGAGCGCATCCAGACCAGCGCGACGCCCGCGAGCAGCAGCAGCTGCGCCCACAGGTAGAGGGCCAGGGCCGAGCTGCGGTCGCCTGCCATCGCCTGCTCGGCGGGTGCCAGCGCGCTCGCCCCGAAGACGAACGGGGGTGCCGCCACCGGCGTCGACGTGAGCTCGGCGTCGACCCGCACCGTGCCCGACGGCAGGAAGTGCGGGCCGGTGGCAGAGATGAGCGTGAGCCTCGACTCCCCCGCGGCCAACGCGAAGGCGGGATCGCCGGCGTGCCGCAGGCCGGTCACCGTGAACGTCTGGACGCCCTGGCCCGTCGTCACGACGATCGTGTCGCCGCGGCTCAGGTCGTCGAGGTGCGCGAACGGACCGCCGTACCCTGCCTGCCGACCGAGGATGAGGCTTCCGCCGGCCTGACCGGGGTACGGCGTGTCGCGCCGGTGCCCGGGCCCCGCGGCGAGGACCGACGACGTCGACCCCTGCCGCACCACTTCGCGCACCCCGAGCTCGGGGATCTCGAGCAGGGCGATCGGGTGCCCGCTGGCGACGACGTTGCCGTCGGAGTCGGTCTGTCCGATGGGCGTGATGCCCTCGGCCAGCTCGCTGCGCAGCGTGGCGAAGCCGAGCGTCTGGGCGCGGGCATGCCGGACCGCCCCCACCACTGCCACCTCTGCCACGAAGGCGAGCAGCAGCAGCGCCACCAGGCCGAGGGCGGTGCTGAGCACGGCCACCGACGGTGAGACCGGGGGCCGGACGCGGCGCGCCCGACCCCTCGTCGGGGTCTCGGGTCGAGCAGGGAGAACTGCTGTCACCCGATCTTCCTCGCTGCAGAGGTGGCGATGCCGTTGGCATAGCCGGCCTTCCTGGCCGTGACCCGGCACGACAGGTTGTGGCCGCGGTCAGCCGTCACGGCGAGGTAGGTCGCGAGGGTCTTGCCCGTGAGTACCTTGCCGTCACGCAGCCAGGCGTAGTCGTAGCTGGTCGGGGTCGGAGTCCAGCTGCCCTTGCCGCAGGTCAGCTTCCTGCCCACCTTGGGCGTGCCGGTGATGGCCGGCTTGACGGTGTTCTTCAGCGGGCTGCCCAGCGCGACCTTCTTGGCAGCACTCGTCTGGACGAGCTGGTGATCGCCCTTGGTGGTCGTGACCCGGCAGGAGACGCTCGCGTTGAACCAGGTGGACGGGACCTTGACCGACCTGGTGCTGAAGCCGCTGACCGGAGCGCCGTTCTTGAGCCAGGCCCAGGCCTGGGTTCCTCCGGTGGTGCCGGAGCAGGTCAGGCTCGCGCCGACCTTGACAGTGCCGGACACGGCCGGGGCTGCCATCACGAGGTAGGAGACCGCGGCGCTCGTCGACGGCGCATAGTCGGCGGGGCTGGTCGGCAGGAACTCCGCGGTCAGGTCGGCGGCACCGGCGGGAAGCGTCCCCTGGTAGGTCGCCAGGCCACCGCTGACGGTGACCGGCGCACCCAGCGCGACGCCGGCTCGCTTGAACTGCACCTGGCCCACCGCCGCGCTCGGCGCGATGGTCGCGGTCAGCGTCGACGCCGTGCCCGCGGCGATCGGGTCGGCCGGAGCGGCCTCGAGGGTCGTCGAGGTCGTCTGGCCGGCTGCCTGGGCGTACGTGGGCACGTAATTGGTCGCCGTCGGGGTGAAGTCGATCGCAGCGTTGAACTCGCCGTACGGCATCCCCAGGGCGTCGTAGCACTGCAGCCAGACCGTGTAGCTGCCGGAGGGCTGCTTGACGTCGTTCTCCAGGAAGACGTCACTGAAGTGGCGGGCGAACTGGACGGCGTACCCGTCGTTCGTGGCGTTGCGCTGGGGGTTGACCGAGCTGTACGGCGAGCCCCCGTTGATCACGCCGCTGCCGACGGGGATGCCCGGGCCGGTCATCTGCAGGTCCCAGGAGTCGGTGTCGGCAGGGCAGAGTCCCTGGGTGTCGGCGGTCACGACGAGGTCGGCCTTGCCGGAGGCGGGGTCGAGGGTGATCTTGCCCAGCTCGGCAGCGTGGGCCGGGGCGCCCAGGGCGAGCGCTGACGCGGTCAGGGCCAGCACTGCACCGGCAACGGTCATGCGTGGACGGAGCGTGGCGAACATGAGGATTCCTTCTTCGATGGTGGGGAGATGGTCAGGCCGCATCGGGCCGGGAACCGATGAACCACGCGGCGACGACGACGAGCACGACCCCACCCGCGGCGAACAACGGCCAGGTGTAGGGACTCGAGTGCCGGACGCTGGCTTCGGTCAGGTCCGTTTGTCCCGCGGCGGCCGCGGCCGGATCGTGGGCACTCTTCTGGTGCGGCGGCTGCGAGGCGCCCGGTGACGAGGGACGGCCGTCAGACGCAGCCGAAGGGCTGCCTTCGGGCTGGGGCTGACCGGTCGGGTTGGCCCCGCCGACCTCCTCGGACGTGCCGGGCTCCGGGGCGGTGCCGAGGTCGGTGCCCTGGTGGGTGGTGAGGGGTGCCTGCACGTGCCACAGGTCGGGGTTGTCGAACGTGATCGCCACGATGAACTTGCCGAGGCTCACCAACGGCGAACCGGGCTCGATGCAGCTCACCACGATCCGGTAGACGCCGTGCAGCGTCGTCGGGTGGTCCTGCATCGCCATCAGGTTGGTCATCGACGCCGCCAGCGGAAGGGTGAACGGGCCGTCGTGGCGCACGCCGGCGTCGCCGTTGGCGATCGCGACGCCACCCTCCTTCGGGAAGCCGGCGCCGTACACCAGGCCCACGACGTTGCTGGCCGCCGCCGGGCAGCCCCCCGTCGTGGTGACGCTGACGGGTGAGTTGGCGATGCCGACGCGTGGCGAGATCCTGGCCTGCCACACCGGGGCGCTCGGGGTGTCCGAGGCCGTTGCCGGCGGGGCGCCGGCCAGGCTCACCAGACCCAGGAACGCAACCGCGAGCAGCCCACGGACGAGCACTCCCTCGCGATCGCCGGGTGCGTCCGGCACCGGACTGGCCTGCGCGACCTGTGGCCTGCTCCTGCGCTTGCGGCGGAAGAACCAGCCGCCGAGGCCGAAGACGAGGAGGAGAAGACCGATCACGACGAGGATGAGCAGCCAGGGCCAGGCATCGAACGCCACCGACGCTTCGACGTCGGGCAGCGCCTTGCCGCCGTCGTCGGCGATCCGCTTCGGGTGCAACGTGACCTTCGCCTGCATCGGGCCGACCGCGAAGACCCGGTGGAAGACCTGGTGCACCGCGAGCTCTCCGCCGGGGAGGAGGTCTTCGATCTCCGCCGGGGCAGCGACGTAGCGGGACGACCCGCGGATCCCGTGGATCTCCACGTCCTGGCCTGCGGCAAGTCGGACATTGCCCGTGTTGCGCACCGTGTAGTCGACGCTGACGTCACCGCGTCCGCCGAGGTGCGTGGCGCCGTTCCACTGGGTGTGCAGGTCGGCGATCTCGAGGCGCGGGTGCAGTGCGCCGGGAACCCGCAGGTAGAACCGGAGGCCGACCCGGTTGTCCACGACCACGTCTCCGGCGGCCGGATCGGGATTCTTGCTGAGCAGGGAGATCACCAGGGCGCCGACATGGTCGCCGGGCGTGGCGTCCTGCGGCACGCGCATCTGGAAGGGCGCGATCACCTGGGAACGGGCAGGAAGGGTGATGTCGGGGTTCGAGACCCCGATCCAGGCGCCGACGTCGGTCGGCGTCTCGCCGGACGGCTGGATGCTGAAGGCGGCCTGGGGCGTGCTCATCGCGTCGCGCGCGAGCAGACGCAGGGTGACCTCGTGCAGGCTGAAGTTCGAGATCGCGATGTAGTCGCGGATCCGTCCGCCGGGCGCGACGGTGTAGTGGTAGGAGTTGCGGTCGTCCGGCGCGTGCGGCCCGGCGGTCTTGATGCCGACCGTGGTCCGCGCTGCGTCGTCCGTGGCGCCTGTTTCGTCCGCGGATCCCGGGGCGAGAGCGCCGAAGACCAGGGCCGCGAGGAGGGGTGCCGCCAGGCCGCGCGACACGCGGCGAAGTCGTGAGTTCATTTGGGTCGAGTCCCGATCCGTGTTATCACGGGTGGGTGGGGGCGCCGGATTGTGGCCGGCGCCCCCACCTCCCGCATGGTGATGAGGTGTTACAGGCGGTGCGTCAGCTGACCGTGAAGGTCAACGTGGCGTTGTAGGTGCCGGCCGGGACATCGGTCGGAATCCACAGGTCGAGCGCACCGTCGAGGTGCGTGGTGCCGTTGCCGAAGTTGTCGGGAGCCGACGCGAACGGCTGGGTCGAGCCCAGGCCCGTGCCCACCCCGGTGCCGCCGGTGACGACCTTCTCCGCAACTGCCTGAGCGGCGGCCGTGACGGTCTGCGACGCGGCCTGGTCGATGCGGTGCGGGGTCCAGCCCAGGTTGTAGCCACTGATCGAGTGACCGGAACCGTCGCTGAAGTTCGACACGACACCGGTGGCCGCCCAGCCGGGGTTGCCGGCTCGGGTGTCGGTGATCGTGACGGGGAGGAGAGCACCAGCCGACCGGAGCCATGCGCCGTCCGGCTGGAAGACCGGAGCGCCCATGTGGATCACGTCGGCCGCACCGGAGACGGCGCCCGTGGCCGGGTTGACCGTCTGACCCTGGAGGGAGATGGTCAGGTAACCCGGCGTGATGACGACGTCGATCGGCTGCAGGGCCGAGGCACCCAGAGGGGCATCGATCTGCTGCGTGAACGGAGCCGAGGTGGCGCCGTTGACGTTGGCCGGGTTGCTCGGCACGAACTGGGCAGTGATCGAGTGCGATCCCTGCGCCAGCGAGGTCGAGCTACCGGTGGCAACGCCGGTGCCGGTGTTGACCGAGCCCGAGGCGATGGTCGTGCCGTTCTCGATGAAGTTGACCGTGCCGGCCGCCGCGGGGCTGACCGTCGCGGAGAAACTCGCCACCTGGTACTGCGCCACCGGGCCGTTGCTGCTGGCGGTGATCGACGGCGTCACCTTGCTCACCGTCAGGGTGAACGGAGCCGAGTCGGGCGAGGCGTTGAAGCCCGAGGCCCCGCCGAAGGCGGCCACGATGGAGTGCGTTCCCGCACCCAGCGTGGTCGGGGTGGCGAAGGAGGCCACACCGCTGGCGTTGACGGTGCCCGTGCCGAGCGTGCTGCCACCTTCCTTGAAGGTGACCGTGCCCGAGCCCGGGTTGGGCGCGACCGTGCCGGTCAGGGTGACCGAGCTGCCGTAGCCCACGGTCGACGGTCCCGACACCGTGGTCGTGGTGCTCTGCGCCGGCACCACCATCTGGTAGGTGCTGGTGGTCGCGTTCACGGCGGTGAAGTTGACCGTCTGGGTGAACGTGTCGGTCACCGTCGAGAAGTCCGACGCATAGCACTCGAGCGTGACGGTGTAGGCGCCCGACACGTTGGTCATGCCGTTCGCCGAGAACAGCTCGCCCCACTTCCGGCCCATGGCCGGGTACGCGAGGTTGTTGTTCGGGCCCTGGACCAGCCCGTAGTCGGTCGCACCGAGCAGGACGTTGTCCCCGGTGTTGAGGGGGCTTCCGGCCGGACCGGTCACGAGGATGTCGATCTGCGAGCTGTCGGCGTTGGTGCACTTCACGCCGGGCAGGGTCGACATCGACAGGGCGGTGGTGGTGTCACCGCTGACGGGCGCGATGCGCAGCGAGTTCCCGGTGGCGGCGGACGCCGCTCCGGTGCTCGCGAGCATCAGGCCGGACGCCGCGACGGCCGTGGCCACTGCGGTGCTCAAGAGTCGCTTGTACGACTTCATGGTTGTCGCTTTCCTTCCGAGACTCAGTTGACGGCCGTGGCGGTGCCACAGCTCGCGAGAGGGGAGAAGCCGTACTTCTTGATGATCGCCGTCTGCTGGCACAGGTAGGAGCTCGGACCCTCGAAGAGGCGCGAGACCAGGCTGCCCGCCGTCAGGGTGCTGACGGGAACGACGTTGTAGACCTTGCGGGTGAGGATCAGGTCGTCCGCAGTGCCGGTCATGTCACCGAAGGTGCTGTTCAGCGCCACCGGGTAGGACACCTCGCCCGTGGCCGTCACCTTGAGCGTGCCGAGCAGGGAGCCGGCTCGCTTGTCGGGGATGGTGCCGTAGGCCTGCGAGACCCACTGCGCGACGGAGATGGGGGCGACGGTCTTGTTCGTGAGAGCCGACAGATCGTGCTCCTGGATGAAGGAGACACCGGCCGGCAGGGTGCAGACGGCGGGCGAGCCGGTGCACTCGGAGGCCTGGTAGCCCGTGCCCAGGAAGTCGGTGCGGTCGGTGACGCACTTCCACGTGCCCGAGGCGAGCATCGTCTCCGCGCCGGCCGCATCGGTCGGCGAGCCCGGCTGGCCGTCGACGTACATCTTGGTCAGCCACGTCGAGCGGGTGCCCGAGCCGGCCTGCGGGATGATCGCCTTGAACGTGCTGGTCAGGCTGTTGGTGAACTGGCCGAAGCTGCAGTGGTAGGCACCGCGCAGCTGGGCCAGGGTCAGCGCCCGCGTCACGAGCGACGGCTCCTTGACCGCGAAGGTCAGCGAGTCGGTCGCCAGCTCGAAGGCCTTGACCGACACCGCGCCGAGGTTGCCGGCAGAGGGCAGGCTCGACGAACGCGAGAAGTCGAGGCAGCCGAAGGTCGTCTTGCCGCTGGTGAAGGCGTCGCGCAGGGCCTTCTGGCCGTTGCCCGAGCCGTTGGCGCGCAGGCCCTCGACGTACGACGAACCGGCTGCGGTGTTGTCGGTGTAGTGGCAACCGGGGTTGGTAGCCGGGTTGCGCGAGTCGAACGCGCCGCCCTTGGCGTTCCAGGAGGCGAACGCGTAGTCATCGGGGGTGGCGGGGTTGTTGTCGACGTCGTACTTCACTTCGCCGAGCGCGTTCATGATGTCGTCGAGCGTGTCGGAACCGACGCCCTGGAGCGGACGGTCGTAACCGTTCGCCGGGGTCGCTCCGGGGTCGGCACTGGCGATGCCGCCCCCCATGAGGGCTGCAGCCACGCTGAGGCCGACGGCGGCCACAGCGAGACGTTTGCTTACCTTCATCTCATCTCCTTGTCAGGTTTCGCCGAGGCGGACGCCTGCGACGGGACCCGGCGGATTGTGGACGCCGGGGACTCGTGGGGAGGATCAACTGCTCCTCCGTGGTGATGCGGCCAGCCGCGGCAGCAGCAGGCGCGATGCGCCGGCCACCAGGGCCAGTACGACGGCACCGGCCAGCGCGAATCGAGCGCCCCCGACCGGGTCCGCGGGCGTGGGCACCGACGCCACCGGCACCAGGCCCGGGGTCACCTCGTCCGAGGGGGAAGCGGAAGGCGTGGCCCGTGAGGGCAGCGGCGCGCTGGGCAGCCCGTCGCCCGGGACCGTGCCGGGATCCGTCGGCTGGGTCGACGGCGTCGGTGGTGGCGTGAACGGGTCGGTCGGCGAGGGAGTCGGAGTCGGCGTGGGGGTCGGACTCGGCACGGGTCCGGCGGCCACCACCTTGGCGGCGGCCAGGGTCTGGTCCCGCAGTGCGGGAGTCAGCGGCAGGTAGCCGTCAGCCAGCTGGCCGGGCGACGTCCCGGGAACCTGACCCGGACCGGCGGCGTAGGTGAGGAACTCCGCATAGTCCTTGGCCGCGGCGGCGTCGAGCTCGTCCGGGGCCGCGACGGCATAGCTGATCTGGGTCAGCGGATAGGCGCCCCGGACCTGCGACTCGGGGTCCATCTGCTCGACCCCGGGCTGGCTCTCCTTCATGCCGAGCAGCGCAGCAGTCATGCCGGCGCGATCCGGGGCGACGTACTCCCCCACCCCGTTCAGGAGGCGGGCCATCGGCAGCCGGTAGCGCGCAGCGGTCCCGGTGTCGACGAGGGCGAGCACGGCCCGGCCGCCGCGCGGCGCCGGGTTGTCGAGCTTGTACTTGCCCGGAAGTGTGCTGGCGTCCCAGGTCTGCACGGCCATCGTCTGTCCGCGCGACGCGCCGCGCGCCTCGGCGTGCATGTCGGCGGCGTACGACAGGTGCTCCAGGCTGCACAGCGGCGCCTGGCCGGACTCCGAGCCCGGGAAGGTCTGGCACGTCGGATCGCTGCGTGGGAAGTCCCGGCGGTCGAGGTCCATGCCCCGGTAGTAGGGGTTGACCTTCATCCCCCACTGGTCGGCCTTGCCGTCGACGAACGCCCGGGCGTCCTTGTTGCCGGCCACCCAGGCCCACAGCGCGCCCATCCAGTCGGCTCGCCCACTCGGATTGGTGATGGCGTACGGCGCCCCGCCGGCCAGGTGCTCGAACTCCGGATTCAGCGCGCGGAACTCCGGATCGTCCGGCAGGCTGCGCGGGTTCTTCGCCACATGGTCGTTGGGCCCGAACACCGCCGCCGCATAGGACTGGGTGAGGAGCTTGGCCACGAGCCGGGCATTCAGCTTCACGTCCACGACCCGGGTGCCACGTCGTCCCGAGATCGACGCGGGGGCATCCTCGGTCGGAACGCGCTCGATGACCATGGCGATGCCCACCGCCTCGATGCTGACCGGGGCGTAGACCAGCCGCCGGTCATCGAGCTTCTCTGCGTCCTCGACCGGATCGGTGATGATCGCGAGCCAGGGCTGGTCGGCGTACAGCTTGAGCCGGGCGAAGTCGTCAGGCACCTGGCTGTAGTTGTAGATGGCGCCGGTCGCCCCGCACAACGCGGGTTGCCACTTGGTGATCGCCTCGACGACCTCCTCCTGGCCGAGCACCTGACGGGTCTGCCCGAGCGGGCAGACCACACCCAGCGGCTCGAAGCCGAGCTTGAAGGTGATGGCCTGGGCGAAGTTGGACGCGCTCAGCGGAGAGGAGTCGAGCTGGCTCCAGCCGAGGCTCTCGATCGAGTCGCCGTTGACCTCCCGGTCGTCACGCGGCACCACCACCAGCCAGCAGGCCCGGCCCGTGTCGTCGGGCTGGCGGACGCCGCAGCCGAGACCCGGGGACTCACGCTGGGTCTGGACCTCGAAGAACTCCTGGCCGGTGCCGTCGGAAGCCGTCCGGCCGTAGTCGATCTCGTTGGTGGACTGCTCGTCGTACGGCAGGTCGCGCGCGCTCTCGTAGGAGGTCCCACCGACCGAGACGAACGGGATGAAGGCATCCCCCTTGAGCGGCTCGGCGTCGTCGACGACCACGCCCCCGGTGTCGTGGATCGACCTGCGGGCCGTGTTGCCGAACGGGGCATCCCGGAAGAACGCCCCGAACTGGCAGTTCTCGCGCTTCGGCCCGGAGTCGTCGCCCCAGCACTGCATGATCTGCAGGTAGTTCTGCCGGAACCCGTCGAAGGGCGTCGACGCCGCACCGGTCCAGGACACCTCGATCACCTGGTTGCGCAGGTTGTCGACCTGGCTGACCGTGACGTCGAGGTCGCTGAAGCGGCCGCTGCCGCTCTTGGTCATGGACGTGTCAGCGTCGGCGGCGGCCGGAGCGGCGGGATGGGTGAGCACGACCGGTGCGAGTGCTGCCAGCAGGAGGAGCAGGAGCAGGCGCGTCGACCAACGGCGCATCAGCGCGTCCTCCTCGACAACAGCTGACCCACCGCAGGCGGCAGGACGACAGCCAGCAGCAGGACGAGCCCGCCCAGCACCATCAGCAGCGTGTTCATGCCCGCCCGGTCGCCGGCGGCGAGCGTCATGGCCTGGCCGGTCACGACGTACCCCGTGTCGCCGGCGCCGGCGACCGGAACCTGGGCGCCGGTGTCGGGGTCGATCGCGACGGGCTGGGAGCCCGGCGGAGCGCCCGGGACCGTCGGCACGCCGGCGCCTGGGGTGGTCGGGGTCGTGGATCCGTCGCCGGGGTCCTGGCCACCCGGCGTCGGGGTGGGGTCGTCGGTCGTGCCGGCCGGGTCGCTCGGCTGGGTGTCCTCGTCCTTCTTGCCGCCCGTGCCGGTGGTGCACTGGACGGGACCGACCTTGTCGCAGCTCGGCGGGTACGGCGCGGTCGTGGCGAGGGTGTTCGACCCGTTCGACGAGAACGTCGGGTTGTTGCACTTCCGGATGTCGACCGACTGCACGTCGACGCCCGGGATCTTCTTCACCTGGGACAGGCCGGCCTGCACCAGGTTGATCGGCAGCGGGCTGTAGCCGAGCACGTCGGCCTGCTGCTGGCCCTCACAGAGGAAGTAGTAGGCAAACGCACCCAGGGTGCGGCCGTGGTCCTCGTCGAACCGGCCGCTCACCTCGGTCGGCACGATCATGTAGCTGTAGCTCGAGAGCGGATAGGCCCGCTTGTCGGCGTTCGCGTAGACGCCGTCCAGGATCGAGGTGAGGTACGACGGCCCGGGCGTCAGGTTGATCTTCGCCTTGAGCAGTCCCACCGCGACGTTCGAAGCGGTCGGCTCCACGTAGTAGCCCGCGTGATTGAGCACCTTGGCCACGGGGAACCCGGAGTTCAGGGCGTAGGAGTACTCCACGTAGGTGATCGCGCCCTCGTTCTGCGACTGGGCCACGAACGCCGAGACCCCCAGCGAGCCCGACTGGGCGACGAAGGAGCTGCCACCGACCACGGGGAAGAACGACGTCACCCCACACGGCGTGGGTCGTCCGGCCTTCGCGCAGTACGGGTCCCAGGTGCTCGCGTGCTCCTTGGCCATCCAGCTGGCGAACTGGGCCGTGGTGCCCGAGCCGTCCGAGCGGACCACCGGGACCACCTGGCGCGCCGGCAGCGCCAGCTGCGGGTTGTCCTTGGCGATCGCCGGGTCGTTCCACATGGTGATGCCACCGGTGAAGATCCTGGCGATGACGTCGCCCGAGAGGCGCAGGTTGGTGACCTGCTTGCCACCGATCTTGAGGTTGTACATGAAGGCCGTGCCACCGGCCACGATCGGCATGTAGGCGTAGCCGCGCTCGGGAGGCGGGTCCGTCGCGTTGCCGTCGGTGATGCCATAGGGGATCTCGGAGACGGCGAAGTCGACCGTGCCGTTGCGGAACTGGTTGCGGCCGTCGCTGGAGCCCGTGCCCTGGTAGTTGATCGACATGCCGTACTGGTTGACGTTGCGTCGCCACTGCTCGATCGCGTTCTGGCTCCACGTCGAGCCGGCGCCGGAGATCGGCACATAGCCGTCGGTGGCGTACGCCGGTCCGCTCGTCCGGGTCAGCGTGAGGCCGATCAGCACCAGCCCCAGCCCGACAGCACCCGCGCGCGCACCGAAACGTCGCGCATCTCGCGCGGAGGCAGCCGAACGCTGGCGTCGCTGGCGCGACGTCTCGTGGCCGGGTGCCCGGCCACCGACGAAGCGGGCGGCCACGAAGAGTGCCAGCACCACGATCAGCAGGGTGGCGCCGGCGCCGAAGGCACGGGAGATCATGTCCTGCTGGGGAAACTTGACGAGAGTGAAGACCGCGAGCGGCAGCGACACCTGGGGACCCTCCGTGGGGTTGGTGTTCATCGAGGCCGTGTAGCCGGCCGTGAGCAGGACGGGCGAGGTCTCACCGAGGCCGCGGGCCGCGCCGAGGATGACCGCGGTGGTGAGGCCACTGCGGGACGTGGGGAGCACGACGTGCCACACCGTCTTCCACCGGCTCGTCCCGAGGGCGTACGACGCCTCGCGCAGCTGGTGGGGCACGAGCCGGATGACCACGTCGGCCGCGCGGATGATGATCGGAAGCATCATCACGCTGATCGCGAGCGCTGCGGCCAGGCCGGACTTGGGGAAGCCGAGGATCAGGATCCAGGTGGCCAGGATGAACAGGCCGGCCACCACCGACGGCAGAGCCGTCATCGCCTCGACGATGGTGCGCACGAACCGCGCGAACCGGCTCGGGAACTCGTTGAGGAAGACCGCACACGTCAGGCCGAGGGGAATGGTCAGCACCAGGGCGATCGAGATCTGCTCGAGCGTGCCGACGACGGAATGCACGATCCCGCCGACCTCCAGCCCCTGCAGGGGTCCGGCCTCAGTCATGTCGGTGGTGAAGAAGTTGAGGTGCTTCATCGCGGGCGCACCCCGCGAGACGGTGTAGGTCAGGATGAACGCCAGCGCGACGAAGAGCAGGCAGCCCAGCGTCCACACGACCGCGGTCACCAGGCGGTCGGCGACGACAGTGGCCGGCTCGTCGACCGAGACGATCACGGCGTACAGCCAGAGGAACGCGACGTACCAGACGGAGACGAAGGCGAGCGCGGAGCTCAGCGGCGTCAGCACGAAGAACAGCAGGTTGGTCATCGCGAGTGAGCTCACCGCCGCTCCGCCGATGGCCAGGGCATCGGAGCGCCTGACCCCCCGGACCTTGCGGCGTGCGTAGGGGTCCGGCTGCGTGGCTGCCTCGATGCGGTCCATGAGCTCAGACCTGAGCTCGGTCGCCGGAGGCTGGAGGAGGGTGGTCATCTCAGTTGCTCTCGGCACCGGAACGGCTGCGGGCCACGATCGTCGCCGCACCGAAGTTGATGATCAGCGTGAGCACGAACAGGGCCAGGCCCGCGGCCATCAGGGCCGAGACCCCCAGCGCCGAGGAATCGCCCACGCGTTGGGCGATCAGCACGCTGATCGACGATCCGCCGCTCTTCAGCACGTAGGGCTGGATGTCGATGATGACCGACATGATCATGTAGACCGCGATGGTCTCGCCGAGGGCACGGCCCAGGCCGAGCATGGTCCCGCCGATGATCGCGCCCTTGCCGAAGGGCAGGACGACGGTGCGCACCATGCCCCAGCGCGTGGCGCCCAGGCCGAGCGCGGCCTCCCTCTCGCCGACCGGCGCCTGGGAGAACGCCTCGCGCATGACCGAGCACATGATCGGCGTGATCATCAGCGCCACCACGATTCCGGCCAGGAAGGTGGACGACTTGTACTGGGTCACCGTGTCCAGCGGGTTCTCCGGATGGGCGCCCGGGACGGCCAGGACACCGGTCCAGCCGAACCAGGTCGAGAGCAGCCGGGAGACCGTGAAGATGTGGTTCTGCAGGAAGAACATCCCCCACAGACCGAAGACCACACTGGGAACAGCCGCCATCAGGTCGACCAGCGTGATCAGCATCCGCTCGATGCGCCGTGGCGCGTACTCCGAGATGAACAGGGCCGTTCCGGCGGCCAGGGGGAGCGCGAAGGTGATGGCGACCAGTCCGATCAGGATGGTGCCGAGCAGCACCGCCACGATCCCGAATTGCCCGCCGTCCGGCTCCCAGGCGTGCTCGGTCACGAAGCCGGTGCCCGAGACGCGCAGCGCCTCGCTCGCGCGGATCGCCAGGAACAACCCGACCATCGTCATGATCGCCAGGACGACGACACCACTCCCGACCGATACCGATCGGAACACCTGGTCAGCACCCACCGGCCGTGACTTCAACGACCGGCGCGCCACAGCCCCACCTGCAGTCGACACGCGTATTTCGCCCTTTTCAGAAAACCCAGAAGCAGCAAGGCAGATCACATGCACGCACTGCTCGGGCACCCCAAGAACTCCCCGAACCGGGAGAAACCTAGGGCCGCCACCGGTCGTTCAGACCTCCATTCGGGGTGAACGATTGGCCAACATCCCACCGCCACTTCGCGCGGTTTGTCCGCTTCTGTGGAGAAGCCGGTGGATGTCGCCCTGCGAGCCCTCGGCGTACGACGAAAGCACCCCGCGATGTCACCTGAAGGAAACCTGGGACCCTGCCGACCGGGTGTTCGGGTGAACTCGGTCGCCCACTGGTCCAGACCTGACAAGATGGCCGCGAGCACTGACTGCAAGGGGAGACATGTCGGACCAGTACCCGCCACCGGGTGAGCAACCGCCGGGCGGCTACTACCCGCCGCCGGGCGACGCGCCTGCGCCGGCGACGCCGTACGGCTATCCGGGTGCCCCCGCCCCCGGGTTCTTCCCGGCGCAGCCGATGGCAGCCCACAAGCCGGGCGCGATTCCCCTGCGCCCCCTCGGACTCGGCGACATCTTCGACGCCGCGTTCAAGATCATCCGGTTCAACCCGAAGGCGACGGTCGGCTCGTCGGTCATCGTCACCTCGGTGGCCATGCTGATCCCGGTCATCATCACCGCCGTCATCTCGCTCACCGTCGGCATCTCGGCCTCGACCCTCGACCAGACGGGCACTCCCGAGCTCACCGACATCGCCGGCATCCTGGGCGCGTACGGCGCCCTCGTGCTCGGGATGGTGCTGTCGGGCATCGGCCAGCTCATGGTGACCGGCATGAACGCCCACGTCGCCCTGGCTGCCGCCACCGGTCGAAAGCTCGGCCTCGGCGAGGCCTGGGTGGCCACCCATGGCAAGCGCTGGCGGCTGATCGGACTGACCGCCATGATCTTCCTCGCGACCGTCCTGCTCCTGACGGCAGCCGTGCTGTTCCTGGTCCTCGTCGTGTGGCAGCTCAGCACCGCCACCGCCGTGGTCACCAGTGTCCTGGCCATCCCCGCGCTGATCTGCCTGGTGATCTGGCTCTGGATCCGGGTCGCCTACCTCGCGGTCCCGCCCTTGATGCTGGAGCCGATCGGCGTCTTCGCGGCGTTCGGGCGGGCGTTCCGGCTGACCCGGGCCCAGTTCTGGCGCACCTTCGGGATCGCTCTGCTCACCACGGTCGTCGCCCAGATCGCGGGCAGCATCCTGCAGACCCCCGTGGCGGTGATCGGCCAGATCTTCCTGGTCTCCGACCCCCATGGCCAGGGCGTGTTCATCTTCATCCTCGCCAACGCTGTCGGCTCGGTGATCGCTGCCGCGGTGATCTCGCCGTTCGTGACGACCGTGACCTCCCTTCAATACCTCGACCAGCGCATTCGCAAGGAAGCCTTCGACCTGGAGCTGATGGCGCGCGCTGGGATCCTCGCCTCGTGATCGCAGGCGTCCGGGCTTGGCGGTTCGAGCCACCCCTCGTCCCCACGCCGGACGAAGCGCGATCGGCGCTGCGCCACGAGCTCGCCCGGCCCGATTACCACGACACCAACCTGCTCCAGCGCCTGCTCGACTGGGTCCAGCGGCGCGTCCAGGACGGCATGGACGCCGCTTCGACCTCGTCTCCCCTGGTGACCCTCGCGGCCATGATCGCGCTCCTCGGCGTGGTTGCCTTCGTGGTCTGGCTGATCAGCCGCACCCGCCGGAGCCCGCGCGGAGTCGACCGCGACGGCGGCGTCCTCACTGATGAAGCGGTCACGGCGGCCGAGCTGCGCCGGCGGGCGGAGCGGGCCCGGGCCGAGGGCCGATCCGAGGACGCGGTCGTCGACGGGTTCCGCGCCCTCGCCCTGCGCCAGGTCGAGCGTGG
>Ga0070698_100003094_pt1 | contig 18342 bp, 20 predicted proteins | sample KBSK1502metaG_FD_65477 | JGI IMG/M metagenome (GOLD analysis project Ga0070698, IMG submission 65477) | Corn, switchgrass and miscanthus rhizosphere microbial communities from Kellogg Biological Station, Michigan, USA - KBS K1-50-2 metaG | ecosystem: Host-associated > Plants > Roots >...
AGGTCGGTACTGTCGAGAATCTTGACATCAAGAGAAAATCTGGTCGACGATGGCCTCATGACGTTCAGCTGGGATCCGGACCGCTACCTGACGTACGCCGACGAGCGCGGCCGGCCGTTCGTCGACCTTGTCGGCCGGATCGGCGACCGTGCCCCGCGCACGGTGCTCGACCTGGGCTGTGGTGCCGGCAACCTCACCGCTCTCCTGGCCGAGCGGTGGCCCGACGCCCGGGTCGCCGGCCTGGACTCGAGCGAGCAGATGATCGCCCGCGCCAGGGCCGACCATCCGGAGCTGGGGTTCTGGGTCGAGGATCTCCGGCAGTTCGTGAGCTCGGCGTCCGCGCCGGTCGACGTACTCGTCTCGAACGCCACGTTGCAGTGGGTGTCGGGTCATCTCGACCTGCTTCCCGCTCTGGTCGCCCGGGTGGCGCCGGGCGGCTGGCTGGCCTTCCAGGTCCCCGGCAACTTCGATGAGCCCAGCCACACGCTGCGAGCAGAGCTGGCTGCCGAGCCGCCGTACGCCGCGCACGTCGAGGGCATCGCCGAGCCGGCGAGCCATGATCCCGAGGTCTACCTCGACGCCCTCCTGAGCCTGGGCTGCACCGTGGACGCGTGGGAGACGACGTACCTCCATGTCCTGCCCGGCGACGACCCCGTCTTCACCTGGGTGAGCGGCACCGGCGCCCGCCCGACCCTGGAGCGACTGGCGACGGTCGGGCTGCGCGAGGAGTTCGAGGCGGAGTTCAAGAGGCGCCTGGCCGAGGCCTATCCCGAGACCGGACGGGGTGTCGTGCTGCCGTTTCGGCGGGTGTTCGTGGTCGCGCAGACGCCGTCGGCGGACCGGCCGAGCCCGACCGGCTAGCGACCCTGGGAGCTCAGCTGCGGCTTGGCCTCGAGCCCGGCCAGCCCGTTCCAGGCCAGGTTGACCAGGTGGGTGGCCACCACCTTCTTGGCCGGCTTGCGGGTGTCGAGCCACCACTGCCCGGTCGTGGCGACCATGCCGACGAGCATCTGGGCATACATCGGCGCGGTCTTCGCGTCGAAGCCGCGGCGCTTGAACTCCTCGATCAGGATGCTCTCCACGCGGGTGGTGACGTCGCCGAGGATGGTCACGAACGAGCCTGCGGACCCCAACGGCGCATCGCGCACCAGGATTCGGAAGCCGTCGGGCGCGGACTCGATGTAGTCGAGCAATGCGAGCGCGGCCTGCTCGAGCAGGTGGCGCGGGTGGCCGGCGGTCAGCGCGCCGCGCATCATGCCGAGCAGCGTGGTCACCTCGCGGTCGACCACCACGGCGTACAGGCCCTCCTTGCCGCCGAAGTGCTCGTAGACGACAGGCTTGGAGACCTCGGCGCGGGCGGCGATCTCCTCGATCGCCGTGCCTTCGAACCCACGCTCGGCGAAGGCGGCCCGTGCGATCGAGATGAGCTGCTCGCGGCGCTCGCCTCCGGTCATCCGGCTGCGGGCGGGCGGCTTGCGCGGCGCCTTCTCGGTCACGGGAGCGATCGTCCCACGGCCGCCGCCGGCAGCCGGGTCAGCCGGGTCGGCACTGTCAGCCGGGTCAGGCGGCAAGGTTCACGCGCTTGGCGGCGATCCGCTCGGCGACCGGCCAGCGCACGTCGTCGACCCAGCCGAGCTTCTCGAGGATCCAGATCACGCGGGCCGACGGGTCGAGCTGGCCACGGAGTACGCCGTGCCGGGCGCAGGTCGGGTCGGCGTGGTGCAGGTTGTGCCAGGACTCGCCCATCGACGGGATCGCCAACCACCACACGTTGGCCGACTTGTCGCGTGACACGAACGGACGCTCGCCGATGGTGTGGCAGATCGAGTTGACCGACCAGGTGACGTGGTGGGCCAGGGACAGCCGGACCAGCGAGCCCCAGAAGAAGCCGGTGAGCGCTCCCTGCCAGGACCAGGTCAGCAGACCGCCGAGCACCAGCGGCACGGCCAGCGAGATCAGGCTCCACAGCCAGAACAGGCGCGAGATCCGGACCAGGTCGCGGTCCTTCATCAGGTCGGGGGCGTACTGCCGCTGCGGGGTCTGCTCGGGGTCGAAGAGCCACATCATGTGGGCGTGGAAGAAGCCACGGGCCAGGCCCGTGAGGGACTCGCCGTACTTCCAGGGGGAGTGCGGGTCGCCGTCCCGGTCGGAGAACTTGTGGTGCTTGCGGTGGTCGGCCACCCAGCGCACCAGCGGACCCTGGATCGCCATCGACCCGAGGATGGCCAGGGTGTTCTTGACGGCCCGGTTGGGCTTGAAGGACTTGTGGGTGAAGAGGCGGTGGTAGCCGACGGTCACGCCAAGCAACGGCAGGGGATACATCACCAGCACGATCAGGACGTCGCTCCAGCCCAGCCAGCCGCCCCACGCGACCGGGATCGCTGCGGCCACCGCCAGGAACGGGACCAGGATGAAGAGGGCCAGGGCCACTTGCTCGGTGTGGGACTGGCGATCACCACCGAGGGTCGCGCGCTCCGGAAGGGCCTGTGTCGGTGTCAACGTCTCCACCTACGCAAGCGTAACCTCCGGCAGCGTAGGTCTCCAGCGAACGAGTCACGATTCGGCCGGACCTCTCGCCGTACTGGCGTTCGCGGGGTTAGCGTGGCTGGCGTCCGCCCCTCCGAAGGAGAACTCCATGCGCGTCCTGTTCTCGCGACGTCCCGCAGCTGCCCTTGCGGTTGCTGCGCTGACCCTCGCCGGTCTCACTGCCGTGACGTCGACCGCTTCAGGTCAAGGCAGTCCCCACGCCATCGACGCGGCGACCCGCGTGCACTGGGCCAAGGGCAAGGCGCTGGGCACCACGTCGTCCGACGGTGCCGCGGCAGCGGTCCGCGGCTACCTCGCCGGGCATGGGCTCGGCAAGACCACCGCCGCCTCCCTGAAGGCGACGTCGCAGTGGACCTCCCACGGAGTCACGTTCCTGCGCATGGAGCAGTACGTCGGCGGGCTGCGGGTCGTGGACAGCGACGTCAAGGCGGCCCTCAAGGGCGGCCGTCCGGTCAGCGTCATCGAGAACGCCTCGTCGGTGGGCACGCCGGCCGCGGCCCGGATCACCGGCGACGATGCGAAGCGGGCGGCGGTCGACTCGATCTACCACGGTGGTGCGGTCAGCTTCCTGTCGGCGCCCGCGGTCGAGCGGGTGGCCGTGCCGATGAGCAACGGCCATCTGGCCGTGGGCTTCGCCGTCACCACCTGGGATGCCGCCAACCAGCTCCGCGAGACTCTCGTCGACGGCAACGGAGCTGTCGTGCGCAGTGAGCTGCGCACCGCCTCTGACAGCTACAACGTCTTCGGCGAGGACCCTGACAAGTCGACGCAGACGGTGGTCTCCGGCCCGGCGCCGGGTGGGGCCTCGCCGTTCGGCTGGCTCTCCGACGTCGCCCAGACCGCGGTGAACATCACCGGCAACAACGCGCACGCCTACCTCGACCACGACGCCAACAACAAGCCCGACAGCGGCGGCACCCCGGTCACCGACGGCAACTTCCTGGCCGCCTTCGACCCGTCCACCCAGCCGTCGGCGGGCGCCAACCAGGCCGTGGCGGTCCAGAACCTCTTCTACCTCAACAACCTGATCCACGACACGCTCTACAACGCAGGCTTCACGGCCGCTGCCGGCAACTTCCAGGAGGACAACAACGGCCTCGGGGGCCGTGACGGCGACCCGGTCCTGGCCGAGGCGCAGGACGGCAGCGGCACCGACAACGCCAACTTCGCGACGCCCCGCGATGGTCGTTCGGGCCGGATGCAGATGTACCTCTGGAGCGTTCCGGGCACCAGCGAGGTCGTGCAGAACGGCACGTCGTACAACGCCCCGGTCGCGGAGTTCAGCGCACCGCTGACGGTCGCCGGTGTGACCGGCGCACTGGCGGTGGCCAGCGTCCCCGACGCCTGCACCGCGATCGCGCCGGTCGCCGCGGGCACCATCGTCATCGCCGACCGCGGCACCTGTCCGTTCGTGGACAAGGCCACCAATATCAAGTCCGCGGGTGGCGCCGGCGTGATCATCGCCAACAACAACCCCACCGCGCCGTTCGTGATGGGTGGCACGCTGCATCACTTCCTGCTCCCGGCCGTGATGGTCAGCCAGGCGGACGGCGCTGCCCTGAAGGCCGCGGCTCCGGCCGCTACGACGATCCGGCTGGTCAACCCGGCGCCCCCGATGAAGGACGGCGACCTCGACACCGACATCGTCTGGCACGAGTACGGCCACGGCCTGACCTGGCGGATGATCGGCAACATGGACGGCCCCGTGGCCGGCGGCATCGGCGAGGGCATGAGCGACACGCTCTCGGAGATCATCAACGACGACCCGGTCGTCGGCGAGTACTCCATCAGTGACCCAGCCGGCATCCGCAGCCACTCCTACGAGGACTACGCCAGCTACCGCACCTATGCCGACGTGCCGTTCACCGAGGTCCACGACACCGGTGAGCTCTACGGCGCCATCAGCTGGGACCTGTGGAAGCGCTACAAGGGCGCAGGTCTGGGCCAGTCCGACATCCTCTCCGACCTCGTGCAGGGCATGAACTTCACGCCCGCGCAGCCGAGCTTCGAGCAGATGCGGGATGGCATCCTCGCGGGCCTCACCACCGCGGGCCACGCCGATCGCTCGTGCATGGTGTGGAACGCGTTCGCCACCCTGGGTGTCGGAGTCGGCTCCTCCGCGACCGTCACCAGGAAGGGCGCGACCGTGCACGAGTCGTTCGCGGTGCCGCCGGGCTGCTGAACCCCGCAGTGATTCACCGGGAGTGATTCACGCGACAACAGGCTGACCGGGACGCTACTCACGGGTAACGTCCCGGTCATGCCTTCTGTCCTTGACCTCTGGAACAAGACCAGCGCACTGCCCCAGGGCAACCGGGTCTTCTCGATCGCCTTCTCGCAGAAGGCTCCCTACTTCGCGACGATCCACCCGCTGTTCAAGGAGATCCGGCCGAACTACGCCGAGCTGGTGATCCCCAAGCGGCGCAGCGTGCACAACCACATCAAGACCGTGCACGCCATCGCGCTCTGCAACGGGCTCGAGGCGGCGATGGGCGCGCTGGCCGAGGCCACCGTCCCGAAGGACAAGCGCTGGATCCCCAAGGGGATGGACATCTCCTACACCGCCCTGGCCAACTCCGACATCACCTGCATCGCCGAGACCGACCCCGAGCAGTGGACCTCGGACAACCCCGACCTGCACGTGCGGGTCAAGGGTGTCCGCAAGGACGGGGAGACCGTGATCGAGGGCGTCATCAAGCTCTGGGTCACCCCCAAGCCGCCCAAGAAGTAGGCATCACTCCTCGCGAGCACTCCGTTGCCACGAGAGCGGCCCGTGCCCGTTGATGACACGCAGCCGGGCGCTGCTGGGGTACTCCACGATGCTGATCCGCGTGGTGTCGAGTCGGCCGTCCTTGAGGTGCAGGGAGACCGCGACCAGCGTGCCGTCCGGTGCCCACACCGGGAGTGACCAGTCCACGAAGCAACAGCCGAAGTCGTAGAGCAGGATCGGGTCGGTGCCGTCCGCCGCAACCGTCCACAGCTCGGCAGACGACGGACCGTCGCGGCTCCGGGTCGAGAGGTAGGCGATCCGACCCTGGTTCGGTGCCATCGCCCCCGGAGTCCGATCAGGCCCGAACGTCGTGGCACGCATCGTGCCCCAGCCCGTGATGGCACAGGTCCCGTCGGGGCAGTCCGCCACGAACCGGACGCTGTGCGAGCCCGCGGCCGCGGAGTACAGCCCCGTGCGCTTCGACCTGGTCTCGAGGACCAGCTCCAGCGCCGACCCGTCCGGGGTCCACTCCAGGTCGCGGGTGACACACCGCTCGTGGCATGCGCGGGCGAGGTCGGCGCGAGTCAGCCACGGATGGGTGAAGCCGTTCGCGGCCATCAGGTCCACGCCCCCGCCGAGGGAGATCAGGGCCAGGTCGCCGTTGACCACGCGCGGGTGAACGATCCGATGCACCGTGGTGGTGCCTGTCAGCACCGCCTGACCGATCAGCACCAGCGCGACGGCCATGGCTGCCGCGGCGACCGGGAGCCAGACGCGGCGGCCAGCGGCCTTTCCTTCGTCCGTCTCATCCATGCCGCGTGCTCCCATGACAGGACCAGCACACGCCCATAGGGCGCCGTTGTCACGAGCAGGAGAATCCGCTGGCCGGTCAGACCCCGCCCGGCTGTTCGGTTCCACCGACCATGGACACCTGCAGGATCTTCTTCTCGCCCACATAGCGCTTCTGGGCCCAGGTGGCGAGCCAGGTCAGCAACAGGTTGATGGAGATGTAGAGCGCGGCGGTGACGATCATCGTGGGCACCCGGTTGTTGAACTCCAGGTAGATCTCCTTCGACACCGCGGTCAGGCCTGGGGCGAGGATGTAGGAGCCCAGCGCGGTGTCCTTCAGCGCCACGACGCACTGGCTGATGATCGCGGGCAGCATGATCTTCACGGCCTGGGGCAACATCACGATGCCCATCACCTGCGACTTGCGCATCCCGATCGCGTACGCCGCCTCCGCCTGGCCCTTGGGCACCGCGTTGACCCCGGCGCGGAGCACCTCGGCCAGCACCGAGCCGTTGTAGAGGGTCAGGGCGATCACGACGCCCCAGTACGACGATCCAGGGTTCTTGATGCCCAGGGCGTACCAGACGAAGACCATCAGCAGCAGCACCGGAACGGCACGGAAGAACTCCACGACCAGCCAGCTCGGCCATCGCACCCACCGATGCTGCGACATCTTCCCGACGCCCAGCACGAACCCGAAGACGACGGCGCCGATCACGGCCGTGAAGGCCATCTTCAGCGTCTGCACGAGGCCGTCGACCAGGATGGCGCGGACGAAGTCGGCGTCGGAGAAGACCACCCACTTCTTGTTGGTGAACTGGTCGTTGACCTGCAGGCGCCACACCACCAGGGCCGCCACCGCGACCAGGACCACGATCGTGACGACCGAGTAGACACGGTGCCGGGCGGCCGTCAGCGGCCCGGGTGCGTCGAACAGGATCCCGGTGCTCATGCGATTCTCCACGCGCGCTCGAGCTGGCTTGCGAAGAAGGAGAAGATCTCGACGAGCACGACGAATCCGAATGCGAAGCACAGGAAGATCACCGTGCGCTGCGAGGCGAAGTCGTTGTTGAGGCTGCGCATCTGGGCGGTCGCCTCTGCGATGCCGAAGACGGCGGCCACCGAGGTGTTCTTGATCAGGGCGATCATCGTGCTGGCCAGCGGTGGCACCGAGGCGCGAAAGGCCTGCGGGAGCACGACTTGGGTCATCACGCCGCCGAACGGGAGCCCGATGGCCCGCGCTGCCTCGGCCTGGCCCAGGGGCACTGCGTTGACTCCGGAGCGCAGCGCCTCACACACGAACGTCGAGGTGTAGAGCGTCAGCGAGACCACGGCTGCGCCGTAGAAGGCCGTGAAGTCGAGCTTGCCGAGGCTGATGTCCAGCCAGTTGAACTTGATCCCGAACATCGGCGCGGCGAACGAGAAGAAGGCGAACATGATCACCAGTGGCGTGTTGCGCACCACCGTGACGTAGACCGCGGTCGCCTTCCGCAGCACCGCGACCGGGCCGACCCGGCCGGCAGCCAGCGCGGTGCCCAGGATCAGTGAGAGCACACCGGAGACCAGGAACAGCGCGATCGTGTAGCCGAAGCCGATCAGGTACTTGTCGAAGTTGTCGAGGACCGCGTTCACATGCAGGGGTCCAGCGCCGGGGGCTCAGGGGTGGCGACGCCCGACGGGCCCAGCGTGCTCTCGAACGCCGCTGCCCACGTGCCGTCGTCGAAGGCCTTCTGGAGCGTGTCGTTGATCCACTGGCACATCTCAGGGTGGTCCTTGCTGTAGCCGACCCCGATGTTCTCCGTGGAGAACGGGTCGCCGACGACCTTGAGCATTCCCTCGTTCTGGGCTGCGAAACCCGCCAGGATCGTGCCGTCGGTCGACATGCCCTCGACCGTGCCGTCGAGCACCTTCTGGACGCACTCGGAGTAGCTGTCGAAACCGACCGCCTTGGCGCCCTTCTCCTCGATCCGGTCGATCGAGGTCGAGCCGGTCACCGAGCAGACCTCCTTGCCCGCCAGGTCATCGATGCTGGTGACGTCGCTGTCGGCCTTCACCAGCAGCTGCTGGCCGGTCACCATGTAGGGACCTGTCTGGCCGACCTCCGCGCGACGCTCGTCGGTGATGGAGTACGACGCCAGCACGAGGTCGACCGCGCCGGCCTTGAGGAAGGGCTCACGGTTGTCCGAGATCGTCTCCTTCCAGGTGACGTTGTCACTCTCGGGATCGATGCCCAGCGAGGCGACCAGGATCTTGGCGATCTCGATGTCGAAGCCGGCTGGTACGTCGTCGGTGGCGCCCTTGAAGCCGAGGCCGGGCTGGTCGTACTTGACGCCGACCACGATCTTCCCGGCGTCCGCGAGCTCCTGCATGCGCGTGCCTGCGTCGAAGGTGACGTCCGTGGCCGGCGCGACGGTGGGACCGCCGTTGTTGGTGTCCGCGTTCCCGCAGGCGGCCATCGACGCGGCCAGGCCCAGCGCCACCACGGTGGCCTTGATGCGACTGAATCTCATGAGCTGTCTCCCTGTCCGAGGTTGGGTATCCGGTTTCAGTGCTTGAGGATCTTGCTCAGGAAGTCCTGGGCGCGCTCCGATCGGGCATTGGTGAAGAACTCCTGGGGGGTGTTCTCCTCGACGATCTGGCCGTCGGCCATGAACAGCACCCGGTGCGCCGCCGTACGTGCGAAGCCCATCTCGTGGGTGACCACGACCATCGTCATCCCGCGCTGGGCGAGGTCGACCATGACGTCGAGGACTTCCTTGATCATCTCGGGGTCGAGGGCGCTGGTGGGCTCGTCGAAGAGCATCACCTTCGGCTCCATCGCCAGGGCGCGGGCGATGGCCACGCGTTGCTGCTGGCCTCCGGAGAGCTGCGCGGGGTACTTGTCGGCCTGGTGACCGACTCCGACTCGATCGAGGAGCTCGCGCGCCCTGGTCTCGGCCTCGTCCCTCGGCTGGTGGCGCACCTTGATCGGCCCGAGCGTGACGTTCTCGAGGATCGTCTTGTGGGCGAAGAGGTTGAAGCTCTGGAAGACCATGCCGACCTCGGCGCGCAGGTTCGCCAGCGCCTTGCCCTCCTGGGGCAGCGGCTGTCCGTCGAGGGTGATCGAGCCGTCGTTGATCGTCTCCAGCCGGTTGATCGCCCGGCACAGCGTCGACTTGCCCGAACCGCTCGGCCCGATCACCACCACGACCTCGCCGCGGTTGATGGTCAGGTTGATGTCCTGCAGCACGTGCAGCTGCCCGAACCACTTGTTGACGCCGTCGAGCACGACGAGCGGTTCGCCCACCGCCGTCGTTTCGAGAGCCTGCCCCGAAGCAGTCATGCTGGCAACGTAGCGTGAGACGCCCTGATTGGGCCATGCCTGCAATTCAGGACGCGGCCCGTCGGCGCCGTACCCTTGACCGGTTATGACTGAGGCTCCCGCACGCACGTACGAGGTCCGCACCTACGGGTGCCAGATGAACGTCCACGACTCCGAACGCCTCAGCGGCCTGCTCGAGAACGCCGGCTATCTGGCCGTGCCCGACGGGCAGCAGGCCGACGTCGTGGTCTTCAACACGTGCGCCGTGCGCGAGAACGCCGACAACAAGCTCTACGGCAACCTCAGTCACCTTGCGCCGATCAAGGCGGCCAATCCGGGCATGCAGATCGCGGTCGGCGGCTGCCTCGCGCAGAAGGACCGGTCCACGATCACCGCGAAGGCGCCGTACGTCGACGTCGTCTTCGGCACCCACAACATCGGCTCGCTGCCGGTGCTCCTCGAGCGCGCTCGGCTCGCGGAGGAGTCGCAGGTCGAGATCCTCGAGTCGCTCGACGTCTTCCCCTCGACGCTGCCGACCAGGCGCGAATCGGCGTACGCCGCGTGGGTCTCGGTCTCCGTCGGCTGCAACAACACCTGCACGTTCTGCATCGTCCCCGCGCTGCGCGGCAAGGAGAAGGATCGCCGGCCCGGCGAGATCCTCGCCGAGATCGAGGCGCTCGTCGCCGAGGGCGTCTCGGAGATCACGCTGCTGGGCCAGAACGTCAACGCGTACGGCGTGGAGTTCGGCGACCGTCTGGCGTTCTCCAAGCTGCTCCGCTCGTGTGGCTCGATCGAGGGGCTGGAGCGGGTCCGCTTCACCTCGCCGCACCCCGCCGAGTTCACCGACGACGTGATCGAGGCGATGGCCGAGACCCCGAACGTGATGCCCCAGCTGCACATGCCGTTGCAGTCCGGCTCCGATCGGGTGCTCAAGGCGATGCGCCGCTCCTACCGCCGCGACCGCTATCTCGGCATCATCTCGCGGGTGCGCGAGGCGATCCCCGAGGCCGCGATCACCACCGACATCATCGTGGGCTTCCCGGGGGAGACCGAGCAGGACTTCGTCGAGACCCTCGAGGTGGTCCGCGAGGCGAGGTTCGCGAACGCCTTCACCTTCCAGTACTCCAAGCGCCCCGGCACCCCCGCCGCCACCCTGCCCGACCAGATCTCGCCGGCGGTCGTCGCCGACCGCTACCAGCGGCTGGTGGCCGTCGTGAACGACATCGCCTGGCAGGAGAACCTCACGCTCGAGGGCAGGACCGTCGAGCTCATGGTCGCCGAGGGCGAGGGCCGCAAGGACGCCGCCACCCACCGCCTGTCCGGCCGCGGCCCCGACAACCGACTGGTGCACTTCGCTGCCGACGGCGCGGAGGGGATCAGGCCCGGTGACCGGGTGAGCGTGGAGATCACGCACGCGGCACCCCATCACCTGGTCGCCGATCGGCTCCTCTCCGTACGCCGGACCCGGTCCGGTGATGCCTGGGAGGCACGTCAGGCCACCCCTGCGCTCAGCGGTGTCGGGCTCGGCATGCCCACGATCGGCCTACCCGCCCCGCTCCCGGACGCTCCCGCCTGTCGCTAGCGCGGACGTTCTGACCCACGTGTGGTGCGTCAGGACTTCCGCACTGTCCACAGCTGCGCCGAGCACGGTGGCGCCCGGAGGGTCGAGCGGTGACGCTGGCCCGATGCATGAAGTCGAGAAGCTGATCCGCGACCAGGACGGAGTCGTCTCCCGCCGGCAGGCGATCGGGGCTGGGCTCGCTCCCCACGACATCGCGCGGCGACTGCGCCGCCGTGAGTGGGCCACGGTCCACGAGGGCGTCTACATCAACCACACCGGCGAGCTGACCTGGCAGCAGCGGGCCTGGGCCGCGGTGCTCTGGGCCTGGCCCGCGGCGCTCTCCCACGACTCCGCGCTGCGGGCCCTCGACGGCCCCGGCAAGAAGGGCCGCGACGACCGGCTCGTCCACGTGGCGATCGCCACCGAACGTCGAGTTCGGCACCCCGATGGGGTCGACGTGCACCGGATGACGCACTTCGCCGACCGGGTCCAGTGGAACAAGCACCCGCCCCGGATCAGGTTCGAGCAGGCAGTGATCGACACCGCGGCTGACGCGGACACCGATCGGGAAGCGATCGCGGTGCTGGCCGACGCCGTCAACGCTCGTCGCACCACGGCGGCGCGACTGCTGGAGGCGCTCGCCGATCGGACCCGGGTTTCCCGACGGGAGTGGTTGGCTGGCGTGCTCGCCGATGTCGAGGCGGGCACGTGCTCGGTCCTGGAGCACGGCTACCTGACCCGGGTCGAACGACCGCATCTCCTTCCGACCGGTGCTCGACAAGTGCTGAACCGCATCGAGGGCCGGCTGATGTTCCGCGATGTCGAGTACGCCGACCAGCGCGTGATCGTCGAGCTGGACGGCCGACTCGGGCACTCCACGACCGACGAACGGGAGAGCGACTTCGACCGCGACCTCGATGCAGCCGCCGATGACAAGCGGACGCTGCGGATCTCCTACGGTCAGGTGTTCGACCGCCCCTGCTCCACCGCCGCCAGGATCGCGACGGTGCTCGGCTGCGACTGCAGCCCCTGCCGCGAGTGCGGAAAGTCTGACGCACCGGGTGAGTCAGAGTTTCCGATCAGTGCCTAGAACCCGAACGTCGAGTAGGCCGGGATCGTCGAGAGCTGCGTCAGCACCGACAACTCATGGGGGACGACCGGATTCGGCAGCGCATCGAGGGGACACCAGCGCAGCTCCGCGCACTTCTCGGGCTCCACAACCCGGGGCGCTCCCGCCCACGCGCGGGCCGTGAAGAAGAAGTCGATCCGCTCGTCGATCGGGTCGGCGTGGGCGGTCCGGTGCATGGCGGTCACGAACGTCAGGTCGATGCCGGTGACGTCGAGCTCCTCGAGCGCCTCGCGGTGGGCTGCGTCGTACGCCGTCTCACCACGCTCGACGTGCCCGGCAGCCGCAGCTGCCCAGTGGTCGTCCATGTAGCCGGTGTTCTGCCGCAGCTGCAGCAGCACCTCGTCGCCGGTCGCGCCGGGGCGGAGCAGGAAGACATAGGAAGCGGGCACGACGACGAAACGGTCGGTCATGCCCGCCACCCTAGAGAAGCCTCAGTTGATGTCGTCGTCCTGGCCGTCGAGGTCGTCGAGGGCGTCCTTGGCCTTCTCTGCGCCGTCGTCGATCTTGTCGCTGTATTTGTGGCCCGTCTTCTCGTCGATCAATTCCTTGGCCTTGTCGATCCCGCCGCCGATCTTGTCGCCGGCCTTGTCGACTGCCTCGGTCAGCTTTTCCTTCGCGTCATCCAGGAAACCCATGGCGTTCCTCCGTGATCGAAGCGGCCAGCCGAGTGCGGCCGCGCTCGTTTGCCAGACTAGTCACATGCGGAAGGGTCAGCCGATCGTGGCAGTGGTGGGGGCCACGGCCAGCGGCAAGACCGAACTCTCCCTCGATCTGGCCCAGCGACTCGGCGCCGAGATCATCAACACCGACGCGATGCAGGTCTACCGCGGCATGGACATCGGTACGGCGAAGCTCCCGGCCGCCGACCGGCGCGGGGTCCCGCACCACCTGCTCGACACCCTGTCGGTGCGCGACCCGGCGACGGTCGCGGAGTTCCAGGGGTGGGCCCGCGCGATCATCGACGCCGGCACCACGCCGCTGGTGCTGGTGGGCGGTTCCGCGCTCTACACCCGGGCGATCCTGGACCGCTTCGACTTCCCCGGCACCGACGAGTCCGTCCGGTCGGCCCTGGAGGAGGAGCTCGCCGAGCAGGGTTCCGGAGCCCTCCATGAACGCCTCGCGCTGCTGGATCCCGAGGCAGCCGCCACGATCCTGCCCAGCAACGGCCGCCGGATCGTGCGCGCGCTCGAGGTCATCACCCTCACCGGCCAGAAGTTCAGCGCGAGCCTGCCGAAGCTCGAGTACCACTACGCCGACGCCCACCAGGTCGGCGTACGCATCGATCGGATCCTCCTCGAGGAGCGGATCAACCGGCGCGTGGACCTGATGTTCGAGGCGGGTTTCGTCGATGAGGTCGAGCGGCTGCTCGCGGAAGGGCTGGCTGAGGGACGCACCGCACCACGGGCCATCGGCTACCGCGAGGTGGCCGAGCACCTGGCCGGCAAGCTCACCCTCGACGAGGCCCGCGAGCGCACCCAGCAGGCGACCCGGCGCTTCGCGAGGCGCCAGGACAGCTGGTTCCACAAGGACCCGCGGATCACGTGGGTGGACTGGGACGACCCGCAACGAGTCGAGAAGGCGCTTGCGGCCGTGGGACACTCGACCCCGTGAGCACCTGTCAGCGTTATCCCTTCGTGAAGGGACACGGCACCGAGAACGACTTCGTCGTCGTGCCTGGTGACGTCGAGCTCACGCCTGACCGGGTCCGCGCGCTGGCCGACCGCCGCGCCGGCATCGGCGGCGACGGCGTGATCGGCGCGGCCGTGGACGCCGACGGTCGCTGGTTCATGGACTACTGGAACTCCGACGGCTCCCTCTCGGAGATGTGCGGCAACGGCGTCCGGGTGTTCGCCCGCTATCTGGCCGAGCAGCACGACGCGACGTTCCCGCTGGAGATCGCCACCCGCGACGGCATCAAGACCGTCACCCGCGACGGCGAGCTCTTCACCGTCGACATGGGCGAGCCCACGATCCTGGCCGACACCAAGGTCGCGGTCGGCGACCGGGCCTGGCCGGCCAGGAACATCGATCTGGGCAACCCGCACGCCGTCGCCTTCGTCGACGACCTCGCCGACGCTGGTCCGCTGCTCGACGAGCCGTCCTACGACCCGAGCGTCTATCCGCAGGGCGTCAACGTCGAGTTCGTCGTACGACGGGCCCCGCACGAGGTCGCGATGCGGGTCCATGAGCGGGGCAGCGGTGAGACCCGGAGCTGTGGCACCGGCGCCTGCGCGGTGATGGTCGCCTCCGCGCTGGCCGACGGCGAGGGCCCCGGCACGTCGTACCAGGTGGACGTGCCTGGCGGCACCCTGCAGATCGCCTGGACCCCCGACAACCGGATCCTGCTCACCGGGCCCGCTGTGCTCGTGGCCGAGGGCACGACCGACCTCTGAAACCCGGGTGACGAACGGGCCTTGGTGGCGTGTGTCGGAGACCTCTTGGCGCTTCTCGCGGCCTGAGCACGCACATCGCTGCGTTCTCGTCACTCGACGTGGCGCTGCCACGCCTTCGCTCCTCGGCCTTGCGCTGCACGCACTCAGACCACGAGCAACGCACAAGGACTTCCGACACACGCCACTAGGATCCCGGCCATGGACATCAACGGATCCTCTGCCATCGTCACCGGCGGCGCGAGCGGCATCGGTGCCGCCGTGGCCCGCCAGCTCGCCGCGAAGGGCGCCAGGGTCGTCGTCGCCGACCTCAACGCCGACAAGGGCCAGGCCCTGGCCGCCGAGATCGGCGGAATCTTCGTGCACGTCGACGTCACCGACACCGAGCACATCAAGAACGCGGTCGCCGAGGCCGCCGAGCTCGGCCCGCTGAAGGTCCTGGTCAACTCCGCCGGCATCGGTTGGGCCCAGCGCACGATCGGGCGCGACGGCGAGTTCGACTCCGCCCACGACCTCGGCGCGTTCACGAAGGTCGTGCAGATCAACCTGATCGGCACCTTCGACTGCATCCGCCTCGCGGCCACCGAGATGTCGAAGAACGAGCCCAACGACAACGGCGAACGTGGCGCGATCGTGAACATGGCGAGCGTCGCGGCGTTCGACGGCCAGATCGGCCAGGCGTCGTACTCCGCGTCCAAGGGCGGCGTCGTCGGCATGACCCTGCCGGTCGCCCGCGACCTGTCGAGCTCCGGCATCCGCGTCAACACGATCGCGCCCGGACTGATCGACACCCCGATCTACGACGCATTCCCGAACCCCGAGGAGTTCAAGGCCAACCTCGGCCAGAACGTGCTCTTCCCGAAGCGCCTCGGCAAGGCCGACGAGCTGGCCAGCATGGTCGTGGAGTGCGTGACCAACTCCTACATGAACGGCGAGGTCATCCGCGTCGACGGCGGCATCCGGATGCCCCCGAAGTAGTCCGATCTCTGGGGTATCGAGCCGGCTCCCGCCGGCTCCTGTGCAGTTAGTCTCGAAGTTCGAGCCTTCCGAGGAGTCGTCATGGAACCGCGCTTTCCCGCTGAACTGGACAGCTTCACCGAACCCGACATCGGGCTGATCCCGCATCCGCGCCATGAGGAGCCACACCTGGTCTCCGCGCTCGACCTGCCCCTGCACGTCGACGAGGACGCCGACGACTGACAGCTGTCGTCGAATCAGAGGCGTGACTCGATCAGCGCCTTGAGCTCGGCGAAGCCGGCCGTCATCCGGTCGTCCTGCGCGTCGAGCCTTGCGTCGAAGGCGTCGAACCGCGCCTCGAAGGCGTCGAACCGCGCCTCGGAGGCGTCAAACCGCGCCTCGAACCGCGCCTCGAGGGCGTCGAAGCGGTTGTCGTGACGCTTCAGCTGCGCGCTGATGGAGGTCACCTGCGTGGAGATGGTGGTCACCTGCGTGGAGAGGGAGGTCACCTGCGTGGAGATGGTGGCGAGCTGTTCGTAGATCGCCTGCACGTCGTTGTCCAACTGGCGCACCTTGCGCTCGAGGTTGCCCGGATTCACAGTCATGGCCCGAGACCGTAGGTCGCCTCCGAGTCTCGCACGAGGTCGACACAGTTGCCTGTGGAGAACGCCGACAGATCGGCCGAGTCCCGTCCTCGGCAAAGTCGTTCGCACGATGAGGACGGCCGACTTACCCTTGTCGGTAGATGACTAACGCAAACGACTTCTCCCTCGACGCCGAGCTCGACGCAACGGCCACCTGGGACGACGAAGACTTCACCTCCGGGTACGCCGACCAGCCGGACCCCGAGGACGACCTGACCACCGGTCAACAGGACCTCGCCGAGCGCCATGCGCTCCGCCGGGTCGACGGGCTGCGCACCGAGCTCGAGGACATCACCGAGGTCGAGTATCGCCAGCTCCGCCTCGAGCGTGTGGTCCTCGTCGGCGTCTGGACCGAGGGGTCCATCGAGGACGCCGAGAACTCCATGGCCGAGCTCGCGCTGCTCGCCGAGACCGCCGGCTCCGAGGTGCTCGACGCGATCTACCAGCGCCGGCAGAAGCCGGACCCTGCGACGTACGTCGGACGCGGCAAGGTCGAGGGGCTCCGCGAGATCGTCGAGGCGACCGGCGCAGACACCGTCATCCTCGACGGTGAGCTCGCGCCCAGCCAGCTCAGGAACCTCGAGGACCGCCTCAAGGTCAAGGCCGTCGACAGGACCGCACTGATCCTCGACATCTTCGCCCAGCATGCGAAGTCCAGGGAGGGCCAGGCGCAGGTCGAGCTCGCGCAGCTGCAGTACATGAAGCAGCGCCTCCGCGGCTGGGGTGGCAACCTGTCCCGCCAGGCCGGTGGCCGGGCGGCCGGCGGCGAGGGCATCGGTGGCCGTGGCCCCGGTGAGACCAAGATCGAGACCGACCGCCGTCGGATCAACGACAAGATCGCCAAGCTCCGTCGTGAGCTCAAGGAGATGAAGGGCACCCGCGAGACCAAGCGGGCCGAGCGCAGGCGCAACTCCATCCCCTCCGTCGCGATCGCCGGCTACACCAACGCCGGCAAGTCGAGCCTGCTCAACCGGCTCACCGACGCCGGCGTGCTGGTCGAGGACTCCCTGTTCGCGACCCTCGACCCCACGACCCGTCGCACCACCACCGCAGACGGCCGGATCTACACCATGTCCGACACCGTCGGCTTCGTCCGGCACCTGCCCCACCAGCTCGTCGAGGCGTTCCGGTCCACGCTGGAGGAGGTCGCCGACTCCGACCTGATCCTGCACGTCGTCGACGGCTCCCACGTCGACCCCGAGGGTCAGATCGTCGCGGTCCGCGAGGTGCTGGCCGAGATCGGCGCCGACAAGGTGCCCGAGCTGATCGTCATCAACAAGGCCGACGCCGCCGACCCGATGGTGCTCGCCCGGCTCCGCCAGCGCGAGCCGCACAGCGTCGTGGTCAGCGCCAGGACCGGCGAGGGCATCGCCGCCGCCCTGGTCCAGATCGAGTCCGAGCTGCCCAAGCCGTCGGTCGACTTCGCCGTCCTGCTGCCCTACAGCCGCGGCGACCTGGTCAACAAGATCCACCAGCGGGGCGAGATCGACTCCCTCGAGCACACCGGTGACGGCACGCTCGTCCGCGGTCGCGCCCACGAGGACCTGGCCGGCGAGCTCGCGGCGTACGCCGTCTGAGGCATGCTCCCGACCCGCTGGGGTACGACAGCCACATGAGCACGTACACCGTCGACATCAGCGCGCCCGCGACCGACGTGTGGCAGGCCCTCACCGACCCGGCCATCATCGAGCAGTACATGTTCGGGTCGAAGGTCACCTCCGACTGGGAGGTCGGCTCGCCGATCACCTGGGAGGGCGAGTGGCAGGGCAAGAGCTACCAGGACAAGGGAGAGGTCCTCGCGGTCGAACCGCCACGGCTGCTCCGGGTCACGCACTTCAGTCCGCTCAGCGGCGCCGAGGACAAGCCCGAGAACTACCACACCGTCACCTACGAGCTGTCCGGCGATGACGGCCACACCCATCTCGAGCTGACCCAGGAGCCCGGCGAGGGCGCCGAGTGGGACGCCATCCTGGGCGGACTCAAGAAGGTCGTCGAGGCCGGCTGACCTGAGTCAGCGTGGATGCCCCGTCGGGGAGCGTGCCGACCACTACGCTCACCGGCATGCGAGGGAGCCGGATTGCTGCTCGGGGCGTAGGAGTGCTCACCATGCTCGCCGTGGCGGTGGCCGCCGTGGCGTTGCTCTGGCCGATCATCGGGTACGTCGCAGCCTCGGCGCAGGACGCGTCCGGTGGCAGTGACCCGGCCTCGATCGACACCTACGACGTCGACCTGACCGTCGACGCAGCGGGCACTCTGCATGCCGTCGAGACGATCACGACCATCATGCCCATCGGGCGGCACGGCATCTTCCGGT
>Ga0070698_100003095_pt1 | contig 18340 bp, 15 predicted proteins | sample KBSK1502metaG_FD_65477 | JGI IMG/M metagenome (GOLD analysis project Ga0070698, IMG submission 65477) | Corn, switchgrass and miscanthus rhizosphere microbial communities from Kellogg Biological Station, Michigan, USA - KBS K1-50-2 metaG | ecosystem: Host-associated > Plants > Roots >...
GATGTCCACCATGTTGGCGGAAGAACCAAACACCAGGGCGCCGGGAAATTCGATATTGTCCTGCTTCAAATCTGCCTGGCCTTGTGACTGCGCTCCCACTTCCATGCACGTCTTGCAGTGATCTTTCACCCACTCAAAATCGTCCCAGTTAAGTCGCTTGTTACGGCGGTTCATCCGCTCAAAGTCCTCATCGGAAAGACGCCCGTTCGATGCAATGCGAGCGATCATGAAGTGGTTGCTGCCGAGAATTTTTGCGACCTTGTCGACTACATATGTATTCAGGCCGCTGATTGAAGCGCCCACGGTGACTACTGATGCGACTCCGATGATGATTCCGATCAAAGTGAGAAAGGCCCGCAACTTGTGGGCAAAAATCGACTGCATGGCAATCCGCAGCGCGTCAGCGTAAAAGGAAAAAAAGGCTCTCATTGTTTAGATTACAGCGCGGGCATTCGCCCGCGGTTCTTCAAATGCAACAGCCTGTACGAGAAAACGAAGGGCAAAGTTTAGAAGGATTTGGACTGCCCGTCCTCTACGAAAATTCGTATGGTCGGGCAGCCCATTCCAGCTTCGCCAGCGCTTTCGGCGAACTTACCCCGGAACGAGTACCATAACGTTAACGTTCCGGGGACCGTCTTATTAACAGTTAGACAAGTTCTCCCGCTGGTTGTTCCGCAGGTTTGAGTGAGAATTTGTCTGTCCAGCGTATGCGTCCCGTTACCTGCATGGCTACGAAGAGTGTGACCACCGAACCAATCGTGATTGCGAGCCCGGTGAAGCCCTTGAGGAAAAACGCATAGGAGAACATGACGAGGTAAACCAACTGCGCCAGTGCGGCCTCACGACTTGCGAAGTGAATTCCCACCACCAGCCGAAGGTAGCTCACCACTAGAAAGACTGACACGACCGCGGATATGCCAAAGGCAACATGGATGGAAACGTGATCGACGAGGTAAGCGAGTAGCAGATGGAATGAGAAAAAGGCAGCGGCGAGAAAGAAGTAATTCATCGGGTGAAGATCGATCCCGCGCAAGGTTGTAATGATCAGCATCAGGAAGAAGAAAAAGAAGAGCGAGACTGGAGCGAAGAAACTAATTCTGCCGGCCAGCGGTCCAGGCTGTAACTTCTCCGGCATGACCATGGCTATCTGATAACCCGACAGCAGATTCTTGTAGGACCACGTCAAGTCCCAGCCCGATCCCGACTCGTGCTTTTCTGAAGGTGAGAGTGTGTTTTCCGGGAAGTCGATATCCTTGAAGTTTGTTTTCATGTTCAGCTTGAAGTCACGCACTTGCGTTACGTTCTCGCTGCCGAAGCTGTAGCGCCACTCGTTCAAGCCCTGAGAGCGATATCCGGTCGTTAACTTTGCGGTCTTCCCCGGCGGTATCTTTACGCTGCCCTTCGCGGTGTTGGTTTCATTCACAATCGGAACAGATACGCCGTCGACCAGAAACGTTAGATCATCATAGATGGCTTGAGAGGTAGGAAAGGGAAGCTCGAAATCGACCAATCGTTCTTTATCGCTGGTATTACGAAACTCATAGTCACCCGTGAAGGCTACTTTGTAAGTACTGTACCAAAGAAGGCCCTTTTGGCGATGCTCAAGATCGATAACTACATCGATGACACTGCTCTCCAGCGGCAGATCGGTTGTCACCTCCTCCTGGGTAGTCTTAATAATCTTCTTTCCGTTCTCAGTGGTTTCTTCATTCTTGGCAACGAGTTCGGTATAAGACGCGTTCGGCAACACTTGATTTTGAGGCGCACCCCAGGTGGAAGCGACCCGGCCGCTGGACGTCGCGGCAGAATCGTAAGTGCGCGCAAAAATAGTTCCCCCGAGAATGGCCCAGGCAACCGAAGCGCAAATAAAAATGAAGGCGATAGCGATGATTCGTTTCGTCATTTCTTGACTCCTTAGAACTTATTGAATAAGTCGTGTAACAGCTATTTTGTTGGGAACCATTCTGAACAAATCTCATAGTGGAACAATGTGGCAGGCCACAGAGGCGGCGGGTGATTGCTACGTCACTCCCGCGGACTTCCTGCTAATCAGTCATTGAGTATGGCTATGCGTCTATCGATGTCCTCGCCGGTCAGTAGGCGGTAGCTCTCCTTCAGCGTTTCTTTTCTGTTGGCATCTTTCTCCGCCGTGTAAGCCTGAAGTAACGGTTCCAGATCTTGCCTGGGAATTATGGGCAGCTTGCGAAGCCGCGCTAATGCTACTTGCGCCTGCTGGGGGCTGCCGTGAAGAATCACCTCGACGGAACGAGAAGCGGTCCGCGAAACATAAAGACTCAGCAACGCTGGTATGCCGAGAGAAAGAATGGCCCCGATCAGGAGAGCATTCGCCCACGAAGCCTGGGTGATACTCTCGGCGCTTTTGAGTGCTCGCCAGCCAACACGTAGATAAACGAAAGCCGTAATAAATGGGATGAAACCGAAAATTCCAATTATCAGAAACAACCCAATAAGGCTTAAAGGAAGAATTGCCACGCCGATGGCGGCAGAGAAAACGGCACCACTTATCAGAACCCCACCAACCGGTCGTGACCATCCTCCGAGCCGGGCTCCGAACAATAACCAAACCGCCAGCACTGACACCTCTACCGCGCTAACTCCATAAGCGAATAACTGATAGGACTGAATGGTAGATTCCTGGACAAATGAACCTTTGAAGACTATTGGATCAAAATAGAAGCAAAGAATCGGAGCTATCAGGCCAAACACTACATCAAAGACTTGCTGTGCGTCGGTGCAGCCTTCCCCAAACTGTCGGCGCCAAAACGAACGTTTCTCAGGGGCAATGCTTTCACTCGCTGTATTCAAAGTCATGATTCTTTTCTCCTTTAATCGGTCGTCGCAGGGAGTGTTTTGGTACCACTCAGGTCATTCAGCACCGGCAACGATCTGTGGGTCCTCGTCTCCGGCGCATGTTCAGTTGTCGTGGGATTCACCGGCGCGAGAACAGCTTCAAGTATGGGCCGTAGCTGGGATAGTTGCTTGACTCGGATCACCAGGTCCCAGGCGCGCTCGAACTTCTTCCAGCCTGCGCTGTAGAAGAAATGCTTCAAGCGGTGCTTGATTGCGTTGTGCGCCGATGCCGCCTCAAAGATGTTGGTCCAGCGATAGAAGGCTTCGTACGCCCAGTCATACCCGCGCTTCAATTCTTCCGGTGACATGCATGAAGTTCGATAGACAACGTTGCGCGTGTCGTACAGATCCCAGTTCCGCGTAACGATTCGGTCTTGCGCGGCCATGTCGGCGAATAACGCCGTTCCCGGGTACGGCGTCAGAATGTGGAAGGTGGCAGTGGTGATCCCAACCCCGACGGCCCAGTCTACTGTGCGTCGGAAGACGTCGGGGTCGTCTCCGTCCAGGCCGAAGACGAAACTGCCGTTGATCATGATTCCGAGGCTGTCGAGTCGGCGCACGACTTCGCGATAGCTGTGGCCGAGATTCTGCCGCTTGCCGGCGCCGACGAGGGCGCTGTTGGAGAGCGTTTCGAACCCTACGAAAAGACTTCGCAGACCGGCGGCTGCGGCCTCTTCGATCACATCATCCCGCAGTATTGAGTCGACCGTTGCAGCTCCCTGGAAGACGCGGCCCATGCCTTTCATGCCGCGGAAAAGATCTCGTGCGAACCGGACATTTCCGAAGAGATGATCGTCCAGGAAGTAGAGGTGCCGGCCGGGAAGGCGGGCAATTTCGGCGAGCGCGTCATCCACGCGTTGCGTGTAGAACGAGCGACCTCCCACGAAGAATCCGTCCTTGTAACAGAAAGTACAGTGATGCGGGCAGCCTCGAGAGACGACAATCGAATTCGGAACCAGATACCGCTGCCGTTGAATAAGATCGCGCCGTATGGGTGGCAGCTCTTCCAGAGTTCGAACGGTCGACTCGTAGCGGCACCGTGGCGTTCCTGCCGCCAGGTCTTTCAAGAATTGCGGGAACGTGTGCTCTCCGGGTCCGATAAAGATCGTGTCTGCGTGTGGCGCCGCCTCTTCCGGTAGCGAGGTGACGTGAAGGCCACCGAGCAGGACGTAAGAGCCACGCCCACGATAGTGGTCGGCGATCTGGTACGCCCGGTATGCGTTGGTGATGTAGACCTGAATGATCACCAAGTCTGGCTGGTCGTTGAGTTCCAGCTTCTCGACGTGCTCATCTTGTAGCGAGATGTCGAGGTCTGGATCGAGGTACGCAGCAAGCGTTGCCAGACCAAGGGGCGGAAAGAGCGAATACTTGATCGGCCGCCAATATGGACTTGTGGCTTCAGTCAACGCTGGAAGAATCAACTTGACTTTCTTGAGCGACCGCCTGTTCTTCAAGGCCACCACCTCTTTATGGACCACAGGTGTGAATAACTAACATTTCTACCTTGCTGTCCGTCAGCGTGGGAGAATCTTGAGAATATGAGACATTCTGAAGGCGTCTTCACGACAAGACTCCAGTCGTTTGACATTCAGGTTGAGGAGCGAACTGCACATCGACATCGGGAAAAGATCCGCGGCCAAAAAATACGTGCCAGGCGAGTGAGTTCAAGAGCGGCAGACGCAGACTTGCGCAGGTAAACTCCAACAACGCAGGGTGTCGTACGCTTGATATCAACCTTCGCATCCAGAGGCGTGAAGCAAATCGCGCGCGAAACAATTCCCCCGAATAGGCCGCGAGCACGTCTGCGTTTCCAGTTTGGAGATATTCCGCAATCACGGTGGCTGCGAGAGTTGAGAGTCGCATGCAGGGATCGAGGCCGCCAGCCGTCAGCGGCGAGACCGCACCAGCTGCGTCACCAATAAGCAGGCCCTGCTGATTGGCGATGTTGCGCAACACGCCGCCAACTGGAATGCGTCCGCCTCGTCGCTCTCTTTGTGTGGCATTGCGCAAGTCAATGATGCCGTGCAATCCGTTCTTAAAATTCTCGAGCGCTTGCACTGGCTCAAACATCGCCGCGTAACCACCAACCCCGACATGTGTTTCCTCGCCGTCGTGCGCTATCCATGCAAGGTAGCCCGGCGCTATCGACGGGTCGAGAAAGCAATGAAGACGAGGCGGTCCCTCAAGCGGCACTCCGGTGAATACATCTTCGACGCCAACAATCCACTCGCGATTGACTTCGAGCCCAAGGTTGCGAGCCACACGCGAGTTTGCGCCGTCGGCGCCCACCAGAAAGCGAGTGGTTACCAACCGTGAAGTATTGCCACCAGCATTAGTTTCCAGTCGTACTGCGATCGTGTCTTTGCCGCGGCAGTGTTCGAGATAGCGAGTGCCGGGAAGCCAGGCGACTCCAGCGCGCAGACAATGATCGAGATAGCGCAAGTAGAGAGGACCCATTTTCCCCACCCGGAATTCATCATGAGGACTGACCAATTCCATCCGCCGGCGCGAGGGCGAATACAAAGTCACATGTCGGACAGCCGGCCCTAAGCAGTCGTCCGGTATATCGAAGTCTTCCAGAGTACGACGCACAAAAATGCCGGTAGTGTGAATCGACAAGTCGAGAGCTGCTTTGCGATCCACAAGAAGCACGCTTAGCCCGCGCTTGCCTAGCAGGCGGGCGAGATGCAGCCCCGCCAGGCCGGCGCCGATTATGACTACGTCATAGTTTTCCATTGTTTGAATCGAAGAATTTGGTTCCTTCAGAACGACTATCCTCAGCTTGCGAGCGAGTCAAAGCGCTTTACTACGCAAAGTTGACGGGCAAAAAAAGAGACACCAACCAGGATTGGCTAACTGTTTCGCATCTGGTGGATGAGCGTTTCCATGTGACTCAAGTAGTTCTCCAGCGCACGCCGCCCAGCCAGGGTTAGTTTGTATTCAGTTTTTGGCAGCCGTCCTTCAAACGACTTGGTGCACGCGATGTAACCGCCATCTTCCAGTTTGCGGGCATGCACGCTCAGGTTGCCGTCAGTTGTATTCATGAGGCTCTTCAGATCGTTGAAGGTCAAGGATTCATTAGCCGCTAGCGCGCTGACAATGCCCAGACGCATCCGCTCATGAATCAAACGATCAAGATTCGGTGCGAGATGTTTTGCTTTGGCATCGCCGACGTCTCGCAGAGTTGTCGCCGATTTTTTCTGAGTAGAATCCTTTAGTGCCGATTGTCTAGCCACCGTATCTCCTTGCGATAATCACTCCAAAAACAATATGCAATCCGCCGAAGCCGGCTGCCATCAGCCAATTAGCATATTCAGCAGGCGCAAAAAACGCCACCGCGCCCAGGGCCATAAAACAGAGACCCATTATTGGCACCACACTCACCGAAAACATTCCGCCGGTAACCACGCCGGTACCGTAAAGCAACAACCAAAGGCCCGGGATCTCATTGGTTAGGCCGGCACGATACAGCACTATCGTCACGATTGCTCCGGCAAAAATCGGCGGTGAAAGACTAAACGCGACCTTTCGTCCCGGCCCTGAAAGCAACGGCATTTTTGCGGCCCGCGCCTTTCGGTCGATCGACCAACCAGCGATGAGCAAGGCGATCAGTGCTTCAGCCATCCAAACAGCCAACCAGGCTTTAAACGTTTTTTGTTGAGCCGAGATTGATGCCGAGACGAGCGCGGTAAATCCGATCGCCACCTGCCCCCAACCGGAGATGCCGGTAAAGGCAGTGGCGCGCTCCATGGTTTCACGAATGTATTTAAGGTTATCCATGGCCCGCTCGTGCAGCGCGGGCGGCTCTTCCTTTTGCGGGACAACCAGGTGAATCGAACCCATGGGCGGAATGATACTCGGGGACCCGAGTGCTGTCAAGTACTTTACAGGGCAAAGCCGAACTTGGATTTGTGCCCAGGTTTGTTTGGGGACGCCGTGGAGTTTTGCGGCTTATCGCGGTCCGGTACTGCTTAGGAATTAGGCGGCGTTGGGCGCTGCAACTCCGTGCGCTTTGGTGATGCCGGCAGCCTTGCGCCAGCGCAGGAACAACAAGACGAGCGCCCCGGCGCCCACGATTAGGCTTATGAGTTGCGACGTTGAGAGGCCGGTCAGCGTCGTTAGTCCAAACAGGTCGCCGCGTGGATCGTCGCGCCAAAACTCAATAGCAAAACGAATTCCAGAATAGAGCAAGGCGTAGAAAAGAATCACCTGACCGTTGAAGCGACGGTGTTTGTGAAGCCACAAAAGAAAGAAGAAGACAAGCAGCATGGCGAAGGACTCATAGAGTTGGGTGGGATGCAGGCGAACATCAAGGGGCACACCCGTAATTTCATGACCCAGCTCGGTAAATTTCACGCCCCAGGGAAGCGTAGTCGGTTTGCCCCAACAACAGCCGGCGGCGAAACATCCTTGCCTGCCAAAAAAGTTTCCAATCGCGATTCCGGGAGCACAGGCGTCAGCGGTCTTCCACCACGGGAGCTGGTAGCGGCGCATCAGGAAGTAACCGGAGAGAATTGCGCCGATCAGCCCTCCATAAAAAACGCCGCCCGAGCGGAGGAAGTCCAGCGAGATCAACTGCAGAGGATGGTCGCGATATTCCGGTTCGGTGAAGAGCATTAGAATCTTCGAACCGACGAGCGAGCACAGCAACATCCAAAGGCACAGGTCGTAGATCTTTTCGCGCGGCAAACCATCGCGAGCCGCAAGCTTGACGGTGATTAGAATTGCACAGAGGAAGGCCAGCGCCAGAAACACGCCATAGGTGTTAATCGGAAAACTGCCAATACGAAAAATTTCGGGATACATGGAAAAAGTAACCAGTGGTCAGTGGTCAGTGGTCAGTCTTTTAGACTCGGTTTCGCTTGTAACTGACAACTGACTACTTATTATCGCCTTTTTTCTCTCAAAAATAAGATCGTATGCAAGCAGCAACGCGCCAATCGAGATGCTTGCGTCGGCGACGTTGAAAGTTGGCCAATGCCAGGAGCCGGCGTGCACGACAATGAAATCTATAACGTATCCCAGCCGGACGCGGTCAGTCAGATTACCGGCAATTCCGGCGAGCAAGAGCGCGCAAGCACCCAGAACGCGATCGTCGTTTCGCGGGGTGCGGAGAAAATAATAAAACACGGCCACGGCGGCGGCGATGGCGAGCACAACAAAGAACCATCTTCCAAAGCTTCCGCCTTCCTGCAACTGACCAAAAGCGATCCCCGGGTTCTCGGTGTAAACAAAATCGAGAAAGCCGCGAACCATGGTTCGATCAGCTCCAAACCGCAACGCCCGTACCGCCCACGCCTTGCTGGACTGATCTACCATGTAGATGCCAAAGCTGGCGAACAGGTAACCCGCGCGCCAGCCGAGGCGGAGGGCCGTGGGCCCGTCTCGTTGTTCATTCACCGACATCTAGTATTTTCCCTGTAGTCAATTTCATTGCGCCGTAGGTGCAAAAAATATTTATAGAGCAGAAGAGGACACAGATTCTATAAACATTTTGCTCCTACGGAGCTTAAAGCGCGGTTTGATCCGGGCTCGCTTCAATTTCTTCCAGAGCGGTCACACATCGTTCGCAAACGTCCGGGTAACGGGTCGATTCGCCGACGTGTATCGAGTAATTCCAACACCGCTCACATTTCTTGCCGGCCGCGGGCAGCACTTTTACGACGACTCCCGAAGCGCCTTCGCCGGAACGCACCACATCCACTTGAGAAACTATGAAAATGTAGCGCAGCTCTTCGCGGTACCGAACAAGTAGATCGTAACTGTCTCCCGCAGCCGCGATTTCCAGATGGGCCTCAAGTGAGCTGCCGATCTGTTTGGCTACTCTTGCTTCCTCGAGAGACTGCAAAACATCGTCGCGAATCTCAAACAAGCGGTCCCAATTTGCAAGCAAATCAGCCTCGCCCTGGCCACTCTCTGCCGGTAACAAGGCGATATGAACGGATGCTGGTCGTGCGTTGTCTGCCGGCAGGTTTTCCCATATCTCATCGGCGGTGAAAACAAGCAACGGAGCAAGCATGCGTGCCAACGAGTCAGCGATGTGGTAAAGGGCGGTTTGCGCGGAACGCCGCGCGAGACTGCGAGGCGAGTAGGTATAAAGCCGATCCTTCAGGATGTCAAAATATCGCGCGGAGAGCGTGACGGTGCAGAAGTTATAGAGCGCGTGATAGACGGTGTGAAATTCATAGGCTTCATAAGCTTGACGAACCGTCCGCACCACTTCGTCAAGCTTGGCCAGCGCCCAGCGATCAGTTTCGAGCAACTCCTCTAGAGCCACCCGATCCCGAGCGGGTTCAAAGCCGTGTAAGTTGCCCAGCGCATAGCGAGCAGTGTTGCGCAGTTTGCGATAGCCGTCTGTCACCCTTTGCAGAATTTCCTTGGATGAACGCATGTCGTCAAAATAGTTTGAAGACGCACACCAAAGCCTCAGGATGTCGGCGCCCGATTCCTTGATCACTTCATCGGGCGGAACCGCATTACCACCTGACTTGTGCATTTCCTTACCCTGCGCGTCGACCGTCCAGCCATGCGTTATTACAGTTTTGTAAGGCGCTCGATCGTGCGCGGCGATCCCGACCATCAAAGAGGAATTAAACCAACCGCGAAATTGGTCGCCACCCTCGAGATAGACGTCCGCCGGCCAACGCAAACCTTCGCGCTGTTCCAGCACCGCGATGGAAGACGATCCGCTGTCAAACCAAACGTCAAGAATGTCTGTCTCCTTTGTCCACTCCGAGGCGCCACACTTCTTACAGGTGTAACCTTCCGGCAACAGCTCCCGCGCTTCTCGGATGAACCAGGCGTCCGAAGATTCCTTTTCAAAGATATCGGCAACGTGACGGATGATTTCAGGCTCCGCGACTGCTTCGGTACATTTCGCACAGTAGAAAACCGGAATTGAAACTCCCCAAACTCGCTGCCGCGAAACGCACCAATCCGGGCGGCCCTTGAGCATGTTGGCCATTCGCACTTTGCCCCAGGCCGGAATCCACTGCACGCGTTCAACTTCACGCAACGCAGCCTTCCTCAACGATGATTCAGATTCCGTAAAGTTCTCAGTGAAGTTGCTGCGGTCTCGGCCGTCCTCGTCCTTTTCCACCGTCGCGGCCACCTCGCGGTCCATAGAGATGAACCACTGTGGTGTGGCGCGGAAGATCACTGGATTCTTGCAGCGCCAGCAATGTGGATAGCGGTGATCGTAGTTCTCAGTAAACAACAGCAGGCCGCGGTTGCGCATGAACTCGACTATCTTCGGGTTCGCCTCAAACACACTCATGCCGGAGAAATGCTCGACCTCTGAGGTGAAGTGCCCGGAGTTGTCGACCGGGCAATAGATTTCCAACCCGTAGCGCTTGCCGATGACGAAATCGTCGTGGCCGTGACCGGGCGCCGTGTGTACTGCGCCGGTGCCCGCCTTGCTCGTCGACTTCTTGTCACGCGCTTCGCTTACGTCCAATTCTGTTTCCGCATCCGCCTCGCCGCCCAGCGTGACGTGTTCGCCAACCATCAAAAGCGAGGGACGGTCGATCCAGGGATGGCGACACTCAAGCCGATCCAATTTTGCGCCAACAAAACGAGCGAGCACTTTCGGCTTGATCCGGTTTCCGGCTTCATCTCGTTCTCCCAGATCGCACTTCTCGGCTACCGTTTCGAGCAGTTCAGTCGCCACCACGTAGACTTCATCCCCGTCTTCGAAAGCCGAGTATTCGTAATCAGGATGGACTGTCACACCGAGATTTGCCGGCAGAGTCCATGGCGTCGTTGTCCAGATGAGAACGAAGACCTGCTTGCCGGCGAGTGCCGGATCGATCAACGCCGGATCGCTTGCGAGCGGAAATTTCACATAAACAGAAGGACTGGCGTGCTGGTGATATTCGACCTCGGCCTCCGCCAGCGCAGTTTGATCATGTATGCACCAATAAACGGGTCGCGCGCCCTTGTAAACATAGCCGCGCTCAACGAAGCGGCCAAACAAGCGGGCCGTTTCCGCTTCGTAATGATTCGACATCGTCAGGTAGGGATTGTCCCACTCACCCAGGATACCGAGCCGCTGAAAATCGCGCGTCTGTCGCTTCAGGGCCTGCGACGCGTGTTCGCGGCAGGCGCGCCTGATCGCTACCGCGGGCATGTTGGCTTTCTTAGCACCGAGCTTGCGATCGACATATAGCTCAATCGGCAAACCGTGACAGTCGTAGCCGGGCACATAGGGCGCGTCGTATCCAAGCATGTTGCGCGACTTGACGACGAAATCCTTGATGATTTTGTTCATCGCCGTGCCAAGGTGGATGTCCGCATTCGCATATGGCGGGCCATCGTGCATGATGAACTTCTCGTCACCGGCGCGCGCTTCGCGAATCAAATCGTAGAGACGCATGTCCGCCCATTTCTTGAGACGGGCGGGCTCGCTCTGCGCCAGATTTGCCTTTTGCGAGAAGGCAGTCTTCGGCAGATTGATAGTCTTCTTCAGATCAAGGGGCGTGGTTTCAGTGGACATAGTTTTTCGTCGCGTTCGGAAAATAACAATACTAGCAGGACAACGATGCAGTCTCCAAAATGAGCGCCTCCAAATAAAAAACTCAAACCAGATCCGCGGCGGATGCGATGGTTCGAGTTTCAAGCCGTTGATGGCGTGAGAGTCAACCGATAAACATCTCATCCTCTCCGTAGGTTTGGTTAATGGGCTTCGGTATGGGCGCTACCAGGACTTCGAGCCCCCGACGGAAGCCCGCCATAATGGCGGCCATCTCCCGTGCCGGCTCGACGACTTTTCGCTGGATGAAATCAGTGGTGGTGACAACCTGATCGTGCGTTCGATCGATGGTCTTGCTGACCAGCTCGACTTTGTCGCGCGCGTCGTGGGCCGTAACACTTACCATCTCTTTCAATTCACCAACTTCGTCTTTGATTATAGCCAGCGACTCTGACAGGTTTGCGGTGGCCGCCGAAAGATGACCGGACACCGCATTAAACTGCTCCGCGATGAGTTTCCCCTGAACGGCAATCTGCTGACCCTGTTCGCTCATTACCGTCACCTTTGCGATCAGCGGTTCCAGTCTTTCTTCCAGCCGATTTACGGATTTCACAGCGCGACTAACAAAAACCGCGATGGCGATCATGGCCACCGAGATGATGATAAAAGACAGCGCGATGACTACCATCACCCAGAACAGCGGATCGTTAGGGTTCATTTGTAGAGCCAGGAGCGACATGGAATTGCCGATTATCGATGTTCGGAAGCGGGCTGCCAGTTAGCGATTGCCGACGTCGAATGGAATTCCGTGCTCGCCACGAGATGTCCAATCGGCAATCGACAATCGAAAATCGGCAATTGCTTTAGTTTGACTTTTCGGTGTACTGAGGAGCTGCCTCGATACGGCCAGACAATTCAGTTTTCCGCTTTTCTTCCTGATAAGCCTTTTTGCCGGCGTCGATCGCTGCCGCCACAGTGCTGGTTTGGCGAGCCGCTGTGGCACGCGCTGTATTCGCTACCTCACCGACCTTCTCGGAGGCCTGGCTATAAACTTCGGAAGCCTTGCTGGCTGCCTGATTGTAAAGTTCGCCGGCACGCTCGCGAGTTGACTCGTAATACTCGCCCGCCCGTTCGCCAAGTTGCTGAGCAGCCTCGCGCGACTTGTCGATACCCTTGCGGGTCGCGTCCGCGAGGTCACCGCGGAGCTCCTGACCGGACTTTGGAGCAAAAAGCAGAGCAATAACGGCCCCAATGCCTCCGCCGATCAAAAGATAGGTCAGGCGCGTTGAGATGTTGTCATTATCGTTTCCCATAAAAACTTCCTTTCCTGAAGCAAAGCTCCCAGGCTTTGCGGTTTTGTGCAAACTGTTGGTTTCAGATGTTGACTATAACAAAACCCCGCGAAGGGGTGCAAACAAACCGCCGAAGGGTGCGAGAAGATGGGCCAGACGAAACAAAAGCAGCGGGGCAAGCCCACCTTCCCAACCCCGAGCTGGTCGAAATGTATTGTTCATTGCTGATTGAAATTCATTCGTCCTTGAGATTTCCTAGCCCTTGGAGAATCTCTCAGGTTGGGAAGGCGGGCTTGCCCCCGCTGCTTGATCGGGATTTCTGCTGTCGCCGTTGTACTGCTCGAGTTTGCGGTAGAGGGTCTTGCGGCCAATGCCCAGGGCCCGGGCGGCGTGAGTTTTATCGCCCTTGGTGTAATCAAGTGTAGCCTCAATTGCCTGGCGTTCGATTTCATCCATCGACGAGGGCACCGTAACTTCAAACGTTGTAGTGCGTCCTTCGCTGGCGGCGCGAGCACGCTCAACCTTGATACGATCCTGTTCCTGCAAAGCGATCCTGCTGATGGCCTCCGGCAAATCTTCAAGTTCAATCTGCCGGCCGGAGGCAATGATAACGGCGCGCTCGATCGCGTTTTCAAGCTCACGAACATTTCCCAGCCATTCGTAAGTAATCAGGGCCTGCAACGCGTCTTTCGAAATTCCAGAGATAAACCTGCCGGTCTTCTGTTTGTAATGTTCGATGAAGTGTATGACCAGCGGATGAATGTCCTGTGGACGCTCCCGTAGCGGCGGCAGGATGATAGGAAACACTGAGAGGCGATAATAAAGATCACGCCGAAACGTTCCGGCATCAGTGGCTTGTTCCAGATCTACGTTTGACGCCGCGATTACGCGCACATCAGCCTTCAGGACTTCATTGCCGCCGACGCGAGTAAACTCGCCATCCTGCAGGATGCGCAGAAGACGGACCTGGGCGGATAAACTCATCTCGCCGACTTCGTCAAGAAACAAAGTTCCGCCGTTTGCCTCTTCGAATCTTCCCAGCCGTCGCGCGCGCGCATCGGTAAAGGCGCCCTTCTCATGGCCAAACAATTCCGACTCGAGCAGCGACTCGGGAATTGCGCCGCAGTTTAGCTTTACGTAAGGCTGGTCTTCGCGACCGGAATTGTAGTGAATCAGGTTTGCCAGCAACTCCTTACCGGTACCCGACTCTCCCTGGATAAGAACGGTCGTTTGCGTGTCAGCAACGTTGAGCGCCAGTTCGATAGCGCGCCGTATCGCGCTGGTTTGTCCGATAATGCGATCTTCGCCGTAGCGCTCGTGCAGCGCGCTGCGCAGGTGCATCACTTCCGCCGAGAGTTGATCGCGTTCGAGTGCGGTGCCGCATTGATCGGCTATACCTTCAACCAGTGCCACTTCGTGATCCTGGAAGCCCTGACGCGCTTCGCTCCACACCAGGCCCAGCAAGCCGAACGTTTGTCCGCCGACGCGAACCGGTGCGACTAATGCAGCGCGTCCACCAAGGATAGAGTTGAACATCAAACGAAAGGGAAAAGGCAGGTCAGTGTCCAGCAAGCGCAGCGTTTTGCCTTCGGCCAAAACTGCCATCGCCGCGGGAAATTCTGTGATGTCGAGGGCCTGCCCATGTTCATCGATTAAACCCTGAACTCCGTCAGTGGTTGCGTGTGGGGCTGCGCGAAACGCTACCAAACTAATCCGCCCGCCCTTTGGATCGAGAACGCCGAGCGCGGAATAGTCAGCACCCACCAGGGCGATGGCCCTTTCAAGCACGAGCGAAGAAACTTCGCGAAAGTCGGAACGGGCGTTGAGGGCGTTGGCGATCGACAAAAGCGCCCGCTTCGTTTCGGCCTCGCGTTCTTTGTCGAGGTAAAGACGAGTGTACTGATAACCGACCGCAATTTGCCGAGCGATTGACTCCAGAAACGAAACCTCGTCATCAAGCCATTCCCGCAGCGTTGAGGTCATGTGCAACCCCACCAGTCCCAACACGTCCGCTCCCAGGGTCACTGGAACCACCAGTAACGAACGTGTGTGCAAACTCTTCGCGAGGAACCGCACCTTGTGATCGAGCCCTGGCGCCGCCGTGTCGTTAAGGCGGATCGGCTTGGTGATGTCCACGTGTTCCGAAAGTTGACTCAGGTTGAGCGGAATCGCCGTGCCCAGGCTTGACGGGACCTCCTCACTGGCGCGCCATTCATGGCTGATGCGTAACTCGCTGGGTGAAGTTAGTTGAATCACGTCGCAGCGATCGACATTCATCATTCGTCCCAGCTCGGAAACGATTACGTTAAGAAACCGATCCAGGTTGATGGTGGTCGGTAGTGTCAACGCGAGGCGATTGATGATGCCGTCGCGCGCCTCCTGCATCTTGATCTTGCCTTCGAGCGAGAGAGATTTTGCGGTGTCTGACATGGGGTGTAGTTCGAGTGAGATCATAACGAACCGGGGAGGAAGTTGCAAAGCAGCAACAGTTTCAAGTTTCAAGTTTCAAGTTTCAAGTTTCAAGTCTGGACTTAAGCGGATGCGTGACAGTAGACAGTTAGTAAAGAAAACTCCGAACTTGAAACTTGAAACTTGGAACTTGAAACCTGTTTGCGTGGCTGACGAGTGCCCCGTATACTTTCTTGTAAGTTCTTGTCAGCAGTAACGGGAGTCACCAGCGAATATGCCGATCTATGAATTTGAATGTCGTAAGTGCAAGGCGAAGCTGGAAGTCTTGCAGAAAATGAACGACAAGCAACCCGTGAAGTGCCAAAAATGTGGCGGACGCCTGGAAAGATTGCACTCCGCCCCGGCCATCCAATTCAAAGGCTCAGGCTGGTATGTAACCGATTACGCCGGCGAGGGCCGCAGAGCGGCGGAGAAGGCTGAGAAAGACACTGCCGCCTCGACGACATCGTCGGATGACAAGAAGTCTGACAAGAAAGCAAAAGAAAGCTCCCCGGCTAAGAAAACTTCCGAGAAAGCTTCCGCATCCAAAGTGCCCAAGGGTGATTGAAGCCCGTGTCCTCCGTGTAGATTGATGCCCAAACTGCGATTTGATCGAGCGCGATCTGTTAGGCGTTTCCGTCCGCGTTTGAATTACGCGATCGGCTTTGCGTTGTTACTAACCGTGAGCGTACTGGCGCTGGCCCAGGCGGGCCGGCGTCCAGCCACGAGTGCGGAAGGCGGCGTGATGGTAAACGTTGTTGCCGCCCGCACAGACAAGCAGGCCACCCAGATTACCGCCAAGCAACTTTCCGTTTACGACAACGGCGTCGAACAGACAATACGCAACTTCACTCCCGATCCTTCACCGGCGCGTATCGTTTTGTTAGTCGACAACTCCTTGACGATCCGCGCTGATGTGGAAAAGCTCGAACGCGCTGCACGTGAATTTGCGTATGAGATATTTGAAGGCGACAAGCTGCTGATCGTTGGCTATGACGAGGAAGCAGAGATCGTTTCTGACTGGACCGACGATGCGAAGTCAATCGAGACTTCGCTAAAGCTTTTCCGGAAAAAGGGCCAACCGCATCTGTTTGACGCAGCCAACGCGGTGATTGAGCAGGCCTTACGGAACTTCTCAGGACAGAAGAATGTGATTGTGGTGATCAGCGACGGGCTGGACCGTGGCAGCAAAACGAGCTTTGAAAAGACTCTGTCCGAATTGCAGCGGCTCGACGTTACGGTCTACGCAGTTCAGGCGCAGGACCGTACGCGAGGCGCCATTCGTCGTGATGTGCCAAAGCCAAAGCAGGTTATTGATAAGCTGGTGGAAGGCACCGGCGGTGTGATTTTCTCGATCGAGGAGCCCTCGCTGGCAGCAAAAAGTATTTGCGACGAACTCAGAAAAAACCGCTACATCGTTTCCTATGTTCCTTCCAGTACGCCGTTTGGCGAACCCCGTAGCCTGCTGGTTCTGGGCGATGAGGGAATTGCCGTTAGATCAAAGACCGCGCAGCAACCTAACTAGCAAACAGTAAACAGCAGACAGCAAACAGCCGGACAGCAGACTTGTTATTAGCAAATCAGCGCGTCCGGCTGTTTGCTGTTTACTGTCTGCTGTTTGCTTCCCTCATCCCTTCTTCCGCGAATAAATGTAGAACAGCGTAACGATAATTATCAGCACCAGGCTTTCCATGAAGAAGAAGAAGCGTGGTACGAAGGCACCGTCTTCATCGTGAGCATCTGAGTAAGCGACAAACGTTCCCAGCGCCAGGCCCGCTGCCAGCCAGATGAATTGTCGTTTTGCGTCCCACATAAAACGGGAGTCAGGACTCAGGACTCAGGATTCAGAAGACAGAAACCAGACTCTGACCGCGGTATCCTGACTCGCGAATTCTGACTCCTGAGTCCTGAGTTCTGAGTCCTACTTCAGTATCCCCGAAAGCCAGTGCATGATGTTGAGCGCAAGTTGCCGGTTGTCGGTGTTGGGAACGTTCATGCCGACCGGCTGGTTGTCGCTGCCGGTAACTTGAGCCGACAACATCGCCGCATCACTTAACACAACCACTCGTCCCTTTCCCAGTCGAAAAGCAATGCCCTGGGCCCGGCCCGCGGCGGAAGCGCTTTTGCCGTCGATCTCGTTTACCGCCCCGTCGCCCAGTTTGAGGAAGGCGTCGCTTCCCTGCGGCCCCTTGAGCGACTGACCGCTAAAAACAATCACGCGATTCACACGCTCTGCATCACTGCGCCCGTTTGTGATCGCCACTTCGGCAAGCTGATGGTTTTCACGCGAGTAAACTATGACACTCGGCAGACTGAATTCTTTGTCCGCGTTCGCAGCATCCGTTGCTTCGCTCCTGCTCATATCGACCCCCAGCTGCTTCGCAAGAATTTCGGCCGCCGAAGAGAAAGGCGTTTGGTCGACAATGAGCAGCAGCGCACCGCCGCCGCGCACCCAATCACTGACCACTTCGCATTCGGCAGTAGTGAACGCAGGACCAGCGGCACCTTCGTCATCTGAGTCTTCGCTGCCAAGAGGATTTACAATCACAAGAATCTTGTGGGTGGCGAGCGACGCTTTGGTGAATGGCTGGCGATTGACGGCAATGTGATAGCCGTCATTGAAAAGCAGATCACCGAAGGGCTTGTAGCGATTGTTAGTTGTATCAAAGTTGTAATGTGCTTCATCGAAGAGGACGCGCGGAAAGTTTTTCGTGAAGCTGGGTTTATCAACTCGGGCGTCGAAATGCGGATCGGCAGTCTGCTGGGCGAGAGCGGTTGCAACCAGGGTCAATACTAAAAAACAACCTGGCAAGAAGGTGGCGGGTCTAATGGACATTGTTTCCTTGATTCTCAAAAACTGGACTTCCTGGTCAAAGCAGCGGGGGCAAGCCCGCCTTCCCGACCTAGAGCTGATCCGTGTTGACTCCGATTTGCTTGCTTGAAAGGCTCTCATGTTTGGGAAACGCCCTCAACCTCGGGAGGCTCTCAGGTCAGGAAGGCGGGCTGGCCCCCGCTGGCTGATTAGCTGCTACGCTCGAGCGTGAAGTTTCTCCAATCGCTCAGCAGCCAGCTGCAGGGTCTCATCCTTTTTGCAAAAACAAAACCTCACCTGCTGTCGCCCGCGCTCCGGAACGCTATAGAAACTTGAGCCCGGCACGCAGGCGACGCCGACCTCGCGGATCAAGTGACGTGTAAATTCCACGTCATCAGCGAAGCCAAACGCGGAGATGTCGGTCATGATGTAGTAAGCGCCGTCGGG
>Ga0070698_100003096_pt1 | contig 18338 bp, 19 predicted proteins | sample KBSK1502metaG_FD_65477 | JGI IMG/M metagenome (GOLD analysis project Ga0070698, IMG submission 65477) | Corn, switchgrass and miscanthus rhizosphere microbial communities from Kellogg Biological Station, Michigan, USA - KBS K1-50-2 metaG | ecosystem: Host-associated > Plants > Roots >...
CCGTTAATGTAGGTAACCTGCTGCGGCGTCAGGTTACGAAACGTTTGCACTCCAAGTCCGGTAATTGGTATTGAAACGGAACCGCCGAGACCCTGAGCTACGTTACTGGTAAAGAACCCCGACTCATCACGGCGCCGCTGTTCGAAAGCAAAGAAGAAAAAAGTTCGATCGCGATCCAGCGGGCCGCCGAGAGTCACGCCATACTGAGTTCGCCTGAAAGCGGGTTTCTCGATCGGGGAAAATGGATTGCGTGCCTGAAAGTTTTTATCTCTGATAAAGCCGAATACGTTTCCGTGAAGGTCATTCGTGCCACTCTTGGTAACGACGTTAACGATACCGCCGGAAGAGCGACCAAACTCAGGGGCAAAAGAATTTGTTACTACCTGAAATTCCTGAACTGCTTCCTGAGAAACAGTAGAACGCGATGCATTAACCGAATTGTCTGTGTTGTCGGCTCCATCAACCTGGACCAGGTTCGAGCGGCCGCGTTGACCGCCAAAGTTCAAGCCGGTGGTGGGCGCTGGTCCAATCGGGCGGCCATTGTCACGTCCGACGGTAGAGGTGGTCAGCGCGAAGGCCAGGTAGTTTCTTTCATTGATCGGAAGATTCTCGATGCGTTGCAGGTCTACTGTGGTGGCGATCGCGGTTTTGGAAGTTTCCACCAACTCTGCAGTTGCGCCAGAGACAGTTACAACTTCGCTGACCTGTCCCACTTCCAATGCGATGTCCAAATCTGCTCGCTGACCGACGGTGAGTTTCACATCAGGTAACACGGATTTTTTGAAGTTTGCGGCCTCTACGGTGACTTCATAATCACCGGGCACGAGGTTCACAATCAGATAGCCGCCATCGTCGTTTGTCGTGGTCGTCTTGCTGGTGTTGGTGCCCATATTACGGGCCGTAACGGTTGCGCCATTTACCACCGCTCCGCTTTGATCTCGCACGACGCCTTGCAAGTCCGCGGCGTTGGATTGCGTCTGCCCAAGAGCGACGCCCGAACCGAGAACTCCGCAAACTCCCGTGACGAGCAAAAGGACTGCTAAGCGAATAGAAGGGTTAAGCCACTGCGTAGAGGACGCAAACATTATAGTTTCTCCTTAGCTAAGTTTAGGGACGCCGACGACCAGGTAAGAACCGAACACTATCGGGCGATAAGAGACGCTCCGCCTTTTTACTCCAAAAGCTCCCATCTGGCAAGCATTTATCTACTTATCGGCCACTGTCTTAAGAAGCAACACGAGGTCAAAACCGCGAGCGATAGTGGCTGGAGGAACCTTCACAATCTCACACAAAATCAGAACTGGGAGCGCTAGCGACCAGCCAGATTGTCATGCCAAACCTTTGCGCATTTTTTGAGTTGACTACCTGGCTGGTAACTAACGCTCCCAGCTCTGATTTGTGTAGCGAGAATAAGTTGGCGAATCGGATTCCAGGTATTCTGACTCATCAATGCTCTGGACTAATCAGAGGCCGGAGGCGCTCACTTCATGGCTGTTTGATTGGCGCGTGGCGCGGGCGAGTTTCCGCCGCAGAGTGGAGCTGGTACCAGAAAGGATTATGGCCGCTTCCGCCAGATTGGGGAAAAATGCAGCTCGCCGAAGTAACCCTGACACGCGCAAACGGCTCGCGAAACGTCGCTGGTATTCTGCTTCGTAGTTGGTCGCCAGCGACTGAAAGCCACTGCCTCGCCGTAGTTGTGAAAGATTTTGCGCGATCGCTTCCGCAGCAACCTGCCCGCTTTCAAGTGCCATCAGCATCCCGCTGCCCGTAAACGGATCGATAAAAGCGGCGGCATCACCCACAGTCAGTAATCCCAAAGCGGGTGCCAGTGTCCTTCGACCAAAGCGCTCCAACGACACACTAAGCCAGGGCGTACTTGCGTTGGCTTCAGCGAGCGTGTAGGCAGCGCGAGAATTCTTCATCACTACTTCACGCAGCACAAGTTCCGGATTCGAGTTGTAGCGACGGACGTCATTTGCCGCGACTATGAAACAGAGATTGCTGACGCCACCTTCAACCGCGCTCAATCCTCCATAGCCTCGCTTGTAGAAATAGATTTCGCAGGCGCCTGCCGCCATGCGAGCACCTGCCAAATGAGCTTTAAATGCGACCAGAGTATCGGTGTGCTTTCTTTGATTCGGACGCGGCGGATCCAAATGACGGGCCAGGCTACGCGTCCTGCCGGTTGCGTCGATTGTAATCAGCGCTTCGTAGTCTCGCGTTGCGTCGCCGCTCTTAACGCGAATGCCGCGCACTTCCTCGCGCTCGCTGATTAGGCGGGAGGCATGCGACTCTTCCAACACCGCCACGCCAGCGTTCTTCGCCCGCTGGAGAAGTTGATGATCCATTTCACTGCGACTCAAGCCAAGAGCTTGTGTGCCTGACATGAACCATTCGCTCGGCACAGCCACACTGTTTCCATGCCGCGAATAAAAAACTGTCTCCGATACCGCGGCGCCGCCAGCAGCGCTCATCTGATCCATAACGCCGAGACGTTTGAAGTGTGTCAGACATTCCGGAGAAATAAACTCGCCGCAGAGCTTTGGTCTTGGAAACTTCTTCTCCTCAATGAGCAACACGCGCGCTCCGGTCAACGCCAACTGAATTGCCGCACTTGAGCCTGCCGGACCAGCGCCCGCGATCGCTACATCAAAAGTGTTTGCAGAAGACATCGTCAGGTTCGCTAAGCCGCAAGCACTACGCGATAAGGAAAATGTCGCTCGACACGTGGATTATTAAGTCCTGCACGCCGGGCTAGATCCAAAAGTTCTTCCGGAGTAAAGCTGCGCAGAATAGACAGCGCGCCATCTTCGCGAATAAGTCGATTGTGCAAAAACAAGCGGCCGATAGTTGTATAAAAAAAGTAAGCGACCGGATGGCGATGAAGATCTATCACGAAAATACCGCGGGTCGATACCCGGCTTAGCTCGCGGAGAATGCTTACGACATCGGCATTCTTGAAATGGTGAGTGAAGAGTGAACACAATGCGTAATCAAATTGACCATCCAAAAAAGGAAGACGAAAAGCGTCACCACGAAGGGCGGTAATCTCCGGAAACGTTGACGCTCGTTCGGCAATCGCCTTTGCGGACCGCGCGTTTAGTTCAACTCCGGTGAGCTGGGCTGTTCGTCCGTTATTTCGCGCCCACTCAGCCACAACACTCAACAACTCACCCGAGCCGGCGCCGACATCAAGCACGGAAAACGTCTGCAAGTTTAGTTTTTCGATTTCAGTCAGCAGGGAATCTCTGAGAGCGCTGGCGTCACCTAACCAGCGATTGACGCGCTGCAGCTCCACTATGCAGCCTTCATATTCTTCGGCCGTGTAGTCACCCTTATCAAGGTGCTCAAGCTCCAGACTGCGCTCGTGAAACTGATTGAACATAGGTTGGATGACATGATAACAGCCTCATCACTACGCCCTAAACGATCTAAGGTACCTGTCTAATTCGCTTAGTCCCGATGTCCGACAAACTTTAGTTTGTCGACTCCCAGATTGCGACAAGCTTAAAGCTTGTCGGACATTGCCAAATTGATTCCGGCTAGCTGGTTTGCTACGGTCGTCATCATGTCCGAGCGTTCGCCTGAACCGATAGATAAACAGATACGCGAATCAATCGACTCCCTTTATCGCGTGGATTCGAGACGAATCCTGGCAACTCTGATCCGCTTGCTCGGTGATTTTGATCTTGCCGAGGAGGCGATGCACGAGGCCTTTGCGGCTGCGCTGAGCGTGTGGCCACAGAGTGGAGTACCCGGCAACCCGCGACCCTGGTTGATTTCGACGGCCCGCTTCAAAGCCATAGATACTCTGCGCCGACGCGCAAGATTCGATGCGTCCCAGGACGAGCTCGTCCGATATCTCGAAGCACAATTGAGTTCGGCGGAAAAGTCCGATGAAGAGGACAGCGTTGATGACGGCCTTGAAGATGATCGCCTGCGTCTGATTTTTACGTGCTGTCATCCATCTCTCCCGCCGGAAGCGCGCGTTGCGCTCACCTTGCGTGAGGTGTGCGGACTAACAACCGAGGAGATAGCAAAGGCTTTCCTCACCACTCCGCGTACACTGGCGCAGCGCATTGTGCGCGCCAAGGCAAAGATTCGAGAGACACCGATTCCGTATGAAGTGCCAAGCCCGCAGGAATTGCCGGAGCGACTGGGCGCGGTGCTTCACGTCATCTATCTCGTCTTTAACGAGGGTTATTCAGCTGCGGCGGGAACAGAGGTAACGCGGGCCGAACTAACCGGCGAGGCGATTCGATTGGGCCGGTTGCTGATCGAACTCCGATCGGAGCAACTCCGATCGGAGCCGGAAGTCATTGGACTGCTTTCGCTGATGTTGCTACAGGAATCTCGTCACGCCGCCAGAACCTCGCTGACCGGAGAGCTGATTTTGTTGGAGAACCAGGATCGCTCGCTCTGGAACCGGGAGCAGATCGCTGAAGGGTTGGCATTGCTGGAGAGAGCCCTGAAGTCTCAACGCTTCGGCCCTTACACACTGCAGGCTGCGATTGCGGCCGTTCATGCGGAAGCGGAGTCGGTGGGCGCGACCGACTGGCGGCAGATTGCTGCGCTTTACGACCGATTGCTACGAATTCAGCCTTCGCCAGTTGTGCAGCTAAATCGTGCCGTGGCAATTGCAATGTGCGATGGTCCAGAGGCCGGTCTAACGCAGATCGACGCGTTGTTGGAACATGGCGAATTGGCAAATTATTACCTGGCGCATTCAGCCCGTGCAGATATGTACCGCCGGCTCGGCAGGACAGCTGAGGCCCGGGCATCTTATGAGAAAGCTCTGGCGCTCACCCAACAGGAACCAGAGCGGCAATTCCTGCAAGAGCGGATTCGGCAGCTGAAATAAAACAATTTTGAGTAGCTGTTTCTGCCCAGACGTTCACGGTTGTGAAGAAGTAGAGACTTCGTCTCACGATTGATCTTATTGCGGCCTGTTGCGGGTTTGACATCGAAGTCAAAGTCCCTTGATACTCCTGCTAGCGCGCTGACAGGACGCCACCAACCCGCGGCAAGGGAACACTCCCACCTGTTTCATCTGAGTTGTGTGCGTTTGCACCTTCTTTCAGCCTGGTTTCAGCGGGGCACAGGCGATTCATGAAAGGAGGTCGCAATGACCACTTCGAAGTCTCTTCCGCCTCGTCCCTCTCTCGAGTCTCTCCGTAAACAAGCAAAGAAACTTGCACGCGACATTGACGCCGGTGATAAAGACGCCATCGCACGCGCGCGGCTGCAGCTGCCAAATACTGAACTGCCTTTAACGCAACGGAACGCTCAATTAGTAATCGCGCGTGAGTACGGTTTCGCTGGTTGGCAAGACCTAACGGCCGAAGTGAGAAAACGGCTCGGTAACGATTTGGAACGGGCGGCAGCGCAGGTTCAACGCGTTATTCATAACAACGACGTCGAACGTCTAAAAAAACTGTTGGCCGAATATCCCGCGTTGCTTTCCTGGGATGATGACGGTGCTGAGCGCGGTCTGCTGGGAATCGCGACGGACTCTTATGGCGATAGCTTCAACTCGGTCAGCGAACAACACTTCACACGTGTCGACTGCGCAGAGGCGCTGATCGACGCCGGCGCAGTCGTGATGCCAACCGTGTGTGAGGAAATCCTCAGTTCTCGCGCCAGGGGACTGCTGCAGTTGTTTCAGCGAAAAGGTCTGCTGCCGCGTACTCTCAAATTCTTTGCGGCGCTTGGCGATGTCGACGCCGTCCGCACGGCGCTCGATGAAAACGATCTACCTGCAGTCACTGAAGCGTTCACTACCGCTTGCAGCTTCGAGCATGAGTCGATCGCATCACTGTTGCTCGACGAAGCCATCGCGCATGATCCGGAGCTGGGTGCAGTCATCGACGGAGGCGTAGGACGACTGGCCTTCACGAGGTACTTCATCGATAACCGCCCTGGGCACGCAAGCGAGCTCGGTCTCTGGAAGGCGTTTGTCATGGAGCACGTCAAGCGCGCGGTCTATTCCTGGAGTGGCAGCGAGACTTCGCTGAAGGATCGACGCGGAGACATCGATTTGCCCGCGTTCGTCGAACTCTTGCAGCGGGAATCGTGGCTGCTCGGTGAGGGCTTCGTCGAGTTTCAAACGCAAATCATCGAGCGGGCAGCGCTGCAGGGTCGCCCGGAATTCATCACCGCGCTTCTCGATTTCGATCCGGCGATAGTGCGACGTCAGCCGTCACCGAGATCGCAGGCGATCGAGTTCGCTCTTACCTACGCGAACGCTCACGTCATTCCCATCCTCAAACGCATTTGGCCAGTGCCGGACGATCTACCGCATGCGGCCGGCATGGGCAATCTCTCACGTGTGAAGCAATGGTTCGACGACTCCGGTACGCCTGCACTAGGGGGAATAGAGAATCACTATCCCTCCAGTCCTTACATGCCCGAAGGTCGCGTCGCGGAATACTCACGCCAATGGGGCCCACTGAGCCAGCAGCGTGTGCTCGATGTGGCACTTGCCTGGTCCGTCATTAACAGTCACCTCGACGTTGCCGACTTCCTACTCCAACAGGGAGCGGACATCAACACGACCTGGAGTTCCCATGAGCCGGCCAGCATCCTGCACGAACTCGTCTGGCACCGAAACTATGAGGCGATGCAATTCCTTATCGACCGCGGCATCGACATGACCATCAAAGACCACCGCTGGAATAGTACTGCGCTGGGCTGGGCGCGTTACGCTGCAAATGATGAAAAGATGGCCCAGTGGTTGGAAGAAGCCGAACAGCAGCAGAAGCGGTGAGTACTCAGCACAACCAGCGTCGTGGTTGTCACGATGGGCAAGAGTCAAAGTCTACAAACTCCGCCTGGCTAGATCGTATGACTGAAAGCTCTGGCGCTGACCCAACAGGAATCAGAGCGGCAATTCCTGCAAGAGCGGATTCGGCAGTTGAAATAAAGGATAGCGCGCGTGCATGCCACAACGATCAGAACATTGTTTACGTCTAGAGTGCGCGGTTGATCGAAGTAACTGGTTTGACCCAATCTTGTCCTTATTGTTGACTGTAATACAGAGGCGTTAATCGGCGTTTGTCTGAATTCTGTTGCGTCCCGCCTCGCAAGGTTGAATATTGACTTCGACGGGTGGATAACATATCGTCTCTGCCGCCTTGCTCACCGACCCCGGGCGTTATTGCGCTTCTTGGAACCGCTCTCGATTATTCAGCTCAAGTGACGAACTGGATGAAAGCGGGCAGGCCTCGCACGTCCCTCTTTAAATTGGCCTCATATCATTTGGAGGAGAAAAACAATGACGGAACGAGTTTGGATCCTCCTCATAGTAGCAATCTCCATAATGGTCGTCGTTTTCCTCCTTCGCAAAAAGCTAAGTCGACTCCTATTCAAAGGCGGGGGCATAGAGGCTGAAGTGACGACACACAACCCGCTTGGCTCAGCGGATGCTCAACCCAGCAGCCAGGCATCGGTCACGATCAGCGCTAATAAGCTCATTGGAAAGAGACAAGGGATTGAAGTTGACAGAAGTGACACTAACGTTTCTGGCAACAAGTTGAAAGGCGAAGAGCAAGAGATTCTCGTCAGGCCCGATAATCCTCAACAACAGTAAAATGCCAATGTTACTTGCCGACTATCACAATGAACGTGCGGCCTTCAATAGCTTGCTCCAGACTGAGTGTCAGAGCCGCATATTACTCTTCCGGGGTGCCAGCGGAACCGGTAAGACGACACTCCTCGACCACTGCGTTCAGCAAGCTAATAAAGTAACTTCGTGCGTTAACATCAACCTTAAGGGCGGTGCGGTCACGGTCGCCGAAATCTTGTGGAGAACGGCGAGAAAATTGGGAGGAGAAAGACTAAATACCTTCAATGGGCGATTGGCCGAACTTGAAGGTAAGCGACAAGTAAATATTGATAAAAATTGGCTCGCCGGCTTGGGGAATCGGATATATGTCACTCTCCAAACCAGCTCGGACCGGGCTCAGTTAAGCGCCGCTCTCACAGAGGCGCTTTTCGCCGATTTAAGTCGGATGAGGCAAAATACCGTTTTTGTAATGGACACCTACGAGCATGCCATCACTGAGGTGCAAGATTGGCTCAGTGGGCCATTCTTAGCTCGCGTGGAGCAGGTTAAGAACGTGCGAGCACTAATTGCGGGTCAGACGCTTCCTGACGCTACCAACATTGAGTGGGGCTATTGCAGCACCGTTAACGAATTGTTCGGGGTTCCTGAGGCCAAACACTGGCTTCCGATTGTGCAGGAGATGAACCGCAGTATTCCTTTTGACGAACCTCTCACTTGGTTGGCAGGCGTGTGTCATGCGCTTGAAGGCCGCCCCAAAAATATCATGCAAATTATTGAGGGCCTTCCTAGAAAGGACAAAAAATGACTGCTGATCCCTTAGCACAACTCATAGCAACCGAAGGTGAAAGGGATCGCGACTGGATATCGCTGAATTTCGTCCTCGGGCAGCTCGCCCCTAAGATCCGAGAAGCCGTGTTCGCGGCCGCAGTTCCTCATTGGTTTGACTTTGAGCTTCTCTCTACCCTCGTCAGTCAGACCAACACGTTAACAAAGAAAGATTTTAAACGGCTAATTTCTCTCTCGTTCGTCGAACGGTTCCCAGACCGCGGGTACAACATTCATGAGAGCACTCGCTCTCTAATATTAAAGCGGCTAAGCACTCACGTACCCGAGTTGCTGAGACAATACAGCAGAGAGGCGGCCAAGTACTTTCATTCTGCGAGGAAACTGGGTGACTCTTGGCTCATCGAGGAAGTCTACCACCTTACTGTGACGGGTGATGCTTCATTCTTAGATGTATTAGATTACGGCCAAACATTTCAGATGAAATATAAGCACGGAGAAACTGAAACTCTTTGCCGAACCATACTCGAATGTAGGCAGTTCATTAAACTGCCAAAAGAGATTCTTGCTGCCTGCTACTCCTTGATTGGCACATCTTATGATCACTTTGGCAAGACCAGCTCAGCGAAAGACGCTATAAGATCGGCACTAAACCTTAAGGTTGACAATGATGCTTTCAACGCGGATTGCTGGGCTGATCTAGCAGGTATTGAATACACACTTGACGAACGTTTGCTCGCTCTAAGGCATTACAGTAAGGCTTTAGCGTTTTATGACCAAGAGGGAGATGACTATTTCGTGGCCGACTGCTTATTACACATGGCCGGCATCTTATGGTTAGAGAAGAAGCAAGAAAAGGCAATTTCAAATGCCAACCGCGCTCTAAAGCGGTTCAGCACGGTCAAGGCAGTAGATGGAGTGGCTAGGTGTTATAACTTTCTTGGCATGGTCGCGCTTGAAAGAGGAAGATTTAAACTAGCAGGGGACCGATACAACACAGCTCTCAAGTACGCCAGGGACGCCCGTGCGATTATGACGATTATTATCTCTTCCGTCGGTCTCGCAGAAGTCGAAATCGAACGCCGTGACTTTCCATCGGCGCGAAAATTAATAATCTCCGCATTAAGAAAGGCCAACAAAATTAAGTCTGCACCACTGTACGCAGAAGCAAGAATCGTGGATGCATTACTAGAGTATAACTTGGCTCGTTATGACAAGGCTGAGAAGAAAGCGTTAGAGGCTGCAAAACTATTTGAAGAGGTTGAAGACCGTCATCGGGAATCGGACGCGTGGGATCTGCTGGCAGTGGTATACGAGTCCATGAACGAATTAGAAAAGGCCCTCGACTGCACCGTCAAAGCGCGGCGTTTATTTCAGGCCGCTAGTAAGAGGACACTGCCAAGGTATGCCGACCATATGGCTGAACTTAAAAGGGCTTTAAGACTTCAAAAAAAGCGTAAGTAGTTTGGTCTTGTACCGCAGATCGTCTGGGACGCAACTTTTTATCTCGCAAAGGGTCTTCCACCACCATCACTTTTCTGCTGCCAATTCTGAAACAACTGTGCACCCAAACAGTCGCGTTGGCGCCACCAGTGCGCGGCTGGGCCGAGAACAGTTGATCGAGTCAGGCCTGCAATTCTAAACTCCTCCAGTAAGGCCTAAGCCCAGTTTGCTACTCCGCATATTCCAAAATATCTCCAGGCTGACATTCTAAAGCCTTGCAGATCGCGTCTAATGTTGATAGCCGAATTGCTTTTACTTTGCCATTCTTCAACACCGAGATATTAGCCATCGTAATGCCGACTTTATCGGCGAGCTCGGTAACGCTCATTTTCCTTTTCGCCAACATGACGTCGATGTTAATGATGATTGCCATGTTCGTTTAGACAGTCAGGTCGTTCTCAGATTTTATCTCCACGGCATTTTGTAAGATCCGCTCAAACACCGCGGCGGCGGTGGTGATAATGGCAGAGACGAAAATAATAAAGGCCCCCATCATCACTCCGCCGGCAACATCGTCCGTGCCGCGTACAAAGATGAAAATGTAGGCTTCTGCTCCGACGATAAAGAGCGCCGTGGTCATTGCGCAGTACTTGATGATCCGCAAAGCTCTCACAGAAGGCTGGGAAAAGATTTCGTTTCGTCGGGCATAGCCTAATAGCTTGAATGCCTGGTAAATAGCGACAAAAAATGGGACGAAGGCCAGGTAGATATACGCCAGGAATGGATCCTTGAAGTAGATCTCAAATTGCGTGGCATGCACGTTCCTGCCCTCGACTTGTGGTTCCCAAAGTAGCGCGGCAAGGACACCTACGCCGAGAAGTGCAATTACTACCTGAAGGAAGATCGTCGAGACTCGTTTCATAGTTGATCCTTATGGACGATTTGAATTGAGACTCTATTTTACCGTTTATCGTTTGTCAATAAATATTTATCGTTATCTCGAGGGATCCTCAGGCCGGCGCGACGATGGCTGCCCGTCCTCGATTAGAATCGAAGGCCTGCTCTGACTCCACTCCAGTCACCTAAGCGCTGAAGAAAAAATTTCCTGGACGATTTGTCGAATTACGTCCGACCGTTCGACTATAAGGTGAGGGAGGGCAAACGGCCCGCCCAAAGACTAAAAATAATGACCGTACAGGAGAAAAGAAAAATCATGCCGCAATATATAGTTGCTAACTACCTCCCCGACGACTTCGACCCATCCACCGTAACCGAAGCGATGATCGAGGAGATCCACGCGCTCAACCGCGAAATGATTACTGCCGGCGCGAGGAAGTTCGCTTGCGGAATTTCCCCGGCCAGCAGCGCAAAGACAGTGCGGAAGCAACCTGATGGTACGGTGCTCGTCACCGATGGGCCATATACCGAGACCAAGGAGCACATGGGCGGTTTCTGGATACTGGAAGCTGCCGATATGGACGAGGCACTCGCGTGGGCGCGCAAGGGTGCCATCACATGCGATGTGGCCGGCGAGGTGCGCGAGCTTCTTTTCTACCCAGCTCCGGAGGAAGGAACGGAATAGTCGGGTCGCAGCGGCGCCGGGTTAGTACCTTCTAAAAGAAGCTCATCGCAAGCTGCGGACATCCGCGAAATAGATAAGATCAGAGAGGAAGCGAGTCTTGAGAAGAATAACTGCATGTGAATTTATGACCCTTGATGGTGTCATACAGAACGAGGAAAATGACGGCGACGGCTTCAAGTATGGCGGATGGTTTTTCCCCTATGCGGACGAAGTGACGGGGGCCGTGGTTCAAGAGCGGTTGGCCAAGCAGGTAGATCTGCTGTTAGGCCGCAAGACCTTTGACGGTTGGGAAACCTTTTGGCCGACGCATTCAAACTTCTGGCCGAATTGCATGACCGCAACGAAGTACGTCGCCTCGAATACGCGTGATTCAAGCGATTGGCAGCCCACCGTGTTTCTGAGCGGAGACCTTGCGGAAAAAGTCAGGCAACTAAAACAAACGGACGGCCCGGACCTTCACATAATGGGAAGCGCAAATCTGCTACAGACGCTCTTCAAAAATGATCTCGTCGATGCCCTTGAGCTTATGATAATTCCTGTCACACTCGGCAGCGGAAAACGTCTGTTCCAGGACGGCACCATCCCGGCATCCTTCAAGGTGACGAGCGGCCAAGTAGCACCAAAAGGGATCATCATCGCAACTTACGAACGCGACGGCGATGTGAAAAAGGGATCGCCTCAGATCCAGGACAACGATTGAAGCGATCGTGAACAGCTACAGGCGAACAAGCGAGATCATGAAAGATATTTTGGGAGTTTAAGGGAAATGGAATTCGACCCAAGAAACAATGTAATTAAGCTCTGCATGCAAGGTATGGCCATGGAAGAAAGTGGCAATGCTGACGAAGCGAGCCGACAATTTCTTCAAGCCTGGAACGAATCGGCAAACGACTTTGAAAAGTTTACCGCTGCTTATTACGTGGCTCGATCTCAAAAAGACATTCACGACAGACTAAAATGGCTCGAAATAGCTTTGCAGTTTGCCTCAAAAATAAATGACGACTCTATCAAGGCGGCTTTTCCTTCTCTTTATTCGAACATTGCTAAATGCTATGAGGATTTGGGAGACGCGGCCAACGCAAAAAAGAATTACGAACGAGCAATTTCGTTCACGGACAAACCGTCTGACAGCGGTCCTTTTTATCACGGAACGAAAGCAGATCTGCAGGTTGGCGACCTGCTGACAGCTGGCGGCAGTTCCAATTACAAAGCCGATCTCGTGATGAATCACATTTATTTTACAGCCTTGGCAAACGGGGCGGGACTCGCCGCAGCCTTAGCGAATGGTGACGGACCTGAACGTGTCTATATCGTTGAACCAACCGGGAGTTTTGAAAACGACCCCAACGTTACAGACAAGAAATTCCCTGGCAATCCAACGCGGTCGTATCGCAGCCAGGCACCGTTGAAGATCGTTGGCGAATTAACAAATTGGGTGAGACAAACACCTGAGCAACTCCAGGCATGGCGAGAAAAGTTGTCGAATAGCAAAGGAGCAATTATTAATTAGTTTCTGAGATGCCAACAGCCCTCATATTTTCTATATGAACGTAGCAGCACAAATCAAAAAGTATATTAACGGCCAACCCGAACCAAAACGCAGCGACATGCAGGAGTTGCACCGCATCATTCTGCAAGTAATGCCAGCCTGTAAATTATGGTTCCTGGATGGTAAAAACAGTGAAAATAAAACTGTTTCTAATCCTAATATTGGATATGGACTTCAGACCATGAAATATGCTGACGGAACAACCAGAGAGTTTTATCGAATTGGTTTGAGCGCAAACAAGACCGGAATCTCAGTCTATATACTTGGTATTAAAGATAAGAAATACTTAGCCCAGACATATGGAAAAGATCTCGGCAAGGCGAGCGTGACCGGGTATTGCATTAGGTTCAAAACTCTAAAAGATATCAACATTGAAACACTTAAAGCCGCAATCGTGAATCACGAACGCGCCGCTGCAGTTCGAGTCCGCGGAGCGGACGCAAGCATAAAGCCTGGGGCGTAATCTCCAGGATCGCGTCAGGAAAAATGATCAGAGCCCGCGAAGCGGGCGGCAGCCGAATCATCTGGGCGGATGTTAAGCGCTGCGGCTATCACCCGCTTCGCGGGTTCGATTGGCTTTTGGCACTTCACCTGGGGCTCACGCCCCAGGCTTCCGCATACGTCCGCTCCGCGGACTGAAACATTGACGAGGACAGCACACTAAAATGAGAAATGTAATCTTCGCAATCAACACTACCCTGGACGGCTGCGTCGACCACACCAAGCAGGCTGCTGATGAAGAGACACATGAATATTTTACGGACCTCCTGCGTGGGGTTGACCTGGGTGTCTTTGGGCGTATCACCTACCAATTGATGGTCCCTTTTTGGCCTGAAGTCGCAAAGAACCAGTCGATGGATAAAGCATCGAACGAATTTGCTCGAGCATTTGTCTCCATCGACAAAATTGTTTTTTCACGAACGTTAGGGAGCGCTGAAGATGAAAATACGAGAATTGTTCGTACGAACCTGCGCGACGAAATACTTCAATTGAAACAAGAAGAAGGCAAAAGCATTTTACTCGGTGGCGTAAGTATTCCTTCACAACTGATAGAGCTTGGTCTGGTTGATGAATATCGTTTTGTCGTTGGCCCAATCGTTGCCGGAGAAGGAAGACGATTGTTGGAGGGCGTTAGCCTGCCGGAGAGATTGCAACTAAAACTTATTGAGACAAAGATTTTTAAATCAGGATGTATCGCGCTTCGTTACTTGAAACAGTAAGTCTGATACCTCACCCATGGAAGGACAGTAGCGCGAACGCTAACAAACGTTCGGCGAATCTAGTGAGGCTGCCTAAGAGGATTAGTTTTTATGGCAAACGATAGAGTCTTCGCGATGAGTTTTGCTGGCGTCTATCCGCACTACGTGACGAAAGCCGAAAAGAAGGGGCGCACGAAGGAAGAGGTCGACGAAATTATTCGCTGGCTGACGGGATATAGTAAAGCCGGTTTGGAAAAACAGATCCGGGAGAAGACGGATTTTCGCACATTCTTCGAACGGGCTCCCAAGTTCAACCCGAATGCTTCTTTGATCAAAGGTGTCGTTTGCGGGATACGTGTGGAAGAGATCGAAGACCCGTTAATGCAAAAGATCCGCTACCTGGACAAGCTAATTGATGAATTGGCAAAAGGCAAAAAGATGGAAAAGATCTTACGGAGTCCGGAGTAAACAACCGCGAGAGCCCGAGTATGCTGACGGCAGGAAGGAATCGATGAAATACATCTGTTTGGGATACCTCGAGCCAGGAAAATTCGAAGGGATGACTGAGGACGAGCGACACGCGGTGCTCGACGAATGCTTTGAGTACAACGACCATCTGCGCGCCAACGGACATCTCGTTGCCGAAATACCTCTTCAGTCTCCGGAGACCGCGTTAACCCTGTACTGGAAAAACGGCAAAGTCGCCACGACCGACGGCCCCTATGCGGAAACCAAGGAACAGCTCGGCGGCATTCTCATCCTTGAGGCGCGGGACCTTAATCATGCCATTCAGCTAATGTCGCAACATCCAGGCGGCATGAAGTATGAACTTGGACCGAATGAGATACGGCCGGTTGCGCATTTGAGTGAAATCATAAAGGAGAGCGAGCAGCGGCGGCGAAAGGATGCCTCAGGATGAGGGCGGCCATGAGGGACCGAAGGCTCAGGGCTGCCGCCGATTCTTGGGTTCGCAGTCGTAGTTGCAAAGTGGGCCGACGGAACGGTCGCACCCATGGTCTGAAATCATTGTCCTATGCCAGGTAATTCCAGCGTGGTTTCCGAACGGTTTCTGAATCCTCGGAACGTGGGAGAAGCCGGCGAACCCAGGTTCACTGGAAGGTCAGGATCGTTTCAATGTGGCGCGATCGTGCGCGTCTCCCTGCGCATCGATGAGTCGCAACGAATTACGGAAGCGAAATTCAAAGCAGCAGGTTGCAGTGTTTTGGTGGCTGCCGCTTCGTTGTTGATTGACGACGTGATCGGGAAAACGACGGGCGAAGCTGCGGCCGCGGCGCAGCATCTTGACCAGTTGGCAGAAAAACTCGGGACCGTGCCGGCAGAACGAAATGAGTGTGTACTGCTTGCCTGTGAAGCCCTTGTCTCGGCCATCCGCAACTACAGCGACTTGGCGCGCGAAGAGTGGGAGGGTGATGAAGCATTGATCTGCACCTGTTTTTGCGTTTCGGAACGGACCATCGAACGTGAGATTCAAGAGAAGGCTTTGCGAACCATCGCCCAGGTAACTGCAGCCTGTAGCGCGGGCGGCGGCTGCCGTTCATGTTACCCTTTGATTGAAGACATTCTTGAAGAGGTAAATGGTAAATAGTGAATAGTAAATGAGTGCTGCCGGCGTGAGTTATTTCACTCGAACCAACCGAATCGAACCTGGGACGAACGCTGAAGCTCATGCAGCCTGTGCAGAAACCCTTCGTCAGGAAGCGCATGTAGGCATTTGAACTATTCACCATTTACCATTCACTATTTACCAAAATCAATGATCTATCTAGACAACAACGCCACCACTCGCGTCGCGCCGGAAGTTTTCGCGGCAATGCAGCCTTATCTAACGGAGGCCTACGGCAATCCTTCTTCAGCACACTCGCTCGGCCGGAAGATGAAGTCGGCAGTGGAACACGCTCGCGAGCAAGTTGCCGAACTGCTCGGCGCCGCAAGCCCCGGTGAAATTGTTTTCACCTCGTGCGGTTCAGAGTCGGACAACTGGGCAATCGGCGGCTTTCTGGAACAGAATCCTACTCGGCGTCACATCATTACCACGCGCGTCGAACATGAAGCGGTGCGCAATCTTTGCGAGCACCTGGCGCAAATCGGTTGCGAAGTAACCTGGCTTGAGGTGAACGAGAACGGCGAGCTCAATCTGGACGATCTGCGACAGGCCCTGCGCCGTGACACGGGAATAGTTTCCGTGATGATGGCAAACAACGAAACCGGCGTGTTGTTTCCCATCAAAGAGATTGGAAAGATCGTAAGAGAGAATTCCGACGCCGTTTTTCACGTTGACGGCGTGCAGGCTGTCGGCAAGATTCCTATCTCGCTGAGGGAACTCGACGTCGATCTGTTCGCGTTGTCCGGCCACAAACTACACGCGCCGCAAGGTGTGGGCGCGCTCTACATTCGCGACGGCGTCAAACTCCCGCCCTTCATTATCGGCGGCGCGCAGGAAAGTGGCCGGCGCGGCGGCACTTCCGCCGTCCCAAATATTGTCGGGCTCGGCGCGGCCTCAGAGTTGGCCGCAAACTTCGACGAGCACGAACGGATCGAAGCCCTGCGCAACAAATTGGAAACCGAGATATTGAATCAGATTACGAATGCACGGCTAAACGGAACTGCCGATCCAGCGAAACGTTTGCCTAACACCAGCAGCATTTCGTTTGAGTACGTTGAGGGCGAAAATATTTTGGTCCACCTGGACAATGCCGGCGTTTGTGTTTCCACTGGTTCCGCTTGTCATTCAACTACTAAACAATCATCACCGACTTTGCGCGCGATGAATGTGCCCTACACCGCGGCCCAGGGTTCGATCAGGTTTTCTCTCGGCCGTTACAACACCGAAGCCGAAATCGATTACACGCTCGGCGTCCTGCCAGGGATCATCAGCAAGCTAGCTGAAATGTCACCTTACGATAAAGAACTCAAGGCCCTCCGTCGCGGAGCGACGGAAGGGTAAGCAAATGGATAAGAGGGGAAAAGGGTAAGGGGGAAAGGGCAATGAACAAAACAGGGCCTTCTTCCCGTTACCCCTTACCCTTTCCCCTTTTCACCTATTCACCTCTTCCCCTTTACCCTCTTGCCCTGCTTTACTGGTAGAATTCCTTCTTGGATTTACTTAGGTTTCCGCTAATACTCTTCGTTCGTTCCTGGAGAAATAATCCATGCGAGGTGAACAAGCTACAGCTAACGAACCGCCTTCTGTCGCAATTGGCAAAACCGCGTCGTCGCGCAAGGCGCGGCAGGATTCTGTCAACTCCATGCAGACGGACGACTACGTGTGCATCTCGCCTTCCACACCGCTTTCCCAGGCGATCGAATCAATGAGCCAGGACGAAGGCGGATGTGCGATCGTTTGCGCAGAGGACGGGTCGGTGGTGGGTATTTTTACTGAAAGAGACCTCTTAACTAAGGTAATCGGGCAGGAAATCGACTTGAATACGCCGGTACGCGACTTGATGTCACCCATTGTTGCGACTCTGACGTCCCAAGCAACGATCGGTGATGCTGTGGCCATCATGAATGACAAGGGTTATCGGAATGTTCCGCTGGTAAAAAACGGCAAACTCGTTGGTTCTATCTCCGTTTTCGATATCATCAGCTATCTGGCTGAGAGTTATCCGCAGACCACGATGAACCTGCCGCCAAATCCTGATCAGGTAATGGAGAGCACTGATGGAGGGTAAATCGTAAATGGTAAATGGTGATTAGAAGAAGTTCCGCCATTTACCATTTACCATTCACCATTTACTTTTCTTACGGAAGGAAACTTCGAGACACAACAATGAGCACTATTATCGAACCCCCGGTAGAACACGCGGAAAAGAACCTTGAAGAAGTAGAGGCCGTGACGATCCGTTTTGCCGGCGACTCCGGCGACGGCATGCAGTTAACGGGAACGCAGTTTACAAATACCTCGGCAGTTGTCGGCAATGACATCTCTACCTTGCCGGACTTTCCAGCTGAGATTCGCGCGCCCGCCGGCAGCTTGCCCGGCGTAAGCGGATTTCAGTTGAACTTCTCCAGCCAGGACATCAAGACACCCGGCGATCAGCCAAGCGTTCTGGTGGCTATGAACCCGGCGGCGCTGAAGGTCAATCTGGCGGACCTCGAAGAGGGCGGCACGCTAATTATCAATACCGATGGCTTCACGCCAGAGAATTTGAAGTATGCGAACTACGCTTCAAATCCACTCGAGGATGGAACGCTGGC
>Ga0070698_100003097_pt1 | contig 18335 bp, 9 predicted proteins | sample KBSK1502metaG_FD_65477 | JGI IMG/M metagenome (GOLD analysis project Ga0070698, IMG submission 65477) | Corn, switchgrass and miscanthus rhizosphere microbial communities from Kellogg Biological Station, Michigan, USA - KBS K1-50-2 metaG | ecosystem: Host-associated > Plants > Roots >...
GAGACTTCGCGATATCGAATCGCGTTCGCTTTCCCCAAACCCGCAAGCGTCAGCTTTATCTTCGCTCCAATCGCTGCCCGGTTGCTCTTCACGCCGACTAGCTTGATGGAGATCCAACGGTTTGAATGACCGGGGTTCATGAAAAGCACGCTGTTGTACTTATCGCCCGGAACGGCGCCACCCAGGTTCTCGAATAGATCTTCATTGCCGTCATTATCAAGATCCGCGAAGGACACTCCGTGCCCTTTCTGTAGGTGTCCCGTTCCACTTGAGGAGCTGATGTCGACGAAATATTTTCCGTCGTGATTACGGTACAAAAGGTTCGGCATCAAAGCCGTGTAAGTTGGAGCACCGGTACCGAGATAGAAATCGAGAAAGCCATCGTTGTCCACGTCTCCGAAGTTTGCTCCCATCGCCGCAACACCCCGATCGAGACCGGTTTCCTGGGTGACGTCGGCGAAGGTCCCATTGCCGGCGTTGCGGTACAACTTCATGGAATCTCCTTGCCTCGGCAATCCCAGATAAGACCGCACCCATTCGCCGCTGGCAAAGAAATAGCTGCCGACGAACAGATCGAGACGCCCGTCGTTGTCGTAATCGAAGAACCAGGTGGGGAAGCTCCACTTTGGCTTCTCAACTCCCACCTGGGTCGCCACTTCCTCAAACGAGCCATCGCCCCGGTTATGGTAAAGGAAGTTGTCCTCTCCATAATTTGAGACGTACAGGTCTGGATAGCCGTCGTTATCATAGTCTCCCCAGGTAACACCTTTCGTGAATGCGACGCGATTAACGCCCGCCTTAACAGACACATCCTCAAATGTGCCGTCACCTTTGTTGCGGAAAAGCTGGCTGGGCGTGTGCTCGTGTCCGACGAAGAGGTCGATCCAGCCGTCATTGTCGTAATCGGCCCAGGCGGCAGAATGAGTGGGATGGTCCACACTCAGCAGGCCGCTCTCGAGGGTCACGTCAGTGAAAGTGCCGTCGCCGTTATTCCGCAAAAGTGAATTACGCATGGGCCATTCCCACCCACCGCGCATCACGTAGATGTCGAGCCAGCCATCGTTGTTGAAGTCGGTCTGGACGATGTTGATTCCCCCAAGCTGTGCGGCGAGATGCGAGCGTTCTGAAACGTCAAAGAACGTACCGTCCCCGTTGTTGTGAAACGCTCGCATTGGCTGACATGGATCGAAACTAGTCTCGACAATGTCGAGAAATCCATCGTTGTCGAAGTCGTCGACGATTGAGCCTCCGGCGTTGTTAACCTGGTCGAGACCGAGAGCCGGAGCCACATCCACGAAACGGCCGATGTTCTCCTTCGACTCGAAGGCCGCCGGCGGGATGAGGTAAGCCTTCGGGACCTTGTCCGGATATCCGCCGAGCGTCTGATAGGCAACATTAAGGAGCCAACGTACCTCCAGGCTGGAAGGTTCGCGCTCCAGATAGCGCTCGAAATACTCAATAGCTCGCTCCGAGCCTGACCTCAGAGTGTGGCGGCCTGCAAGCGAGAGCGGAAAGATGCACATGTCTGCATTGTGATGAGTTGCGCAATTCTCAACCTCGCCGCGCCGCATGTGGGCGATCCCGAGCGCCGCCAGATCGATGTTTTCCATGGTCGCAAACCTTGGGTTTTCCGTCGAATGCTGATGCGCGATCCGCACGCCCTCCTCCAACTGGGCGATCGCCTGGGTGACGTCGCCTTTGTAGAGGAAGACCACAGCCATTGCGTTGTGTAACCGCGCGGCGGCGGCCGGGTCGATGGATTCATTTGCAGCGAGTAGCGCGCCGTCGATTTTGGAGGTGACTTCCTCAATTGATGCACGTCTGACATCACATAGTGTGCTTAGATTGGTTCGCTCTTCCGGCAGCCTCGCAAAGCCATCGATCAGATTGAAACCAGAGAAATCGGGCAGGCCGGCGTCTCCCTGCGCTTGGGCTGGCGGCTGCATCTGCGCGCGGCCCGTTGGTGAGCCAAGGGCCAGCAGCAATAGAACGATCGGCATTAGCAGTAGCGATATTTTCAAATGTTGAGCTCCACCGCAATCGTGACCTGTTCGTAGGGATCGCTTAAGACAAATACCTGACCTGGTGCGGCAAGCGCTTGAATAAGGTCTTAACAGATTTGTGAGACCTGGGCTATTGCCGTATGGCCGGGTGGAGATTCTCAACCAGCGCCCATTTCCGGGTCAAGCTCTTCGATATGTGTGTAGGTCAGAACAGCCTGCCCTGGAGGCGGTGCACCCGAAGGCCTTGGTAACGTTGTATGAGCCGGGCGCGTTGCTCACGCGCCTTCAAACCGTTGGACCGGATGGAGCATTCAAGATTTGCGCGTGGCTACTCCAGGTTGACCAGCCACACGTCCGCTTCGGTTGAGAGCAGAGAGTAATAGATGGTGTGGTCGTTGGCGGTCAGTCCGTATTCGATGACAGGATTCGGTGAGCGAAGCGAAATCTCTTGAATCTTCTTCGTCTCGCTGTTGACGAGAAAAAGTTTTCCCGCGTCCCTAAGCGGACGAATGAAAAAGCCCAGCGAAGAATCGCTGGGCTTTTCAGGAGCCCGAAAAATGCTTCGGGGGTGCTGGTTAATACGCGGGTTGGGGTTTTAGCTCAATTTGTTTCCTTGAAACCAGGGTGCGAAACATCCTCCGCAGGGCTGCGCGCGTGAACGGTTTGGGAAGGAATACGGCGGCACCAGCGGAGAAACTTTCCGCTTGTAGGGCCATGCCTTGCTCGCCCGTCATGATTAGCACTGGGATACGGCTCAACCGTTTTTCTGTTTGCATGTGACGGAGCAGATCAGTTCCTTGTATTGAAGGCATTTTCACATCAAAGATTCCGGCGATAAACTCGCAGTCTCTCGTAAGAATCCTGTAACCCTCACCCCCATCCTGAGCCGCCACGACTGTGTAACCCTCTTCATGCATCACGTCCTTAACAAGCTCCATTATGATTGGATCATCTTCGACGACAAGGATGCGTCCCACCGGAGGAACCCACGACTCGCGGGTATGGGTAAACACCCCTTCGGATTCCGCCACGACTCTTTGCCGAGAAGCGAGCACTTCCGTAATCCTCGCCACTATTTGATTCGGCACAAGCTCGGATTTGGACAAGACCCGGGTAGCTCCAAGACACCTGGCTTCATCCAGCATTTCATCAGAACCTGAGAAGGCAATCACGGGGAGTTGCTTTAATGCATCATTCCCGCGGATTAGTTTCAGTATCTCCAGGCCCGACAGTTCGGGAATCATCATGTCCAGCAACAAGAGATCGGGCTCGAAAGTTAATAGCCTCAAATAACCTCTTTTGCCGTCGTGTGCTATCTCAACGCGATAGCCCTCGGCCTGAAGTTTGCCCTTGTAAATCTCGGCCACGATTTCATCGTCTTCGATAAGGAATATCTTAATCATTAACCTTGCCTCCGTTATGCTGGTAGTCGTTCCACATATCGATCCAAAAAGGGCGCGAGCTTCTGAAACGCTGCCTCAGCAGCGTTGTATTGTTCGGCTGCGCCGTTGAGGTCTTCAGCTCTGCCCATTCGTTGCAGTTCCGCAAGTGCCGGTACGATGGCGGTCATTCCGCAAGAGCGACTGCTGCCCAGGCACTTATGAGCGATGGCGTAAACGTCGCTGGCGGATTGCTCCTTGACGGCCTCTTTCAGCTCTTCTAATCGTGCTCTCGTGTGCTGCAGATAGAGCGCAATTATGCGTTTTAACTTTTCCGGACTTGAGGCCGCGTCCGCCAGGCACGCCAGGTCCACAATCGAAGAGTCGTCTGCCGTAGGAACAGGAGTTGGGATCGACGAAATATTTGGAGTGGGTGGGGGATTGTCATTTCCAAAAAACTTTTTGAAGATTCCCGCAAGCGCCTTGCTCTTCACTGGCTTGGCCATGTAGTCATCCATTCCCGCGGCCAGACATTTCTCTCGGTCTCCGGCGAGAGCGTTTGCCGTCATGGCAACAATAATTGTGTGCCGCTTGGAGCCCTCCCGGCGGCGAATCTCGGCAGTCGCAGCAAATCCGTCCATCTCGGGCATCTGACAGTCCATCAGTATGATATCGACTGGGGCCTTCTCCAGTGCTTTGAGCACTTCGAGTCCGTTTTCCACCGCTTCGGCGCGATAGCCGAGACTGAAGAGCTGCCCCAGCGCCACCTCCTGATTCACAGGGTTGTCTTCGGCGAGGAGAATGCGGACGTTGGAGAGGGATGTGTCCGCGTCTTGAAGCTCTGACTCGCACAGGGAATGCCGAGTGACAAGACTCGCGGGCGCAACCAACTTACCGCTAAAGGTTCTACGCATCACCGCCGTCAGACAATCATGAAGCTGCGATTCCTGTATAGGCTTTGGCAGGTAGGCAGCGATTCCCGCCTGCGAAGCTCTTTCGCCATGCCCTCGCTTCCCAAACGACGGTAATAGGACCAGCAGTACCGAGGCAATTGCGGGATCAGATTTAATGGACGCGGCCAATTGAAAGCCATCCATGTCAGGCATCATCAGGTCGAGCGCAGCGACGTCGTAAGGTTCACCCTCCGCAACGGCCGAACGAAGCAATTCGAGCGCGCGTGCGCCTGACTCTGCCTCGCGCACGATCATTCCCCATGAACTGGTTTGGTGACTAAGAATATTTCGGTTCGCGGCATTGTCATCGACAATAAGTATCCTGGCCCCGGAAAGATTCCCCGGTAATTCGCTTGCCATTTTCGCCGGCGTTTCTTGTTTTTCGAACTTGGCCGTAAACCAGAACGTAGAGCCAATGCCTGAGCTACTCGTCATTCCAATCTCACCGCCCATAAGTTCAACAAGTTGTTTTGAGATCGCCAGTCCCAATCCGGTGCCGCCATATTTGCGTGTAGTCGAGCCATCGGCTTGCGTGAACGCCTGAAACAATCCTCGCTGGGAATCCGGGGCGATACCGATACCAGTGTCTTGAATCTCGAAACGCAACGTAGCCTCAGACACTGTTTCGCTAACCGTCTTCACAGTAACCACAACCTCGCCCTCCCCAGTAAACTTGATTGCGTTGCCGATTAAGTTAGTCAGCACCTGGCGAAGCCTTCCGGGATCGCCTCGCAAGGATGTGGGCACTCCTCGGTAGACGAGCGAAGCCAGTTCCAGTCCCTTTGCTTGCGCCCGTTCCGCGAGTAGTTCGACCACGGCTTCGACCGGACCCCGCAATTCGAAATCTATTCGCTCGAAGCGCATGAGACCAGCTTCGAGCTTTGAGAAGTCGAGGATGTCGTCAATGATTGTTAGAAGGGCTTCGGAACTCGACTGAATAGTATCGGCATATTTTTTTTGTCGAGCAGATAAATCGGTTTGGAGGAGCAACTCGGTCATACCGATAACACCATTCATGGGGGTGCGAATCTCATGACTCATGTTGGCGAGAAACTCAGATTTAAGACGCACTGATTCCCACGCAGAATCGCGTGAATCCACTATCTTCCGGTTTTCAATGGCGTAGCGAATCGAACGCTCCAGGACGGAGGTGGTGATCTGGCCCTTGATCATGTAATCGGAGGCTCCGGCTCTGGCAGCTTCCAGATCGACCTGCCGATTTCCCTCTCCAGTCAGCAAGATAATCGGCACCTTGCAGTTCTTCTCTACTGCCTCGCGCAGAAATTCGAGCCCATTACGCTCGCCGAGCCGGTAATCAAGCAGGCAGATGTCATGCTCTGCCCTGAGGATTGCTTCCAAACCGCCCTCGTAAGTTGACACCGAATCAAGCGGATAGGCAGTACCCTCAATGCGCCAGAGGAGCTTGCGGGTGATGAACACATCCTCTTCATCATCTTCAACCAGAAGTACTTTAATTATTGGTCGTGACACTATTCAGCTCGCATCCCTTCGCTGGGCAACTCAACGATTTCTACCCAGTACTTGCCGATGACCTGAATAAGCTCGACCAGCGCCGCAAACGTGACCGGCTTGGTGATGAAAGAATTGGCGCCGAGGTCATACGTGCGATAGACGTCCTCTTCAGCCTTGGAAGTCGTCAGGACGATAACTGGAATCTGTCGCAACTGGGGATCAGCCTTGATCTCCCTGAGCGCTTCACGGCCGTCTTTCTTTGGCATGTTCAGGTCCAGTAGGATAAGGCCCGGGCGCGTCGATACGGCTAAACCGGAGAATTCTCCGCGCCGGTATAGATAATCCATCAACGCCTCTCCGTCGTTAACGAACTCAATTGGGTTGGCTGAACGCGATGTTTTCCAGGCTTTCGCAACCGCGCGACGATCATCTTCGTCGTCGTCGGCCATCAAGATCTGCATGGGTCTATTATTCTCCTTCACTGTTTCTCCTCATTCGTCTGCTTCATAGGGAGCACGACTGTAAACGTTGATCCCGCGCCCGGCGCGCTGTGGGCTTCTATCTGACCGCCATGGCGCTCGACGATCTTCCGGCAGATGGCTAGCCCAATCCCGGTCCCTTCGTATTCTCTTCGCCCGTGCAGGCGCTGAAATACTGTGAAGATGCGGTCGACGTATTTCTCGTCAAATCCGATGCCGTTATCCGTAACCGACAATCGATAGTTTGGACCACCGTTCTCGCAACTGATCGTGATGAGAGGATTCACACCGGGAGCGTGGAATTTCAGGCCGTTGCCAATCAGGTTTTGCAACAGTTGGTACATCTGCATCGGATCGGCGTCAATCGTGGGCAGATCGCAAACCTTGATTCGACCCTTCGTGTCCTGCAGGCGGGCTTCCAGGTCCGACAGCACTTCCTTAACTATTAGAGCCAGATTGACCGGGACAAAAGGTTTAGCCATGCTGGTAACGCGGGAGAATGAGAGCAGATCATTGATGAGCGTGCGCATGCGTGCCGCCGCAGCGATCATCCGATTAAGGGTATCTTGCTCTTCGCCGTCGAGCTTATTTCCGCTGGATACTTTCAGCTCGTCGGCGAATGACTGAATCTTACGGAGCGGTTCCTGCAGATCATGTGATGCTACTGAGGCGAAGTCCTGCAACTCTGAATTGCTGCGTTCGAGTTCGGTGGCGACCTTTCTGAGTTTTTCCTCCCCCAGGTGGCGTTGAGTAATATCCCGCGCGACGGAGAAAAACAATTGCTGGTCCTCTGACCACGACGCCGCCCACATGACGTGTACATGCGAGCCATTTTTATGCACGTAGCGGTTCTCGAAGTCTGCGGTTTTTTCGCCCCCCATAATGCTTGCTGCCGCCTCGTTAGTCTTTGGAATGTCTTCGGGGACGACCAGCTCAATGTATTGGCGTCCAACTAGTTCTTCCGGGCTGTAGCCCCAGAGTTGCTGACAGGCTGGATTGATGCTGACAAACCTGCCTTCGGCATCAACCGTGCAGATGACATCCACCGCGCTGTCTACCAGGACCCGCTCTTTTTCCATTGCTGCGGATAGAGCCTTGTCAGCCAGGACTCGCTCCAGGATCTCTCGCTGCAACTCCACGTTAGTGGATTTGAGCTCCGCTGTTCTCACAGCGACGCGCTGCTCCAGTTCGGTGTTGAGTTGGTGGATTTTTTCCTCAGCCTGCTTCCGGGCGGTGATGTCGGCGGTTCTTTCCTGAACCTTTCGCTCAAGTTCCTGTTGCACATCTTGCGTCTTGGTAACCATCGCATTGAATGCGCTTGCGAGCGCACCCAGTTCGTCGTCCTGGTGAATGTCAACCGTGCGTGAATAGTCTCCGGAGCCGATTGCTGAGGCAGCTTCTGTAAGCACTTGGAGTGGTTGCGTGATCCCCCGACTAAGGACAACGGCGCCCGCCATGCCAATGATGAACACGACGAGATCAGCGATTAGGACGCCCTTCAGGAATCGGTGCGCCGGAGTTAGAAGTGGCCGTTCAGGAAACTCAATTGCCAGGAACCAGGGGGTTCCGACAATTGGCCGGCCCAGAGCAAGAACTCTATTGCCGTCTCTTGAATATTGCATAACCTTGCTGGCGGACCCCATGTCTGCTCGAGGCTTGGACATGATTCGCTCCAGATTGGTTAAGAGATCTCCCTGAATGTTGCCAAAGTACAGGGTGGCATCGTTGCCGAGCAGATCCGTTAACGCTTTTGGCGTGGGACTGATTGAGATTCGCCGCCACCTGACGAGATAACCGATCGGCTTTCCCGATTCGTCTTGCACGGCGACTACCGCTGGAGCTGTGATGACATCTTTAACCACGCGCATCGGACCGGCGGCCTTGAAAGAACCGACAGCGGCGGCCTTGAACTCGGCATCCAGATCAAGCGACTCTGGCGAAGCGCCCTCAGGCACGGTCAAAACGAGGGCGTGGTTGGTATTCCATAACTCGATTTGCAGATTATTCATATCTTGCGGGATCTCGAGTTGTTGAAGGCTGACTGAAGCGCCGGATCGCGTCGCCGGTGACGGAGATTGAAGAAAGGCCTTAATTGCGGGGTCGTTGGCGGCGGTGAAAGTCTTAGTAAGCAAGAGGTTATTCGACTGCTGAAACATCATCGCCAACTGTTTGGTGAGGTGTTGCAATCGCTCGCGGCCGACGTCAAGCGACGATTCCTTTACTCCCACATACGATGCCCAGGTGGAGGCCAGGATGATGCCAAGCAGCAGGGTGCCGATCAGCAACGGCAGGCGATGCTTTATGGAAATAACAGGTATCGAAAAACGACTTGGTTGCATGTGTTCCTTTGCAGCGAAATGGAGTTCCTCGGCCCTGTGCAGTCAGAAATCGATTCGCACTCCGACTTGTCCTTCGCGTCCCGGGAGCCTCTGCAGCGGCTTGCCTACCGGTATCGCCAGGTTCTGAAATTGCTGCACCGCGGCAGGGTTGGCTCGATTGAACAGGTTGAAAGACTCGAAGATGAATTGTGCCCGCACCTTTTCTGTGATGGAGAAGCGCTTGGACAGGCGCATGTCCACATTGGTATAGGGTGGCCCAACGAAGTGATTACGCCCGGCAAGAAAGTCCACACCGTTAAGAAGACCGTCCCCATCTACGTCAACGGGTGTTGGCGCAGCAACGGAAAAGTGGAAACCGCTTTGCGCGCGGAAGATGCCGCTGAGTTCCAGCCGCCAGGGAAGAACAACTGCTCCATGCATCAATAGGGTGTGATTAAAAGCTAGGTCTGACGGGCCACGATCGAGGTCTGCGCCATTATAGAATTTTCCCGCCTGTGGTACCGGGTTGCCGTTGCTCGCCATGAAAGGACCATTGGCATTGGTTTTACCGGTCACTGGATCTGTGACGATCGGCGGGACGCCAACAAAGCTGTCAGTTTGTCCATAGGAGCCAAGCGATCCGGCGCCGCGGCCAGTCTGCACGTCGCTAACAAAGCTTGAGTTCAGGGCGTTGTCCACCATCTTGGCCCGCGTGTAGAAAGTCTCAAACGTGAAGCGCCTGCTCATGCGCTTGGTGATTCCGAGGCTAATGCCGTCGTACCTGCCGTGATACCACGGGCCATAACTTAAGACGGGAAGGTTTCCCGTCCCCGGTTGTAGTTGGCCGCTGTGACCCGGTAAGCGAGCTTCAAAGGCAAGGTTCGAAACCCTTACTCCGAGCATGTCACTAATATCACGATGGTAGTAGTCAGCCTGGACTATGAGATTTGACGTGAGCTCTCTCTGCAGGCCGAGGTGAAAGCTTTTCGTGTGTGGTGTTTTGAGCTGAGGGTCGAGCGTAATGGGTAACAGGAAGATTCGTGGTACTGGAAAGTTCATGGTGAGGTGGCCCATGCTTCCCCAAAAAAAGAATCCCGGTTGACGGCCAACAGCTGCACTGGCCGCGTCCGCGAACTGCTGCGAATTCAATCCGGTAAACGCTTGCACATTACTCATAGTCACGACAGCGTTCGCCGGAATCAGCGCATGACCGGGAGCTACCACCGCGTTGAGATGATCGATTCCGACAAAGGCCATAGCAGCCGTGGGACACACAGCGCCTGATGCCTGGATCTGCGCATCAGTTAAGTTTGTCGAAGGACATAGACCAAAAAGACGCGGGAGTGTGGAGGGATTACCATAGAAGAGACGTGGGTATGAAATTGTCTGATTCCGAAAGAGATTTGCGCCTCCAAGGCCGGGTATATTGCGAGCAAGTCCCAGGCGGAATTTATCGTAGAACGCTCCCCAGGAGGCAGTTATTACGGTCTTGGGCATTGGTGACCAGGCCACTCCGAGCCGCGGAGAGAAGTTTCCGCCATTGGCAAAACGAGAGTCGTGGTCCCAACGCAGCCCGGCATTCAGAGTTACGCTTCGCGCAATCTTCCAATCATCTTGCGCAAAAACCCCATTGTAAAAGTTTCGAACTCGAATAACGTTATCCGACGGCGTTGGGCCTTTCACGCTCGAAAGAACATAGACGCCCGAGTTTACGGGACCAAACTCCTCGAAGTCAGACACTGTCGCGAATAGTTGATTCAGCTGGTTGGAGGCCTCTACCCCGTCAACGCGAGTGCGCTGAAAGTCCCAGCCAAACTTTAAGTCATGATTCCGAACGACCTTGTTAACGTGAGCACCCGCGGAGAAATACTTTTGATTGATAAGGGCTGGACTGAAGCCGGCGCCAAACTTTACTTGCCCCAGATCTCCAGTTAAGCGATTCGTGGTCAAACTGCTGAACAGATTAAACAACGTAGTAGCAGGATTGGATTCTGCGCTGGTGGCCCTCAAGAGCGAAGGCTCACCGCGATACTGAAAATATGCTTGAATTAAAAACGGATTACTAAGGTTGCCGAAAGTGGCTGTATCGCGGACACCCAGCATGAGGTGGCGCGAGCTGGAATCTGTTCTCGTGGAAGGCAAGCTGGTGGCCTGCGAAAGCGGTTGGAAGCCGGTCAGATGACTGTTGCTCAGATTCATCTCCTGGGTCAGATGATGGCGGCCTAACTCCTCATCGAGTCTTGCGAAAGCTCGTGTTTGAAAGATTTGACTGTGTTTATCGAGGGCGTTTTCGCGCGTTTGAAGAAAAGGCGGAATGCCTGCCGGAAAAGAGAAGTTGAGTTGGCGGCTCTCTCTAATGCGCTCGAAGGATCCAAAAAAGAAGACGCCGTCCTTTCGCAGTGGTCCACCCAGGTTGACACTCGGATCCCATCGCATCAGGAAGGGCGCGGTTTTTCCCGGAACATCCGAAGAATCGAACGCGCTATTTCGATGGAACAGTGACAATCTTCCGTGCCACTGGTTAGTGCCAGTTCTCGTAACGACGTTAACTACTCCGCCTGAGCCATGCCCGAACTCCGCTTTATAACCCGCAGTCAATACCTGGAATTCCAGGATCGAATCCTGATCGAAAGGCGCTGCGGGGCCGCCATTGACGGCGTTGCTGTTTGGCATGCCATCAATGAGGAACACCGCGTTCCCGCCTCGCTCACCAAGGATAGGCACGGCCGCGTCTGTGCCGGGATCAACCTGTCGTCTGAGCGCGACACCAGGAACTAGTTGCAGTAGATCGAGATAGTTCCGTCCATTAATGGGCATCTGTTCAATCTGTTGCGGCAGAATCGTAGTGCCGGATGAGGAACTTGCGGTATCGATCAACGGCAAAGCAGAGGAGACGGTGACCTCGGCCTGGATGGCACTAACGGCGAGTGCGATATCGAAAGTCAGAGTTCGATTAACAGTGACTACCAGTCCTTCGTACACCTGGACAGCAAACCCGGATTTGGTAACGCGCAATTCATAGGTGCCGGGTTGGAGACCGCCCATGCGGTATGAGCCAGTCAAGTCACTTAAGCCATTGACCTCCCGTGTAAGCACTGAACCGGTGAGGCTAACCTCAGCTCCGGTGATCAACCGACCTTGAGAATCCGCGATGGTTCCCTGGATGACTGAAGTTATTTGCGCCGCGACTTGTGCTGGTAAGCCAACGAAGAGCAGGCAGAGTATCGCTGTTAGCAGCCAACGGATCAGGCCGCGGCAGTGGACAGACTTCTCCATACGATCGCGCTGCGGAAGCGGTCCTAACCGAGAGAGTGTCTCGCCTTTGGTCACTCTTGCCACTATTGGCCACAGCCGGGATATGAGCATTTTGTTCATGTCTTCTGGAGTCCTTGTGCTCAGGGTACAAAAGCAAAAGAATATGTGGGACGAAAAGGGGCGGAAGGATTTAATTAGCCGAGGCATAAAAACCCGGTCAGGTCCATGCAGCGCCCCTTAAGCTGCATTTCCGGTCGGCATCGCATTAGTCGTGCCAAGGGACAATCACCCGGGACGATTTAGCAACGCCGCTACGTGGGAGACCCAAGACGTAGCCACACCCGCCGACTTAGCAAAATATCAGGCAACTCCTCCTAAACGTTGATTTACGTGCGAATCCAGTTATTCCTAAATCTTGGCGCTGCGTTATGTCGCCACTGGGTTCCCTGCGTTGCGGATTCCATCCGCAATCGTCGCGTGTCGAGAGCCCGGATCAGGATCGGCATCAGCGTTTGCAGCCGGAAGGGTTTCAAAATGTACTCAAACACCCCAGCCTCCTCTGCGGCGACCGCGGTTTCAATCGTGCCCTGGCCGGTCATGATGAGGGCGACCAAATGAGGATCAATTTCCAGTGCCGCCCTGATTAAGGCAATGCCGTCCATCTCAGGCATCACCAAATCGCTGATGAGCAGATCAAATGTTTCCACCCGCAGGGCCTCCAGCGCTTCAAGGCCACCTGTGTAGCCGCGAGCCTCGAAGGACCGTTTCAACAGCCCTTCCACCAGCGCGTTCTTCAGTTCGACTTCGTCGTCAACGACGAGAATCTTACCGACCACTCGCCCTGCCATTGTTGTCATGTTCGCCATCAGCAGCTCGTTTGGGTGTTAACTCATCGATGACCGGGTAATCAAAGCGCGATGGCCAGTACCCACTCGACGTGTGATCTCGATCCTTTCAAGAGACACAACGAGGCTATGTTCACCGATCTGTATTGGGCGATTTTGACTTTGGACAGCCTTGGAAAGCCGATCCAGCAGGGACGTAAATACGAATACAACGATCAACTCAAGATGTCTGTTCGTTAAGACACATACGAATTGGTTTCCAGCAAAGGGGTTGGAATAGTGACCATGAGAGTAGTGCCTGCGTGTGAAGCATGAAGATTTGCTGGTTGGGTGAGGGAAACGTTAGCCGGTGATTAAGTCTGATCTCGCCCAATCCAAAGTCGATCCGGGACAGATCGAGCAGGTGTTGGTAAATCTGGCTGTGAACGCACTAGACGCAATGCCGCGTGGAGGTAAGCTGACAATCGAGACCGCAACCACTCACCGACGTTGTTATGCCGCAGACGAGCGGCAAGGAGGTTGCTGATCGACTACTCTCGATGCGTCCTGAAATAAAGGTGCTCTTCATGTCCGGTTATACAGATGAAGCAATTGTTCATCATGGCGTTTTGGATGCGAACGTGCAATTCAATCAAAAACCGTTTACTCCAGTCGCGCCGGCGAAAAAGGTTCGCGAAGTAATCGACTCGAACGGAAGTAATGGAGTCGCTCCCAGCCTGCGGTAGCGGACTGCTTGGTTTCAACGACCGATTTTTTGTGCAAAGCCCGCAGCCAATCAACTCAAAAATCAAGAACTCACATTCAAAAGAAAGATGATGTCGTAAGCGACACCTTTCTCACATAGACTAGACTCAACAAAACAGGCGTGGTATGAGGATAAGCTCATCGAGGTGATGTTTGGGCTCCTGCAGCCCGAAGACAACATTGCAACCAGAAACCATCGAGTACCCTCCGGTCAGCCCTGATCTGTCAGGCAGTTGGTCGAGATTGCTGCGCGTCTTCGGGCCCGGAGCAGTCATCGCCTCGGTTACGGTCGGCACTGGAGAAACCATCTTTGCGCCGCGCGTCGGCGCTCTGTTTGGCTATGCGATGCTCTGGGTGGTTCTCGCGGCGGTCGTTTTCAAGGCCGTGCAAGTTTACGCCGGCGCCAGATATATCGTGCTGACAGGCGAGCATCCGTTGCGCGCCTGGTCGCGTATTCCGGGTCCGCGCGCGTGGGTGGCCAAGCTCGTCGGCGTTGTTTCGGTCATCGCGTTCCCGATGTGGGCCGCTGCTCTATCAGACGCACTCGGAAGCCTCTGCATCTGGATAACGGGCATCGGGAGCGGGTCGAGTTGGGGACGGCCACTCTGGGGCACCGCAATCATTCTCACGGCCACGACCTTGAGTCTCATTCAGACCTACAACATCATCGAGCGCATTTCGACTTTGATTCTTGCTTTGAAAATGGGTCTCATCGTGCTCGCAATCCTGCTGGTTAAACCGGACTGGGCCACCGCCCTTTGGGGCATGCTCGTACCGCACATCCCTGCTTACGAGCCGTGGGTGATTGCGAAGTACCCTGACTTCATGGGACGCACGGTTTTTCTGGAGATGGCAGTGCTGATGGGAGCAGTCGGCGGTGGCGTGCAGGATTATCTCGGATATGTCGGTTTCCTGCGTGAGAAGAATTGGGGAGCATCGGGGCAAGCGAGCGATGGGCCAGGGAAACTGAGTCACGAACCAGGCGTCGTCGCGCGCGGTCTGAGCTGGCTGCGAGCGCCGGCGCTTGATGCGACGATTTCATTCGGCAGTGTCTTGATAATAACGACATGTTTCATGATCCTTGGCGCGGCGGTACTGCACCCGCTCGGGCTGGTGCCGACTGACGCCGATCTTTATAGCCAGCAATCTCAGTTTCTCGGTCTCATTCATCCACGATTGATCAGTGTCTACAAAGCGGGCGTGTTTTTCGCAATCTTCGGCGCGATCTACGGCATGTTACCCGTGTACGCGCGCACTACTTACGAGATATCGACAGCCATCTGGCCCAAACGCATTTGGGATTTTGATAGATTGCGCTTGCGCGTCATCCTTTACACCGCGGGAGGTGGGTTGCTGCTGCTGTGGACAGGCCTTAAGACGGTCGTGATCGCCGGCATCGTGGCGCCTTTCGCCGGAATCCTGGGATGCGGGCTGTGGTGTCTGGCGATGATCTGGGTCGAGTGGAAGCAGTTGCCGCCAATGTACCGAATGAGCAAATGGCTGTTAGCACTGACCGCCATCGCCGGGATCACGATGACGGTGGTTGGATGTTACGTGACAGTGCTCACGTGGTGGCGCTAAAGGCTAATGGCTTCGCATCAGTGCAGCCCGCTACCGCGGGCTAACTTGGACTTCGTAGGAGGGGCCCCTGACTATCAAACCCGTAACTAGACATAACGCAACCATCGTCGTTGGTGTCGCAGGTCTTTTGACCATGCTCTTTCTACAGTTGGCACTTTCAGTGCGGCAGGAGTCTCAAACCTGGGATGAGGGCGATCACATCTTTGCCGGATACCGTTCATGGACCAACGCGGATTTTGGTCTTAACCCGGAACATCCGCCACTCGTCAAACTTCTCGCTACAGCGCCGCTACTTCGCTTGCCACTGCAAACTCCGAAACTTCAGGACCGCGAATTCAAGACAGAAGCATTTGTGGACGGCAGGGATTTCCTTTACCAAAACGACGCGGACATGATCCTGTTTCGTACGCGCATGGCGGCGGCAGTCTTTACGCTGCTGTTGGCGCTACTGGTATTCCTGGCAACCAAAGAAATGTTCGGGACAGGCGCCGCCTTCATTGCCCTGACTTTACTTGTTTTTGAACCTAATGTGCTGGCGCATGGAGCTGTGCTCACTACTGATGTGGGCCTGTCGTGCTTCATGTTCGCTACCATTTACGCCTTCTATCGTTATGTGAAGGCTCCGTCAGTGGCGCGGCTGATCATAGTAGGCGTGGCCGCGGGCCTGGCGCTCGCTGCCAAACATACCGGTCTGCTTGTGTTTCCAATGCTGATGCTGCTGGCGCTGTGCGAGCTGGTGCGCAACGGCAAAGTCAAAGGTTGGAGGAAGGGAGCAATTGCGAAAACTGCAAGGCCCGCAGCCAGTTTAGCTGTGGCGCTAATCATCATCGGCCTTATCGCCGTGGTTGTGTTATGGGCTTTCTATGGATTCCGGTATAGTGCGCGCCCGTCTGGATTGGAAATGAATCCCTCGTTAGCTGACTACACTCATCAACTGAAGCCACGTGAAGCTAAGGCAGTCTTGACGCTGGCCCGTTGGCACCTGCTCCCGGAATCATATCTATACGGGTTGACGGATGTGCGTTTGTTGCCGGATACAATGCAGTCATACATTCTGGGCAAGGTCTATCCCCATGGTGTTTGGTTCTACTTTCCCGTAGCGTTTGCGATAAAGTCCACGCTGGCGTTTCTCATCTTGTTGCTGTTGGGGGTTGGCGCACTGGCCACGCAGAAGCTGAACCAGTGGCGGGAGGTTATGTTCCTCACTATACCTCCGGCCTTTCATTTAGCAGTCGCGATGAGTTCCGGATTGAACATCGGAGTCCGCCACATCCTGCCGTTGTATGTGTTCTTTTCTGTGCTCATCGGAGGTGCCGTGTGGGCATTTATTCGGAGCGATCGGCGTTGGGGATATGCGATCGCCGTGCTGCTTCTTTTCCACGCGGTCTCGTCGCTGCGCGTGTTTCCCACGTACATTGCCTATGCCAATGAATTGTGGGGAGGACCAGCGAACACTTACAAATATCTAAGTGACTCGAATACGGATTGGGCCCAACAACTCAAAGCGACAAAGCTGTATCTGGATAAACGCGGAGTGAAGGACTGCTGGATCGCTTACTTCGCTCAGGGTCTGGTGGATCCGGCTTATTATGGAATCCCCTGCAAGCCACTCCGGACTGTCCTGACGCCCTGGCTCCAAACACCAGTTGAAGCTCCAGCCACAATCGATGGGCCGGTATTAATTAGCGCGGGCACACTCTCGGGATTCGAGATCGGACCCGGCCCACTAAACCCTTATGATCAGTTTCAGAAGCTTCAACCCACAGCGGTAATCGAATACGGCATTTTTGTTTTTGACGGTCACTTCAGCATCCCGCTCGCCTCGGCATTGGTCCATGAGCAACGCGCCAGGGAATTGCTTGCGGCCAACCAGGTAGACCGGGCAATCGAGGAAGCGGATGCAGCAATAGCTGTCTATCCCGAATGTGTACCGTCACAAGTTTTGCTTGGCGACGTGATGATGATCAGGAAACGGCCCGTCGAGGCTCGTGCTGCTTACGAGAAAGCTCTTACGTTGGCCCAGACGGTGGAACCGCAATTCCAGCGTCAGTGGATTCCCACGATCAAGGGAAAATTGGCAACGGTCGCAAACGCGCGCGCCGAGTAGAAACGTATCTTTTGTTAGAGTACGTTCAGTCCGACTCCAGCCCGCGGTAGCGGGCGATAGCATAAAGCCTGGGGTGGAGCGCAGCGGAACCCCAGGATTCCGATTCGAAAAATATCCGAAGCCCGCGGAGCGGCCGACAGACGTATCATTTCGATTGCAGTTTTCAGCGCTGACTCTATCGGCCGCTCCGCGGGCTCTAGAAGTTTTGTTATATCGGGTTCCTGGGGTTCCGCTGCGCTTCACCCCAGGCTTTATGCTGTCGCCCGCTACCGCGGGCTAAGCCCAAAAGGAAAACCTATGCGAAGACTCTCGTCCGTCGTTGTCTTGCCATTGATTTTCTCCACAGTATTTTCTGTGTCCGCGCAGACATCCGCGCCTTCACCTGGATCGGCCGAGATCGAGCGCAGGGCCGACTCCATCCTTAACCAGATGACGCTCGAGGAAAAACTTGCCCTGCTCGGAGGCGTCGATGGCTTTTTCATTCGCGACGTTCCGCGTCTGAAACTGCCGCGACTGAAGATGGCTGACGGGCCCGTCGGCGTCCGCAACTTTGGACCAGCTACTGCGTTTGCCGGAGGCGTCACGTTGACAGCTACCTGGAATCCGGCGTTGGCCGCGCTTGTCGGGACTGAGCTCGGACGTGACGCTCGCGCCAAAGGGGTCCACTTCCTCCTGGCACCCGGGGTCAACATCAACCGTGCTCCAATGAATGGTCGAAACTTTGAGTACTTCGGTGAAGACCCTTTCCTCGCCTCGCGCATTGCGGTCGCTTACATCAAAGGCGTACAGAGCCAGGGCGTCAGCGCTACCATCAAACATTTCATCGCCAACAATTCTGAGTTCGATCGCCACAATACCGATTCAATTATCGATGAGCGCACCATGCGCGAGATCTACCTGCCCGTCTTCGAGGCCGCCGTGAAGGAAGCCCACGTGGGGGCGATCATGGACTCGTACAACCTGACCAACGGCCAGCACATGTCGCAGAACAAATACCTGCTCACCGATGTGGTGAAAAAGGAATGGGGCTTCGACGGCTTAATCATGTCCGACTGGTCCGGGACCTATGACGGTGTCGCGGCCGCAAACGCTGGTCAGGATCTCGAAATGCCTTCGGGCCTGCATATGAACCAGCAGACGCTCAAGCCCGCGATTGAACAGGGCAAAGTTTCCCTCGCCACTATTGACGACAAAGTGC
>Ga0070698_100003098_pt1 | contig 18331 bp, 17 predicted proteins | sample KBSK1502metaG_FD_65477 | JGI IMG/M metagenome (GOLD analysis project Ga0070698, IMG submission 65477) | Corn, switchgrass and miscanthus rhizosphere microbial communities from Kellogg Biological Station, Michigan, USA - KBS K1-50-2 metaG | ecosystem: Host-associated > Plants > Roots >...
AGGCGCGCATCGCCGAACTTGGCCAGCTGCAGGCCGGCCCGGTCGGCCTTGATGGTGATCACGGTGGCCGAGCTGAACACCTTGCCGTAGATCGCGACCGACAGCCCGATCAGCGAGGACACGACCAGCAGGAAGGCGATGCCCGCGACGAGGAGCTTGCGGTGCTCGCTGGGGTGGCCGTGGGTGATGTTGATCAGCATGGGCTCACCCCGTGATCCGTACGGTGGTGTTGGACCCCCAGATCGCGAAGCTGAGGAAGAAGTTCGCGACGACCACGGTCACGATCGAGGCGCGCACCGCCCGGCCCACGGCCACACCGACGCCAGCAGGACCACCCGAGGCGGAGTAGCCGTAGTAGCAGTGGATCAGGATCACCATCACGGCCAGCACCAGCAGCTTCGCGAACGACCACAGGATGTCGACCGGCGGCAGGAACGCCTTGAAGTAGTAGTCGTAGGTGCCCGGCGACTGGCCGTAGACCAGCGTCGTGATCAGTCGAGGCGAGAGGTATGCCGCAGCCAGCGCCACGATGTAGAGCGGGATCACCGCGACGAACGCGGCGACCATCCGCGTGGTGACCAGGAACGGGATCGAGGGCACGGCCATCACCTCGAGCGCGTCGACCTCCTCGGAGATCCGCATCGCGCCCAGGCGGGCGGTGTAGCCGCAGCCGACGGTCGCGGCGAGCGCGATCGCTGAGATCAGCGGGGCCACCTCGCGGGTGTTGAAGAAGGCCGAGATGAACGCCGTGAACTTGGCGACGCCGATCTGGCTGAGCGAGGCATAGCCCTGGATCCCGACCTCGGTGCCGGCGAAGAAGGCCATGAAGGCGATCACGCCGACGGTGCCGGCGATCATGCTCAGGGCACCGGCTCCGAACGCGACCTCGGCGAGGATCTTGCTGATCTCGCGTCGATAGTTGCGGACCGCCAGCGGGGTGTAGGCGATGGCCTTCACGTAGAAGAGCAGCTGGTCGCCCCAGCCCTCGAGGGATTCGCGTGGGGCACGGGTCAGTGACTTGCCCAGGTCGGAGATCGTCGACATCACAGCCCCGGCGGTGGAACGACCTGGAAGTAGATGGCCGTGATGATCGCGTTGAGGAAGAACAGCAGCATGAACGCGATGATCACCGACTCGTTCACCGCCTGGCCGACCCCGCTGGGCCCACCTGAGGCGTTCAGGCCCTTGTAGGCGCCGACGATCGCGGCGAGCCAGCCGAAGATGGCTGCCTTGATCATCGCGATGTAGAGGTCGGGCAGGCTGGCCAGCGCCGTGAACGAGGACAGGAAGGCGCCCGCGGAGCCACCCTGGATGTAGATGGTGAAGATGTAGCCACCCGCGATGCCGGCCGAGATCACGAAGCCGTTGATCAGGATGGCGACCGCCGTGGCGGCGAGGGCTCGAGGCACGACCAGGCGCGCGAGCGGGTCGATGCCGAGCACCTCCATCGCATCGATCTCCTCGCGGATCTTGCGGGCCCCGAGGTCGGAGCAGATCGCCGAGCCTGCCGCGCCGGCGATGATCAGCGCGGCGGCGATCGGCGCTGCCTCGCGGACCACCGCGAGCACCGCGGTGGCACCCGCGAACGACTGCGCCCCCAGCTGGCCGGTGAGGCTGCCGACCTGGAGCGAGATCACCGCACCGAACGGGATCGAGACGAGCATCGTCGGCAGCAGCGTCACCGAGGTGATGAACCAGGCCTGCTCGATGAACTCCCGGGTCTGGAAGCGAGTGGTGAAGATGCGCTTGGTGACATCGACGACCATCGCCGCGATCTCCCCAGCGCCCAGCACCATCGAGCCCACCGACAACGTCGTTACCTCGTCTTCCCGTGATCGACCGCAAGTAGAACACGTTCTCACTTTGTCAGCAACGTCACGTGCCGACCGGTCCCAGATTCAACGACGCGGCCCGGACGACGTCACGTCGGGCTGGTCCGGCTGGCTACATTGAGCGCGTGCGTGCCCGACAACCTGCTCCCCCTCGCCGCCTCACCTCACGGGTGATGACGGTGCTTCGTCGCACGCTCCTGACCATCCTGGGAATCCAGGTCGGCCTCGCCGTGATCATGACCCTGGTCGACTCCTACCGGCGCCGCGGCAAGAAGCCACGACCGTTCCCGGTGAACCCGACGCGCGACGTCGAGGTCGGCAGCGTCAAGGTCGCGACGTACACCTTCGGCCAGGACCTGTACGACGACATGCTCGCGGCCATCCGGGGCGCGAAGAAGCAGATCCTCTTCGAGACCTACATCTGGAAGGGCGACGCCGTCGGCGAGCGGTTCAAGGCGGCCCTGATCGAGGCCGCCGCCCGCGGCGTCGACGTCTACGTCATCTTCGACGGCTTCGCCAACCTGGTGGTGTCCCCCAGGTTCAAGCGGTTCCCTCCGGAGATCCGGACGCTCCCCTATCCGATCTACACCGCGGGCTGGCGGTTCTTCGACCTGCGTCGCTACGGCCGCGACCACCGCAAGATCCTAGTCGTCGACGACGAGGTCGGCTTCGTCGGCGGCTACAACATCGGGGCGGCCTACGCCACCGAGTGGCGCGACACCCACTGCAAGATCACCGGGCCTGCCGTGTGGGATCTCAAGCGCGCGTTCGCCGACTTCTGGAACCTGCACCGGCGCCGGCGCATCGGCCGCAGCGTCCGGCCGCTGCTGCTCGACACGGTCGCCGACTGGGAGCCGAAGATCCGCCTGCACCGCAACGTGCCGCGCCTGTGGATGTTCCCGATCCGCTCGATGTACCTCGAAGCCATCAACCGGGCCCAGCGCAACGTGTGGCTGACCACCGCCTACTTCCTGCCCGACCAGGACTTCGTCGACGAGCTCAAGGCGGCCGCCGGCCGCGGGGTCGACGTACGCCTGCTGGTGCCGGGCAAGTCCAACCACATCGTGGCCGACTGGATCTCCCGCGGCTACTACTCCCAGCTGCTGGGGGCCGGGGTGCGGATCTACCGCTACCGCGACGCCATGGTGCACGCCAAGACCGGCACCATCGACGGCACCTGGTCCACCATCGGCACCGCCAACATCGACCGCCTCAGCCTCAGCGGCAACTACGAGATCAACGTCGAGATCATCGACGCCGACATGGCCAAGGTCATGGAGGAGATCTACGAGACCGACCTGACCAACACGCTGCCGCTGACGATCGCCGAGTGGGAGAGCCGCGACGTCTACCGACGCTTCACCGAGTTCGTGCTCCAGCCGCTGCGCCCGCTGCTCTGACCCGCTGGCTCGTCGCTCGGACGGGCTTCAGTTGCTCGCGTAGTTCTTCAGCTCCATCCGGTCCACCAGCCAGCGGCCGTCCTGGAGCACCATGTGCATCACGATGCGCGACTGGTCGGGCGCGGAAGTGCCCTCGGTCCTGCCCGTGATCGTCTGGTCGACGAACAGCACCACCTTGACGTGGGTCGCGTCCTCGACGTCGACGCCGCTGTCGATGACGGTGCCCTGAGCCGATGCCTGGTACTGCTTGACGATCTTGATCGCGGGCGCGCTGATCCCCGAGAAGTACTTCTGGAACGCCTCGGTGCCGGCGGTGTCGATCCAGGAGAAGTCCTGGTCGACCGTGCGATAGTCGTACGTCGTCATCTGCACCGCCGCTGCCTCGGCAGCCGACTTGGCGTCGGCGCCTGCCGCGATCAGGGCCTGGGCGGCTGAGGCGTCGTTCTCGTGGTCGCTGCTGGCGTGCCAGAAGAAGCCGGCTGCCACCAGGGCCCCCACCAGGGCAACGGCGAGGACCAGCGGCACCCACAGTGGCGTACCGGACGTCGTCGTACGGCCCTGGGCGGGAAGCTCGGGCAGGGTCTGGGGCGGGGTCTCGGGCGGGGTGTCCGCGTCAGTCACAGTCACGACTGTCTCATCAGCGCGCGGCCTTGGCGCCACGCGGCAGGTTCAGGGAGCACTGGCCGTCCCGCGGCAAGGAGTGCCGCGTCGTGCTCGTGGGAGCCTGGCGCGGGGTGCCGTAGCTGCAGCGGTCGTCCTTCTGGCCGAAGAGCGAGAGGTTGGCGATCCCACCGCGGATCATCGCGGCCAGGACACCGAGCCCCGGGGCGTAGTTGTTGAGCAGCGCCCGGAACGAGCCGTCGTGGCTGGCGAACAGCTCCGTGAAGGTGCCGGCGGTCTGCAGGAAGCCCGGAGCCACCTTCTCGACCTCGTCGAGCAGCTCGCCCAGGGTCTTGATCTGACCGGGTGCGGCCTCGATCTGCTTGCGCAGCTCGGGGTCGTAGCCCTTGAGGAAGTCACCGAACTGCTTGGCGCTGGTCGCCATCGACTGGATGTTGGCGGCGTTGTCGGTGCCGATGTCGAGCACCGTGCTCCCGTTGCGCAGCAGGCTCCGGGTCTGCGGCCAGTACTTCTGCAGGTCGGCCAGGATGGCGTCGCTCTGGTCGACCAGGCTGCCCAGGTCGTCGCCGGTGCCCTTGAGCCCGGTCGCGAGGGCGACCAGCACCGTGTGCAGGTCATCGGGGTCGATCTGGTTGAGCAGCTTGTTGATGTTCACCACGCTCATGGCGAGCGTCTGCGGGGTGTCGGTCGCGGCGGCGGGGATCCGGGCGTCGTTCTCGAGGAACGGCCCCTTGTCGGTGTTCGGCTGGAAGTCGATGTACTGCTCGCCCACGGGCGAGAGGCTGCGCACGACCGCCAGGGTGTCAGTCGGGATCTTCAGGCTCGTGGTGAGCTTGACGTCGGCCTCGACCCCCTCAGGCGTCAGCCGGATGTCGGTCACCTTGCCGACCTTGACGCCGCGGTAGGTCGCTGCCGAGCCGGTGTAAAGACCTCCGGTCGACGACAGCTCGACCACCACCGTGGGAGGCCGGTGCGTCAACGGGGTGTCGAGCACCGACGCGAACAGGTAGGCCAGGGCCACGACGAACACCGTGATGACGCCGAGCAGGCTCAGGATCAGCTTGTCCTGGAGGATCTTCTTCATGACTGGCCCCCGAGCAGTTCCTGGAGAGTGAGGGCCTGCGGCGCCGACGTACGCAGGAGGGGCAGGCCCGGGATGTCGGGCAAGGGCAGGCCCGGGATGGTTGGGAGCGGGAGGCCGGGAAGACCCGGCAGCCCCGGCAGACCCGGCAGGCCCGGCAGACCTGGCAGACCCGGGATCCCACCGTTGCCCCCGTTGCCGCCGTTGCCGCCGTTGCCGCCGCCGGTCAGGCCGATCGCGTCGAGCGGGAAGACTGCACCGAGGTTGAGGTAGTCGGTCTCGACGACTCCGTCGGCGGCGTTCGCGATCTCGGTGAGGTCGTGCAGGCTCGGGCCGAATCGGTAGCCGTTCTTGTTGAACTCGGCGAGCAGAGGAGCCGACTCCCGGATCAGGCGCAGGATCTGGGTGCGCGTGGCACTCACGACAGAGTTGGCACTGCCCGAGAACTTCTGCAGGGACTGCAGCAGCCGGGTCAGGTCCGCGGTGTTCTTGCGCAGCACCTCCGATGCGGGTCGGATCTCGACCAGGGCCCGCTTGATCGTCTCGTCACGGTCACCGAGGATCTTCGACACCGCGTTGAGCGCGTCGAGCGTGCGGCCGATGTCGGCCGTGGTCGCGTTCGCCTGGGTGAGGAAGATGTTGGACTGCGCGAGCAGGTCGCGGACGGTGTCCTCGCGGCCCCCGAGGATCGCGTTGATCTCCTCGGTGACGGTCTGGAGCTGGCTGAGGCCGCCGCCGTTGATCAGCAGCGATGCGGAGGCCAGCGAGTCCTCGACGGTCGGCGCGGTGCTGGTCACCTTGTTGGTGAGTTCGGCATTGTCGGCGAGCACGGTGCCCTTGACGGGGTTGGTGATGTCGACGAACAGCTCACCCAGCGGGGTGTTGTAGCGAAGCCGTGCCGTCGCGCCTTCACGGACCTGGGCCGCGGTCTGCACCAGCATCTCGGCCTTGGCGGTGAAGTCCTCGACGGTCACGTCCTGGACTCGGCCGGCGTCGACGCCGTTGACCTTGACGATGGCGCCCTGCGAGAGGTTCAGGGCCTCGTCGAAGTCGGCCACCAGCCGGACGGTGTCACCCGACACGCCCGTGCCGGGCAAGGGCATGTCGCCCATCGTCGGCCCACAGCCGGTCAGGAGCACGGCGCCGAAAGCGGCCGCCACGATCCCCCGGAGGTACGTCGTGCGTGGCATCATCCCTGGCCTCCCAGCAGGTCAGCGAGCAGGGAGGTGATCCCGGCCGGATCGGACCCGGCGATGGTGTTGCAGAGGTCGAGCGGGAGCGCCTCGCACACCTGGTTGAGCAGGTTGCCCAGCGGCAGCAGCGACAGCGGGCTGATCCGGACCCTGACCTTGCCGTTCTCGTAGGTGCGTCGCAGGTTGTCCAGGCCGAGCGGCATGACCCGCAGGATCTCCTCGAGCTGCTGGCGACGCGCCAGCACGATCTTCATCACGTCGGTGGTGTTGCGCAGGGTGTCGACGATCTGGTCCTTGTTCGTGTGCACGAAGTCGGACATCGTCGTGACGGCCTTGCTGATGGAGCGCAGCGAGTCGCGAAAGTTGGTGCGCTCGGCGGCCAGGAGCTCGCTGGCCGCGGTCACCTGCCGGATGAACTCGCGCACCGTGCCCTGGTTGGTGGCCAGGGTCCGGGTGAGCTTGTCCAGCGAGACCAGCGTCGAGGTGATGTCACCCCGCTGGCCGTAGACGCCGTTGACCGCCTCGGACAAGGAGGTGATCGTGGAGTTCAGCAGCGGCCCCTTGCCACCGAGGACGTCGGCTCCCGTGGTCACGAACTTCCTGACAGCGTCGCGGCTCGTCTTGGTGCCCCCGATGCCGACCGCGAAGTCGCTGAGAGCCTTGAGCACCTCGTCGAACTCGACGGGAGTGCGGGTGTTCGCCTCGTCGATCACCGTTCCGTCGGCCATCTTGGGGCCTTCGTGGTAGACCGGCGTCAGCTCGATGTAACGGTCGGTCGCCACGGAACGCGCCACCACGACCGCACCGGCGTCGGCCGGCACCGCCTGGTCCTTGTCGATCTTCATCGTGATCTTGACGTTGGTGCCCTCGGGCTCGATCGCGGTGATGTGGCCCACGGTCACCCCGAGGATCCCCACGTCGTTGCCGATGAAGACGCCGGCCGAGTCGGACATCATGGCGTAGATCGTGATGCTGTTGCCGCCGAACGGCGCGCAGGCCGTCATGCCCAGGAGCATCGCGGCTGCCACCAGCAGTCGAAGCATGCGGCTCATCAGCAACCCGCCTTGCACTGGACATCGTTGGGCGTCAGGCCCTGGTCGGGTAGGTAGAGGTCCACCCACGGCCCGGTGCCGGTGGCGTTGGTGATGTAGCGAACCGCCGGAGCCATCACCTCCAGGACGCCCTTCAGCTGCTTGTCCTGGGCCTTGAGCGTTGCGAGAGCCGCCTTGAAGTCACGCAGCGCCGGCTGGAGGTCTCCCTTGGTGGCATCGACGATCGACACCAGGTTGTCGGACAGCCGCGTGCTCTCGACGAGCAGTCGGTGGATGGCCGCCCGACGAGCAGTCACCTCGGAGACGACCAGGTTCGTCTGCTGCATGAGGGCGAGCAGGTCGGTGCTGCCCTCGGAGAGCTGATCGGTGACACTACGTGCCGCCCGCAGCAGGTCGGTGGTCTGGGAGCTCCGGTCGGCGATCATGCTCGACAGCCGCGAGACTCCGGTGAGCGCCTGACCCAGGTCGTCGCCCGAGCCCGTCAGCGTGGCGCTCATCGCGGTCAGGGCCTGGGCGAGCTTGTCCGCGTCGAGCGCCTCGATGCGTGAGGTGCCCTTCTCGAGGACGTCTTGCAGGTTGTAGGGAACCGAGGTCTGGCCGAGCGGGATGGTGTCGTCCGGCAGGGCTCCGGAGCCCTTCGGGGTGAGCTGGAGGTAGTGGGTGCCGAGCAGCGTGGCCACCTTCACCGCAGCGCGCGTCTCGGACCCGAGCCGGATGTCCTTGCTCGCGTTGAAGGACACCTTGACGGTGTCACCGGCGAGCTCGATCCCGGTGACCTGCCCGACGGGAACGCCGGCGACCTGCACGTCTTCACCGACCCGCAGTCCGGCCGTCTGGGCCAGCACCGCGGAGTAGGACTTCGTCCCGAAGCTGACCACGCTGAAGAACACGACCAGGCCGATGACCAGGGCGCCTGCGGCGAGTGCCACGAGTCCCAGCTTGAAGGGGTCGCGGGCGGCGATGGGCTTCATCGGCATGCCTCCGACCAGGGACCGCCGTCGCCGCCGGCAAGATTGACGTTCAAGCCACCCTCCTGGATCCAGAGCGTGCAGACGTAGATGTTGAACGCGTTCTCGTAGGACCCGACGTGACCGAGGGCCTCGAACAAGGTGCGGAAGGCTCCCAGCGCGTTCACCAGCTCCTGCTTGTTGCGGGCGAGCAGGCCAGCCGTGGTCCTGAACTCGTGACTCGCCTGGGTCAGCGGGTCGCGAGCCTCATCGAGGAGGTTCGAGGTGGACGAGATCAGGGTGCTGACTCCCTCGATGGACGCACCGATGGCCTGCCGGTCCTTGGCCAGCCCGGTCATCAGGGCCCGCAGCTCCTTGACGGTCGCCGTGAGCTCGGTGCCCTGCCCCGCGACGTCCTTGAGGACCGGGGTCAGGTTGTTGAGGACCTCGTGGAAGATCTCGTCGCGGTCGGCGACGTACTTGGTCAGCTGCGCCGTCTGCTGCAGCAGCTGCTGCACCGTGGGCCCCTCGCCCTGGAGGACCTTGACCAGAGACGTGGCGAGCTGGTTGACGTCGGCCGGCTTCAGCGTCTCGAACAGGGGCCGGAACCCGTTGAGCAGCGAGGTCAGGTCGAAGCCACGGTCGGTGCGGGACTCGGGGATCATCGACCCCGCGGGCAGCTCGCCGGGGCGCTCGGCCGGTTGCACCAGGGCGAGGTAACGCTGCCCCAGGAGGTTCTGGTAGCGCATCGCAAGGCCGGTGTTGGTGAGCATCGGCTGTTCCTTGACCAGGTCGAAGTCGACCCGGGCGCCGTTGTCGCTGACGGAGATCTTCTGGACCCGGCCCACCCGGACACCGGCGACGCGCACGTCATCGCCGACCCGGAGGCCACTCACGTCGACGAACTCCGCGCTGTAGGAGCGCGTGCCGCCGGGCACTCCGTTGAGCATCGTGTTCAACAGCAGGATGAACAGCGCCAGCGACACCACCGCGAACGCGATGAACTTGGCAGTGATCTGCTTGAGGCCGGTCACCGGACAGCTCCTTGGGTCACCATCGAGGACAGCGTCGTGCGGGACAGCGCCGCGGTCCGCGACGCTGCCGGGCGGCCGGAGTAGCCCTGGGGCACCGACAGGATCGGGTAGGCCTTGATCAGCACCCACCCGTGATGAAGGATCGACGGGAGCTTCACCGACAGCGCGTGGTTGGTGTCCAGCGCCTTGGTGAAGGCGGCCACGCGGTTGTCGTAGAGGGCATCGAGCATCGTCCCGGCACCGTTGAGGAACCGCACCACAGCGGCCTGGTTGGCGTCGAGGAAGCCGGAGCCCTGGTCGACGAGCTTGATCCCGCCGGTGATGATCGTCGCGATGGTGGCCTGCTCGACCACGATCGTGCGGGCGGTCACGAGGCCGTCGTCGACCGCGTCCAGCAGGTCGGGAGCGGCCCTGCGAAGGATCTCGAGGTTGCTGGCCAGCTTGGCGACATCGGTGCGGACCTGACCCATCTCGGGGTTGAGCTGGTGCAGGTAGCCGTCGAGCCGGTCGATCATGCCGCCGATCTGCGCACCGCGGCCGTCGAGGGCCTGGGAGGCCGAACCCAGCGCCGAGGCGAGCTCGGCGGGGCCGAGTGCCTTGACCAGGCGGTCGATGTCGTCGAGGGCCTGCTGCAGCTCCAGGGTGCCCTGGGTCTTGTCGGCCGGCACGATCGCGTTGCGGGCCAGGTGCTGGGCCGACACGGGGCCGTGCGTGGTCAGGTCGACGAAGGAGGTGCCGAACACCGTGGCCGGCAGGATCCGGGCGACCACGTTCGCCGGCAGGTCCTCGATCTGCCCGCTGGCCAGGGTGAGCTTGACCAGGACGCCGCCGTCATCGGCACGGGTGATGCTGTTGACCTTGCCGATGATCACGCCCCGCGACTTCACGTCGGCACCCTTGGGCAGGGAACCGCCCGCGTTGACGAGCTGCGCGGTGATCTGGTCGGGGCTGGAGAACACGCCCGACGACTTGCCGTAGAGCAGCGCCATCGCCAGGGCGATGACGGCCACCGCGACCAGACCGCGCTTGGCGTAGTCGAGCTTCGAGGGGTCCTTGCGACCTTTGTTGGATGCCATCTGTGCCGCCCCTCAGCCCGAGACCCGGAACCCGGGGTCGCCGCCCCAGAAGACCAACGTGAGCACCATGTCGAGGACGACCACCACCACGATGCTGGCCCGGATCGCCTTGCCGGTCGCCTCGCCGACGGCCTGCGGGCCACCACCGACGCTCATCCCGAACCAGCAGTGGATCAGGGTGACAGCGATCGCGAAGATGACGATCTTGATGACCGAGAAGAAGACATCTCGGCCTGCGATGAACGTCGAGAAGTAGTGGTCGTACTGGCCGGGCGACTGCCCGAAGAGGAAGACGACCGTCAGCTCCGAGGCGATGTAGGAGCCGAGCAGGCCGATCAGGTAGAGCGGGATGATCGCGATGCCGCAGGCGATCACGCGGGTGCTCACCAGGTAGTGGTAGGGGTTGACGCCCATCACGGAGAGCGCGTCGACCTCCTCATGGATCTTCATCGAGCCCAGCTGGGCGGTGAAGCGACAGCCGACCTGGCTCGCCAGCGCCAGGGCCGCGATCAGCGGCGCCAGCTCGCGAGTGTTGGCACTGGCCGAGATGAAGCCGGTCAGCGGCGCCAGGCTCACCAGCTCGAGACCGTTGAAGCCCTCGATGCCGAGCGAGGTGCCGGCCGCGATCGAGAGCAGGATCATCACGCCGACGGTGCCGCCACCGACGAGGAGCGCGCCGGAGCCCCAGGCGACGTCCATCAGCTGGCGCAGCATCTCCTTGCGGTAGCGCGTGAAGGTGTAGGGCAGCGACCGGAGGGTCATGACCGTGAAGGTGGCGAAGTCGCCGATGCCGGCCAGCGCACCGGTCGCACTGCCCACGGCACTGACGGCGGCGTCCTGCGCCACGACCTGCGGCGCGCGCCGCGGCTTCTTGGCCGGCTTCTGGCCGGGAGCGATGATTGCGAGCTTGTTCGCCATGTCAGGCCTTCGCCGGGAAGAGCATCACGTAGGCCTGCGTCAACCCGACGTTGACGACAGCCAGCAGGATGACGGACAGGACCACGGCCTGGTTGACCGCGTCGGCCACGCCCTTCGGTCCGCCGCGGGCACTGAGTCCCTTGTGGGCGGCCACGATGGTGGCGATGAAGCCGAAGATCAGCGCCTTGAACTCGGCCATGTAGAGATCGGCCGGCTGGCTGAAGGAGACGAACGAGCCGAGATAGGCGCCCGAGCTGATGGTGCCGGCGCCGACGTTCATGAAGAACGCCGTCACCATGGCGGTCACCGCGACGATCACGGTGAGCAGGAGCGCGACCACGGCCGAGGCCAGCACCCGGGGCGCCACCAGTCGCTGGACCGGGTTGATGCCCATCACCTTGAGGGCGTCGATCTCCTCACGCACGGTGCGGGCACCGAGGTCGGAGCAGATGGCGGACCCGACGGCGCCGGCGATCATCAGACTGGTCACCAGAGGTGCACCCTGCCGGAGGACGCCGATGCCGTTGACCGCGCCACTGAACGAGGTTGCTCCGATCTGGGCGGCGACCGCGCCGATCTGGACCGAGGTGATCACGCCGAACGGGATGGCGACCAGGATCGTCGGCAGCAGCGACACCTGGGTCATGAACCACGCCTGGAGCATGAACTCCGACCAGGAGAACCGCCTGGCGAAGATGTCGGTGACCAGTGCGTAGCAGGCCTCGACAGCGAGGACCACCAACTGGCCCGTGGTCGTCACACCCTGTTTGGTGCGCTTGCGCATGTCGGACGCCAGGCGCGCCGGCGCCGAACTCCCGATCATGCTGCCCACGGTGGTCGCCATGTTCACCCCGTTCCCGATGGCTTGCTATCCGGTGTAACTGCAGATGCAACCCGAAGTTACGAGAGTCGGGCGACCCCGTCCACGGAACGAGCCGTCGGTCCCCTAGAAAGGTCGCGGAAGGTGGGTGCGCGGTGCCATCCGGGGTCCGCGGCGAGGCCGATGCAGGCCCGCGAGACCGACCAGGGCCTGGACCCGGTGGCGGTGGCCGCGCCACGGCTCGAGCAGTGCCTCGAGCTCGCCGTCATCGATTTCCGAGCCTGTCAGCGCCCACCCGATGTCCTTGGCCACGTGGTAGTCGCCGAACGAGACAGCGTCCGGATCACCGTGTGCCCGCACGCGCACCTCGGCGCTGGTCCACACCCCGATGCCGGGCAGCGACCGGAGCCGACGATCAGCCTCGGCATGGTCCAGACCAGTGGTGCGTTCGAGCGAGCCGGCGACCCGAGCGGCGTTGACCAGGGTCCGCGAGCGGGCCGGATCGATGTGCAGCTGCAGCCAGTCCCACGAAGGCACCTGGCGCAGCTCGTCGGCCGTGGGCTGGAGCCGCAGGTGCAGATCGGCGACCGGCCCCGGTGCGGGCTCGCCGTACTTCACGACCAGCTGCCGGAAGCCGGCGAACGCCTCCTGCCCGGTCACCTTCTGCTCGATGACGGCAGGCACCAGCGCTTCGAGCACGAGCGAGGAGTGCCCGATCCTCCAGTGCGGGTGCAACCTGAGTGCCTGTTCCAGGACCGGGTGCCGCGGCTCGAAGCCGGTGAGGTCGTCCTCGGCCCCGAGCAGCGCGGGCACCCGGTCGAGGATCCAGCCGGCGCCACTCCCCCAGGCCTCGGTCTCGATCTCCCCGAGCGAGGGTCGCGGCCGGACCCGCAGGGTGGCCGGGCCGTCGGGGGTGCGGATGGCGCGCCAGTGCGTACTGCCCGAGAGCCGGTACGTCGGATCGCCGCCACCGTGTCGGTGCACCAGCAGGATCTGGGCAGCCGGGCACGGCCAGTCGGGTCGCCAGCGACGCTCGATGCCGCCCCGCTCGCCCTGTGCCCCGACCATCCGCTCACCGTAATGGCCACCACCGGCAACAGCCGTCCCGGCTTGTCGATGGCGTCGACGATGATGGCGGGGTGCTGCTTCTCGACGTCGTCACCGCCTCCGGGGCCGTCGCTGCGACCCGTTCGCGCAAGGCCAAGGTCAGCGCCATCGCCGACCTCCTCGCCGCAGCATCGCCCGCGGAGCTCCCGGTGGTGGCGGCATGGATCGGCGGCTCGCTCCGCCAGCGGCGCACCGGTCTGGGCTGGCGGTCGATGACCGACCTCCCGGACGGCGCTGACACCGCAAGCCTCGACGTGCTCCAGGTGGATGCCGCCTTCGAGTCGCTCTCGACGGTGTCCGGCGCGGGGTCCCAGCTGGCGCGCAGGGCCGCCACCGATGACCTGTTCGGTCGGGCCACCGCCGCCGAGCAGGCCTGGCTCAGGGGTGTCGTCACCGGGGCCGTCCGTCAGGGCGCCCTCGAGGCGCTGGTCCAGGAAGGCGTCGCGGCCGCCGCCGGCCTCCCGCTCGACGTCGTACGCCGGGCCGCGATGCTGGCCGGCTCCACCACCGCCATCGTCGAGACCGCCTTCGCCGAGGGCGCCGACGGACTGGCCCGGATCGGGCTCGAGGTCGGCCGGCCGGTGCTGCCGATGCTGGCGTCCTCCGAGCCCGACGTGGCCACGGCGTTCGCGCGCACCGGCGGCGAGCGCGTCGCCGTCGACCACAAGTTGGACGGCATCCGGATCCAGGCGCACAAGCGCGGCGAGGTGGTCTCCCTGGCGACCCGGACCCTGGAGGACATCACCGACCGGCTGCCCGAGGTGGTCGCCGTGGTGCGATCGCTGCCGGCCGACGCTCTGGTCCTCGACGGCGAGGCCATCGCGCTCGGCGACGACGGGCGGCCACGGCCCTTCCAGGAGACCGCGTCCCGGACCGCCTCCGGCGTCGGGTCGGGCGCCGGCGCGCACATCACGCCGTACTTCTTCGACCTCCTGCACCTCGACGGACGCGACTACCTGGATGCACCGCTGTCCGAGCGGATCGACGCCCTCGAGTCACTGGTCCCGAGCGAGCACCTGGTGCCGAGGGTGATCGCCGACTCCCCCGAAGCCGCCGACGCGGCGTCCCGGGCCGCGCTGGCGGCGGGTCACGAGGGAGTGGTGGTCAAGGCCCTCGGCGCGCCGTACGCCGCCGGCCGTCGCGGCGCCGCGTGGGTGAAGGTCAAGCCGGTGCACACCCTCGACCTGGTCGTGCTGGCCGTCGAGGAAGGCAGTGGCCGACGCCGCGGCTGGCTCTCCAACATCCACCTCGGCGCCCGCGACCCCGACACCGGTGAGTTCGTGATGCTCGGCAAGACGTTCAAGGGCATGACCGACGAGATGCTCGCCTGGCAGACCCAGCGGTTCACCGAGCTGATGACCGAACGCAACGACTGGGTGGTGACACTTCGGCCCGAACAGGTCGTCGAGATCGCCTTCGACGGCGTGCAACGGTCCTCGCGCTATCCGGGCGGGGTCGCCCTGCGCTTCGCGCGCGTCGTCCGCTATCGCGACGACAAGCCGATCGAGGAGATCGACACGATCGACACCGTGCGTTCGTTCCTCTGACACCCGGGCCGTTCGCCCGCCGGTCGCACGCGCGAGGCGACACCCGTCGAACAGGTGTCGGACACCGAGTTGCACTAGCCTTCCTCCATGGCGCACACCACACCCCGGGCGGCTGGACCCCACGATGGTCGCCGTTCCGCGGCCGCAGCGCGGCGCCGCCTGCGCGAGAAGGAGATCCTCGCCGCGACCCGCGCCCTGTTCGACGAGCGCGGCGTCCGCGACGCGCAGATCGAGGACATCGCCCGCGCGGTGGGCACGAACCGCGCAATCATCTACCGGCACTTCTCGGGCAAGGAAGAACTCTTCGCCCTGACCCTGGTCGGTTATCTCGACGAGCTGCGCGAACGGCTGGAGAAGGTCGGGGCGGGTCTCGACGATCCGCGCGACCGGCTGGCGGCCCAGGTGGCAGCCTTCGTCGACTTCGGCGTGGAGTTCCCTGCGTTCGTCGACTGCGCGCAGACCATCATGCGCCGCCCGGGTCCCGAGCTGCTCGAGGAGATCAGCGAGAGCGCCCTCTTCCGGCTCGGACGCGGCATCTCGAGCTGTCTCGCCCTGGTCTCGGCCACCCTCGACGACGGGGTCGCGCGCGGAGACTTCCGGATTGCCGACACCACGTTGCTGGCCAACCACATGTACGCCTCGGGGCTCGGCGCCCTGCAGCTGGCGCGGATCGGCATGATCGTCAAGGAGGCCGCGCCCGGTATCCCGATGATCACGCCCGTCTCGGCCGAGGAGGTCAAGAAATACCTCATCGCGACCTCCCTCGCCCTGGCCAACCTCCCCACCTGAACGACGACGACCCGCCAGCCACCGGCTGACGGGTCGTCGAGGTCACGCTCTGGATCAGGGGCGCTCGAGGATGGCGACCACGCCCTGGCCGCCGGCCGCGCAGATCGAGATCAGCGCCCGGCCCTTGCCCTTCTCGGCCAGCAGCTTCGCGGCAACGGGCACGATCCGGCCGCCGGTGGCGGCGAACGGGTGCGCGGCGGCAAGCGAGGAGCCGTTGACGTTGAGCTTGCTGCGGTCGATCGACCCCAGCGGCTTGTCCAGGCCGAGGCGCTCCTTGCAGAACACCGGGCTCTCCCAGGCGGCCAGCGTCGAGAGCACCTGCGACGCGAACGCCTCGTGGATCTCGTAGAAGTCGAAGTCCTGGAGGGTCAGGCCGGCGCGGGTCAGCATCTCGGGAACGGCGTACGCCGGCGCCATCAGCAGGCCTTCGTTGCCGGTCACGTAGTCGACGGCGGACGTCTGGAACTCGGTGAGGTAGGCGAGGACCGGCAGTCCCTGCTCCTTGGCCCACTCCTCGGAGCCGAGGAGCACGGCGGAGGCGCCGTCCGAGAGCGGGGTCGAGTTGCCCGCAGTCATCGTCGCTGCCTCACCCCTGCCGAAGACGGGCTTCAGCGTGGCGAGCTTCTCCAGGGTGGAGTCGGCACGCAGGTGGGCGTCGCGCTCGACGCCGCGGAACGGCGTGACCAGGTCGTCCATCCAGCCACGGTCCCAGGCTGCGGCGAGGTTGTGGTGCGAGGCGACGGCCAGCTCGTCCTGGGCCTCGCGGGTGATGCCCCACTCGAGGGTGGTGATCGCCTGGCTGTCCCCCATGGACAGTCCGGTGCGCGGCTCCACGTTGGCGGGCGGCAGCAGGCCGATGTCGCCGGGGCGGATCTTGAGGATCGCCTTGAGCTTGCCGGCGGTGTCCTTCTTGGTGTTCGCCGCGAGCAGCTTCTTGCGCAGCTTGTCGCTGATCGCGATCGGAGCGTCGGAGGTGGTGTCGGTGCCACCGGCGATGCCGGACTCGATCTGGCCCAGGGCGATCAGGTTGGCGACCGTGATCACCGCCTGGAGCCCGGTGCCGCAGGCGATCTGCAGGTCCAGGCCGGGGGTGCGCGGGCTCAGCTTGGAGCCGAGCACGGTCTCGCGCACGAGGTTGAAGTCACGGCTGTGCTTGACCACGGCGCCGGCTGCGACCAGACCCAGCTGCTGGCCCTCGAGACCGTAGCGGGCGACCAGCCCGTCGACCGCAGCGGTCAGCATCTCCTGGTTGGAGGCATCCGAGTAGACGGTGTTGGAGCGCGCGAACGGGATGCGGTTGCCACCGATGATGGCGACCTTGCGGGTCTTGGCCTGCATGTGTGACTCCTCTTGGAAGGACGGGTGTCCCTATCCTTACTCGTCAGTAGGCAAGAGGGAATGTCCTGAGTCGCAGATCACGAAATGTGGACACCCAGTTACAACACTAGTTGCATACAGTCAGACGCGAGCCCCGATGGGGTTTCCCCCGCCACCTCAAAGGACAGCAACGAACATGAGCGACCGATACGCAGGCTTCACCCAGTCCTCGATCGGCAAGCTGCTGGTCAAGCAGCTCGGCCTTCCGAACCCGATGCCTCTCGACCGTTGGACCGAGGGCGCCCCGCTCGTCGATGGCACCGTCGTGATCGGCGGCAGCGGTCGCCTGGTCGGCAGCCTCGCCGGCACGCTGGACGGCCTCGGCATCGCGAGCACCACCACCGCGGCCGAGGGTGAGAAGTACAAGGGCCTGGTCTTCGACGCCACCGGCATCACCGGCCCCGCCGACCTGATCCAGCTGCAGGAGTTCTTCACCCCGTTGCTGCGCAGCCTGAAGGCCTGCGCGCGCGTCGTCGTACTCGGCTCGGTCCCCGAGCTGGCCAGCGGTGAGGAGCGCATCGCACAGCGCGCCCTCGAGGGCTTCACCCGGTCGCTCGGCAAGGAGATTGGCAAGGGCTCCACCGTCCAGCTCGTGTACGTCGCGAAGGGCGCCGAGGCCTCCCTCGACTCCACGCTCGCGTTCTTCCTCTCCCCCAAGTCGGCCTACGTGTCCGGCCAGGTCGTGCGCATCGGCGCCAAGGGCGAGAAGAAGGCCGCCAAGGTCGCTGACTGGGACCGCCCGCTGGCCGGCAAGATCGCCGTCGTGACCGGGGCCAGCCGGGGCATCGGCGAGCAGATCGCCCGGGTCCTGCACCGTGACGGCGCGACCGTCGTCGGCATCGACGTGCCCCAGGCGGCCAGCGAGCTGCAGGCGGTGATGAAGGAGCTCAACGGCGACTTCCTCACCCTCGACATCACGCACGCCGACGCCCCCCAGCGGATCGCACATCACGTGAAGGAGCAGCACGGCGGTGCCGACATCGTCGTGCACAACGCCGGGATCACCCGCGACAAGAAGCTGGCCAACATGGGCGAGGACCGCTGGAGCTCGGTGATCTCGGTCAACCTGCTCGCTCCGGAGCGGATCACCCGGGCCCTCCTCGACGCGGGCGCCATCAACAAGAACGGCCGGATCATCGGCGTCGCCTCCATCGCCGGCATCGCGGGCAACCTGGGTCAGACGAACTACGCGGCCTCGAAGGCCGGCGTGATCGGCTTCGTCGACTCCCTCGCCGGTGAGCTCAAGGACGGCATCACCATCAACGCGGTCGCCCCGGGCTTCATCGAGACCCAGATGACGGCTGCCGTGCCGTTCGCGACCCGCGAGGTCGGCCGCCGCCTCAACTCCATGTCGCAGGGCGGCCAGCCCGTCGACGTGGCCGAGGCCATCGCGTGGTACGCCAACCCGGGCTCGACCGCCGTCAACGGCAACACCGTCCGGGTGTGCGGCCTGATGATGCTGGGCGCCTGATGACCACGCGGAACATCCAGGGCGGCGCCGGCCTGGGCGTCATGCTCAAGGCCGCCCTCCCGGCCG
>Ga0070698_100003099_pt1 | contig 18322 bp, 15 predicted proteins | sample KBSK1502metaG_FD_65477 | JGI IMG/M metagenome (GOLD analysis project Ga0070698, IMG submission 65477) | Corn, switchgrass and miscanthus rhizosphere microbial communities from Kellogg Biological Station, Michigan, USA - KBS K1-50-2 metaG | ecosystem: Host-associated > Plants > Roots >...
GGCGGCGACGAGAGCTCGGGGCGCATGCGCCGCGCCGCGTGGCGCGTGCTGACCCGCCGCTTCGGCCACGGCGTCCGCATCGGCCGCGGCGCGCTCGCGTCCCATCCCGAGACGTTCGAGATCGGCAACGGCGTATTCATCGGCGAGCACGCATTCATCCAGGGCCGGGCGGGCGGCCGGTTCGTCATCGGCGACCACTGCTGGATCGGACCGCAAAGCTACCTCGACGCACGCGATCTCGTGCTGGAGGAATATGTGGGGTGGGGTCCCGGGGCGAAAGCGCTCGGCTCGCAGCACACGGGCGAGCCGCACGACATCCCCATCATCCAGACCGATCTCGAAATCAAGCGGACCATCATCGGCGCCTGGAGCGACATCGGCGTGAACGCCGTCATTCTTCCCGGCATCACGATTGGCAAGGGGGCCATCGTCGGCGACGGGGCCGTGGTGACGCACGACGTCGAGCCGTACTCGATTGTGGCCGGCGTGCCCGCGAGATTTCTGCGCTGGCGCGACGGCCACGACCCGCGGACCTGACACGATGAGCTTCACCATCGCGGCGCAAAACCTGGCGCGGGTCGTCTGGAACCGGACGGCCAAGCTCTATCGCCGCAGCCGCCACTGGACGTTGCGCCGCCAGAAGGATCTGCGTGAGACCGGCAAGCAGGCACGCGCGCAGGTGAGGCTCGGAGGCGATCGCAGCCGCGATGCCGCGCAGGTGGCGTACGCGGGCGTCGTGCGCACGTCGCGCTACTGGGACCGGATTCGGCGGCGGACGTGGCCCGCCATCTCGCGGGACGTGTCCGCTCGGCGCGCACTCCGCGCGGCGGCCGCCGGTTCCGGCCCGATCATGGTCGGGCCGTGGCTCTCGGAAGTCGGCTACGAGGCCCTCTACTGGGTGCCGTTCGTGCGCTGGTTCACGCGCCAGTACGACGTCGACCCCGAGCGCATCGTTACCGTCTCGCGCGGCGGCGTGGCGCCGTGGTACTCGGGCATCGCGTCACGATACGTGGAGCAGTTCGAGCTGTTCACGCCGGAAGAGTTCGCGGCACGCAACGAGGCCCGGTGGGCTGACGCCGATCAGAAGCAGCTCGCGCGCTCCGACTTCGACAACGAGATCCTGTCGCGGGCGCGTGCGAGCCTCGGCATCGACCGGGCGGCGGTGTGCCACCCGTCGACGATGTTCCGGTTGATGCGGCAGTTCTGGCTCGGAAACGACTCGCTGCAGACCGTGCTGGAATACACCGAGTACGAGCCGATTGCCGCCATCGCGGACATCGCGCTTCCGAAGCTGCCCGATCGGTTCGTCGCGGTGAAGTTCTACACGGGCCGGGCGCTGATGGACACGCCGGAGCACCGGCAGCAGCTGCGCCGGCTGGTTGAACGGATTGGCCGCAGGCACCCGATCGTCGCGCTGAACACGAATCTCTCGCTCGACGACCACGCGGACTACGTGTTTCAGGACGTACCGGGGCTCATCACGCTCGACGGATGGATGACGCCGCAGAACAACCTTGCCGTGCAGACGGAAGTGATTCGCCGGGCCACGCGCTTCGTCGGCACGTGCGGCAGCCTCGCGTGGCTGGCCCCGATGCTCGGCACCGATACGCTCGCAGTTTACGCCGACGATCATTTCCTGACGCCGCATCTCTATGCGGCCAGCCATGCCTACGCGTCGATGGACGCGGCGGCGTTCACGCCGATGGACCTCTCCGTGCTGACTAACCTCGACCTCGAATGAGGATCGGATGAAGGAACAGGGAATCCACGTTGTTACCGGCGGCGCCGGCTTCATCGGCTCCGAGCTCGTCCGGCAGCTGGCGGCCGGCGGCTCGCGCGTGGTCGTCATCGACAACCTCGTGAACGGCAAGCGCGAGAACCTCGCCGGCGTGCCCGGCGACGTCACGCTGCTCGAGGAGGACATCCGCAACACCGCCTCGTTCTCGTCGGTGCTGCGAGACGCGGAATCCGTGTATCACCTCGCGTGCCTCGGGGTGCGCCATTCGGTGCACTCGCCGATGGAGAACCACGACGTGAACGCGACCGGCACGCTTCGCCTGCTCGAGGCGAGCCGCGCCGCGGGCGTGCCGAAGTTCGTGTACGTGTCGAGCTCGGAAGTGTACGGGACGGCGAAGTGGGTGCCGATGAACGAGGACCACCCCACGTTTCCGTCGACGGTCTACGGCGGCTCGAAGCTGGCGGGCGAGTGCTACACGCGGGCGTTCTCGCGGACCTACGGCTATCCGACGGTCGTCGTCCGGCCGTTCAACACGTACGGCCCGCGGAGCCATCACGAGGGCGACGGCGGCGAGGTGATTCCGAAGTTTCTGCTCCGCTGCCTTGCGGGCAAGCCGATGATCGTCTTCGGAGACGGCACGCAGACGCGTGACTTCACGTTCGTGTCGGACTCGGCGCGCGGGATCATCCTTGCCGGCAGCAGCGCCGCCGCGGTCGGCCGCACCATCAACCTGGGCAGCGGTTTCGAGCTGTCGATCAACGACCTCGCGAAAATGGTGGCCGATATCGTCGGATGTCCGGATGCGCCGGTCGAGTACGACGAGGGGCGGCCGGGCGACGTGCTGCGCCTCTACGCGGACATGTCCCAGGCGCGGTCGCTGCTCGGCTACGAGGTCCGCATCCCGATGACCGAGGGGCTCGAGCGGCTGCTCGCCTGGTATCGCGCGCAGAACATCGCGCCCGAAGAGCTGCTGCAAAGTGAAATCGTCCGCAACTGGGACATCGCGGCGCCGCAGACGCGCCTGGCGCGATGAACGAACCGACTGCGAGCATCGACGCGGCCAGGCGTCCGCAGCTGATCGCGTACGGCGCGGCGACCGGTGTCGCGGCGCTGTTCGCCGTCGCGCTGCTCCGCATCCCGATTCAGCTCAGCGACTCGTTCACCGAGCTGCTGTCGATGCAGGGGCAGACGCTGTCCACCGTCGTTCGCTCCGAGATTGCCGGCGGCCCGTACTTCCGCCCGCTTCGCCGCGGCCTGATCAAGGTGGTCCTCGACCTCTCCGGCGGCGACTTCTCTCCGTGGTTCCGTGGCTTCCATGCGCTCGAGGTGCTGATCCTGTTCGTGCTGTTCGTGCGGATGCTGCGGCCACGGACGTCCGCGGATCTCGCGGTCGTCTCGCTCGCGCTCGCGATGATCGCGGGCTCGCATCTGTTCCTCGACATCTTCCGCGAAGCGTTTCCGATCAACCACTTCCTGACCATCGTCATCTGCGCCGTCGCGGCCGTGAACCTCGCGCAGTCGCGAGGGGGGTGGCTTGTCGATGCCGCCGCCGTGCTGCTCCTCGTCTTCGCGATGGCGACGATAGAAAGCGGCCTGCTGGTCTGGGTCATCCTGGTGGCCGCCTGGCTGGCTGGGTACCGCGGCATCTCGCGCGGCGCGCTCGTCGCCGCCACGCTGGCGTTTGCGGGGTACTTCGCACTGCGTTTCGGGTTTCTCCGCGGCACGATACCGGCAATCGGCGAGCGCGACACCGGCTACCTGCTGACCGAGGCGACGGCTGGCGAGATGCGGCGGCTGTTCGGCAACAGCCCGTGGGTGCTCTATGCGTACAACCTCGTGAGCGCATTCGGCTGTACCCTCTTCGCCGAGCCGCGGTCGGGCACGTTCATGCTCACACGGAGCCTGCTCACTGACGAAGTGCGGCCGTGGCAGGTGCTGACCGTCGCGACGTCGGCGCTCACAACGGCACTCATCATCTGGTACGCCGCGACGCGCATCCGCTCGTGGCGCCCGTTCCGGCTCAACGAAGACGACCGGCTTGTCGCGCTGTTTCTCGTGCTGCTGCCCGCGAACGCGGTGTTCGACATCGTCTACGAAAAGGACGTCGTGCTGAGCGTGGCGGGCATTTTCTTCGTCGCCGCGGCAGCGGTGGCGATGAAGCGCCTGATGGCCGTTGCCGCGACGCCCCCGGGCGCGCGCCGCGCGTTCGCGTACGCGGCGATGCTGGTCATCGCGTGCGGCTGGAGCCTCCGCTCGATCGGGACGCAGTATCGGCTTCGCGAGGTCGCGTCGATCACGCGCGACGATTGGGCGTACTACGATCGGTGGGCGCAGCGGCAGGACTCGGTGACGATCGACACGCCGGAGAAGAAACGCGTCTGGCAGACGCTGTACGACGATGCGGTTTGGCGCCGGCCGCGTCCGCCAGCCATCGATTCGCGGCTTCTGGAAGCATGGTCGGATCCGAAAGAGTGACGGCGGCGACGATCGCGCTCGTCGCGGCGCCGCCCATCCTGGCGTTCGCGCTCGTCGCGGGATTTCTCGCCGCGGAGACGCTCGGGTTCCGGCCGCTCGACGCGGAGCCGGCAAACGTGTCCGAAGCCTCGGCGATGGGGGCCGCCGCCGCCGCCCTCCGGTTCATCGCGAACGGTTCGGATCCGAACATCCCCCGCGTGATCGCCCCGGGTGTGCTGGGAAACGCTCCGCGGACCGTGAACGCCATTGACGCCGCAATCCTCGGACGGCAACCCGAGATGATCCAGCTGCTCCGTCAAAGCGGCGCGACGGTGGCCGACCTGCGCCGGTCGCAGTGTCTGGCTGACGCCGTCCAGTTTCCGGAGGCGCTGTCGATTCTCGGGATCGCCGGGACCCCCAGCGCTGTCGTGTCCACCGGCGAAGCGGACGACCCGATCGAGGCGTGTCTTCGCGACGGCGGAAGGAACTAGCGTGGCGGTCAACACGATGATTCCCGTGGCGCGCCCCTGGATGGAGGAGCAGGAAGCGCAGGCCGCGCGTCGCGCCATTCTGTCCGGCTGGGTGACGCAGGGGCCGGAGGTCGCCGCGTTCGAGCGCGAATTCGCCGAGGCCGTCGGCGCCGCGCATGCCTGCGCGGTGTCGAGCTGCACGACGGCGCTGCACCTGGCCCTGGTCGCCCTTGGCGTCGGCGCCGGCGACGAGGTCGTCACCGTCAGCCATTCGTTCATCGCCACGACCAATGCGATCCGCTACTGCGGCGCGACACCGGTGTTCGTCGACATCGACCCGGTCACGTTCAACATCGACCCGGCGCTGGTCGAGGCGGCGATCGGTCCGCGGACGAAAGCGATCCTCGCCGTGCATCAACTGGGGATGCCGTGCGACCTGGCCTCGCTCGTGTCGCTCGCCGCGCAACGCGGCGTGCCGCTCGTCGAGGACGCGGCCTGCGCCATCGGCAGCGAGATCGAATGGCAGGGGGTGTGGGAGCGGATCGGCAAGCCGCACGCCGGCATCGCCTGCTTTTCGTTCCATCCGCGCAAGCTGCTGTCCACCGGCGACGGCGGCATGCTGACGACGTCGAACGTGGGGCTCGATCGGACGTTCCGCCTGCTGCGCCAGCACGGGATGAGCGTGCCCGACGCGGTACGGCACTCGTCCAGCGAGGTCATCTTCGAGAGCTACCCGGTTGTCGGCTACAACTACCGGATGACCGACATCCAGGCGGCGATCGGCCGCGAGCAGCTGAAGCGGCTGCCGGCCATGGTGGCGCGTCGGCGTCAGCTGGCGGCGCGATACGAGGAGCGGCTGCAGTCGATCGACGGCATCATCGTGCCGCGCGAGCCGCGGTGGGCGCGCACGAACTGGCAGAGCTACGCGATTCGCGTCGGGGCCTGGATTGACCAGCGCGGCGTGATGCAGAGGATGCTCGAAGTGGGTGTCTCCACACGGCGCGGCGTCATGAACGTCCATCGCGAAGCGTCGTACCCGGAAGGGTCGTGGCGCGCCGCGGGCGGCCTCACGCACAGCGAGGATGCGCAGGAGACCGCCATCGTCCTGCCGCTGTATCACCAGTTGACCGAGGACGATCAGGACAGGGTGATCGAGGCGCTGGCGGCCGCCATCCGGTGAAGCTGTCCATCCTGACACCGGCGTTCAACGAGGCGGCGAACCTGCCCGCGCTGTACGACCGTCTCATCGAGACGATGCGCGTGCTTGGCGGCGAGTGGGAATGGGTCATCGTGGATGACCACTCGCGCGACGAGACGTTCGCGGTGATCGAGGCGCTGGCCCTGCGTGACTCGCGTGTTCGGGGCTTCAGGCTGGCGCGCAACTCCGGCTCGCACGTCGCCATCACGTGCGGCCTGCACCAGGTCGAAGGCGACGCGGCGGTGATGATGGCGGCCGACCTGCAGGATCCGCCCGACACGATCGGGGCGATGGTGGCGCGGTGGCGGCAGGGCGCGCAGGTGGTGTGGGCCACGCGGCGCTCGCAGTCGGGCGACCGCTCGCACCGGCGGTTCGCGGCGCTGTATTACTGGATCATGCGGCACGTCGTCGGCATGAAGGAGATGCCGGCGCGCGGCGCCGACTTCTTCCTGATCGATCGCGTCGTGCTCGAGGCGTTCCGCCGGTTCTCCGAGCGCAACGTCAGCGTGCTCGCGCTCATCACGTGGCTCGGCTTCCGTCAGGAGTACATCGAGTACGACAAGCAGCCGCGGCGGGTGGGGCAGTCGGGATGGACGCTCTCGCGCAAGGTCAAGCTGGTCGTCGACTCGATCACGTCGTTTTCCGATTTCCCGATCCGCCTGTGCACCTACGCCGGCGTCGCGCTCATGGCCGTGTCGCTCGTGCTGCTCGCGTTTTCCATCGCGATGCTCCCGCAGCTTGGCGGCGGGGTGCTGTTCCTGCTGTTCCTCATTGTCGGGCTCGCAGGCCTGCAGCTCGTGGCCATCGGGGCCATCGGCGAGTACGTCTGGCGCGCGCTCGACGAATCGCGGCGGCGGCCGGCCTACCTCATCGAGGCGGTCGCGGGGCAGGCAGAACACGCCAAGCTGCCGTAGAATTGGGGTTTGCGCCTAACCTGACCGGTTGGGCTCCAATCCCCGTCAAACTGAGGGCTCCTTTGATCGACTGCATCGCCGGGTATCACCTGAATGCGTGGACGTGTGGCATCGCCAAGTTCAACACGATCCTTGCGCGCCGGCTCGATTTGCCGGTCGTGAAGATCGGGTCGCCGGAACTGTCGAGGTATCGGCGCCCGTTGCTGTCGCTGAAGATGTCGGAGTTTTCGGCAGAGGACGCGCTGGCGCTCGACACGTGGATCGAACGGCACGAAGGCGAATTCGACCTCTTCCTGCACGCCTTCGACGACACCGCGCTCGAGAAGCGGATGCTCCGGGCGGCGGCGCGCGTGACGTGCGGCAACCGCGAGCTCTACGAGCAGCTCAAGCCGGGCCGACCGGATATTGTCGAGGCGTTCTGTCCCGGTACCCTGCTGAACCCGCAGCGATTCGACGATACCGAGTTAAAGGTCTTCACCTTCGGCATGGCGCACAAGATCCGGGTGCCGCTCTACCGCAAGCTGCGCGACCTGCTCGACGCGACTGGGAAGACCTACTCGGTGTTCGTCTCGACGGCGCTTCACGAGAATACGAGCTTTGACGAGTCGTTCGTCGTCAGGTTCGAGGAGCTGCAGGCGATCTTCAACGGGCAGATCTACTTCATGGGATATCTGTCCGACACGGCGGTGTTCAACCACCTCGTGGACTGCACCTTCCTCGCGGCCTTCTTCGAGAAGGGGCTGCGCGCGAACAACACGACGGTGAACGCGGCGATGGAAGTCGGCTGTGCGGTGATCACGAATCTCGACGAGCACTCGCCGAAGGGACTCGTGCACATGAAGAACGTGATCGACATCAACCGCTGCGAGCGGCTACCGGAGCCGGCGGACGCGGAGAAGATTGGTCGGGGCGCGCGCGAGATTGCGCACGCCGACTACGGGTGGGATCAGCTGGTCGCGCAGCTGCGGCCCGTGGTTGAAGCATAGGGGATCACAGTGGCAGGAACCTTCAGGATCGGCACGCACGAGATCAACGATCAGGCGAAGTGCTACATCATCGCGGAGATCGGCCACAACCACCAGGGAAGCGTCGAGAAGGCGCGCGAGCTGTTTCGCGAAGCGAAGCTGGCCGGCGCGCATGCGGTGAAGCTGCAGAAGCGTGACAACCGCGGGCTGTACACGCGCGCGGCGTACAACAAGCCGTACGACAACGAGAACAGCTTCGGCTCGACCTACGGCGAGCACCGCGAGTTCCTCGAGTTCGGCCTGAAGGAATACACCGAGCTGCAGGCGTACGCCGCGGAGCTGGGCGTCGATTTCTTCTCGACCGCATTCGATCTGGCCAGCGCCGACTTCCTGCGCGGCCTCGACGTGCCGGCCTACAAGATTGCCTCCGGCGACCTGAAGAGCACGCCGCTGCTGAAACGCGTGGCGAGCTTCGGCAAGCCGATCATCATCTCCACCGGCGGCGCGGTGCTCGAGGACGTGCAGCGGGCGTACGACACGATCGTGCCGATCAACCAGCAGCTGGCCATCCTGCAGTGCACCGCGGGGTACCCGGCGGCGTTCGAGGAGCTCGACCTGCGGGTGATCAGCACCTATCGCGACAGGTTCCCGGGCGCGGTCATCGGCTTCTCGAGCCACGACAACGGCATCGCGATGCCGGTGGCCGCCTACATGCTCGGCGCGCGCATCGTCGAGAAGCACTTCACGCTGAACCGCGCGAGCAAGGGGACCGACCACGCGTTCTCGCTCGAGCCGGTCGGCCTCCGCAAGATGGTGCGCGACCTCGAGCGGACGCACAAGGCGCTCGGCAACGGCGTCAAGAAGGTCTACGAGAGTGAGAAGGCGCCCATCGCCAAGATGGGGAAGAGCCTCGTCGTCGCGCGCGATCTCCCGGGCGGCCACGTCCTCGGGCCAGACGACATCGTCATGAAGTCGCCGGGCGGCGGCATCCCGCCGTACGAATTGAACAAGGTGCTCGGACGGGTGACGCAGCGGCCGCTGATGGCGGACGATTTCCTCACCTTCGAGGTGCTGAGCAAGCCCGACGTCGAGCTCGCGCGTTCATGAGGTGACCGAGCCGTCACGGGCCATGTCGAGGGATCGATTCAGCCTCGAACATCAGATCGCCGTCGTGACGGGCGCGTGCGGCAAGCTCGGTCCGATCTGGATCGAGGCGCTGCTCGACGCCGGTGCCCAGGTGGCCGCGCTCGAGCTTCCCGGCGCTCCGGCGTCCTCGGCGTTCCGCGCGGTCTCGCAGGGGGCGCCGCTGAGGGTGCAGCGGTTCGACTGCGACATCACGAACCGCGATTCGATTGAAGCCGCGGCGGCGGCGGTCGCCACGCGCCTCGGGTCGGCGACAATCCTCGTCAACAACGCGGGGGTCGATCAGCCGCCGGACAGCGGCGGCAACCGTTCCCGCATCGAGGACCTGCCCATCGACCAGTTCCAGCGCATGCTGGAGGTGAACCTGATGGGCACTTTCCAGGCGACGCAGGTCTTCGGCTCGCAGATGGCGGCGCGCGGAAGCGGCTCGATCATCAACATCGGCTCGTTGTACGCCTCGGTCTCGCCCGATCAGCGTTTCTACGAACACCTTCCCGGCGACCTGCCGTTTCTGAAGTCGCCGGCCTACGGCGCCTCGAAGGCGGCCGTCGTGAACATGACGAAGTACTTCTCGACGCTGTGGGGCGCGCAGGGTGTTCGCGTGAACGCGCTGTCGCCGGGCGGCGTCGCCGGCGGCCAGGACGACCAGTTCAAGAAGAAGTACGGCGCGCGCGTCCCGCTCGGCCGGATGGCGCAGGCCGACGACCTCAAGGGGCCGCTCGTGTTTCTCGCCTCGGCCGCCTCGTCTTATGTGACAGGCCACGAGTTACGAGTGGATGGAGGATTCACCGCGTGGTGAACACGATCAACGCCCAACTTCCAACGTCCAACTCCCAACGAGTTGACCTCGCGGCGGTTCCGTCTGTTGTCCTGAACCAGGTCGGCAGCGACCTGATGCCGTCTTCCGATGGACGCACGTTTGCCAAGAAGGACCCCGCGACCGGGCGCGACCTGTGCGAGGTCGCGCGGTCCAGCGCGACGGACGTCGAGCTTGCCGTGGCGAAGGCGAAGGCAGCGCAGCCCGCCTGGGCGGCGATGACCGTCGTCAAGCGCGGCGACATCCTTCGCAACATCGCCCTGCTGATGCGCGAGCGCCGCGATGCGATCGCGTCGCTCGTGGCGCGGGAGACCGGCAAGTCGAAGAAGGACGCCCTCGGCGAGACCGACGCCGCCATCGAGATGGGCTTCTTCGTCGCCGGCGAAGGGCGCCGCTTCTACGGCCAGACGACGACGAGCGCGGTGCCGAACAAGTCGGCGATGGTGATGCGGCAGCCGCTCGGCGTCGCGGGGCTCATCATCGCGGCGAACACGCCGATTGCCAACGTCGCGTGGAAGGCGTTCCCGGCGCTGCTCTGCGGCAACGCCGCGATCCTGAAGGCGGCGGAGGACACGCCGCTGTCGGCGTGGGCGTTCGGCGTCCTTGCGCGCGAGGCGGGCGTGCCCGACGGCGTCTACACGACGCTGCACGGCTTCGGCGAGGAGGCCGGTGCGCCGCTCGTCGAGCATCCCGACGTCGCCGTCGTCAGCTTCACGGGCTCGTGCGAGGTCGGCCGCTGGATTGCGGAGACCGCCGGACGGCGGCTCGCGAAGGTGTGCCTCGAGCTCGGCGGCAAGAATCCCCTCATCGTCTGCGACGATGCGGACCTGGCGAACGCGGTGACGTGGACGCTCGGCTCGGCGTTCAGCAACGCCGGCCAGCGGTGCGCCGCGGGCAGCCGCATCATCGTCTTCGATGCGGTGTACGAGACGTTCAAGGCGATGCTCGTCGAGGCGACGAAGAAGCTGAAGGTGGGGACCGGCGACACGGACGACTACGGCCCGGTGATCAACCAGGAGCAGATGCGCAACATGCTCGCGGCCGTCGCGCGGGCGAAGCAGTCTGGCGCATCCGTCCTCACCGGAGGCGAGCGGCTCACGGGCGCGGCGTACGGCGACGGCTACTTCGTCGCGCCGACGATCGTCGAGCACGTGGGGCCGAACGACGAGATCACGCGGAGCGAGCTGTTCGGCCCGATCACGTCTCTCTACCGGGTGAGGGACTTCGAGGAGGCGGTGGCGCTGGCGAACGATTCGCCGTTCGGGCTGACCGCGTCGATTCACACGCAGAACATCCATCGCGCGATGACGTTCATCGGCCGCATCCAGGCCGGCGTCGCGGTCGTCAACGGCGGCACGTACGGGAGCGAGCCGCACCTGCCGTTCGGCGGCCTCCGGCAGTCGGGCAACGGCTGGCGCGAGGCGGGGACGCAGGCGCTCGACGTCTACTCCGACCTGAAGACGGTGTACATCAACCACAACCCGAGCCAGGTGTAGCGCGGCTGCCGCCGTAGACTGCATTCAGCGCAGGCGGACCCGCCGAATCAATGCCATCAGCCGTCGCACTCATCCCCGCGCGCCAGGGTTCCAAGCGGGTCCCGGGGAAGAACGTCCGCCTGCTGCGGGGCCACCCGATGCTGGCCTACACGATTGCGCCGGCGATCGAGAGCGGCGTCTTCGACGCGGTGATCGTGTCGACCGATTCGGACGAGACCGCGGCGATCGCGCGGCACTACGGCGCCGAGGTCCCGTTCCTCCGGCCCGCGGCGTTCGCGACCGACACGTCGCCGGACATCGAGTGGGTCGAGTACACGCTGACGGAGCTGAAGAAGCGCGGCAGGAGCTGGGACGCGTTCTCGCTGCTGCGGCCGACGAGCCCTTTTCGCACGGCCGACACTATTCGCCGCGCGTGGCGGCAGTTCGCCGCCGACTCCGGAGTCGATTCCCTGCGGGCGGTGGAGTTGTGCGCGCAGCACCCGGGGAAGATGTGGGTCGTGGACGGCAGCCGGATGCGGCCGCTCCTCGAGCAGCCCGAGCCGCGCATGCAGCCGTGGCACAGCACGCCGTACCAGGCGCTGCCGCGCGTGTACGTGCAGAACGCGTCGCTCGAGATCGCGTGGACGCGCGTGGCGCTCGAGCAGCGGACGATCGCCGGCAACGTGCTGATGCCGTTCGTGACCGAAGGCTACGAAGGGTTCGACATCAACGATCCGCACGACTGGATCATTGCCGAGCGCCTGCTCGCGGACGACGAGGTTGCACTGCCCAAGGTTTCGACGCGGCCATACGCGGCGTTTGCGGACCGTGTAGGGACGGGTCTTTAGACCGGTCCGAACATTTCTATCTATGGGTGACTTACAAACAGAACAGGGCGAAAGCTTAGAGCTTCGCTACGTGCCGGTCGCGGAATTCGACCGCGTGCTGCACGCGAAGGCGGATGCCGTGGCGAAGGCCGCTGCCTTTGCCGCGCTCGCGCGCATCAACACGCTGTACATGATCGCGGGCGCGTGGTCAGGCCACATCGGCACCAGCTTCAGCTCGCTCGAGATCATGAGCTGGCTCTTTCTCAACGAGCTGCGCGATCTCGACAAGGGGCCGGAGCGCTGCGACATCTTCTTCTCCTCGAAGGGGCACGACGCGCCGGCGCTCTACTCGGTGCTGATCGGCCTCGGTCTGCTCCCGCCCGAGACGCTTCACCACCTGCGCCGCATCGGCGGGCTGCCGGGACACCCGCACGTCGAGACGCCGTACATCCAGGCGAATACAGGCTCGCTCGGCATGGGCATCTCGAAGGCGAAGGGGATGGCGCTCGCGAGCCGGTTGGCCGGGACACCGCGCCGCGTCTTCGTGCTCACCGGCGACGGCGAGCTCCAGGAAGGCCAGTTCTGGGAATCGCTCGGCTCGGCGGCGAACATGAAGCTGGGCGAGATCGTCGCCATCATCGACCACAACAAGATCCAGTCCGACACGTGGGTGCGCAAGGTCAGCGACCTCGGCGACCTCGAGGCGAAGCTGCGCGCGTTCGGATGGCACGTCAGCCGGTGCGATGGGCACGACGTGGCCGCCATCGAGCGGACGCTCCGGTCGCTCGACGCCGTGACCGATCGTCCAAAGGTCGTCATCGCGGACACGATCAAGGGGCGCGGCGTGTCGTTCATGGAAGGACCGCAGGCGCTCAGGAAAGACGAGGACCTGTACCTGTTCCACTCCGGCGCGCCGCCGGAACAGCAGTACATCGACGGTCTGACGCAGCTGCTCGAGACTGCGACGCGCGCGTTCGCCGCGCTTGGCCTCGGCGAGCTGAAGACCGAAACGCGGACGCGCAACCCGCGCCGCGAGCCGCGCGACACGCACAACCTCGTGGCCGCGTACGGCAAGGCGCTCGTCCGGCAGGCCGAGCGCCACCCGCAGTTGATGGCGCTCGACGCCGATCTGATCAAGGACTGCGGCCTGCTCGAATTCGCCGCGACGTTCCCGGCGCGGTTCGTCGAGTGCGGCATCGCCGAGCAGGACATGGTGTCGATGGCGGGCGGGATGGCGCGCCGCGGCGCGCTGCCGATTGCGCACTCCTTCGCCTGCTTCCTTTCCACGCGGCCGAACGAGCAGATCTACAACCAGTGCAGCGAATCGACGAAGGTGATCTACGTCGGCTCGCTGGCCGGCGTGCTCCCCGGCGGCCCGGGCCACTCGCACCAATCGGTGCGCGACATCAGCGCGCTCGGCGCGGTGCCGAACCTGCTGCTGGCCGAGCCGGCGGCCGAAGGCGAAGTCCACGCGCTGCTCGACCACCTCGTCAACGCGGCGTCCGAGAGCGCCTACCTGCGGCTCGTGTCCGTCAAGTGGCCGCTGCCGTTCGAGTATCCGGCGAGCATTCGCGTCCAGGTGGGGAAGGGCTGGGTCGTTCGTCCGGGCAACGACGCGGTCGTGTTCGGCTACGGCCCCTGGCTGCTGTCGAACGCCTGGCATGCGGCGCAGGAGATCGAGAACGCCACCGGCGCGCGCCTCCGCATCGCCAACCTGCCGTGGTTGAATCGCGTCGATGCCGGATGGCTGAAGGAGACGATCGGCGGCTGCCGGACGATCATCACGCTCGACAACCATTACGTGCACGGCGGCCAGGGCGAGATGCTCGCCGCTGCGGTCGCCGGGCTTGGCCTCGACCCCCCGGCGCGCGTGTCGTGCATCGGCGTGACCGAACTGCCCGAGTGCGGCACCAACGACGAGGTGCTCGCGTATCACGGGCTCGACGTCGCCGGCCTCGTGAAGCAGTTCCGCGCCGCATTGGAAAAGATCCCTCAGGTCGCGTGACAGTCATCTTCTGGGACATCGACGGCACGCTGCTGACGACCGGCAAGGCCGGCGTGCCCGCGTGGGAACAGGCGGTGCGCGAGGTGCTTGGGAAGGACTTCCAGCTGTCCTCGATCCGCGTGGCCGGGCTCACCGACTTTCAGATTGCCGCGCGCACGTTCGAGCTGTTGGGCGTGCCGATCGAGGGCGACAGGCTGGCGAAGATGGTGACGCGCTACGAAGACCTGCTGCCGTCGGCGCTGCCGACCAAGCAGGGGCGCGTGCTGCCGAACGTCCGCGAGATCCTCGAATCGCTTCACGGACGCGCCGACGTTCGCTCGTATCTCCTGACCGGCAACACCCGTCGCGGCGCGCGCGCGAAGCTGACGCACTACGACCTCTTCCAGTACTTCCCGGACGGTGCGTTCGCCGAGGATCAGGGCATGCGGGCGTCCATCGCCACACGCGCGCTCGAGCTCGCCCGGCGAACCGGCCCGGTCGACCTCGAACGGGTGTTCGTCATCGGCGACACCCCGCACGACATCGATGGCGCCAACGCGATCGGCGTCAAGACGATTGCGGTGGCCACTGGCGGCTATTCGGTCGACGAGCTCCGCTCACACGGCGCGTGGCGAGTCTTCGAGGAACTGCCGCCGCCGGCCGATTTCCTGAAATTGATCGACGTGGACGGGCTGGAGGTGGGCCGCCTGAAGGCGGCCCCTACATCCGCGTGAAGCATTTCATCCGCAGGTTCCCGTCGCTCTGGCGGACGACCCGCCTGGCGCGGCGCTGGTATCACGCGCGGCGCGGCGCGTATCCCGATTGGGGTGCCGCGGTCGACGCCGACCGCGCGCTCTGGAAATCCGCCCGCACCGCGGCCCAGGGCGGCCCTCGCGTGCTCATGGCGACGGCCATCGGTTCGTACGCGCACGCGGTGACGCTCGAGAGCGCGCTTGCCGTGGCGCTGACGTTCCGCGGCGCCGAGGTCCACGCGCTGCTCTGCGACGCGTCGATGACCGCCTGCGCGGAATGCGAAGCGTCGATCTATCCGGACCTGCGGCGGTTCGCCGAGCATGGACCCTCCCGCGACCTGTGCCGCGACTGCACCTGGCCCGCCGAGAACGTCTACAAGACGCTCGGCTTGAAGGTGCACCGCATGGGGGACTGGCTCACCGCGGAGGATCGCGCCGAGGCCCGCCGCATCGCGTCGACGATCGCGCCTGGCGACATCGAGGCGTTCGCCTTCGATGGCCTGAACATCGGCGAACACGCGTACGCGGGGGCGCTCCGGTTTTTCGCGACCGGCTCGCTCGGTGACGAGCCGCTGGGTGAACAGATCCTCCGGCGCTACCTCGAGTCGGCGTTGCGCACCGCGTTCGCGTCGCGGCGGCTCATCCGGAGCATCGGCTTCACCTCGGCGGTCTTCACGCACGGCATCTACGTGCCGTGGGGGATCGTCGGCGAGGTGGCGCGCCAGGAGCGCGTCCGCGTCTCGAACTGGAACGTCGCGTACCGCAAGCGGCGCTTCATCTTCAGCCACGACGACACGTACCATCACACGCTGCTCGACGAGCCGCGCGATCACTGGGAGCGCCTCGAGCTGACGCAGGGGCAGGAGCGCGAGCTGATGCAGTACCTTGGCTCCCGGCGCGAAGGGCTCTTCGACTGGATCGTGTTCCACCGGCCCACGAGCCAGGACCCGAAGGAGATCGCGACGCGGATCGGCCTCGATCCCGGCAAGCCCGCGATCGGCCTGCTCACCAACGTGTCGTGGGACGCCCAGCTGCATTACCCCGCGAACGCATTCCCGAACATGCTCGAGTGGCTGGTGCAGACCTGCGAGTACTTCGCGACGCGCCCCGATCTGCAGCTCGTGATGCGCGTCCACCCGGCTGAAATCAGCGGCTTCCCGCCGTCGCGCCAGCCCATCCTCGCTGAATTGCGCACGCGCGTGCCGAGCCTGCCGCCGAACATCATCGTCGTGCCGCCGGAGAGCGGGCTGAGCACCTACGCGCTGATGTCGCTCTGCAACTGCGCCATCATCTACGGTACGAAGATGGGCGTGGAGCTGACGAGCGTCGGCCTGCCGGTCATCGTCGCGGGCGAGGCGTGGATCCGGAACAAGGGCATCACGCTCGATGCGACCTCGCCCGAGGAATACTTCCGCCTGCTCGCGGAGCTGCCGTTCAAGGAGCGGCTCTCCACGGCGCAGCTTGCGCGCGCGCGGCGCTACGCGTATCACTTCTTCTTCAACCGGATGATTCCGCTGCCGTTCATCGAACCGAAAGCCGGCTACCCGATCTACCGGCTGAAGCTGGAGCGGCTTCAGCAGCTGCTCCCCGGGGCGTCGCACGGCCTCGACACGATCTGCGAGGGCATCCTGGCGAAGGCGCCGTTCGTGCTTCGCGAGCGCCAGATCCGGGTGAAGCCGGAGCCGGCCAAAGAGCGCGCGGCCAATCTGTCGGCAGCTCATTGATCTATTACCTGCTGGCGTTTCTCCTATCGCTGTCGGCGTCCGTGGCGCTCTGCGCGTTCGTGCGCCGCATCGCGCCGGCCCTCGGTGCCGTCGTGACGCCCCGCGCCGACCGCTGGCACGACGCGCCGACGCCGACGATGGGCGGCATTGCGATTGCGATGGCCACGCTCGTCGGCCTCGGGGCGACCGTGCCGTACGTCAGCGCGGGCGTCGTGCCCGCCACATGGCTGCCGGTCCTCTTCGCGGCGGTGGCGATGTTCGTCGTCGGCGTCCTCGACGATCGCTTTCAGCTGTCGCCGCTCGCCAAGCTCGTTTCGTCGCTCATCATCGGCGCCTTCCTCGTGTTCTCGCTGGCGCTGCGGCCCGACAACGGCCTGCCGTGGACCTACACGCTCGTCGCGACCGTGTGGTTCGCGGGCGTCTGCCACGCCTTCAACCTGCTCGACAACATGGACGGCCTTGCGGCCGGCGTGGCGCTGATTGCCGCCGCGTTTCTCGCGTGGCTGCTGGCGGGCGCGCTCGGTACCCCGGTCATCCTGCTGCTGATTGCGCTCTGCGGCGCGCTGCTCGGTTTTGTCTACTGGAACCGGCCGCCCGCGCGGCTCTTCATGGGCGACTGCGGCAGCCTGTTCATCGGGGCGGCCATCGCCGGCGCGTCGCTGATTCCCGTCCTGCACGAGACCTCCACCTTCCCGTGGACGTCGCTCGTCGTCGTGATGATTCTCGTGGCGCCGCTCTTCGACACCGCGTTCGTCCTGGTGCTTCGTCGCCTGGCCGGCCGCAGCGCCACGCGCGGCGGCACCGACCACGTCTCGCATCGCCTGGTGTCGCTCGGCTTCTCCGAGCGGAGCGCCGTCCGCATCCTGTACCTGCTCGGCATCGCCGGCGGCGTCACCGCCTGGGCGCTCCTCGTCGGCGGCATCGAGCAGATGATCCCGGCGGCCGCGCTGTTTGCGGTGGTGGTGTTCCTGGTCGGCATCTATCTCGCCCGCGTGCCCGCCTACAAGGCGGAGGACTTCAAGGCGCTCCGGCGGTCGCCGTTCGCTCCGCTGCTGAAGGATCTGACGTTCCGGTGGCACGCCGCCCAGGTGATGCTCGACCTCGTGCTGATCGTGGCCTGCTATTACTTCGCCTATCGGCTGCGGTTCGAGGGCGAGACGCTCGACCACTTCCTGCCCTACTTCACCGCTTCGCTGCCCGTGGTGCTCGGCTGCAAGCTGGCCTCGCTCTACGGCTCGGGGCTGTACCAGCGGTCGTGGGAGACATTCAGCCTGCGCGACATGGCCGTGGTGCTGCGCGGCGTGCTGATGGGATCGGTGCTGTCGGTGCTCGCGGCCGCGTACTTCTACCGACTGGAGGGCTTCTCGCGCGTCGTCTTCATCCTGGACGCGATGCTGCTGACGATCGCAATCGTCGCCACGCGCGCCTCGTTCCGCAGCATGAGCCTGGTGGCCGCCTCGCGCAGCAAGCAGAGCCGCCGCGTGCTCGTCTACGGCGCGGGCGCGTTCGGCCAGCTGATCGTCCGCGAGATGCGCGCGAACCCGCACTGGAGCATGAACCCGGTCGCCTTCATCGACGACGACCCGATGAAGGCGCGCAGGTGGATCGTCGGCGTTCCCGTCCGCGGCCCGCTGGGCGAGCTGGAAACGACGATGCGGAAGTACAAGGTGGACGAAGTGATCCTGAGCAGCCCGTCGATCAACGGCAGCATCGAGCGGACCATCCGTCAGGTCTGCACGACGCTGGATTGCCCGGTCCGCCGGCTGAACATGAGCATTACGTAGCTTCGCCGGGTAATGCAAAATTCAAAATGCAAGATGCAAACCCCACACGATTCGCATCAAGTTCGTGAAAGTCGCGA
>Ga0070698_100003100_pt1 | contig 18322 bp, 16 predicted proteins | sample KBSK1502metaG_FD_65477 | JGI IMG/M metagenome (GOLD analysis project Ga0070698, IMG submission 65477) | Corn, switchgrass and miscanthus rhizosphere microbial communities from Kellogg Biological Station, Michigan, USA - KBS K1-50-2 metaG | ecosystem: Host-associated > Plants > Roots >...
CCAGCCAGCGAGTCCTGCTCGCGCAGCTTTTCGGCGGCGCGCACGACATAACAACTGACCGCTTCTTCCAGTTCTGCCTGACTGGTAATCTCCCTGCCAAAGCTTTTCGCACAGATGATCTGCTGCTTGGGTGGCCGCTTCACTTCCAGTGGGAGACATGACGTGCCCTTCAGCTCCATCTGGATTCTGGCTCCCACCACGGTGAGGTATTTGCGCAGCCAGCGCTCATCGGCATCGCACACATCTCTGGCCGTCGTGATGCCATAGTTGCGCAACAAGCGCGCAGAGTTGGGGCCAATACCCCATACATCCTCTATCGCGACCTGCTCCAACATCGTATTCATCTGTTCCGCTGTGAGCCGTGTCACATCCACCACATCATGATAGCGCTCATCCCCTTTCAAGAGTTCGCAGGCGATCTTGGTCAAGCACTTGGTTGGTGCAATCGCCACCCGCACGGGAATACCCGTGTCCTGATAGACCCGTGCCTTCACCGTACGTCCAAACTCAGTGAGGTCATCGATAGCCAGGTCAGTCAGCTCTAGCCAGGACTCGTCGATGCTGTATGCCTCCAACCTGGGGGAGAACTCGGCCAGGACACGCCGCACTCTGGCCGACATCTCTTGATAGAGGGGATAATTCGAAGAGTACACCTGCACATGATGGGCGCGAATAATCTGCTGGCACTGAAAGAGAGGTTGGCCACGCGCGAGTCCAAGTTTGCCAGCCTCCTTGCTCAGAGCGACAATGCATCCGTCATTGTTCGAAAGTACGATTGTGGGCCTGGCGTGCAGTGCTGCTTGAAATACCCGTTCGCACGACACATAGAACTGTGCCGCGTCCACCAGCATAAAGACCTTTTGCTTCATCGCACGCGATGAACGCAATACGTGACGACGCCCCAGATTTCGTCCTGTTGGCCCAGCTCGAGAGCGGGGAACTCCGGCGGATCGGAGTGCAAGAACACTTTTCGCTGCCGCACCTGTACGCGTTTGAGGAGTAGGCGCTCACGCACGCGCGCCACCACGATCTTATTGTGGGCGGCAGTCAGCGCCCGGTCCACCACGACAATGTCTCCTGCCCTGATACAAGCACCGTTCATCGAGTCGCCGCTCACCTTGATGAAATACGTTGAGTTGGGGTGCGGTACGACCAGGTCATGAAGGTTCAGCGAAGGTTCAGCGTAATCATCCCCAGGAGACGGGAACCCCGCGTGGACCACTTGCGGCAACAAAGACACGTGCGGAAAGAATCGGTCATCAGGCATAGGCTCTCTCCTCAGTCAACCCGTGGAAAAGACATGAACAGGTTGGCCGCCATAAGAAATAGAGTGAGAAGATATAGAACGTATTTTCTACATCTTGTTGAGGAGTATACCTGACGTTGGAGTAAGCAGTCAATATCGTAGAAGAGGCAGAACAAGAAAAAATTAGGATTTCTAGAATATATGAACGAATGTTGCTGATATTTTTGCGTATGAATAGCATGCTCACTGAGTAATAAGCAGAAGAGGAAGGATTTCTTTCAGAAAACTAGTCTACCCTTGTTTCAACCTCTCCTCCCTCTGGCAAAGGGCTGGTATGCTGTTGCTACGCTGTCAACCCGGCAAGCTGAATGGGCTGGCCGAGCACCAACTGGGCAGCGATGGCGCGGGGAACGCAGCGGAAACGCCCAACTGCTGGCAGGGGATCACCACACAGGGAGCAGGTGTCAGGGACATCTGCCGAGAGCGAACGGATAGGCCGAAAGTAGATCGTCCCCCGAACAGGCACTTGAGGACGAAGGTCTTCCACCCGCCAGGTGAGCTCTGCGGCGATTTCCGGTGAAAGGGAGCTCAACGCCTGCCAGGCCGTTTCATCGAGGTCGTGGCCAAGAGCGCTCGTGAGTTGGCCTGCCAGTGCGATCCTGACGAAAAGATACGATGTACCATATAATTGAAGACGGTTACAGATGGCCTGATCGTTATTTTTGCGGGCAAAAATGCCATATGCCAGATAACCAACGACGGGAATACACTGCTCCGGTTACTTAGCGCACAGGTTGAGTTTACTAAGCACTACACCACATGAAAGGATGATGATATAGAACGAATGCTCTGCCTAACTTCTCGCCGGAAGCCAGGGCATCTTCGTGAAGAGGTATTTCATCCTTTGTTTCTGTCAGGTGTTAGGAAGTCGTCGGCACTCAACTGAGCGGTATAGTCCGGCAATCCTTGCCAGCGCCAGTCTGCCTATACTCGTGTCGATCGCCTTTCTACCACACGGTGAGCCCAGGCGGGTAGGTTTTCGCCTGGGCTTCAGTTTAGAGAACTCTGACGCGATCAGGGCGTTCCTATACTCAGCATCCAAGCTTCAGATGGAACGAGACCAACCGTAGCGAGACTGCTACGTCGCTGGACCACCAGCATGTAGAAACCTGGCGGAGCAATGGTTCCATCTAGAGGCGCTTGGATGCGAAGGATTGCGCGGCCAGCCATATCCGTTGTACGGCCAAGGATCTGCAAACCTACATAACGTTGATCCATGTTATTCCCGTGTGTTACCGAGCTGTTGCGAATCAACGCAGCAGCATCAGGCCAGTCGCTCCCATGAAGTGTGATTTCGAAAGGAGTGTTGTATACGATATGGTCGGGCGCCTGTTCAATTTGCGGCCGTAATCCGGCGAAGAGATAGGGAGGTTCATACACCTCCAACCGAAACTGGGGGTTGTACTTATCCACTCCAATATCGTTGGTGGGAGGGAATATGCCTCCTGTACTTCCCGCCGTCAGGACACGGCCATCTGGTAGCAGCAACGCCGTCGCATGATAACGCCGCTCGACCTGGGCGATGCCCGCGGGCCGAAACTGCTCGGTCCTCGGATCAAACAGTTCTGCCGCATGGACTGCACCCACATTCGTATTGGTGTTACCCTGGCTCGCACCTCCAGAGACTAACACCATGCCGTTGGCCAGCAGGGTTGCGTCACACAAAATGCGCGCATGTTGCAGATTCATGATGCTTCGCCAGGCTCCAATCTGAGAGAGGTAATTATAATCAAAAATCTCTGCTGATGCCGTGGCGGGCGCCATATGATCCGGTATGGCAAACAATGAACCGCCGACAACGAGTAAGCGAACCTGCTCAGGGCTAGCTGGATCAAGGGGAAGCAAGACACACGATCCATAGGCGGGATAGTTGCGTGTACCAGTATGTGCAGAAGAGAAGAAAGGACCATGCACCGTGCGTCCGGGGGGATCATGGGAGAGATCGAGCTGGATCAGAAAGCTATAAACAAACGAATGCACGAACAATTGGCCACCTGGGAGGACCTTTACAAACGGATACATGGCGATGTGTTCCAGAAACCTGCGCTGGCTGAAGTGGGCTAGCGACCCACCGTCCGGGCGGAAGTGGAACAGGTCGAAATCCTCGTTGGGGGTGACCCGGTAGTCAAATATGGTATCCGTCCAAGCACCGGTCGCAGATCCGGCCACGATGAGGACGTCTCCATTCGGCAGGGTCGTGCAGGTGGGATACCAACGTGCGCCATCCATGTCCTCGAAACGTTGCCACTTATTCCCATCCGGCGCATCGGGGTTGAAGCGATACACATTATGGTCGCTGCCACGCCCCGCTTCTGATACCCAAGCTCCCCCTGCGAGACCAGCTATGGGATTAACAAGAAATCCCAGGATCCCCACAACAATGGCGCCAGCTTCTGCCCCTCCATAATGCATGGCACTAAAGGCGTGGCCGCCAGCAACCAAGAGGGCACCGTCTGGTAAGAACGCATGACCGCTACAGAACAGGTTGTGAACGGGATGCATGGCGATGGCGTCTTCGCTGCCTGTCGCCGGATGCCACGTCTGGCGATGGCCGACCTCGGGGTCCCAACTCTGGAGAAAGGTTGCATCCAGATTATCAACGTCTGCAGGCGCTGGCGGGACCGGGAGCACGGGTCCGAAAAACAACACTGTACCATTCTTTAACAAAGCGGCGTGGATGGCCACGATATCTAAGGTATCAATGGGATTGCCAGCGTCATCCTCACGATCCAGCACGCGCCACTGGCCTTGCTCAGGCACCACCCAGATATCCAAATGGGCCCCTTGATAGCCATCAGCGGTGAAATCGAGCTGGGCGACTGGGACGCCAGGCACTCGTAGTTGTCCCGGTAGCTCGCTTCGAATGGTCAGCGCTGCCGACGGCTGCGTTTGCCGAGTATCCGTCACAACCACGGGTGCGCCGATTGGGATGCCGGCTTCATCTCTTGGCTGCACTAGACGCTGGTCAGTGATTGTCTGTGAAGTGAGGGTCACCATATCCGCACCGCTCACCTCACTGTTATATCCCGCGATATGCACATCGACGCTCTCGGTATGGTGATCCCCCTCCAACACAATCCACACATCCCGATGGCCTCCCTCGGGCAGTATGAGAGCGGCGTGTTCTACTAGGACTTCAATCCTGGGACGTGACTGGCGGGGGTGCGGGGGTCGTCTTCGAGGATGCATCTCTCATTCTCCTTTTTTCTCTTTCAAAAGCCTCCGAACACAACCGGAGGAACTAGCGAGAGATCCTGACCACGAACTCCGTACACGTTTTGAGCCTCCAAGCGAATCGTGCCGGTGACCGGAGCGGTCAGAGGGAGACTCCCCTGTAGCGGCAACCCTTCCTGATATGGCTGCCCATCGATCACCACGCGCACTGTGGCTGTTGCCGAACGGTCCAGACATTCCCAGCGCAGCAGGACTGCCTGTGGAAGATCCTGTTCTCGTAGGATCATACCGCCGTTGTCAGCAAAAGCAGCAAAGGAGACGATCTGGGGCGGACGGGTGACCCGGAAGTGGTTGGCTTCCTCACCGGCACAGTAAGGTCGTCGTACCAGTCCTTGCACATAAAATTTGAGATAGGTCTCGTCCCAATTGCTTCCGAGCCACTGTCGCCAATCCTGGATACTGGAGAGGAGCTGCTTGAGAGCCGACTCCGTGAGGATATATCCAAAGTAGACGTGGCCATCAAATGCCAGGTTCGGCACCTGAACCCCCACCCGCTCCTCTGTCCACTGGGTAATCGAAGCAGGAAGTCCCGCAGGTGAAAAAAACACACCGATGTCAGCGGGCTGGGTGCTGACAAACTTCTTCCCCGCAGCGGGGAAGAGGGTGACCGTCGCCTGCTCAGGAGCGGCCGTCGGACTGAGGCCGCCTAACGCAGCATTTTGCTCCCGCTCCGTACTGAGCTCTAACCACTGGGCAATCGGGTTCGATGTACGCCATAGAGAGAATAACTCGTTCACGCGAGAGTCCGTAGGAAATGCCTCCCCCGTTCCTCTCCGAGAGGGAGAGCTCGATGGATCAGTAGCCGCTAAGAGAGCCAACAGGGGTAGGTCGGAAGCATGCGCATGGTTTTGGGGGCAGAGGTAGAGAGAGGGAGACCACCATCGCACGGCGCGGACAAATTGTCCCGGCGTTCTTGCGGAGGAGGCGGAAGAGTATTTAACCAGGCGAGCAGGGCTACCTCAGATGTCGTATCTGCGTACACCGCCCGCCGTGCCACTTCTGCCATCGCATCGAGAAGAGCCACATCTCGTTGGAGTGCGTGCAGTGCTGCACTTGCTCGTTGCCGTAGTTCCTGCGGAGCCAAAAGGGCTTGATCTATCACCTTTGTCAGTGCCGGAAACAACCGGGGATCAGCGAAAGGCCGGGGAAAGAACACATCCGGGTGTTCATGGGCATGGCTCTGCTGCCCTCCGCTTGCCATTGACGGCGTCCCTTGCAGTGACTTTTGGGGCGATTCCTGCATACCTTGTTCGTGGTTATCTTGCATGAACCAATACCTCCAGTCTAGATGGGATACAATCCAAATACCAGCGAAATCAGGTCATAGTGCCTCACGCTAGTTTTTTAACGGTTTGCTACACCTGCGGGCCAACATAGTTGGGGCGGGATCTGTGCCTTCCCCTATAGCCTAAGCAACTGGCCTGAAGGTCAACAACTTCCCTCACGCTCTGCTATGTTCTGTTATTCAAGCATGGTACCAAACCAGTTTGTCAGTCTCGCGACGATGCCAATTGAGCAAGGTCCTGGCTACCGGATCCAGGAGGGTATGAGAAATGCAGATTAAAGGCGAGTTTCAGCAAAAAATATAGCTTCGCTATGCATATAACAAGAACGTCAACAGTATCACACAAAAAGGTGAACATTACTATATAAGTGCTATTATATGGTACAGTTAGCCAAAATGGAAGAGGTGAGCTGGTGATCAACCGCCTGTAGTGGCTGATTTTTCTTGTTCTGTTACTCAACACGAAAGTGGGCAGTTTTGCTAGTTAATGCTTATGAAACCTGAGAATCGCAAGGAGAAATTCAGGAGGATATCTGAACAATGCGATTCTCTGCCGCTCGCCTTTTCAAAGGTTGGTAATGTCCTGCACGGTGCTGCCTATGGAGTTCTGGGTCGTAGAGGAGTGGTGCTGGCGGCTCGACTCCAGGAGCAAGATGGCTTAACACTTCTTGATCTTTTTTCAACAAGGCATAGATGAGGAAGATCAAGCGCCCAGCAACATGACCAATGACTTTGCCTTTTCCCCGATAGGATTGTGTTCTCTCGTCGTAAGCACAGAGCCGAGGGACCAGGCGCTCATACAGCTTAGACCACTCGGTCTCCTTCATTCTGATCGCCGTCAGGACGATGAGGAACATCGCTCGTTTCATTTCGCGCGACCCTCCCTTGTCCAATCGGGTTCGATCAAAAGAGACTCCCGTCTGCTCTCTTTTCGGGGCCCACCCAAAATACGATTTGAGCTGAGAAGGGCGCGAAAAGTTGGCCATATTGCCGACAGTAGCAATAATGGTCGCTGCAAAGATCGGCCCGATCGGCGGGATCGAGGTGAGGATCTGTCCCTCACGGCTCTGCTCCACAAGTAGACCGATCTCGTTCTCCAAGCGCTCCAGATGTTCCTGGATGAGTCGTAATTCTTTGATCAGCAAACTCTGTTCAAGCGTTAATCCGCGCAGTCGCCCTGGCTCTTTGGTTCCTATGCTCGAAGCTGCAAGCTGCTGCAACTGGACGAGCTGCGCCTCTGAGGGAAAATTCTTTTTTCTCACCTCTCGAAGGGCCGTGAGGGGAGCCTCACAATCGCGGAAGGCGTCGGGAATTGCTCGCGCAGATCTAATGCGGTTGGCAGATTCGGATTTTTGAAAACCTGAACCAATTCAGGAAAGAGCTCATCGCAGATGGAAGTCAGTTTGTTCTTTCTCTGCGTCGCTTCATTGACCAGTTCATAGCGGTGACGCATGTGACCTTTGAGTTGCGCGGCGGTCTCTGAAGGTGGGATGGCACGTCGCACAACCTGTAAGGTATCAGTAACCTGAACACCTAATTCCAACTGGTTGTAGAGTTGGTTCGCTAAACTCAGAGCATCACGTTTGTCTGTTTTAATGATCCCGGCTTGGCGGCGCTGAACGTGGATGATATACACCGAGAGATCACATTCTAAGAGGTATTGCTGAAGAGGGCGATGATAGTGTCCTGTTTGCTCTAGGAGAAGGAAGCAATGCTCAAGAGGGCCGTAGGCGCGAATACGTTCAACCAGGGCTCGAAAGCCCTCTCGCGACTGCTCGAAGGTGAAGGCGGGGCAATTTTCAAAGTGCTTATGACGTTCCAGTAGGGTTTTTGAGACAAAGCCAGCGACATGCTTAAATTTTCCGATGTCCACCCCGATATAAATGGCCTCCGTAGGAAGTATGGGCAGCGGTGTGAGTTTGGAAAGTTCTTGTTTCCTCTTTGTCATCTCTCCAGTCCTCCTTGTTTCTGGAGCAGAACAGAGACACCTCGTCATCTGATGTTTGAAAGGGGTGCGCACTCGCATTGGGCACATGTGAGAGCGGGTTGGGGAATGCACGTGTCATACCTTTGACCACGCCCACTGGCACTAAAGCCGGCCCGCTTCCTCCTTCGCTCGCCCGACCCAGCCGAGCGCCTCGTCCGGGATGCCGTGCTGTCCGAGAAAGAGACTCAGTTGGGCTGCGTGTTCCTGCACGTGGCGCATGGTGTACAAGAGCAGTTCTAAATAGCTCACCGGCTTTCCCCTGGTCCAGGGGAAAGCGACCTGTTGGTGCGCTTGCTCGTCTGACAACTCGGTAATTGTGGTCTGGCACTTCTGGCGCAGATGCACCAGATAGGTGTGGAGCTCATCCCTGGTATAGGGCCGTTCGGGAAGGTCATCATCCGGATTGAAAGGCGCAGGAGGGGCGAATCCTTCAATTGAGCCCCTGAGATACAGGTCGAGCCAGAAGAGGGTATGAGAGGTGACATACCAGAATGATGCGAATCCTGGTGGCAGAGAGGGATCTGAGGGATCGCCCCAGAGGCGTCCATGCCAGAGCGTATCAGGGCAGGCCAGCAGGGCGTTTTCCAGCATATCGATGGCCGCACCGAACTGCTGCCACACAGCGGTGCGCACCGTCGTCTCCATCAGTTGTTCCGCCATACCGTGTGTTCCTTTCTGTTTCTTTTCTCGACATACTACTACCAAAAGCGGTCAGAATCGACCCTCGTATCGACCGTTTCATGTTCCAGCGTGACGTTTGTTGCCCAATGCGAGTATGCACCTCTCTCAAGCATCATATGGTGAGGTGTCCAGAACAGACTGCCTCTCACCTGTTGTGGTGGGTGAAAGGGCCAGGACCCGCGGATGTGGCTTGCCCAAATACACACGAAAAGTTGTATCTGGTCTTCAAATGCTTATGAAGGATTGCACACACATCCCCCAATTAACTAGCAAAGAGTCAAGCTCCAATATGGTACGAAGGTTCTTCGGGTCCTGATCGCCGGCTAGCTACACCAACGCGCCCTTTCATTGGTAAGCATACTAGAAATTCCGTTCAAATTCAAGTCTCGTGTGTATATGGTACATCGTATCTTTTCGTCAGGATCGCACTGACAGGCCAGTTGCCGACGAATGGTCTCCCAGTTTGGCTCAGTAGAGGTCACTAGTGAATTGCTCTCCTTCAGCAAACGCGGCAAGGCGCCCCTTGGCTTTAGACATGGGGAGGAATTGCCGCGTACGCTAGCACATACACTGGTTTCACAGATATTCTACATTGACAATCTCTCTGAAATCTAGTACACTTGTTCTATGAAACAGCTCATCACGGCCAAGCTCAAATTGCATCCAGATGCTGCCCAGTTCCAGGCCTTGCGCACAACGCAACTGGCCTATCGTGATGCGCTCAACGCTGTGAGTCGGTATGCTTTCGCGCATGGCAAGATGAGCAACCAGGTACACTTGCGCGATGAAACGTACTACCAGACACGTGCGACCTATCAATTGCCTGCCCAAATGGCAACCAACGTCCCCCGCCAGGTCGGGGCTACTTATAAGACGCTCTGGACAATGGTTCGGCAGAATAACGCGGCTCGTAAAGCTGGTCTGACCAAGAAGCGCTACAAGGGCCTGGACCAGCCACCCAAGTATGTCTCCCCGACCTTAACGTATAACTATCAACGCGATTATAGCCTGAAGCCCGATCACCAGGTAAGCATCTTGACGCTTTCTGGGCGGGTGATTGTGCCTTACACAGCGTATTCCCAGCATAGCGCATGGCTCCAGCGGGGCGCACATATTGGAGCCGCGAAGCTCTGGTACGACAAACCCAAGAAACAGTTCTATTTGCTGGTCTCCCTGGAGATTGAGGTAGCAGACCCCGCACCTGACATCCATATGGGTGTCACAGGTGTGGATGTAGGCGTTCGCTACTTGGCGGTCACTGCTACCAGCAGAGGAGACCGTTCCTTCCATTCCGGCACAAGAAGATCATCCCCAAAGCCAACCATTATGCGAGACTGAGGAAGCGTCTGCAAAAGAAAGGCACTCGCTCTGCGACACGGCGCTTGGTCGTGATTAGCGGGCGAGAGAGACGGTTGAAGCAAGATGCCAATCATGTGGTCTCCAAACGGATCGTGACCCGACACCCGCACAGTCTGATTGGATTGGAACAGCTGACAGACATCCGCGAGCGCACGCGGCGCAAGCATGGCAAACAGGCGAGCAAGAAGCAGCGACGTGCCAATGCGGCCACTGCCAAATGGGCTTTTGCTGAGTTGCGCAGCATGATTGCCTATAAAGCTCTCTTGCAGGGGTCGATGGCGATCAAAGTGGATGCACACTACACCAGCCAGGCTTGCCCAATGTGTGGACATACGTGCGATGCCAATCGCCCCAAGAAAGGCTTGATGTTCATCTGCCAGAACTGTCATTACAGCCTCCATGCGGACCTGGTGGGTGCCAGAAATATCACGATGCGAACGTTCCTCGCCCGGCAAGACTGGGTGAGGACGGGGCAGTTGTCACTTGCCCCTGATGTGTCGGACGAAGAAGCCAAAGCTGCACGCCTGCAAAGGTATGCAGAGTTGCGGTGGAGTCTTGACACAAGCCACGCCCTTTAGGGCCGGGGTATTTGACTCGTTGTTCTTCCATGAGGAAGGTAGGTATCCACCTCCTATTCTACTCCTGTCGGACAATACCTGGGAACAGCGACCATCTGGTTGATCCTGTTCAGTTTTGGTAAAATGGAAGTAACAGAGCGCCAGCTAGTCAAGAAGTAACGAACACGATGCATAAGCCGCGATTCATCCTCCATATCGACTTGGACGCCTTCTACGCCAGTATCGAACAGCGGGACCACGCGGACCTGCGAGGAAAGCCCGTCATCGTTGGAGGGTCACCTGATCGGCGCGGTGTCGTCTCGACGGCGTCCTACGAAGCGCGCCGCTTTGGAGTGCATTCTGCCATGCCCAGCCGAACGGCGCAGCGACTCTGCCCCGAGGCGATTTTCCTGCCGCCGCGCTTCGAGGTGTATCGGGCTGTCTCACAACAGGTGATGGCAATTTTCAAGGCGCACACAGAGTTAGTCGAGCCGCTCAGCCTCGACGAGGCCTACCTCGATGTGACCGCTGCTGTTCACAACCTTGAGGAGGCAGTAAAGCTTGCGCGGGAGGTCAAGGAGCAGATCCGATCGGCCACGGACCTGACGGCCTCAGCGGGCGTCTCCTTCTGCAAGTTCCTGGCGAAACTCGCGTCGGATGCCCACAAACCTGATGGCCTCACAGCAATCTCTCCCGAGCAGGCCCCGGCCTTTCTTGATGCGCTGTCCATCGATAAATTCTTTGGTGTAGGTAAGGTCACGGCTAGGAAGCTCAGGGATCTGGGAATAGAAAACGGAGCCGACCTCAAACGCCTAAGTGAAGAGCTTCTGCGCACCCTGCTTGGCAAGCAAGGAAGCCAGCTCTACCACTTTGTGCGCGGCACGGATGACCGACCGGTCGAACCCACACGAGAACGCAAGTCGGTCGGGAAGGAGGTCACCTTCGAGCGCGACCTTGTGAATCGGGACCGCATGGAGGAGGTCATAGAGCAACTCGCCAAGCAGGTGGAACACCGTCTGGTCGAACTGGACCTGCGAGGGAGGACACTCACGCTTAAAGTCAAATGGAGCGATTTCCAGCTCATCACACGTAGCATCAGTCGCTCGGAAGGGTTCCAGGACGCACAGACGATGATGCCTGTTCTCCGCATACTGTTGGCCCAGCTAGACAGTGGGAACAGGCCTGTTCGCCTGCTAGGTGTCTCGGTGTCCAACCTGCTATCCAAGGATGAGGTGCAGCAAACCATGCAAATCACTGCTTTTACACTGTGGGACATGGAGTAATTCCTTAATAATAAGATAATTTGGACAAAATTTAGGTAGTCTAAACGTCAACAAGCACGAAAGTTAGGGAAGAGCCATTTCTTATTGACCAGCCTAGCAAAACCCACTATAATCGTACAGGAACGCACGAGGTTTTCAGTGTGCTGCTAGGAAGAGAGTAAGCGAATTGGACAGAAGGGGAGAAAGCTAGCGGGTGCCCCGGGACTACGCGCAGCGCATCAAAACCCTGCGTCATCGGTTTGGGCTCTCCCAGCAACAATTTGCCGATCTCATCGATGTCTCCGTTCCCTTGCTCAAGCAGTGGGAGCACGGACAGGTCCACCCACCTGTTTCCTACTGGCAGAGGATTATCCTGGCCGAAGCGGAGGGCATCCAGGCACTAAGCAATGGAGCCGTCAATCTGCCTCTGGTTCGTGAATCGGAGACCACCTACCAGCTTGCACCTGTCACTGGCGCGTACATTGATTTTATGGCCGATCCGAACATCGTGCGCACCGTAGTCGAGGGGGAGCGGCTAACCTATGGCTACCTTTTCAATCCGACCTTCGCCACAGAAATCTCGCTCATCGATCCCTTGCCTGCACCAGCGCATCGCCGTCTATGACCACCTGTTGCCGCAGAGCCGCCTGCGCTTCTTGCTGGCAGATGATGCTGGTGCAGGCAAGACCATCATGACCGGGCTGTATATCCGTGAAATGCTCAGTCGTCGGCTCATCTCTCGCATCCTTATCGTGCCTCCTGCTGGACTGATAGGCAACTGGGAGCATGAGATGCGCAGCCTGTTCAATCTTCCCTTTCGAATCGTGACCGGCGACGATGCGCGACTCGGCAACCCGTTCGTTGGCCCGCGCAGCGATTTGCTCATTGTGAGTATGGGCACCCTGACGGGGGATCGCATGTTCTCGCGCCTCCAGGAATCTGAGGTCATTCCCTACGATCTCGTCATCTTTGACGAGGCGCACAAGCTGGCTGCGGACCGCGAAGCCGATCTGCGGGTGCGTCGTACCGACCGCTATCGTCTGGCCGAAGCCCTGGCTGGCATCCCTAGTGAGGATGAACGCTGGGAGCTTTCGTGGAGGGGTCATCACCTGCTATTGCTCACGGCAACCCCACATATGGGCAAAGATTTCCCATACTACTGCCTGTGGAAGCTGCTCGAACCCGATGCACTCTCGACCATCGATGCTTTCAATGCCTATCCAATGGATGCCCGCCGCCGCCATTTCCTGCGACGCACGAAAGAGGAACTGGTGTACTTCGATGGCCGTCCTATCTACCCAAAACGCATCTCAAACACGTTGAGCTATGACCTGACTCAGGGCGAAGTGAGCGAGCAGCAGCTCTATGATGCGACTACCCGCCCAGAAACTCGAAACCCTCATTGAAGAGATGCGCTCCGGGCGGCTTTCCGCAACGCAACTGGAGGTCTCTCAACGCGCTCTCAGCGGCATTGAGGATACCTTTGACGAGAAAACCGCCGACGAAGAAGAGATCACGGACGGTCAGGAGGAGAATGAGCGCACGGAAGAGCAGGTTCTGGGCAGCGTCCTGGCAACCTCGCTGGCCGATCTTGAGGCAGAGTTACGAGAGGTGGAGGGACTGCTTGACCTGGCGCGGCGTGTCTACGCGATAGTGCCTGTTGATCCATTCCCCACGCCCCTTGCGCCGCTGGATATGATCCTGCGGTTTTCCGAAGGGCGGCAATTCCCGGTGCATCTGGCGAAAGAACCATGCTCGGCTCTGGTTCGCGAACTGCTGATGGCGCTGGTCGGATTGTGCAACTTTGGTGGGACTGTGAACTCACCCGGTCGGGCAGAACTCTATACGATCAGCATTCGGAAGTTTGTACGCTTTCTGGCAGTTCGATCGTCGTCACAGGAATGCACGCTGACCGTGAGTGATCTCACGCCGCGTGATCTGGAGACGTTTGAGGAACATCTGCGGGCACAAGCGACCCATGAAGAGAGCGTTTCCCCTTACACCTGGATCGGATCGATTGTGCGCTTATTACGGTGGTGGCGCGAGACCCATCCAGAGCGCATTCTGGGCCCCTTACAAGCCCGGCTGGCCTATATTGCCAATGGATCAGTGGGTCGTCATACGTCTCGTGATGGCTATAGCGGACAGATCACCGACGCGCTTCGTGCAGCCTGCCTTAAAGACATTCCAAAGGTCACCGAGCGGCTCACGGTGCAGTGCGATCGGCAGTGCGCCTCGGGAGGTGATCCTGAGGTGCATGGATGGGAGAATCCACACAACGTTGTCTGGCACATTGTCCACAACGGGGTCATTCCAGCACACACCGTCGCAAGGAACCGCTGGTATCAAGCCTCGGAAGGATTAGAAGAGGTACATGCTCGGGTATTCCCGACGGCGCGTGATCTCGTTCCTTTTCTCGTGTTCCTTGCCCTGACCACCGACATTGCCATCGAAAGTCTCAAAGATCTGCACACAGACTGCCTCCAGAATCCCGCCAACGGGACCGTCGAGATCCAGTACCTCAAACGGCGTGCGCATCCCCAGGAGTGGAAGACGGAGCGAGTGCGTGACGGAGGCATGACCACACCAGGAAGGATCATTCTTCTGGTGTTGCGGCTGACACAGCGCGCACGTACCCACTTTGAAACCTCGCACCTCTGGATTGCGTTTGGGCACGGGCACCTCTATCTTCCCCGTTTTCCCGTCACCCAGGAGAACAGTCCGATCATGCGCTTCGTGGCCGATCATGATCTGCGCGATGAGCAAGGCCAACCGCTTACCTTACAGCTCTTGCGACTGCGCAAGACTCGTCGCGCTGAACGGTATGTGCTTGGTCATGGGCAACTGGAGGATGTTGCCAGGGGTGTCCACACCCTACAGGTCGCTGGTGACCATTACGCCGATATTCCTGCCCTGCGCCATGTCCATGAAGCCACGATCGCACAGGCGCTTGAGGATGCCCTTCGGCAAACGTCTGCACATATCCTCTCGCCAGCCGAAGAGGAGCGTTTGAGAGGCGATCCAGCAAGTGCGCCCCTCAGCCTTTCCGTAGCACCAGAACAGATCGAGGCACTGCTCTCAGGCGAGCAAGATGCGTGGATGGCAGGGTGCGCCAACTTTTATGCCTCACCCTTTGGCAAACAGGGCAGTGCCTGTCCGGTCCCGGTGTGGGGTTGTCTCGAATGTCCCAACGCGGTGATCACCAGCCGTCATCTCCCAACGATCTTGCTGTTCTTGAATCGCATGCTTGCCGAGCGTGAGCGCCTGGAAGAGCGCGCCTGGACAGCGCAGTTTGGCCGAGCGTATGCACGGATCGTCCAGCAAATCCTCCCAGCTTTTCCACTCGAAGTTGTCACTGCGGCTCGTGCCATGCTGGAAGCGACCACACCGGTCCTGGCTCTTCCGCCCAATCTGGCCCTCTTGAGGCAAACACCATGAATTCCATCTCGTCTCAATCTAGCGTGTTAACTGAGCTTCGGATCGCTGAGGATACACCTGTGTTTCCAGCCTATGTGGGAACTCCCTCTGCGGCAAGCCTCCCGCTCTTTGTCGATGATGTGTGGGATTTGCGCGTCTTGCGCGTGCGTCGCAACCAGCCACTGGACTGGCTGGTCGTCGATTTTCGCCCGTTCAACGATCCGATCCGTCGGTTGGTCGCGAAGGAATATCTCTATGCTCGGCTTCATATCACCCATCCCCACCATCGTCGCCTGGCCGTGACGAATGTGAAAGGGGAATATTATCCACTGCGACGTTTTCTCACGTATCTCGACACCGCCTGGGATGGGGTGCGGCTCGCAGACGTGACACAGACAATGCTCGACGCGTACCTGCTCTTTTGCCGCCAGGGGAAGAAAGGACAGGTGGTGACGGCAAGCGCAGTGCAAGACAACATTCTCATTCCGATCAAATTAGCAGCGTATCGGACGGCTTTTTCAACAGACGCGCTCACGCTGGAGCCGTGGAAAGGCAGAAGTGCCCAATATGTGGCCGGTGCAGATCGGACTGATGAGAACACGACGCCGCGTATCCCTGAAGCGGTCCTGAGTCCGTTGATCCAGTGGGCACTCTTCTATGTCCAGATTGCGGCAAAGGACATTCTGGCTGCGCGTGCGGAATTGGCAGGGTATCAACATCCCTTGCCCAGAGGCATCACAACCAACCGCCGCGAGCGATTGGAAACGTGGATCGCCGCTCGTCATGCTGCCGGACGCGGCCTTCCTGGAAATTCCGCACGCTATCAACATCATTACAAAGAACCAGCTTCTGCCTTGAACGGAGTCAACTGCGCGCTCATCGGACGGATGGCTGGAGTCAGCCAAATCAATGATCGCTTTTTGCGGCCCATTGTGGAGCAGGCTGCGGAATCGATGGGCCTGGAGCCTGGTGGTATGGAGACGCCCATTTCCTGCCATCCTGCCACGCAGCAACCCTGGCGTGACCGCTTCTCTCCCAATGCGGTGCATCACGAAACATATATGCTCATCGCGGCGTGCTACATTGTTTGCGCCTATTTATCCGGGATGCGCGAAAGTGAAATTATGCAGTTACAACGTGGCTGCCACTTCATGGAAACGACTGCTGATGGCCTCATCACACGGCACAAGCTTTGCGGGACGACGTTTAAGGACCACCGTCGCAGGGGCATACCAGCCACCTGGGTGGTGATTGCGCCCGTCGCCGAGGCCATTGCCGTCCTGGAGCAACTCACTGACCGTGACGAACTGTTCTGGGCGCGGCGCATGAGAGCGGAAACCGTTCCCTATGGAGCAGTCGTGCAAAGTACCCATTTCTTGAAAGCCTTTCGCGATCATGTTAATCAGATGGCAGCATCTGAAGCAGTGCCGCTTGCTGCCATCCCGGAGGTGGAGAATACTCCCTGGTCACTCAACTCCTTACAATTCCGGCGCACGTTGGCCTGGCATATTGCCAACCAACCCTTTGGGGTCGTCGCGGGCAAAATCCAGTATCAGCATGTCTCTGTGACCACTTTCGAGGGCTATGCCGGGCAATCGGAGTCAGGATTTCGCAGCGAGATAGAGGCGGAGCGCCAGTTGCAACAGATGGAAGATATCGTGGACCGTTACGAGGAGTATTGCAATGGCGTGAAAGCAACCGGACCGGGGGCGACACACATCCAGCGCCTCTTTGCCCAAGTGCAACAGGAATTGGGCGATTTTCCCGGCCACATCGTTGACCGAGGACGCGTCCGAGCCATGTTACTGCATCTGGGTCGCACGCTGTATCCTGGTCTGCTCAATGACTGTTTCTTCAATCCAGCAGTCGCACACTGCCTGAAAGCCGTCAAGAGTGAGACGCCGCTGATTGCCCAATGCCATCCTGACCGGTGTCCTAATTCGTGTATCACCGAGCGGCATCTGCCTGCCTGGGAACAAGCCATTGCCACGGCCAAAGAGCATTTGAACCAACGGCGTCTCCCTGTGTTGCAGCGAACAATTATCGAGCAGCAGATTGCGGATTTTTCGCGGGTGATCGCCCCCTTGAAAGGAGCAAAAAATGGCGGTGAGCCTTATAACTGAGCGCAAGCTCCGGGACGCGATGGATCGTCTGTGTAATGGGACTTCACAGCGCACAAACGGGCAACTAACGGTGAGTAACCTGGCCAAAGAAGCTGGGGTCAGCCGAGCGACTGCCAATCGAGCGGGGGCTGTGCTGGCCGACTTTCATAACTGCACGATCGCGCTTGCCGAGACCCCAGAGAAACTCCCAGGTCTGCGCGATCAAAATCGTGTGCTAGAACGTCGTCTGGCCCAGATGACGACCGAAAAGAACCAGATCATCGCTGATTTGCAAGCGACTGTGGCTCTCCTGGCGCAGCAGATCCAGGCACTGACACTGGAGAATGAGCGACTGCGTGTGAGCCTAGTGCATACTCACGCGAGCTTTTCGGGAATGGCAAGATGAGGTTCATACGAACAGCCAAAGTAGGCACAGACCCGCTCCGCCAGTTGGCGAGCGGTCAGCAAGCCGTCATGCTCGACCACGTTGCGCTTGGCATGCACCCATTTGGGTTCAATGGGATTGAGCCAGGGACTTTGCGTCGGCAACAGAAAGGCAGAATCCGCACGCCTTGGCCAGTCTGCTTGACCTGCTGATTGTGCTGGCGCATCCAGGTGCGAACCGCTTGACTCTTATGCCAGGAGGCATTATCCCAGATCAAAAGCCAGTTCGTCTTGCCTCGCTTTTGCAAGCGCTCACAACACCAGTCCAGGAACTGGGTGGTGATGGCGCTCACGGGTCGGCCAGTCACCAACCGCAGCCAGGCCTGCGAGCGGTCGGGCTCATCGGGAGTCCCCTGCTGCCAGAGGACACCGTAGCACGCCAGGGCTTTGGGATCAGGGTCGTCCTTGCGCCAGGGCTGCTCCACCAGCCGCACGGGCTGGTCCTGACTTTGCCAGGCATGAGCCTGGGGCAGGGCAAAGCGGCTCCACCAGACTTCATCGCCAAAGCCGATGGCCCACTTCGGCTGTCGGCTGGCCCAAGCAATCAAGCGGTCCCGCGCGTTTTTTTTCGCTGAACGGCAATCTTCACTGGAGCAAGCGAGCTTCAATGGCAGCCAGATAAGCAGCAGGGTCTTTGCGAAAACGCCACTGCTGCCGACGGGTTTCTTCCCTCTGCTGTAACTGTCGT
>Ga0070698_100003101_pt1 | contig 18313 bp, 22 predicted proteins | sample KBSK1502metaG_FD_65477 | JGI IMG/M metagenome (GOLD analysis project Ga0070698, IMG submission 65477) | Corn, switchgrass and miscanthus rhizosphere microbial communities from Kellogg Biological Station, Michigan, USA - KBS K1-50-2 metaG | ecosystem: Host-associated > Plants > Roots >...
GCTCCCGGAGCGAGGGTGACGAAGATCGAGTCGAGCCGGCGCACCACGTCCGCTTCGCCGCCGATCATCAGACAGTACCCGCGCTCGAGACCGGCAATCCCGCCGCTCGTACCACAGTCCACGTGGTGTAGCCCCCGATCGGCGAGCCGCTGGGCGCGAAGCAGGTCGTCGCGATAGTAGGAGTTCCCGCCGTCCACCACGACGTCGCCGGCGGCCAGTTTGGGAAGGAGCGCGTCGAGGGTGGCATCCACGACTGCGGCAGGCACCATCAGCCACACGGTTCGGGGGGGCACGAGCCGCGTCACGAAATCGTCCAGGGTCGTCGCCCCGATCGCGCCCTCGCCGCTGAGCGCCTGCACGGCGGCGGCCGCCCGATCGTGTACCACGCAGCTGTGGCCGCCTCGCATGAGACGACGCACCATGTTGGCGCCCATGCGCCCGAGTCCAATCATCCCCACCTGCATCCGCGGCCTCCAGTGACCGTTCCGCACCACCGTGAAGACTAATAGGTCGAGCGCCGTCACCGTGAGCCGCTCGCCTAGGGCGGCACCGTGAGTCGCAACCCGCGGTTGCACTGCTTGCAGGTGACCGGCTGCGGTGACCGCCACCGCGGCGCGAGCTCGAGCGTTTGCTCCGCACCGCAGTCGGGGCACGTGCCGCGAGCATCGGTGGCGAGCTCTGCCGTGCCGAGCCGCTGGAAGAACTGCCACACGCCGTAGAGCAGGAACGACGGGACGAGCACAAAGTGCGCGACGGGGACAAGGACCGATAGGAGCGCCACGCCCCACCACTTCCCGAGTCCCGCAAACGCCCGCCGCATGCGCTGCTCGCGGTTGAACTCTCGGATCGTCACGGTGCCGCGTGTCGCCTCGCCATGATAGCCACTGAGTATAAATGGCTGGACGCGCCCGCCCTGAGACGGCCCGGGCACGGGATCCTGACCTTCCGTTTGCCTGCTCACGTACGCACCTGGCCCACGCTCTGTGTGCACCCACGTAGGTTCGCGGGGAGCCTCCTGGGAGACCATACGGACAGCCCCGATGGCATGACCGCGCCATCGCCCACAACGGGAGGGGAGAACACCCCAGTCGACGCTGCTCCCCACCACGGTTGCATCGTGCTGGGTGATGTCCCCGGTTCCTCCCACAGCTTTCTGTGGATTGTCGACCAGCCACCCGCGCCGGCATCGTCACTCAATTTGGTGAATGGGTCACGTTTCCTGAAGCGAGAAGAGCCGATCGATGACGTAGTCGATCGAAGTGCCTCGAGGTTGGAGCCGAGCCAGTATATTGGCTTCATGAAGCGGCCCGCGGGGCGCATGCGCCGCCGACACTCGCGAACGCTTTCGAGCCATGGCTGGCTCCAACGTGTCCTCGACGCGGCCAGCGACGCCATCATTACGATGGACGCCGCCGGCCTGATCGTCAGCTGGAACGCGGCCGCCGAGCGCCTGTACGGTTACTCGGCAGCGGAAGTCATTGGCCGCCACGTCTCTTTACTCGCGCCGCCGGATCGTCGCGAGGAGAGCGCGGATATGATGCGCCGCCTGGCCCATCGGGAGCGGATCGAGTTGGAAACCGAGCGCCTGCGAAAGGACGGCACGCGGGTGCCGGTCTCGCTAACGATCTCCCCGATCCGCGACGCGCGTGGACTCGTCGCCGCGGCGGTCATCGTCCGGGATACGACGGAGCGCAAACACCAGCTGCAGGCCTTGTCTCGACGCCTCGTCGAGGTTCAGGAGATGGAGCGCACGCTCATCGCCCGCGAGTTGCACGACCAGATCGGCCAGACCCTGAGCGCCGTGAAAATGAACCTGGAGGCCCTCCGCGGGGAGATGGAGGATCCCGCACTCTTGGGACGCGTGAGCGAAGGTATCGCAGCGGTAAAGCGCGCCGTGGAGCAGGTGCAGACCCTGTCGTTCGACCTCCGGCCTTCACTGCTCGACGACCTGGGCCTGGCGGCGGCCGTCGAGGCTTACGCTAAGCGCCAGACGGAGCCCGCTCGGTTGTCGCTCGGCCTCGCGGTCACCGTTGAGGGCCACGTCTCCAAGGAGGTCGAAACGGCATGCTTCCGCATCGTTCAGGAAGCGGTGACCAACGTCGTGCGTCACGCTGGGGCCACGCGGTTGGATCTTGACCTCCGCACGGACGGCTCGTGCCTGCGGCTCGCGGTGCGAGACGACGGAGTCGGTTTCGACGCCCGCACGCTGCGGGCCACCGCCCCGGTAGAGCACCGGCTTGGACTGGTGGGGATGCGTGAGCGCGCCCAGTACGTAGGTGGAGACCTCGAGATCGACTCGCAGCCGAGGGCGGGAACCCTCGTGTGCGCGCGCTTCCCACTGCGCGTGGGCGGGACGAGCGAGTGATGGGCGCGATCCGGGTGCTGCTCGCCGATGACCACGCCCTGTTCCGATCCGGGCTGCGGGCGCTCCTCAACGGCTTCACGGGGATTACCGTGGTTGCGGAGGCGTCCAACGGCCGCGAGGCGCTGCAGCTCGCGAGCCAGCAACGTCCCGACGTCGTGCTCATGGACATTACCATGCCGGATCTCAACGGACTGGACGCCGCGGCGCAGATTGTACGGGACGTCCCGGACGTCAAGGTGCTCGTGCTTTCGATGCACCCCGACGAGGCCTATGTCAACCGTGCCTTCAAAGCCGGAGCCACCGGCTACCTGCTCAAGACCGCCAGTGGCCCGGAGCTGGAGTTAGCGATCCGCGCCGTCGCGCGGGGGGATCTCTATCTCGGGCCGCGCGTCGCGAAGCGGGTCATCCCCGAATACCTGACCCGCGGCGTCGAGTCGCCGGACGAGCTGGAGCGCCTGACGCCGCGTCAACGCGAGATTCTGCAACTCGTCGCCGAGGGATCCACATCGAAGCAGATCGCGCAGCGGCTCAGCTTGAGCGTGAAGACGGTCGAGCGACATCGGGCCGACTTGATGCATCGGCTCGAAATCCACGACATCGCGGGTCTGGTGCGCTGGGCCATCGGACACGGCCTCGTCACCTTCGAAAGCTGACGCTCCCCGAGTCGCTACTGAAGAACGTGTCACCCTGCGCCTGGGTGATACCGCCCCCCGCCTCACCATGGTTCTTCCAATAGCCGCTCCATCTCCGCGTGGACAACGTGATCGCACGAGAGTCGGCCTGAATCCACCGCTAACATGGAGGAGAACGGGAGATGAAGAAGCGCGTCCAGCTACTGATCGGGGCGAGCCTGATGGCCGCGGTCGCGGCGTGCGGCGGCCCAGCCCCCCAGACGATCACGCCCGCGCCCATCCCGGATTATCTGGCGCAGGCCGAGAAAGCACGGGCGGACTCCATAGCCGCCCTTAGGGCCGCCGAGCAAGCCAAGGCCCGCGCCGAGGAGCAGCGATTCGCGGAACGGCGGCGCGCTGATTCGCTGGCCGCCCTCGACCGCGGGAGCGAGCAACTCAGGCGAACGCTAGCCGAGATGATCCACTTCGACTTCGACAACGCGTACGTTCGGCCCGGTGATGCCGGAGTCCTCGACCGCAAGGTTCCGGTGCTCAAGGCCAACCCGATGCTGCGGGTCCAGATCGCCGGGAATTGCGACGAGCGGGGCTCCGACGAGTACAACCTCGCCCTTGGTAATCGGCGCGCCATCTCGGCGAAACAGTATCTCGTGAACCACGGCATCGACGCGGGTCGAATCGAAACCGCTTCTTATGGGAAAGAGCGCCCCATCGATCCCGCACACGAGCAGGAAGCATGGGCGAGGAACCGTAACGACCAGTTTGAGATCCTGACCGCGAACGTCGTCCTGCAGCAACCGTGAGCCGCGTGGCTCCGCGGCCGACGCTCGGTGGTCGGAGAAAGCGGCGAGGGAGGTGACCGTTCGTGGAACTGATGCTGACCGCCGAAGGCGCGACCGTGCTCGAAGAGGCCCTCGACGAATGCCTCACCGAGTTGCGGACGCAAATCGCAAATACAGATGCGTTCGATATCCAGCAACGGCTCAAGCACAAGGAGGTGTTGTTGCAAAAGATCCTGCAGCAGATCGCTACCCAGGGGCTCTCGCACATCATCTGAAGCAACGGTGCCTAAGAAGGAGGATCAGACACATGCGAACCGTCTTGCACGCTGCCCTCGCTGGTCTCATCGCCGTCGTTCCCGTCGCTGCGCAGACCGCCGGCAAGGCGACCGCGTCGAAGCCCGACACCCGGAAGATCGAATCCCGGGAGACGTTCGTCGCGGTGCTGAGCGGGGCTTACGAGGTCCCCGCCGTCGAAACCCGCGCGAGCGGCACGGCCGACCTGACGCTCGTCGGGTCGCGGCTGAGCTACCGCGTGCACGTTCAGTCTGTCAAGGACGTCACGGGTGTCTACATCCATATCGGCCGCGCCGGTGGGGACCAGCCTGTCGTGGCGGATCTCTGCGAAGGCCTCAACAGGGGGCCCGCGTCGGGGCTCGTCGCGAGCGGCACGCTGCGAGCGGCGGACCTGCACGGAGCGTCGATGGCTAGGCTGCGTCGAGCGCTCCAGGAGGATGACGCCTACATCACCGTGCACACCGTGGCACATCCGGGGGGTGTGATGCGGGGACAGCTGCGGATTCAGCCGATGGTGGCAAGCCGGTAGACGGGTCGCTCCCAGTGGGGCGGGGCGAGCGTACCCATCCGGTCAGTACTCATCGTGGTACTTCAGCCAATGCATGATGCCGTCCTCTTCCTGTCGGCCGAGCGGCGTGAGATCGAGCAGGTTGTAGGTATTGAGGAGCGGATCCAGACCGCGCTGGTAGGTCGAGTAGGTGTGGAACACTCGGGTCCCGTCGCGAAAGAACACGCTCAAGCCTTCCCGCTCGCCTTCATGCGGCCGGCCCTCGGGCTGCTGGCTGACGGGCGCATAGTTGTAGGTCGTGTGCGTGGCGTCGAGCGTCACGCCAAAGTCGTCGTTGAAGTCGGTCCCGTACGACGACAGCCACGGGAACGTCCAGCCCATGCGCTGTTTGAACGGCGCGATCTTGGCGAGCGGCGCGCGCGAGATCACCGCGAAGGCGGTGTCACGCGCCGCGAGGTGCACGAGACTGCCCGCGAAGTTGTCGGCCACGTACGAGCAGGCCGGGCACCCTTCGTCTTCCCAATCGGGAGGGAGACCAAACATGAAGTGATAGACGATGAGCTGGCGCTGCTTGCCGAACAGATCACGCAGCGTGCGGCGTGCCCCCGCTTCCGGCCCCTCGAACATGTACTCTTTCTCGAGCGCGACCATCGGCAGCGAGCGCCGTTCGGCGCTCAGCGTGTCACGCTGACGGGTCAGCTCCTTCTCCTTGACGAGCAGGCGCTTGCGGGCGGTGGTCCATTCGTCCGGTGAAACGATCTTTGGCTTCGGCATGTCGTGTCTTTCGACGTTTGGGTTAGGAAGGCGCAGCGTGCTGCGACCCTACGTTTTACATCGGTGGCATGAGGCCCGGAACCGAGCCGGGCGCGGTGATGATCAGGAGTCCGAATGCGACGATCGCGAGGGCGAGCGGCACATCGATCGCGGGTCTGGCGGGCAGCAGTTTCTGCACGAACACGAGCGCGGCGATCACGAGCATCCAGGTGACGCTCATGACGCCGAGCCCCACCAACATCACCATCAGTCCGATACTGGAGCCGACGCAGTAGAGCCCGAATTCAAATCCCCCCCCTCCCCCCGAGCGGGCGCGCGCCTGGCAGCAGCGGCGGCAGTGCTGTTTGAGCCGCGTGAGCTCGTACAGACCGGCCGCGATCACGACGAGACCAGCGGTGGTCGTGCCGTGCGGGCGATACAGCGCGTACAGGAGGGCGCCGACGAGCGTCCAGACAACGAGGTAGGACGCGACGAAGGGCACAACGGCGCGGATTGAACCGGTACTGCGACCGCGTCTGACGACGGCCGGGACCAGGCCCGGCAGCATCATCGCCGCCATCATCGCCGCCCACAGGGCAACGAAGAACGCGAACGAGCCGAGCTGGGTCGCGACGCCCATGTCCATGCCGCGCATCTGCCGGACCGTGACGGCCCAGGCTAGGGCGGCGAGGCCGAGGGTCGCCGCGAGCGGGGCCACGGTACGATATGCAACCTTCATGTTGCGTATCATATCCGGGAGCCGCGATATGCGCAACCCCCTAGTTGCATGTCCTCTCCCCCTGTCCCCCTCTCCCTTCGGGAGAGGGGGACGCAGGGAGAAATCGTTGCCCGAGTGTTCTCGCTAACGGATACCGCCGGTCGATAGGCCGCGCACACGGCAGCTTTCATGACTCCAATTCTACCTTGTAACCGGATGGCTCCACCTTACCGTAGGTAGCATTGTGCTTGTCTGGTCGCCGCGCATCCACTTCGGGAGGGCTCCCATGGCCGTGACGTCCAAGCGGGAACGAGCGCTGCAGGTCGTGCTGGTCGTGTTGGGTCTGGGGACGGCCGTCACCAACATCTCCGCGCTGGTCGACTCTTTGGCCGCGCTGCGCCCGACTGGGGGGACGACCGCGCCGATGTTTTATACCATCCTAGCGACGCTGGGCGTTTTCCTGGTGCTCGCGGCGCGCAACCCCTCCGCGCATCGCAGCTTGATTGCGTACGCCGTATGGTCCAGTTTCGCGCACACGGCGGTCATGGCGCTGATGGCGATGCAACTTCCCACCAAGCGCGGCGAGCTGCTGGCTGGCGTGGCTGTGACCGGCCTCCTGGCCGGGCTGCTGTTCGTGGTCGCGCGGTCCGCAGCCCGTTCTGAAGACGCTGTTCCCGGTTAGTTGTGAGCGGGCGTACGCGAAGCCGTTGCGGTCATAGAAGTGCTGCAGCATGATCCGACGTATCTCAGTATTCGTCGGCCGCGGTAGTGGATTCTTTGACTCGGCCATGTCGCCTCGCAATCAATGGGTCGAGATTGCAGCCTGATAAGAGGACGGTCTAGGGAATTCTTGCGGCATTTGGGGGGCGTTTTTGAGGCAAAGCGAGGTCTTGTCGGCTGGTCGTGTGAGCTCTGTGGTCCCGTCGGACGGTGCTTGGACTCGCGACCCGTTCGCACGGCACCCTAACGCGCATCGGACCCCTCGCTGACCTGGACGCCCGGGGACGCGGCTACCTTGTTCACCTGAACCTCGAACGAGGCGGGCCATGCCTGGAGGCGTGTTCGGGTCCTTTCGCACATGGATTGACGAGTCGAAGCGCTATGTCGCCCCGCTGTGGGCGGTGACGATCCTCCGGGTGTATCTCGGGGTCGCGTTCCTGAGCGCGGCTTCGAACAAGATCTTCAGCTGGTGGGCATCTTGGCCGCAGAACATGTCGCACTTTCTGACGTCCAAGCTGAATGACACCTACGCGTTCTACCGACCCGTACTCACCGGCTTGGTCCTGCCGCACATCGGATTCTTCGCCCCCACCATTGCCCTGAGCGAAGTGGCCGTGGGCCTGTCGTTGCTGCTCGGCGCGGGCACGCGATTCGGCGCGGCTCTCGGACTGGTCTTGATCGCCAATTACATGCTGGCGTTCGGGGAGATTCCGTGGCAACCGGGTGAGGACCAAGCCTTCTTTTTCGGTCTCGTCGTCGTGCTCATCACAAACGGGGGCAGGGCCTTCGGGATCGATCACTGGCTCGCTCGCGCCCGTGCGTGAAGACTCCCGTCTTCACAGACAGCGTACCAGCGCAATTTCGCCGCGTGTGCAGCCCAGGTCCACCCACGCCCCGACGCCGCCTCAATTCCTTGCCTCTTGTGACGATGCATGCGCCGCAAAGGACCGGTGATGGGAGTCACTGGTACACTGCCGCTCGCGGCCCATGTTCGAGCGCGCCCCCATGCTGGAGGTGTTCCATGCACTCTCCCAGAACTCTTTCTGAGATCGCCGCCTTGACACTAGTGTCGGTCGCCATATTCGGGGCCGGGTGCGAGCGGCCGGCCCCTCTTTCGCCGCCCCCCCTCGCGGGGCTGAGCCTCGATGCCGCTGCGGCGGGCGCTCCTTACAGCGTGATCGGGGACTGCGCCCAGGCCACTATCATCGATCCCGGCAGCGTGAGAAACGCCGACGGCATGCTGATTCAGCGCGGCACCGTCTTCGAGTGCCCCCTTACCGGCGATATCGAAGGCGTCGCCCGCGTCGTGCTGAATCTCACCCTTAGAAACGTCGGAACGCCCCAAGTCGAGGGCCGCGTCTTCGGCGAGACCATCTTTCTCGTGACCAAGTTCTTCGGCAGAACCGATCTCAACGGAACGTTTGAGGGCCCGTTCGACACGAGTCTCGAGGAGGTCCGGTTCGGCTCAGCCAAGACCCGCCGGCACGGCACCGGTAATTTTACGGGGATGGTGCTGCACGGTGTCGCCGTGCAGAATCCTCCCGGTTCTGGAACGGAAGTCGAGACTGGGCGGATGGTCGGACGCGAGGCGCCCTGACGGACGAAACGTCACGGCCTCGTAAACATGGCGTTGCCGGCCACTGTTTTTTCCGCCGGCACTTCTTCCTGCAGGACGTCCCAATGTTCAACGATGAGATCGCCCTCGAATCGAAAAATGTCTGCGGCAATAAGGGTCTTGCCCCCGCCGCCCGAATAGCGACCATGTGCCATAACAAGATCGCCTTCTGCGATGATGATCATACCGGGCTCGTAGTGCCTGCCCTCGGGATACTTTTCCACCAGGGCGCGCAGACCCGCTCGCTTGGCGGGAATAAAAGGGTTGTGCTGGATGTAGTCGGGCGAGAGCCACCGTTCCAGCGCAGTGAAGTCGCGATCGGTAAAGGTCTTAGTGAGGAATTCGCGCACGATGGCTTTGTTGCGCTGCGCGTTGTCCGTCATGCCTACGTCCTCCTTTGATCACGCCGTTCTCTTGTTCTCAAAGCGGGCTCGGTGTCAGATCGCTGTGCGACCACCGTCAGCGGCGACGATCGCGCCGGTGACATAACTGGCGCGGGGTGACGCCAGGAATGCGACAACCTCGGCGATCTCTGCGGGGTCGGCCGCGCGGTGGAGCAGGGTAGTGGCCCCCAGCGCTTCGATGCGCTCGGGTGCCGCGCCCCCGGTGTACACCGGCCCGGGAGCGATGGCGTTCACTCGTACGCCGCTGGGACTGAACTCCGCGGCCCAAGCGCGCGTCATCGACGCGAGGGCGGCCTTCGTCGCCCCGTAGGCGGCGCCACCCGCAAGGCCGATCTGGCCGGCCATGCTGCTGACGTTGATGATGCTGCCCTTGCCCCTGGCCGCCATTCCCGGTGCGAACGCGGCGACGAGGAAGAACGCGGCGCGGACGTTGCTGGCGAACAGCGCGTCGAACATCTCGACTTTGAGGTCTGCCGTCGCGCCGAACCAGGAGAACCCGGCATTGTTGACCAGGACGTCTATATCGCCGACAGCTTCGACCAGGCGCTGGAGGTCGGCTGGATCGCTGAGGTCGGCGCTGACGAAGCGGGCCCGGCCGCCCGCCGCCGTAATCGATTCAACGGTCTCGGCGCCTCGGGCGGCGTCGCGGCCATGGACGATGACCTCGGCGCCGTCGCGCGCCAGCTGCAAGGCGACTGCGCGGCCGATGCCGGACGTCGCCCCGGTCACGAGGGCCTTCTGACCTTGAAGGTCGCGGGGTTGGGTAGCCGGCATGGTTGCGCTCCGAATCGTGTGGTGGACGAACCCCTCGGCGCCCACAACAGCGTTGTCAGTGGGATGGTTCTGCGGTGGAGTCATCGTTTCGGATCCACGCGCGTGCGGGCCCACGGGATCACGTCCAGGCGCTCGAATGGGATATCCGCGCCGGTGCGCTCGTCCCGGCCGAAGCTGTCGGGCGCCTGGTAGAATCGCTCGAGCGCCGCGTCGATCTCTTCGAGCTCGCCCGTCAGGCGTGACGCCTCCTGAGCGTCGAGCTCGCGGTCGAACGTGTCCGTCCCTTCGTCCGCCAGGTGGGTGGGGAACTTCGAGACGTCGCCCGCTGCCTCCTGCGCTTCGTCGCCGAGCTCCGCGTCGTACTGGCCGAGCGCGCGCAGCACGCGCTCGCGCTCCTCGCGCAGGCGCTTCTCGAGATGCTCGCGCTGGCGTTTGGTGAGTGTCATGGTCGAGAGATCCTCCACACGTACGCTACACCAACCGTCAGGCGAAGGTGAGACCCCAGGACTTCCCGAAATGGAGCAAGAACCCCACTTCGCCAACGCGCTACGGCCTCGCGCTCGAGCCCGACCGCGAGTATGAGCTGCAGCTCGGTACGCCGCACGGCTACGGCTCTTGAGCCTTTAGGGCTGCGGTTAACGAGGTTGAGTACAAACGCCCCACATCGAAAGTCGATGTGAGGCGTTGTGGTGGTCGTCCCCCTCCCCCCTCCCCCCACCCCGCGTTACTGAGTCGCGGTGCCGTGTAGCGTCGGCGTGAAGAGGACGCCGTTCGGGCTACTGGGCCCTCCCGTGAAGACGAAGTTCTGATCGACCGGCAAATCAATCGTCAAGGTGGTCGTGGGCGCCGCGATGTGTACTGGCCCACCAAAATTCACCTTGATGCCGGTTTGCTGGCCGCTCGGCACCTTCAAGTCATGTGTCGAGGTACCATCGCTGAAGGTGAAGCCGGTCTTGAGCGTGATGGTTGCGCCGGTAACGATCAAACGCAGCTGCTCGTAATCTCCAGCGACGATGGTTGCTGTGCCGAGGAAGGCTTTGAGGCCGTGCTGCAGATTGAGCACGTCGAATACGCCTGCATTCGTCGCTAGCGTGTCGCGGGCGGCGCCATCGTTTCCTACGAGGTAGACTGTCGAGACCGTGACCTGCGCGCTCGCGATCATGTCGGTGCCCGGCGCGTCTGTCAGCCAGGCGGTGACCTGACTCATCTGTGGTCCGCCCGTTCCGTGGCAGGCAACGAGCCCCGCCGCCAGGACCGCCAGAAGCAAGCTGCTGCGCATTCGCATGTTTGAAAGGCTCCGGACAGGAGTTTAAGGAATGGGTTTCCTTAAAGAGCGAGCACGGGGCGCTGGGGTAACGCGCTCCCGCCGCCGGAGTTAGGGGGACGTCGGGGCAATCAACGTGATGAGCCCCCACATCCGAAGTCGATGTGAGGCTTGCTCTTCACTCCGTCGGACGGCGGGATCTAAACCCGCGCGGTCCTACTTCAGACCGAGCTTCTTGCCCGCCGCGAGCAGTGCAATCGATTCGCCGATGCGCCGCGCGCGAGTCTCAGGTCGCTTCGCGATGTGGATCCAGACGACAAAGTTGCGGCGCTCGGTTCGTGGCAGCTGTTGAAAGAAGCTCCACGCTCTCGGATCGGCTTTGATCGCCTTCGCGATGTAACCCGGCAGCTCGGGAATCTTGGGCTTCGCCGCGTACGTGTTCGCCGTGGGAGCCGCAGCCAAGCCGGCCGGCTTGAGCAACCCGGCGCTGTTCAGTTTCATCCAGCGCCGGCGATTGATGTCCGACCATCTGCTGGCAGGTTGGCGCGGCGTCACCTTGATGGCAAAGCGAGCGTCGTCGAGTCGCTTCACCAGGCTGTCGATCCAGCCGAAGCAGAGCGCTTCGCGAACGAAGTCCTCGTAGGGCAGCGATTTCACGCCCGTGCGGGCCTTGTGAAATACCAGCCAAACCCCGCGACTCGATGTGTGATGCTTTGCGAGCCACGCACGCCATGTTGCGCGAGTTCGGACGTCGAGCAACGCTAACTCTGTCATGTCAGGCCAATACGCGCGCGGAGGAGGGGGATACCCACATTCCAAACGGCGCTGCAGATTGGCTGAGGCCAGTGGCCGTCGTCACCCCTCACGCCCGGATACCATGCCCCGATCCATCGTCGCGCTCGCGCTCCTCGTCTCGGTCTCGATCTCCATCGCGGCACACGCGCAGCAACCACGCGTGCTCGTCTTCTCCAAAACGGCGGGATTTCGTCACAGCTCGATCCCCAACGGCATCGCTGCAATAAAGCAGCTCGGACAGGAGAATGGCTTTGCGGTCGATGCGACGGAGGATGCCGGCGCCTTTGCCGAGAAGAACCTGGCGCGATACAGCGCGGTCGTCTTCCTGAATACGACGGGTGACGTCCTCGATGCGGCGCAACAGGAGGTCTTCGAGCGCTACATCCGGGCGGGCGGCGGCTACGTCGGCGTGCACTCCGCCACGGACACGGAGTACGACTGGCCGTGGTACGGCAGACTGGCCGGCGCGTACTTCAACGGCCATCCCGGCAATCCCAACGTACGCACGGGCAGCTACCGCGTGCTCGACACGACGCACGTATCGACGAGAGGTATGCCCGCTCGCTTCAGTCGCGAGGACGAGTTCTACAACTTCAAGTCGATCGATTCGACCATTCATGTGCTCGTCGAGATCGATGAAACCAGCTACGCGGGCGGGACGAACGGCGCTCATCACCCCATGAGCTGGTACCACGATTTCGGTGGCGGGCGCGCGTGGTACACCAACATGGGGCACACGGAAGCGACGTACACCGAGCCGCTGTTTCTACACCACCTGCTCGGCGGCCTGCGCTACGCGATCGGAACCCCCGGTTCGGCGCCGCGTTGAAACGGTGTCTTAAGGCTTGCCCGCTTTAAGTGCCGTACAGCGCGGGTCCATCCCCTGGATCTCGGCGATTTTCTTGTCGTCAATCGGGATGGGCGCGCAGCCGTGGCCCTTTTCACAGACGAAGTCGTAACGGGCGGCAGGGATGTGACAGCTCAAGCACGTCACGCCCACGAAATTGACCACCTTGTCCCCGCGGGCCTTGATTCTGGTGGCCGGAGGAGACGGGTCGGGCGGAAGGGCGGTGGCCAGCTCGAGCGAGAAGAACTCCCACCCGTTCGACTCGGGAAACGTTGCCTTGGGATGCTTCACCATGGCCTCACCCGGCACCAGCTGCAGAAAGGTCCCAAGGGGGTACTCGGTGTTCTCGACTCTGTCCCGCAGGATGCGTACGGCTTCGGCCAGTCGCTGGGGGTCTGCATTCCTGATGTAGGTGTTCCTGACTTTCGTACCATCACGGATGCACCCGAACGACTTGTCGGTGACCGTGATGTCCTCCTGCGCTTGGACCAACCCGGGCACGACGCAGAGCAGGGCGGTCGCGAGTGCGACGCTGCCCATCCAATCCTGTTTCATTCGCTCACTCCTTGGAATGCTTTGACCGGTTCGAGCTAGCCAGAACGGCGCCCTAGATATACGTAGCAGCACGGTCGCCGGCCATAGCGCTGGGCGGTCAACTCCATGCCGCGTTGCTTAGATACTAGCGGCCCGATTCTGATGACATAGGCGGGGCGATGTGTCTCATCCTTGGTGCGTATGAGCTCGCATCGCGATCAAATCTTCGGTCCACCTACGTCGAAGTACCTCTGGTGCCTGCACTGCTCGCGGACCTACGAAAACGGGAAGTGGCGCACCATTCGACGGCTCCAACGGTGCCCGTACCTCGACTGTGATGGTGACGCAGTGCTCGACGCGTTCGACTGGGCAGACATTCGCAGGAGTCATCCGGAGTATCCGGAGCGTCCGCGTTGGGGTGAGCGCTTTGAGTGGGAATTTCCCGGCGACGAGAACGGCGAGCCATCCTCTGGCTCGCCGCATTAGTCGGGACTGCGGGGCCTCCTCCTCCCGAACCGGGAAGGGCGTTGCCGAAGCAGCCGTCTTGATGATGAAGAACCTCAAGCGATGGCGATACCCACCAGGCACATGGTCAACCGCCTAACGGATCGCGCTTTAGCTGCGGGCGGCTCGCCCGTGGGCGCAAGGGACCGGTCCCCCTTCGGCGTCCTCGAGCCTGGTGTCTCGTGTTAGGGAGTTGTGTGAAGCAAAGATCTGGTTATTGCGTCTTCGGACCAGAGATGCTCAATGTTTGGCAAGAAAGTGTGAGGGGCAATGATGAGTGCTCGCGTGAAGCAACCCAGCAGCCGAGTTCCGCGTCGCTGGGCTTCGCGAGACGTTATGCTCGCGGAAGCCATTCATCGTGATGACTGCCTTGACCGAGAGCACGCGTTCGCAGACGCGCATTTCACGCTGCTCTTGCAGGGCGCGTTCGAAGAGACCGCGGGTTCGTGGACACGAACCATGCACCCGCTCAGCGCCGCCTTCTCTCCACCCAGCTTCGGACACCGCGACCACACTGGGCGCGGTGGCGCACAACTGTTCACGGTGTGGCTCCGCCGGTCGATGGCCGAGGAGTTCCTGAACCACGCCGGTTTCTGGCGCCTCCCGCACCTATGGGAATCCGCCCTAGTGGGGCTCCCGCTGCTGCGGCTCTACACCGACTTGGCGAACACGCCGGAATCGCTCGATGAATTCGAAGTGGAAGACCGTCTGGCTCAATTGATCGGGACCGCTCACTCGCAACGACGCACTTGGGAAACCAGGCGGCCACGCTGGGTCGACGGTGCACGGGACAGAATCACCGACTGCCCCCACGCTCCGCTGCGGGTGACGGACTTGGCCCGCGAAGCGGGCGTGCACCCGGTGCACTTCTCCCGAACGTTCCGCCAATTCGTCGGCGTTCGTCCGGCGGAATACCGCGCCCGCACGCGGGTCGTGGCAGGGTGCCGGTTGGCGGCATCGACGAGCCTGCCGCTCTCGCAGGTCGCTCTCGCCGCCGGCTTCGCAGACCAGAGTCATATGACCCGCGCGTTCGGGCGGGTCCTTGGCATCGCGCCAGCGGCATATCGCGCCCTCGTGAATCACGACGCACATCGCCTCGACGTTAAGAGGTAGGCGTCGAGCACTGCATCCGCACGGGCGTGTTGCATTTGTTCAAGACGCCCCCTCCGCAATGTTGCAACCTTACCAGCGTCGCGACATGGAGCACGCCGATGACAGCGCCAAGAGCTTTGGTGGCGTGGGCTGCGCTCAGCGCTGCTGGACTCGCCGCACCCGCCACTCAGACGGGCGGCGTGTGCACCGCAGACAACGCCCACTCGCTGATGGACTTCACCGTGCGGCTGCTCGGCTTCAACCGAGTCCGCGGCACGTTCGCTGCGTGGCGCGCCAGCGTCTATTATGATCCGGATGCACTCGAACGCTCGTCAGTCAGCTTCGTCGCGGATGCGGCGTCCATCTCCACCGGTGTCAAGGATCGGGACGACGACCTGAAGCGTGCCACGTTTTTCGACGTGGCCGACTTCCCAAGGATCCGATTTCGGAGCACGAACGTCGAGCCGGCCGCGCAGGGCTTCGTCGTGACGGGCGATCTCACCATCCGCGACAGCACGCACCAGATCCGACTACCGGTACAGGTTATCACCGCGCTCTCGAAGGATCCCTTCGACAACCAGCGTGCGTCGTTCGGTTCCGGCGTGACTCTCAACCGCCGCGACTTTGGCGTGGTCGGTCCTGCCTTTTGGAACGGCGCGATCTCCGATTCGCTTGTCGTGGAGATCGAGATCGGCTGTCGGGTCTGGAACTACTTCGACCTCGACTGGAGTACGGGGCCGATGCGCCGGTCGGTCGGCGCGCTGCTCTTCGGCGCGGCCGACTCCGGGCAGCTCGCGACAGGCCTGGCACGGGCCCGCGCCCTGTGGGCCAATCGCCAACGTGATAGCACCTGGGACTTCTCCGCGTGGGAGTTCGAGAAGGCCGCGATGCGGCTGGCGCAGCGCAAGCGGCTACCGGAGTCGCTGTCGATCCTCGACTTGGCCGTGGAGCTACACCAGGGCGGTCGGCCCGAAGAGCTCGCCGAGTTGCTGGCGCGGCGGGGCGAGGTTCGTCTTCGCCTGGGGCGTCGCACAGAGGCGAGCGCCGACCTGCGCCAGGCCACGATCCTGGACCCTGACAACACGGACGCGTTGGAGTGGCTGCGACACAGCGGGAGCTAGACCGGGCCCTGACGGGCAAGGAAACAGCAGTTGTGCCCTTGCGGGTACGGACTGTCGTCCCACACCCTTGCGCCGGCGCGCGAGTCGCCCGCAGCTTAAGCGCGGTCCGTAGGCGGCATTGTACCTTGAACACGCACAGGCGATGAGTACCCCAGTGTCGAAGCCCCGGGTGACCTCCTTCGCTCCCCAGTTCCTGGTCGATGATCTTGCGCGTTCAATCGCGTACTATCAGAAGCTCGGCTTCGCGTTCGGAGAGCCGTGGGACGGCTTCTACGCGATCGGCCAGCTGGATGGGCTCGAACTCCACCTGAAGGAGGCACCCAAGTACGACCCTGAGCGCCAGCACCGGCGTGCGCATGAGCATCTGGACGCCGCGGCCGGCGTGGATGGCATCGAGGCGTTCTACGCACAGTGCATGGCGAATGGCGCACAGATCATTAGGCCGCTGACAGCGACCGCGTGGGGCACGAAGGACTTCTACGTTGAGGACCCCGACGGCTACGTCGTCTGCTTTGGTGGGCGGCCGACCGCGGATTGAACGATTTTCCGAGAATCGGGACGGCGGGATTTGAACCCGACCTCCCGAACCCCTGTGAGAAGGCTCCCGCCGCGTCGAGAGACTGCAACGCTCCGGAGCCAGCCCATGAACCCACTCTTTAGTAGCCGCCTCGTCGTTGCGCTCTACGTGGCTTTCGTCCTCATGGCGGCGTCCGGCATATACCTCGTCCGAACGCCTCTCGATTCCAAGTCTCAACGGGCGACCCAGTCAACCGTCAACGTACGCGTTCAGCCCAAACGTGTGGAGATCGACGTGAAGACCGCCGTTCCGGGGCTGATCATCGTCGTCATGGGCGCCGCAGGACTGCTCTTGCTTGTCATCCGCGTTCCGATGAAACAAGTCCATGGCTACAAGAAGGCACCGCAGCTGCCGCCCGGTGCTTTCGGCCTCGCGGGTCAACCCCTCCAAGCCGCCCAACCGATTCTCGCCGATCGAGCGGAGCGGGTTCCTCTGCTCCTCGAATGGGCCGCGCGAGCGAGAGGGAGGGCCGTGCGTGTGGATGGCCAGGAAGGCGTGCTCGTATCCTACCTGACCCTCCGCCGAATCGTCGGCATCCTCGGCATCGGGCTCCCCATCGTCGTCGCGATATGGGGCTTCGCCCTTGGCTACGCCCTCCAACCATCGATCAGTGACTACTACGCTCTGCGCACGCGCGACGCCTTCGTGGGCATTCTGTTCACCATCGGCTGGTTCCTCTTTACGTATAGGGGGTTCGATCGCCGCGATGACGTTGCCGGTAATCTGGCCTGCCTCTTCGCACTCGGCGTGGCGCTGTTCCCAAACAGCGGAACACAACTCGAATGCATAGTCCACTTCTCGTCTGCGGCCGCGCTGTTCCTTGTGCTCGCCTACTTCTCGTTGTTCTTGTTCACGAAGACCGGCGACGCGACGCCCCCGACTCCTGAGAAGAGGACTCGAAACCGCGTCTACGTTGCTTGTGGGGCGGTGATGCTAGCGTGTATCGCGCTAATCGGGTTGTACCACCTGCTGAAACTCCAGCACACCGCTGTCGCCGCGATAAACCCCGTGTTCTGGCTGGAGGCCTTGGCGTTGTGGGCGTTCGGCTTCTCGTGGTTCGTCAAGGGCGAGACGCTCTGGCAGGATGCCTTGCCGTGATCTAAGGGATGGGTCGCGACGGTTCGTGTGCTTTCCTTTGTCACGCCCCTTCACCGCGAACCCACCACGACGAGTAGCCAACCTGCCTTGCAGATGACGCATGCGGTCAACCCAGGGAACGAAGGGCACCGTCAAACTCAGCAGCGAGACACCCCCTCATCTCGTGCGGTGATGGAACTGGAGTTCCATCCAAAAGGGGGAACTGCTCCCGACAAAGAAAAATGCGAGCCAACCTAAGCGGCTGACTCGCATTTATTTTCTCTAATCGGGACGGCGGGATTTGAACCCGCGACCCCCTGAACCCCATGCGAATCGCTAAGGGGCCGAGTTACGACACCAAGTAGCAATTACGCGAGGTTCTGGGCATCGGTGTCGTAACAGCAGACCCGAAGATCGACCGAGTGTCGTGAGAAACTCACAGCAGAACTCACAGCGCCCACGAAAACTTGCAACGCCACGCCAACGCAGCCTGCCCTCATGGGAAGAACGGGAACAGCCGCCGGATCTCGGCTTCGTCCGGCTGGCGGCCGTATTCGCAGATCTCGAACGCCTCGGCGTATTTGACGGTCGACGCCCGCTGCCCGTAGCGCGCCGCCAACCGCGCGCGGAAGCGGTCTGCCGTCGAGGCGAACCGCCGGCTGAAGGCGTCCCGCACCTCCTGCTTGCGTGCCGCTTTGCCGGCGGCGTCTTGCGGCAGGCCGCCCACCGGCACGTCGCAGCATCCCCCTTCGTAGAACTGCGATTCCATCGCTTCGACCACGGCCAGCTTCTTGTCGATCACGTCGTCAATGGCAACCACGATGTCGCCGCTGAACGGGTTCGGCTTCTGGAAGCGGTCCTCGGAGAAGAGGAAGACCGGATTGCGACGGAGCGGTGGTACGTCGGGGTCAAAGAACGGCACCTGCACCATATAGGCCGC
>Ga0070698_100003102_pt1 | contig 18312 bp, 11 predicted proteins | sample KBSK1502metaG_FD_65477 | JGI IMG/M metagenome (GOLD analysis project Ga0070698, IMG submission 65477) | Corn, switchgrass and miscanthus rhizosphere microbial communities from Kellogg Biological Station, Michigan, USA - KBS K1-50-2 metaG | ecosystem: Host-associated > Plants > Roots >...
GCTGTATTGGATGTAGCATCAGTTGCTGTATTAGTAGTTGCATCAGTGGTTTCCGTAGTATCGTTTGAATTACATGATAAAAGAATTAAATAAAACACTACCATTGATCCCAAGTAAATTCCTGCAATTGATCCGAAAATCTTTTTCATAAAAAATATTTGAATTAAAAATTTGTTTCTATTTAAACATTATCGGAAATCGTGCCATCAACTTTTAGAGAACGGAAATCATTTTTTCACATTTGTTTTACTGGCATGATTTTTTCGATCTTATTTATGAAAGTTTCTTTGGGGTGTTTGATTAAAACTAAAGTTGGAAACAGCTTTTTATTCTGAGATAATACCCATTGAACCTGAACCAGGTAATGCTGGCGCAGGGAACAAGAAACTTAAAAGAGTTTCGGCTTCGCCGGAGCTCTTTTTTTTGGATCAACTACACATTTATGCCTGAAAAAAAATGGAAAATTGGTTGCTCAGGATTTCACTATAAAGAATGGAGGGGAATTTTTTACCCCGCTTCGATTCCACAAAAAGATTGGTTTAAATTCTATGCTGAAAAATTTAATAGCCTTGAGCTGAATGTTACCTTCTATCGTTTCCCTGTGTTAAAATCATTAGAGAACTGGTATAATATAAGTCCTTCAAATTTCAGTTTTGCGGTAAAAGTTCCCCGGCTTATAACTCACTACAAAAAATTCTCTGATTGCACCCGTCTTATTGACGACTTCTATAATTTAATTACAAAAGGTTTGAAAGTAAAACTGGGGCCAGTCCTTTTTCAACTGCCGCCCAGGTTCAATTATACAAAAGAACGGCTTGATACGATAATTGGGAGCATGCATAAAGAATTTAAAAATGTAATTGAATTCAGAGATCCAACCTGGTGGAAGCCTGCAGTGTTTAACAGGTTAAAAAGAGAGGGTCTGATATTTTGCGGTATTAATTATCCCGGTTTACCGAACGACCCTATAATTACACATAAAACCGCATACTATCGGTTTCATGGCAATCCTCGTTTATATTATTCTGCTTACAAAAGAAATGATTTGAAAAATATTGCCGATCTATTATCAGTAAACAAGAAGGTTAAGGAAGCTTTTATCTTTTTCAATAACACTGCAACAATTGGAGCAATTAAAAATGCTGTATGGATAAAGAAATATGTTAAGTCTTAATGTGGATATTTTACCGATATTAAAAAATTAACCAAAATGATTTTGCTGTTTAACTTCTTTTCTTTGGACCAGGTTTTCTTCTCCCTGAACTTTTTTTCTTTGGAACTTTTGCACCTGCTTTACGAGCTTCAGAAAGGCCAATCGCTATTGCCTGCTTACGGCTTGTAACTTTTTTACCACTGCGGCCGCTTTTTAATGTGCCTCTCTTTTTTTCACGCATTACTTTCTCTATTTTTTCTCCTGCTTTTTTTGAATATTTTGTCATAAATTATTTTTTAAGTTAAGCTGCAATTTCATTTTATTCTTCTTCTTTAGTTACTAATTCACGGATATTCATCTTCGCAAGATTTTTAGTAGCAGGTCCGTTGATCACGGTTCCTGTATACGAATAACGGGCACCATGACAAGGGCAATCCCATGATTGTTCAGCATTGTTCCATTTTACTTCACAGCCAACATGTGTACAGATGGGACTTACTGCATGAAGGACCCCATTCTCATCTTTGAAGATCGCTAACTTCTCATCTTTATACTTTACTATTTTTCCTTCATTGGTTGCGAGTTCTGCTAATTCCTTCAGATCTTCTCCGGAAAAAAATTTACTTGCAAACTGTTTTACTACATCAACATTATGACTGACAAAATTTGAAAACCCGGCAACAGGTTTTAAGCGGTTTGGATCATATAGTTCCTGGTATGGATTCTCTTCTCTGCAAATAGTTCTTTTTAATGATAGCGCAGCTACGTGGCTATATGGCATACCATTACCGCCATACCCTGTTGCAACAAATATCTTGTCATGACCAGGCAATTGTCCTATGTATGGTAACCCATCAGGTGATTCATAAAATTGCGATGACCATTTATAAGCAATTTCATCTACATCGAAATATTTACGGATGTGTGATTCAAGTTTTAAAAAGCAATACTCCTGGTTGTCTTCATGAGCTGTTTTATGATCATACCCACCTGTTATCAGGTATTTCTGCCCATCTACCTCCTGGGTACGATAGTAATGATAAGGATCATACATATCGTAAAGCAGATCATCAGGGTAAGAATTATTTTTTAAGGTAACAGCCATAGCATAGCTTCGATAAGGAACACAACGAAAGTGCAAAAGATTAACCCCGGGTGGAATATGAGTTGCATAGATCAAATACTTTGCATTATATTTTCCCTTCGCTGTTTCTATAATGACATTTTCATTCTCATCTGCAGTTAGAACTCTGCATTGCTCCAGGATAGTTCCGCCAGCTTTTTCAAATTGTTCTGCAAGAGAATGCACATAGCGAACAGGATTAAATTTAGCCTGCCCATCTACCTGCATTGCTTTGATAAATTCTATGGGAATACTAATTCTATCAATGAAATTATTCTTTATACCTGCCTCAGCGGTTGCTTCGCTTATCTTTACCAATTCATCCTTTTGTTTATCATCCTGCGCAAACAAAGTAGCTGTTGCTGTTTTAAACTCACAATTGATCTTATATTTCTTTATATTCTCCTGAATTGTGTTTACTGCTTCTTTCAAAGAATCAGCAACAAGTTTCGCACTTTCTTTATTGAAATTTTTTTCAATTATTGAAAAAGGCACATCAATTAAAGTATTTATATGAGCAGTTGTACCTCCTGTGGTACCATAACAAAGATTATGTGCTTCCAATACCAGGCAATTCATTCCCGAATTTTGTAATAGTAATGCTGTAGTTATTCCGGTAATTCCCCCTCCGGCAATTATGACATCATATAATGTGGATGAATTTATTTCGTTAACAGGTTGATAAGCTTCTACACTTGCCTGCCATAAACTGGTATTGCTACCATCTCTTTTGATCATAAATATTTATTTATAGAAGCGGCGCAATTATCTTGCCACCAGGGGTCAATATTTCCCGCTTAACTTATGCCGTTCACGAAAGCTCTAATCATTATACTTTCGAAATAATGCAATACGAATTCATGGTGATACATCGATTTGGCTCTGTATATATTCTGTTTTGTAGAGACATTTCCCCAGACTTCTTATAGTTTATAGGTAAAAAGAGTTTTTATCTACAATAGAAAGTTGCATTTGTTTTAATATACCCATGGCATATCATTTGTGTCTTTTCACAAACCCTTATTGATAATTTAAACCGACTAAGATGAAAAGGAATTTGATAGTTTTTGCAGCGAGTGCTTTTCTATTTGCATCTTGCGGCGATAACAAAACAGAAACTACCTATAATGAAAAGGATACGTCTTCAACAAAGAATACAACTATAACTCCTGATCCTGCGGCTGTACCACCGGCTACAAATATTTATAACCCCCCAGATCATGTTGTAGTAGCTTTCAAAGAAAAATATCCTACAGCTACAAATGTTACTTGGTCTGCATATCAACCTTATGACAGGATAAATTGGGAATGGACAGGATGGCCTTCAATGGATACATCATATTATGCGGTTAACTACACAGTTGATAACAAAAAACTTTGGGGATGGTGGGATAGAAACAAGAACTGGATCGGTACTACATCAACTATTGAAGATTCAACAATGCTTCCTGATGCTGTAAAAAATACTCTTAAGAAAAGTTACTCTGGCTATAGAATAACATCGATTGATGAAGAAATGGATAAAAACAGAACAGCATATGAAATAAAACTTGAAAAAGGAACTGCCCATGTACGGATCCTTGTGGATAAAAATGGAAAAATATTGAAGAAGAAAGAGGTGAATGCATAAATATGAGCATTCATCAGTGAAGAGATTATCCCTGTGAAAAAAATTTTCTTATATACGCTCAGATAACCAATAAGTCCGATCAACCGGCTGCCTTCTGCAGCCGGTTCTCTTTTAATTATTCAATGCCCGGTATTTTTTTGGCGACATTCCTATTACAGTTCGAAATCGTTTGGAAAAATAATAAGGGTCATCAAAACCCATACTGAATGCGATGTCTTTTATAGAACGGGTAGTAAAGTTCAACTGCTGACAAGCTTTTTGCATTTTCATTTGCACGAAATAATCAATAGGTGCATAGCCTGTCTTTTGTTTAAAAAGATTTGAGAATCGTGAAATAGAATAATTGTACTGGCTGCTAAGATCACCTAATGAAATATTATCGTTGATATGTTCCTGCATATAAAGAATGGCACTGTCTACACAATCAATTTTATCATTAGCTGCCGGCTCATAATGCCGTGAGTTGTAAATAAAGAGTGTAAGAAATTCTGAAAGGCACATGTTTGCAAACAACAGGTTATCGATACTATAGCCCAACTCAAGCGTTTTATAAATTTTAGTGAATAATGAAACGATGTCTCCATTATTTTTTACATACTGCGGCTTAAAATGATTTTGTACAACCTGTATTTTATTTAATTCCGGGAGTGAGTCGCCTCCAAAATGTATCCAGTAAATTGTCCAGGGATGATTTTCATCACTTCCATAAGCATGTTCTACATTTTGTGGCAGTATAAAAAATTCATTGGGTCCAACCTCATAACGCTGACCACCTAATTTAAACCAGCCATGTCCATCTACGCAATAAAAAAGAAAATTTTCCTGTAAACCCTTTTTGCGATAAGTATAATGATCTTTTGCCTTTGGATAATAACCGATAGAGCAAATATGAAGATGCTTTAATAAAGAATTGTTTTGCACCCTTGATTTAAGTATGGTTTTGGGTATTTCAATACGTTGCCTCCCGGTGCCGTACCATATATTTTTATACGAACCTTCTTTATTTTCTTTATCCTTTAACATATTTACAAACAATACGAATTGGTAAATTACAGAAAAGTTTTAAACTAAAACAAACAGACAGCACAAGACAGCTGAAGAGAGAGTTTACTTATTTTTATCTGGTCAAAACATTTCTTTATGAAACGAATCGCCTCCCTTTCACTTTTAATAGCTTGTTATTTCGTATTCCTTCCAGCCATTTCAAACGCAAAGATCGTTTTGCCTTCCTTCTTTAGTGACAATATGGTATTGCAGCAAAAAACTGACGCTGCTATTTGGGGGTGGGCCAATCCAAACAGCACTGTACAATTAACTTCATCATGGAATAAAAAAAAATATACTGTTCGATCCGATGCTGCAGGCAAATGGAAATTAAAAATTTCAACGCCTGATGCCGGTGGCCCGTATGAAATAACGATCAGTGATGGAGAAGCAGTAACTATTAAAAATATTTTGATCGGTGAAGTGTGGTTTTGCAGCGGGCAATCAAATATGGAAATGCCTATGAAAGGATTCAGAGATCAACCAATCAAAGGATCGAATGATGCAATATTTAATTCAACGAATGATTGGATACGTGTATATAATGTTCCCCGTGCAGTTGAAAAGTTTTTGAAGGACACCACTAAAACTTCATTTTGGAAATCCGCATCCCCTGAAAATATAAATAACTTTTCTGCAACTGCTTATTATTTCGGAAGATTATTACAACAACAATTAAAAGTACCGGTCGCACTGATAAATGATAGTTATGGCGGTTCACCTGTAGAAGCTTTTATGAGTATTGAAGCGCTAAAACCGTTTCCTGAAATAAAAATACATACAGCAACGGATACTCTCAGACTTAATAATCGTAATGCAACAGCTTTATATAATGGCATGATACATCCAATAGTTGGTTATACGATTAAGGGTTGTATTTGGTACCAGGGAGAAGCAAATTATGATCGGCCCGATCAGTATGAAAAATTATTTCCTGCAATGATTGAACAATGGCGCAAAGAATGGGAACAAGGCAATTTCCCTTTCTACTTTGCACAGATCGCTCCATTCAACTATGCATCATTTTCAGCAGCCAATCGGCCAGAAAAAATGAATTCAGCTTATCTGCGTGATGCACAGAGAAAATCATTGAATGCAATACCACAAGCAGGAATGATCGTGTTAATGGATAATGGTGAAGAGAATAGTATTCACCCTGCCGATAAAGAAACCGTTGGAAAACGCTTTGCATACCTTGCTCTCGGCGATACATACCAGCTAAAAGGGTTTGCTTATCAAAGTCCTTCATATGATTCATTGCTTATTAATGGAAACATTGCAACTATCAAATGTAAAAATGCACCCAATGGTTTAACAAGCTATGGCAAACCGTTAACTCAATTTGAAATTGCCGGTGCTGATAAAGTATTTCGCCCTGCATCAGCGAATATCCGCAATGGCACTATTATTTTATCATCTCCATTTGTATCGACACCTGTTGCTGTTCGCTATGCTTTTAAAGATTTTGTTGCTGGAGAGCTGTTCAGTACGGAAGGATATCCTGTTTCAAGTTTCAGGACGGATGATTGGTAAGGCACCCCTGTCCCTCTAAAAGGGCGACTTAGATCGATGAGTCTGATTTGCTTGGAATTGTACTATTGCTTATGTGTTAGAATAAATAGCATGGAGTTGTTATGAAGCACCGTCCTTCTCCTGAAGGAGAAGGATAAGAGGATGAGGTCTATTATCGCAACATCATTACAACATCTTTTTTTCTTTCTTCAGGAAAGACTTTTAATGATACCATCTTTCCATCCTTCACTTCTGCTTCAACGGTTGTATTATAAGGAGCATGTAATTTAAAATGCACATCAGTATTTTTTGGCCATGCAGGAAAAAGAAATATTGTTTTATCATCTACCTGCATTAGCATCTCCTGTAAACCGATCATGGCGCTGCCGCCCCAATTATGATCCGGAACCCAATCAAAACCCGGTCCCCAGAATGCAGGGAATCTTCTCTCTGAATTTTGAAGTTTTAAAGTTGTCAATCTCCATGCTTCATTTGTTAAGCCTAATCTTGCAGCCCATATATTATCCTGTTTCCAACCAACATGACTTCTGAATTTCACAACATTGGTATCATAGCTCCATGTGTTGATCGCAGTATCTAATCCGGGTTTTCCAATTCCATAAATTCCCCATGGAAATACAGGATACAGTTGTGGCGATTCTTCATTATTTATTCTTTCCCATGTTTTGGCCGGGGTAATTGTTACATGATCATTGTATTTTCCATAATTGATCACAGGAATTCGTTTTGATAAGCTATCTAATTTCATTCTTTCCTGTTGTGACAAATATTTTACAGGCAATGCAAGTAGCCTTTTGGTGATCGTTTGTAATGCGGCAATAGTTGAAGTTGCATTATTAGCCATTTTAAACGTTTCGGCCCCACTTCCCGGGTACAGGATCAGCTTACCATTTCCATCCAATGCTTTTATTCCTCTTTGTTTTGCGAGATACTGATAGTGTTCATCAAAAAACTGCAAACAACTTTTAATAAAAGGGATTCTATCACTTATATCCTTTCCTGTATAGTGTTCTTCTTCCAGCATCATCAGGCAGAATTCAAAAACTGTATCCCATGTATACTCAAGCCACGCATTATATTCAACACCTTTATCAAAATCGACTGGCCTTTTTTGTCCATACTCCGCATAATCAGGCAAACCATAATTCTCCATTTGCTCAGTGAAACAAGCACCACCATGATTCCAATAAACTTTCGTTCTCAGCTCTGCATTTTTTAAGATCCGTAAATAAAAATCAATTTGTGATTGCAACAGATCCCAGTCGCCATTTTTGATCATAGGAAAATAAACCAATCGCTGGTTTTGCATTGTATGCAAACCGCCACCCCAGTTGCGATAATCAGGTGTTAATTTGTGAGCTGTATCGGTATAAACAGGATCAACAGTAAATAATCCGCCGTTAAATTTTGTTGGCCATGCACCATGTGCATTACACGCAAGCATATAACGGAATAATTGAAAGTTTCGGCCAATACCCCATGCTTTTGAACTTGTATTTGATTTATCGATTTGTATAAAACTTCTATTCCAGAACTTTCGCCACCATTGTTGTGTTTTATCAAAAGCTATTTTATTGTCATTAACTGATCTTTTTAATTCAGCCAATCCCAATTTCCATGTTTCTATGTTTTCGACTTGTAAAGTATGCAGGTAAAGGTTTAAAGAATGTTGTTTAGCAGTAGAAACACTTTTTAATTTCCATCCTTTAAAATCTGTATTAACATATACTCCATCATAAGTACCTGCAGCTTTAAAATTTTTCCCTTCAAACGAACCACCAAATGCCAGATACTTTAATGGATTATATAATTGATCCTTCACTCCATCCATTCCTTGTTGCGTTACTGTTGCATCAAAAATTGTTTCTGCGGTATTATAGTGGTAAAATAAAACTTCATTACCATTGAAATCCACATTATCTTTTTTATAGACATTATTTTTGGGTGCTGCCCATTTCCAGGAGTTTCCAAAATTTTCCCTTGCCTTTATAACTCTGTCCTGATATCGCCAACATTCATAAGCCCCTTCAACAGAAATTTTTTTATTAGCGTCGATATCAATATGGACAACAGGATTAAAAACATCGGCCCATATTTTCACTGTTGCTTTTACTCCATTATTTTCTCCATCAACAGTTACATATCCCTGTTGCAATTGCAATTCCTGCTTAAATATTTTTCCATTAAAAGGATTGGGAAATAGCTTTAATCTTATTCTTCCTGCCTTCATCAATGCATTGTCTTCATTAAAACTCCCGCTACGGGTAACATAGATCAGCAGTTCACCATTCTCCACCCACACATTCATACCAATGTCTCCGCCACCACATGGCATCGATTCGGATACATTTTTACTTTGAGTTGTCCAGACGATATTATAGTTAAGTTGCTGTGCCTTAACTGTAGCTGCGATGAAAGAAAATAATACAAAAATGATTCGATACTTCATCTAAAAATTAGTTTGACATTACCGACCAAGCCTGCGGGTAATAAAGGTTTATCTTTTAATCTGAATGGAGCCGTTGTCCACGTAATTCTTTTTTCCGGCGGTAATAAATTGTCTCCGATTAAACGATTATGCCAGGTATTGGTGACTTCGATTTCGATTTTGTTTTCACCGGGCTTTACAGCCTTTGTGATTTCAAGTTCGTATGGAGCTGTCCATAATGTACCGCAATTGATTCCATTTATTTTTATTGTAGCAATATTAAAAACCGAGTCAAATTTAATCCACACTCTTTTATTCTTCATTTTTTCTGTCAATTCAAATTCATTATTATAAACTGCTGTTCCCGAATAATATTTCATTGATAGATTTGATAAGCTCGTCCAACTTTTTAATTCATCAACTGAAACAAGATGGTCGCTATTTCCAAAATGTTCATCAAGTTTAATCGTCCATTTATTTTTAAAATTTGTTAACTCGTCACTGATTGGCATGAGAAATGGGATCATTTTATTATGATAATACTTTCCCATAAAAACAATAAATAATGATTGATTCTCAACTAAGGTTAACTCAATAGCTGTACGGTTTATTTCTTGTCTAGAGAAATATTGGTAAATCTTATTTCCGCTAACAGGGTCAAATATTTCAAAATCTTTGTTACTGATTCGAAAAGAAAGTTTTACTTCCTGTGCTGTGTTAACCTGATTTGAAATAAAATAAATATCAGCATCATCTGTTTTCCTATGTGTCCAGGCAATTTTATTTTTTTCGCTTATTATTTCGACATCTTTTTTTACTCCAAGTTTTTCAAAACCGTCATCAGTAAAAGGAGCTTTAAAAGTGTTCTTATAATTTCCCGGGTTTTTCAAATATTCTTTGCCACCTATAATCTTTGCTCCTGCATTTGCCAGTTGCATTAATTTCTTTCTCACTGCTTCGCTGATTATAGAATTCGGATTCATTGGATGTTCACCAGGTATTACTAATACTGCATAGCTTGCTCCACCTGGCGCTACTACTCTTCCATTCACAACTTTCATTTGCATTAGCACATCCGGATTAAAACAATCATACTTATAACCATTCAATGGATCGATCCAGTTTTCAGGATCAGCCATATTTGCTGAATGAGAAACTCCATCAGGTATCTGGCGCATTGGTTGTCCTTCGTTCTGCAATCGCTTTTTTTCTGTTTCTACTTTTTCATGCCCGAATATTCCTGGCAAAGTATTTACTAATCTATCCGGTAAAACAGAACGTCGTGGCACTTCTTCACCAGTAAACACTGCAATATCAACAACCGGTTTTCCCAGCTGCAATAATGCCTGGCATCTTGTGAGATAATCGATCCATACTTTACTTTGTTTGAACCATGTTTGGTCATGTTGAAAATATAAACCCACTCCATCCAATGTCATTCCTGGTTTTTTCCCGATCCATGGATTATGAGTGAACACATGTAATACCATTTTATTGATGCCTAATGCAAAATTCCTGTCGCCGATAGCTTTTAAATTTCCGGGATGTTCTCCCCAGTTCATTCTTACGGATGTAAATGCTTCTGCCTGTATAATATTCTTTCCATAAATATGTCCGCCACTGATGGCGTCCATCATATCATTGGGTTTATCATGAGTTGGACTGTTTAACCAGAATTCCCCCATCGGCAGATCCACATTTTTATAATGAAGCAATCCGTCACTCACAAAAGTGGGAGCGATGCTTTCTGCGCTGAACAGACATCCTTTTTCTGCTGATAATTTTTTAAGAGTAACATAAAACACGTCATTTACCAATTCAGCAATCGTGGTTCTCACATCATGTAAAATCTTTTCTGATCTATCTGCACTTTCAACCGGTACACCTGCCATCACTAATAAATATGGTATCAGATCGTAGCTCCTTCTTTTTTTAAATTCATTTGCAAAATTTTTACTCCAGTTCTGGCTGCCACATTCCCAACTATCCACATGAAAAATTTTCAATACTTCTTTTGCCAATGCAGCATCCGTTTTCTCAAATACTTTTCCGAACCAATTATCGAATTGAAGTTTTATTGCTGATACATTGAACTTATCACATTCCAATCCCTTTCCTGCACCGCCAGTTGCATTGGTTTGACCTGTTGATGTGTGACCAATTCTAACAATAACCCAATTACCATTTGTAGGAGTCCAATTTAAATTACCATCACTATCTAATTTACCTGTTAAATTGATTATGTTTTTCAGTTGCACAGCATCTATATCATTTACTTGCTCTTTGGTTGTATTAGCAGCAACTCTCCATATACTTCCGTTCTTTGCTTCATATTGATTGATCATTGGCTCATCACTCAAATATATTCCCATAACTCTTAATGATGGTCTCCATTTGGCAGCATCCAGATCTTCAGAACCCGGTTCGCTACCTTCTTTATCATAAATAAAACGAAAATACTTTGCCGTAGCGGCAGGTATTGCATGTGTGTAATCTTCTTCGGTATCCTGCCAGCCATGACGTGGTGGCTCTAATCTTGTAACTGTTTTAAAGTTCACTCCATCATCACTTGTTTGAATGATCAATCGCTGTGCCTGGTAAGTATTAGTGCCTGTATGAATACGAACGGAGCGACAAGTAAATTCAGTTGGAAATTTGTATTGTATCCAGCAAACCGAATCACTTCTAAAACTTTGTTTGTTATCAGCATCAGGAAATGAAAGAAATTGAGCCTTTGCTCCATTACTTGTCGTCACTGTTGGAATCATCACTTCATCACTAAATGCATAAGATGAGTTGGCGGGATATGCAAATACTGCTACATCTTTATAGTACCCATTATATGATTCCGGTTGCGCTAAATTTATTTTTCCTGTAAATCCATTTTTAATATATGTCTTTGTCCAAACTAACTTTTGCATTGAAAGCTCGGGAGTGATCCATGGTCCACCGGCCAATGCAAAACCATCGCTGACATGCATTGCTAATTTTAAATTCAATCGTTTTGCTTCCTGCATGGCAAATTTTACCATTGCCCACCATTCAGGTGTTAATTGTCTTACGGTCGGTTGAAAAGGAATAGAAGATAAAGTATCCTGTATCGGCATAAGATAAGCGCCACCAATACCATCTTCTTTCATTGCCTCCAGGTCAGCAGTAATTCCTTCTCTTGAAACAGCTGCATGCATCCAATACCAAAATACCCAAGGCTTTGCAGATTCGGGAGGATTAAGAAAATTCTTTTCGATTAAGTCAAAGGTCTTTTGTTGCTGTGCAAATCCAATGAATGAGATCGACAGCAAGCAAACCGTGGTAATAAAATATTTTTTAATTGTCATCAACTATTCTCAAACAAATATTAAACGTTTACACCTAAGTTCTCCGCCTAAGGCGGAGACGGTGTTTAAAATTTAATTTTACTCTTCCCTTTATCAACAGAAGTAGCGACAGCAATACCCCGGTGATCTTTATTATCTACTGCACAATAAAAATGATATACTACACCTTTCCATTTTACCACATAACTTTTATGTGCATACTTTGCGTCATAGTTCTCGGTTGACTTGATCAGGTCATCACCATTCCAGTCCGTCCAGTTGACCAAATCATAACTGCATGCGAAGCGATTGAAAGCTTCTTTACTTCTGGTTTCCCAGAATGCGCCAAAATAAAACATTACCCATACATCACCGATCTTTTGAATAACGCCATCACCTGTTATACCGATCTTGTGATGAACCACGGGATCAATCTGATAACGCTGCCAGTTGATCATATCATCACTTACTGCCATACCGATCCTTTCAAACCAACGCCATTTGGGTGTATTGTTACTTGTATCGCCGTTGGCGTTATAGTACATCACAAAAGGATGTCCTAATGTTTTATTCTTATCCCAAATAACAGAACTCTTATACAATTTTTTATTTTCCCACCAACGAACATCAATATCAGTTGCAGATAAAACAGGATCACCTATCCTTTTCCATTCATGCGGTCTTGATGGATCTTTCTCTGTGTGTGCTATGCCAACACTTAGCTTGCCCGTTTCATAACCTTTTTCTCTTCCACCAATATAGCTCATCCAATATTTATTATTGAATTTTTGCAATTGGTACGAACCGCCCCATTGGTGATCTTCCAAAGCAGTATAGCCGGCCTTTTGATTAGCATCCCAATCCATTATATTCTTATTTGTGGTATCTCCAAAACTCATTAATCGTCCAATTGTTTTCCATTCCAATAAGTTTTTACTTTTTGCCAGCCATGTTTCATAGCCTCTTCCATCAAATTGGATATAGGTCATGTACCAATCTTTTCCTTTTCTAAATACGGATGGACAATCAATTTTCTTTGAATCATTTTCCGGAGTTACAACTAATCCATATTTATAAGTTGTCTTTATTTTATCGTAGATATTTTGCATGACAGATTGGGAAACATCTGTTTGAGAATAACAAGAAATACTTATGTTATGGGCTAAAGCCCAGATAAAAATTATTTTCCCTAACTCCAGCCTTAAGGCTGGGGTTATAATGTCAACATATTGTGAAAGGGCTTTAGCCCTGTTTAAAAACTTACTCATCAAAATTTTATCTCTTTAGCTATTTTTCCCGGTCCTTTTATTTTTGAATTGAGCGGAACAATATAAAAACTATAATGATAAGGCTGTGCTTTGATTTGATATTGCTCAAGCGGCGCCGCTACATCACTCCAGCTATCATTACCACCGATCCCCATTTGTATTAAGTCAATATTCAAAGTTATATAACCAGCATCTTTTAACTTGTTGGTATGTTTTGCATTTTGGATATTCTCTTCAGTATATGGCCATGCACTCATGCTTAATAAACTATCGGCAACGATCAGTAGACCATCTTTTACTTTAGGATCACTTAAATACATCCATCTTACATCAGTTCGATTGCCGTTCTCCTGTGGCACTACATAATTCTCCATAAAATCTTTAATTGGCAAATCATAAACTCCCACATCAGCACTATAGCGTTTATCAATATAATTTTCAAATGGGCCCCGGCCAAACCATTCTATATTCTCATAGCTTCTTTCAATTCCCATTTGCATACCTACTTTCGGAATATCCGGAAGTCCCTGTTTTGTTTCCAACTCATAGTTTATCCGAATAATCCCATTGCCGTAAACTTCATAGTTTACAGTTACCATTGCGCTATCATGGATCAAAGAATTGATGCTCTTAATAATTATTCCACTTCCTCTTTTGCTATCAAATTTTCCCGTGCTTATATTAACAAGTTTAAGAGAAGCATCATACCATTGTTTTAATACGCGGTGTGTTTTCCAGCCACGTTTGTCATTATCGGTTTGCGGACGGGTAAAATGCGGCAGCAGTGGTTTTTGAATCTGCTCTTTACCATTTTGTATATAAGAGCTCAATGCCCCATTTGCTTTACTAAACGTTACTGTGAAATTTTTTCCCTTCAATTGAATATTTAAATCATTTTCTTTGAAAGTTATTGGCGTAGTAAAATTTTGTTTTGTTGATGGTTTGTAATCATTGGCAATTTTTAATTGATTACCTGCAATCTCGAATCCATTCGATGCCCATGCATGGTCTTTTATCAAAACAAAACGGATTGTAGCGTGGTATTCAGCACCCGGTTTCATTTTAGGTAGCCATTGTGAAATAGGGAATGTTGTTTCAGTGGCAGGTGAAACATCAATGCCTCCTATTAGTTTATTCAAAATTGTTTTTCCATCTTCCTTCACTTCAAGTACTGCGCTATATTTATTTACATTCTTTACTTCACTTCGGTTGATGATCTTTATTAATCCTTTGGTTGAATCAGCCCATTCAACTTGTATCGGTTGAAATACTCTTTTACACTCATACATTGCTCCTTTCGGTTTTCCATCAGCATTTACAACTCCCTTGATAGTAAAATTGTCAAAATATTTTTCCCCAAAGTCACCGCCGTATGCATAGTATTTTATACCTGCAGAATCAGTTTTTTCCAAACCCTGGTCTTTGAACTCCCAGATACAACCACCGATTATTCTTGGTGTAGTTCTCCACTGGTCCCAGAATTCTTTTATATTCCCTGCACTATTGCCCATTGCATGTGCATATTCACAAAAGAAAATGGGACGATGATCACCATTTGGCTGATTGGCTAAAAGTGGTGCGGTATATAATGCCGGATACATTCTGCTCACCACATCAACATAATATTGGTCAAGCGGATTTTGAATACGGTGTGAATGGTCATTTGATTTTAAATAGCGTGGATCGGATGGATCAATATATCCTTCTTCTTTCGGGCTTCCCATCGCAGGCTCGTAATGCAAGGGTCTTGTGATATCAAAATCCTTTATCCATCCCGCCATGGCAGCATGATTGGGTCCGCTGCCTGCTTCATTACCCAAACTCCACATGATAATCGATGGATGATTTTTATCTCTTAAAGCCATCCTGCTTACACGTTCCAGATAAGCAGCTGTCCAGCTTACATCATGGTCAAGCTTGCCGCCAAGTCCATGTGTTTCCAAATTAGCTTCATCAATCACCATGATTCCAAATTCATCACACAAGTCTAATAAATAAGGATCGCTGGGATAATGAGAAAGACGAACACAATTAAAATTGAATTGCTTGATCGTTTTTATATCCTGTAAAATATCTTCTCTTGTTAAAGCCTTGCCTTTTGTTGGATGATGGTCGGGGCGATTGACACCATATAAATAACTCAGCTTACCGTTGATTAAAAGTTTGCTATCTGATTTCCTGAATTCAATCGAACGAAAACCCAGCTTACATGTTTTTACTTCCAGAACATTACCAGTACTGTCTTCCAAACTTAAAACCAGCTTATATAAGTTAGGTTCTTCAAAGCTCCATTTCTTCGGATTGGAAATAGTTGTTTCGAGCAAACCAAATTTTACTCTATCAAGCCGTGGGTGAATTTCATTGATTATATCATCAACTTTTTTTTCTAATGGTTGATTCAAAACTGGTTTATCAGTTGCGTCATATAGTAGTGCTTTCAAAACATATCCCTGCATTCCATTTCCGGTAAGATTTTCTATTCCTGGACGAATACTCAGCACTGCATCTTTATATTCTTTATCCAACTTGGTTTGATAGAAGAAATCAGCAATGCGCAATTTTGGTTCGGCCATTAAATACACTTCCCGATGAATACCGCTTAGTCGCCATTGGTCCTGGTCTTCTAAAAAACTTCCATCACTCCATCTTATCACCCAAACGGATAAAATATTTTCTCCTTCCAGTAAGTATGGTGTGATATTAAATTCTGATGGAAGAAAACTGTCTTCTGCGTAGCCAACAAATTTTCCATTCAACCAGATCTTATATGCAGAACTTACTCCACCAAAATGCAATGTCACATTCATGTTCTTCCAATTAGCTGGAATAGTAATTGAACGCTGATAACAACCCACTCCATTATAATCTTTAGGAACATAAGGAGGATTCACCGGGCGGAAAGGATATACAGCACTTTTATAAATCGGTTTGTCGTATCCCTGCATCTCCCAGTTGGATGGTACAGGAATTTTCTTCCAACCACTGACTTTGTTTTTATAAAAATCTGTTGGTTCATCACCCGGTTTGAGTGCAAACGCAAAATCCCAATCTCCATTTAATGAAATATATCTTCCGCTTTTTTCTCTGTCACCTTTCAATGCATCATTCAAATTGGCAAATGAATATGCGGTTGCTCTTGATGCATCACGATTAATCCCGCTTACCTGAGGATCTTCATAGGGTTCACGATTGTAAATGGATGGAGCAACGGGAACAGCAGCAGGAGTTTTATCAACAAGCTGTGCTTGTAAGCAGTGATTGGAGAGTAGTGAATAGATAATAGCGAGTGATATGTAAATTCTTTTCTTCATTAGATGTTTCTTCATTATGTGTTCAATAGCGATATGAACGTACAAGAGTGCGACGCAACGAATGTTGATAGTAGCAATTCAGTTGACCTCATCCTCTTATCCTTCTCCTTAGGGAGAAGGACGGTACATTATTACATTTCCAAACTAATATTCTGCCACTTCATCTTAAGTTCAATACCAAACAGGTAATACTATTCATTCTAAGTTCCCCTTTAGGGGACAGGGGTTTTTCTTCTCCAGTAATTCGCCAAAATACTTCCGCTGATATTCATCCAAGGACTAAAAACCGCAGCCGCCAAACCAACCGTGCCCAGCTTGCCCATACTACCTGCTATGCCCGACGCCATACCCCCATTCTGCAATCCAACTTCAAACGCAATAGTGCGGCTTGAGTTGATATCCATTCCAAAAAAACGACTGAGCCAGTAACCAAAAAAATATCCCGCCGCATTATGAATAACCGATGCGATGAAGAGAAGCACACCAACCTTCACCAGGTTATCGCGACCAGCAGCAGTAGTAACAGTTGTAAAATAAATTATTCCAAACATTGAAATGAGTGGCATAATGTTATCGAGTTTCGGAAAACGTTTATGTAAAAAATTATACAATACACCGACAATGATTGCTCCGGCAAAAAAACCGGAGAGAGTGATTGACTGCTGCAATGCTTTATCAGTAAGATTTTGTAAAAATAAAATTACAGTAAGCAACCATACGATGGCTGCTGCACATATTATATATACTGCTTTCTTTTGAATTACTGTTGCTCTTTTCAGGTAATCGTGTAATAATGCTGCGCCGATGGGAACCAATACGATTTTTACGATCTCGATCATCATATCTACAAACTTTACTTCTATTAAAGTACCCGCCAGCGTCTTCATCAATAGGGGCGTTAAGAATGGCGCTACCATTGTTGCCATGGCAGTAACGATGACCGATAAAACCAAATTCGCTTTTGCCAGATACACCATTACATTACTCGCCAACCCGCTGCTGCAGCTTCCAATTAAAATTATTCCTGCTGCGATCTCAGGTTCAAATGAAAAAACTTTTGTAAGTAACAAACCCATCAGCGGCATAATGCTGAAATGACAAAATAACCCAACCATCACACCTTTACCTGTTGATGCCAGTCCGCTGAAATCTTTTAAACTCATATGCGTCCCCATTCCAAACATTACGAGTTGGATAATGACAAGAATTAAGATTTTATCTCTGAGATTTACGCCACCCCAGCTTTTAAATGCTTCAGGAAAGATCATTCCGGCAACTACGGCGCTTATGATCCATGCCGTGTATTGATATCCTTTTAATGAAGGCAAGGTCCCTAAACCGATCGCTAAACTTATCGCAGCTACTAATGCAAAAGGTTTGAATAAAGAAGATTCATTTATAAAAATGCCAATGAGCATTATTGCTAATGCTAATCCGCAGATCCATAAACTTATCTTATTAAAATTTTTCATGCATTATAATATGGTAGCCAAATGTTGTATGGC
>Ga0070698_100003104_pt1 | contig 18306 bp, 14 predicted proteins | sample KBSK1502metaG_FD_65477 | JGI IMG/M metagenome (GOLD analysis project Ga0070698, IMG submission 65477) | Corn, switchgrass and miscanthus rhizosphere microbial communities from Kellogg Biological Station, Michigan, USA - KBS K1-50-2 metaG | ecosystem: Host-associated > Plants > Roots >...
CATCACGAGCGGCGTGAACACGACGAGCACGCCGACGAGATAGCGCTTCTCGCGATGCGCCCAGATGCCGATGCGCACCGAGCCGATGATGTACGCGAGCGCGACGAGCCGCGGCCACACCAGCGGGCTCTTCGGATCCCACCACAGGCCTTTGACGAGGTTGGCGGTTTGTGTGGTGACGGCATGCCACCAGTACGTCCAGTCAAAGCCCGGCAGATAGAAGTGACTCTTCGCGACGCCGGTGTTTGGAAAGAAGTTGCCGGCGATGAGCCGATTCGCGACGAGCCAGATGAACGGCGGCGCGAGCGGAACGAGCCACCACGCAGCCGCGCGCCACGCGCGTCGGCGCAGGCGTTGGATCACGTGCACGGCGACGATGGCGAGCACGATGAGCATCGCTTCGGGACGCGAGAGCGACGTTGCGGCGAGGCAGATGAGGAGGCGCGTCGGCGGTCGGCCGTCGGGCACACCGCGGGCGAGCAAGAGGATCGTCGCGACGAGCAGCGTCGCCGCAAACGCGACCTCCATGCCCGAAAGCGCGCCCCATGCAAATGGTGCGATCGCGACAACGAGCACGCCGCCCAACACGCCGCTCACCTCGCCGGCGAGCTTGCGCACGAAGCGGTAACAGCCGAGCGCGACGAGCGCGTAGAGCGCGGTGCACAGCCCGAACGAAACCCAGACGAGGGCATGACCGCGCGCGCCGAGCGTCCAGAACGGCGCGAGCAGCATCGGCCAGAGCACACTTGTCGAGCCCGCAGAGTAGCCGCCGCCCGGGTAATACGTGAACGGCTGCGCGCGGCCGAATTGCTTCGCGTAGGTCAGATAGATGTAGCTGTCGTCGAGCGGTAGGCCCATCGAGCCGGCGAAGCGCAGCGTCATCGCGGCAAACGCCCACGCGACGAACAGCGCGAGCGCGGCGACGATCGCCGGCGGAACAAACGGCGCGAGGCGCCTCAGGGCCATCCAGCCACCGGCGTGCGCACGGCGGCCAGGGCGAGGTGCTGGAATCGAAACATCCGGTCGCGCTGGTAGTCGCCGATCATCTCGAGTGCGAGCTCGTTGAAATCGAGCGAGCGCACCCAACGAAAGCCGCACTCGTAGAGCAGTGGCAGGATGTCGTCAGAGCCGTAGCGAATCGGCTCGCCGAGATCGCCGACGTATTCGCGCGTCTTGCGATCGCTCTCCGACACGCTCTGCCCCGCCGCGAACGTCTTGCCGACGAAATCGAACGCGACGAGCGAGCGCGGATCAAGGCCGCTCGCGAGTCGCGTTGCGGTCGCGCGGATCGCGGGCTCGGTGAGGTACGGCACGACGCCCTCCCAGATCACGAGCGCGGGCTCGGTCGTCGCGAACCCGCCGGCGCTCAGGCGCTCGATCGGATCTTCGCGCTCGAAGTTGCACGTGATGTAGCGCGCCGCCTCGGCGGGATAGCCGTCGAGCTTCGCGAGGCGTTCGCGTTTTGCCGTCTGCGTTGCCGGATGATCGACTTCGAAGAACGTCACGCCGGCGCGCGGCAGCCGGGCGGCGCGCGTGTCGTAACCGGCGCCGAGGATCACGACCTGACGAACCGACAGTCGATCGACAGCGAGCCCGACGAGCCTGTCGAGATAGGCGACGCGCAGCGCGAGCCATAGCTCCATCGGCGGAAACACCTTGTCGAGGCGCTTTGCGATGTCGTGGCCATCGCTGCCCGCGAGCGCTTCGGCGAAGCGATCGACAAACAGCGGCTTTTCCCAGCGGCTCGCCCGCGCGCGGTACGCGCAGACCATCAGCGCGGTCTTCGACGCGGAGCTATCGATATCCACGCCGCGCTTGTATCACTTCTTCTCGAGGTGCGCGACCAGGCCGTTATACGCCGCTGTTACACGCATCGAGAGCTCGGTCGCCGCCTTCTGGCGACCGGGATTTCCGGCGTGCATGTCGGGGTGATATTTGCGCATGAGCTGGCGATACGACGACTTGACCGCCGAGAGGTCGGCGCCCGGGCTGAGATCGAGCTGGCGATACCATTCGGCGAGGTGCGCGTCGTGCGTGCCGGGCTTGGGCGGCCGCGAGCTGCTGCTGCTGCCCGTCGATGACCCCATGTTGGGAATCGGCCCGCCGCGGGCCGCCTGCTCTTTCATGCGCCGGAACGCATCGTCTGCGGCGGCGCGCTGCTTTGCCTCGCGCTCGTCGCGCTCGCGATGCACGCGTGCGGCACGCTCCTTCGATGCCTTGTCACGCGCGGCGCGCGCCGCTTGGTTGCCGAGCGCTTGCTTCGCGAGCGGATTATCGAGAGGCTGCTTCGGCCGCTTCTCGCGTGCCGCCTTGCGCGCGACGAGCTCGGCCTGCAGCGCGGTGCTATCGATGTTGCTCAGCGGATCATCATCGACGATGACGAGCGAGGTCAGCTTCGACAACCCGGATTGCGCACTCTCGAGGATGCGCCGCGTGATGCTCACGCCATTACCGTAGCATCACGGAGATACGTACGACGTGATGACCTCGCGATAACGCGTCTCGTGTCGCCACTTGCCGAGCGCCGGCGAGCCGTGGCAGTCGCCGTAGACGCCGCCTTCATAGCTGCTGCACGCGTAGGCGCTCGGGAACTGCGGCGTGAAGTCGGCGCAGTCGCCGGCGTAGCGGAAGCCGCAATACGTGAAGCCCGGCGTCGCCGGATCTTCTTCGGCGCAGTCGCGCAGCACGAGACCGCCGAACTCGCCAGATGCTTGGCCTTGGCCGCGGCATGCGTTCCAATCGATCGGCTCGCTGAGATCGTTGAACAGGTTGCCGTAGAACGCGCCCTCTTCGACGGTGTAAATCTCGGCTTCGTCGGTCGACACCGCGAGGCCCGCGTTCGTGCCGCGCAGCGAGATCGCTTCCGACGTGTCGTTCGCGTTGACGCGCGCGAACAAGCACGCGCTCATCCAACCCTTGCCGTCGTTGTCGAGGCGATGCGTCGCCCACCGCGGCGTCAGGCCGAGGCCGCCTTGAAACGTGCAGGTGCCGCTCAGGCACGTGTAGTTGCTATCGGGCGGCGACGTATCAGCGGCGCCGGGAACGACGGCGGAGATCGTGACGTTCTCTGCGAGCGCGCAGCTGATCACGTAGCTGTAAACATCGCGACCTTCGGGCGTCTCGAGAATTTGCGCCGTTTCTGCGAGCGCGGTCAGCCTCGTCGAGTCAAGCGCATTTGTTGCGAGGCGATTCGTTGCGAGACGATTCGTTGCAAGACGATTCGTCGCGAGACGATTCGTTGCCAACCGGTTATGCGTTCCGGCTTCTTGCGTCGTGCTGCCCTCGTCCAAACTGATGCATCCACCCACGAGGGCGATGGCGATGGCGGACGCTGCGCGCAAAGCGGCCATGTTCGAATAAAATTTTGCCCCTACGCATGGGTACGAGCCAAGGAAAACCGACTCACCTACAACAGCGCCGGCGTGATCCAAATGCCGCCATCGAGCGGATACGGTGCCCACGCCTCGACATCGAGTGCAGGGCCGTCGACTACACCACCGCAGATCGTCGCTCGACTCGTGCCGAGCGCGATCTTCGCAGTCGAGGCGAGGCTCGCAAGTCGCGTCTTCATCTCGAGTAGGTCGATGGTCGGCGCGACGGCGATCAGGCTATCGGGTGCCGTCATTGCGATCGTCATTCCCGTTGTCGTCGCGACGTTAGCCGCGAACGCGAGCTCGGCGGGACCACCTTCGACATACAGCGCAACGACGTCTTGCTCGCCGTTCGCGTTCGTCGGCGTCGGCGCGACGACAGCACGCATCGCAGTGACAAAATCGCGCGCCGAGCCAAAACGGTTTTTCGGATCGGGCGCCAGCGCACGCACGATCGGCTCGTCGATCGCAGGGTCAATATCGACTTTCGTCGACGGGCGGGGCCTCGGTCCGTGGACCTGCAGGTAACTCTGCACGACGCCGGGTGTGCCGCCGAACGCGGGCGAGCCCGTGAGCATGTGATACGCGAGCAGGCCGATCGCATAGACGTCGGTTGCCGCCGTGACCGGCAAGCCCTTCATCTGTTCGGGCGCCATCGCGGCGGGCGTGCCGAGCATGCTGCGCGACGACGTCAGCCCGGGGCCCTGATCGTCGAGGAGCTTCACGAGACCGAAGTCGAGCAGCACGACGCGCGGGCCTCGTGCATCGCTGCCGAGGATCACGTTCGATGCTTTGACATCGCGATGCACGAGGCCGACAGCATGCGCGCTGTCGAGCGCTTCGCAGATCGGATCGAGGATCGCGAGCATCTCGTCGGGCGGTAGACAGCCGCGCTCGTGAATCACGTCGCGCAGGCTCGGCCCGTCGATGTATTCGAGGACGAGGTACGGGCGACCGTCGAGCAGCGTGCCGTGATCGTACGCGCGCACGACGTTGCGATGATCCAGTCGCGCGATCGCGCCGAGCTCGCGCTCGAAGCGCGTCAGTGCATCGTTCGAGCGAATCAGCTCGAGGTGAAGCACTTTGATCGCGACGAAGCTGCCGTCGACATCGCGCGTCGCGCGCCACACCTGACCGAAACCACCTTCGCCGATCAATCGATCGACGTGATAGCCAGTGATCTTCGGTGCCGGACCTGCGGCCGAGACGAGCGCGTCAATTCCCGACGGTGTCTTCGGGCGACGGTTGCGGCTGTCGCTCATTGTGCTTGACAACCATCGTATCGATCTATGCGCGCGAGCGCGACGTGCGCAAGTTGGTGCGAAGGTGCAGCGATGTGGGCTAAAGCTCGTCGAGTCGCGCCGACCACACCGGATCGGTGCGCGCGAGCGCGACTAGCTCGGAGCGTAAGGCATCGCTAAGTGCGCCGCGCCGGGCGGCGAGCGCGCCGAGCTCGAGGCGGAGCTGCAGAAACAGGCCGGTCGTCTTCGGTAGCGTCGCCTCGATCGTGGGGCGGTCGTCGCTTGCGACGGCGCGGAGGAATTCCAGCGTCACGCGATCTTCATCACCGAGCGTTTCGCCATCGAACGTAGCGAGCACCTCGGCGAGCTCGGCGCGTTCATCACGTGCGGCGTGGACGCGCGCGAGCAAGAAACGATCGGGAGACGTCGTGCCCTCGCCGCCGCGCGTCTGCAATGCGAATCCGCGGCGCGCGAGTAGCAGCGCTTCGTCGAGCGCGCCTTCCCACAGCCGCTGCTCGCCGAGGTTGTGCGTCGCGACGCGCTCGAGCTGCGCCTGCCCGCTCTCGCGCGCGAGCTGAATGACGAGCTGCAGATCCTCGGCGCTGCGATCGACGAGCCCGCGCGCGGTCCAGTACCACGCGCGATTGCCGTAGGCGGCACCGAGGTGATAGCGATCGTCGCGCGCGACGCAGCGATCGATGAGCTGCGCGAACACGGTCTCCGCTTCGTCGAGCTCGCGCAGATCGGAGAGCGCGCAGCCGAGCAGCAGCGCGGCCGCCGTCGCGGTCTCTTCGCGGTGCGCGGCGTGCGCCGCAGCCAGGGTGCTTCGCAGCGCGGCCGCGGCGTCGGCAAACTGCTGGCGACGAAACAGCGCGCGCGCATCGGCGAGATCGAGATCGATCGCGAGCTCGGCCGGCACGCCGTGTGTCATGCGGGCGCGCGCGTGCGCCGCGACCTCGGCCGATTTATCGAAGCTCTCGCAGTGATCGAGCACGAGGCTCTGCTCGATGAGGATCTCGACTTCGAGCGGCCTGTCGTCGATCTCGACGGCGATCGCCGCGGCCTGCTCGAGATCGGTGAGCGCGTCGTACATCCGCTGCAGGCGCGAGCGCGCGCGGGCGCGGCCGAGCAGCGCGCTGGCGCGAGCAGCATCGCGCGTCGGTAGGTTGCGCAGCGCCCCCGACCACGCCTGATCTGCTTCGAGTGGCCGAGCCGCCGCATGCGTGCCGAGCGTCGCGAATGCGCGCGCTGCAGTCGCCGCATCGCCGACAGCTTCGGCGTGACGCGCGACACGTTCGGCGTACGACGGATCGTCGGCGCGCGCACGCGCGTGCTCGAGCGCGGCGCGATGCAGCGCGAGCCGCTCGTCTTCGTTCGTCGTTTGATAGACGCCTTCTTCGATGAGCTGCTGGCGAAAGATGTACCCGTGGTCCGCGCGCTCGAGGATCCCCGCCGCGACGAGCTCGCGCAGGCCGATGTCGACGTCGATCGTTGTCGTCGCGCCGCCGCCGTGCTCGACCGCCTCGACGATCGCGACGAGCTCTTCGCGCTGCACTTCATCGCCGAGCACCGCGCACAGCCGCGCGAGGGCGACGAGCTCGACACTCAGATCGCCGAGCTCGCGCGCGGCGAGCCACGGCCCGAGTGCAGCCGGCGACAGCTCGTCGAGCGCGCTCGTATCGAGGTAATGCGCGCCGCCGGGCCGCTCGCGAATCGCGCCGCGCTGATGAATCTCGCGCGACAGCATCATCAGGTGCAGTGGATTGCCGTGCGCGATCGTCGCGAGCCGACGCAGCGCGCGCAGCGGTGGATATTCCGCGGGCCGCAACAACGCTGCCGTCAGCGCGACGGCCGCATCTTCATCGAGCGGAACGAGCACATCGCGACGACGGCGCTCCGCGCGTGCGCCGAGTTGCGGCCGGCGCACGTCGAGGCGAGGCGACGCGACGCCGAGCACCCACAGCGGCATCGGCTCGCCGCCGAGCGTCGCGTATTCGAGCGCATCGAGCAGCTCGTGCTCGGCGAGATGCAGATCATCGAGGATGATCGCGGTCGGCTTCGTGCGTGCCGCTGCGCGCAGCGCATCACCGATGCCGCGCAAGCCGCTCGTCGCGCCGATCAGCTCGGCGAGTGCGCTTTGACTCGGGCGGCCGGTGCCGGGCGCAGGCACCGTGCCGAAATGCACGCGCACGTTGAGCTCCGAAAGTCGGCGCGCGAGCTCCTGCGCGAACGCTGTCTTGCCGACGCCGGCATCGCCGAGCAAAAGCGCGAACGCCGGGCCCGTCGCACTCCACGTGCCCGATAGGCTGCTGCCGCGCCGCGAGCGTCGGTGCTCGGGCGCAACGTCGCTCGGCACGCCCTGCAGCGCCGCGGCCGCATCCGCGATGAGATCCGTCAACAGTGCCTCGCGGCCGACGAGGTCGATCTTCTCTTGCACGTCGCCGAGTGCGCGAAACCCGCCGAACGCCTCGCGCGTCGGTGCCTGCACGACCGCCGCGAGCGCCGATGTCAGCACGATGCCGCTCCAGCTGCCCGGCGGCAGCCAGCTCTCCGGCTTTTCGACGGGCTCGCCGAACAGCGTCGTCGTGCCGCCGCTCGAGATCACGCTTAATGCTTCGAGATGCAGCGCGACGCGCGCACCTGCCGCTGCGAGATCGCGCGCCGCTGCGATCGCAACGCCCGCCGGATCCGCATGCTCGCCGCCGAGCACGCCCGCGAGCACCTTGCGACCACGTTGCGACGCGATCGCCATGCGCCGGCCCGTCACCGCGCCGAGCAGTGCGCGATCGACGCGCGGCAGCTCCGCCCACAGCAGCACGACCGGCTGCTTGCCCTCGCGAATCACCGACATCGAGTGCGACATCGTCCGGATCCGCGGCGGCGTGTGCTCCTCGCGCGCGACCGCGAGGCGCGACCGCACCTCGGCAACGCTTGACGGTCGCCGGCTCCGCTCCTTCGCCAAGCAATCGGCGCACAGCGCCTCGACCGCGGCGCGAATCGTCACGAGCGCGCCGAGTCGAGGCGGCCGCAGTGCCGTGTGCGCGCGCTCGAGTGCGGCGGCATCGCCGACAAAGGGCGGTCGTCCCGCGAGCAGCTCGTAGAGCACGCAGCCAAACGAGTAGATGTCGCTGCGCTCGTCGACGGCCGTCGAATCGGCGATCTGCTCCGGCGCGATGTACTCGAGCGATCCGACTTGCACGTTCGCGCGCGTCGGATCATCGGGATCGTCGGGCAGCTTGCGCGCGAGCCCGAGGTCGATGATCACGACGCCGCGCGCCGTCTCGATCAAATTTTCGGGCTTGATATCGCGATGCACGAAGCGCGCAGCGTGCACGCGCTCGAGCGCATCGAGGATCGAGATACCGAGCGCGACACCCTCGGAGCTGCGCAGCGGCCCTTCCGCCGTGATATCCGCGAGTGTCTTGCCGACGACGCGATCCATCACGATCCACGCGCGGCCATCATCGAGCACGCCGCTGTCGTGACACTTCGGCACCGCAGGCGCGCCTATCGCACGCAGCGCCTCCGCCTCGCGCGCGATGCGGGCGCGCGCGAGCTCGTGACTGGCATGCGCGATCTTGATGACGCGGTCCTCGCCGAGTGCCCACGCCGATGCGAACCCACCCGATCCCAAGCACGCACCCACCGGCTCGTGCCATGCAAACGCAGCAGGCGTCGTCGCACCTTCTGTCGCAGCGGCCGCGCCACCGTGAGTCGGACACGACTGTCCGGACTTCAGACGTCGATGACACGTGGGGCAGCGAGCCACGACGCCCACTGTAGTACCATCATCAGCGCAGTGCTCGAATTCGTGATCGAGGCGATGGTCGATGCCGTCGTGGTCGTCGATGCGGAAGGTCGAATCACGCTTGCGAACTCCGGCGCGGCCGACCTTACGAATTACTCGCGTGAGGAGCTGCGCGGCATGTCTGTCGCGAAGCTGCTCGTCGACGATAGCTCGGGTCTGCGCACCGTCGTTCGCAAGCGCATCGAGCACGGCAAGGTCCTGCGCCGCGAAGAATCATGGCTCGTCACCAAAGATGGCGAGCGCGTTCCCGTCTCGGTCACGGGCTCGCCCGTCCTCGACGACAACGGGACGCTACAAGGCATCGTGCTCGTCGCGCGCGACGGTCGCGAGCTGCGCCAGCTCCTCGCCGACAAAGAAGCCGAAATCGTGCGCCGCAAAGCCGCCGAAGAAGAGCTGCGCGCCGCAAAATCCTCGATCGAAGAGAAGCTCGAGCAAACGCGAACCCAGCTCCTGCTCGCCGAGCGCCGCGCGACGCTCGGCACACTCGCAAGCGGCGTCGGCCACGAGCTGCGCAACATCGCTCAGATCCAACTCGCTGCCGTCGACGAGCTCGCCGGCGCGCTGCGCGCCGAAGAAGATGTCACCGCACTCGCGAAGCAAATCCTCCCCGACCTCGAGCGCGTGAGTGATCACATCACGGCGCACGGCAACCGCCTCATGCAGCTCGCGCGCCCCGGTCCCGACTACGTCTCGCCGATCGATCTCAACACCGTGGTGCGCGACGTCGCCGCGATGCTCAAGCTCGCGGGCAAGCTCGGCCGCGTCGAGCTCGTGCTCGAGCTCTCGGCAGCGCCGGTGATCGTCAGCGTCAATCGCACGAGCATGGAGCAGATCTTCGTCAATCTCATCATCAACGCCGTCGACGCGACGGGCGAAGCCGGCACGATCACGATCGAGGTGCGCCCGCGCGGCGGTCGCGTGATCTGCCAGGTGCGCGATACCGGCACCGGCATCCCGCCCGAGCTGCTGGACAAGATCTTCGAGCCATTCTTCACGACGAAGGGCGAGCAGGGCACCGGCCTCGGGCTCCCCGTCGTCCGCGAGATCGTGATGAGCTACGGCGGCAAGCTCGAGGTCGACAGCAACCCCGGCGCAGGCACGACGTTCAAGTTCGATTTGCCGTCGTAGTTGACCCGCCCGACAAGCTGTCGTACTGCGAGCTGTGCCGCGCCCGCGTGACTGGCTGCTCGTTCCGCTCTACGTCGTCATCGCGGCGATCGGCATGTTCTGGGGCGGTCGCAACACGTACCGCTCGCTTGCCAACCGCTCGCCCCTCTCGATCAGCTGCGCGCGCTACGCCGCCGAAACACCCGCCGACGATTGGGTCCGGCTCGACGGCTGCACCGCCAATCTCGATCACATGGGCATCGAGACGCTGCAGCACACCACGAACCGCGGCATGACGATCACCGATGCCGAAGTCGTCTACATCCCGCTGCACGCCGTCAACGCACCGACCGATCCGGCAAAGCTCGTGCTGCGTGTCGATCACGGCGCGCTGCTGCGAGTCAGCTCGCAGTACGCAACCGATGCAGACTTCCGCGCCGCGCAAGAAGAGCTCGCGCATCCCCTCGAAGGTCTCGTCGAGCGAGCGCTCGATCGCAGCGAACGAACGCGCACGAAGATTCGCGAGCTCGGCTTCCACCTGGCCGACGATTTCGTCGTCGTCGACTATCGCGCGACGCCCCGGCCGCTCGCCCTCGCCCTCGGTGTGCTCGGCCTTGGCCTCGCTGCGCTCGCATTGCTCGTGCGCAAGTGGCGGCGCCGACGACGCCCGGTCGTGATCCCGACCGCGAAGCTCGTCTAGCTCCCCGGCATCAGCTCGATCGTGCTGTCGCCGACCTTCTTGCCGCGCAGCACGCGGTAATCTCCGCCCCACTGCTCGACGATCATCGTGTCATCGCCCGGCGCCGAGTACAGCCACCAGCGGCAGCGCTCGGTGTGACCCTCGGGACGATCCTTCGCGGCGGCGCCGAGCGGCCCGACATCGCCCTTGAGCCCGCACGTCGCGGTCCCGCGCTTGTCGAGCGTGTAGCGCACCTCGCCGATCACGAGCGCCTCGGGCGGGTAGCCCGTAATCTGCTGAGTCTCGTCCTGTGTCAAAAGGCGCGTCGAGCTCGACCCGGTGCGCTCGAGGCCCACCACGACCCACCGCACATCCTGGGCGTCGACGCAGCGGCCCGCGATCCAGCGGTGGCCGTCCTCGTCGTAATTGATCGCACCCTCACAGATGAAATCCTTGCCGTCGATGGTGAGGACATCGCCGACCCGGAGATCTCGCACCGTTCGTTCCAAAAGCTTGTCTCCTCCACCCGGCGTTAGTTGTTTCTGGCCTCCGCCCGCGAGCGCCTTGCGACGCGAATTCGCGGCCACCCCGACGAATGCCACGCCGCCGAGCACGGAGAGCACCACGAGCAAGATCCAGATCACGCGCCGAATATCCACGCCGCAGTGCATCAGCGCAACTGGCCAACGTGCCTTGACCTTTCGACGGCGGCGGATAACGTAGCGGCGAAAATGGTGGCTGTCCCCGCGCAAGAAGATCTGCGCCGCGTCCTCGACGACGACGGCAAGCCGTTGCCCGGTGCCAAGGTGCCGGCCATTCCCGATGCGACACTGCAACGCATCTTCGACGTCATGATGCTGGTGCGCATCATGGACGACCGCATGATGCGCCTGCAGCGGCAGGGTCGCCTCGGCTTCTATATGAAGGCGATCGGCGAAGAGGCGAGTCACTTCGCTGTCGCCGCGCTTCGCGACAGCGATTGGATCTTTCCGAGTTATCGCGAACAAGGCGCGTGGTTTTGGCGCGGCTATTCGGTGCAGCAGTTCATCGATCAGCTGTTCGGCAACGTCGACGATCCGATCAAGGGCCGGCAGATGCCGGTGCATCACTCGGCGAACTGGCTCAACCTCGTGTCGATCAGCTCGCCTGTCGGAACGCAGATTCCGCAGGCGGTCGGCGCCGCGTATGCGGCGAAGGTGATGGGCAAGGATGACGTCGCGATGGTGTATTTCGGCGAGGGCACCTCGTCGACCGGCGAGTTCCACGTCGGCATGAACTTCGCCGGCGTGTGGAAGGCACCCTGCGTGTTCATCTGCCGCAACAACGGCTGGGCGATCAGCGTGCCGAAAGAAAAGCAGACCGCGGCAAAGACGTTCGCCGCGAAGGCCGTTGGCTACGGCATGCCCGGCGTGCGCGTCGACGGCAACGATTTACTGGCCGTGTGGCAAGTCGCCAGCGAAGCGATCGACCGCGCGCGCGCCGGCGAAGGCCCGACGCTGATCGAAGCGCTGACGTATCGCGTGCAGGGTCACTCGAGCTCCGACGATCCGAGCGTGTATCGCGATCCGAAGGAGCCCGAGATCTGGGAGAAGAAGGATCCGATCAACCGGCTGCGCAATTACATGCGCCATCGCGGGCTGTGGACCGAAGGCTGGGAGAAAGAGATCAGCGAGAAGTACAACCAGTCGATCACCGACGCGCTCGCGCAGTCGGATCACAAACAGGCGCCGGCCGTCGAGACGATGTTCGACGACGTCTACGAAGAACTGCCCTGGAATCTGCGCGAGCAGCGCGCGTGGCTCATGCAGCAGGCGCGCACCAAGAATCCTCACCACCACGGATAAACCATGCCTGTCATGAACATCATCGAAGCGGTTCGCAGCGCGCTGCTGTTGCAGATGCGCGCGGATTCGCGTGTCGTCGTGCTTGGTGAAGACGTCGGCAAGTTCGGCGGCGTGTTTCGCGCGACGAGCGGCCTCTACGACGAGTTCGGCGCCGACCGCGTGATCGACACGCCGCTCGCCGAAGCCGGCATCATCGGCACCGCGATCGGCATGGCGCTCTACGGCTTGCGTCCCGTGCCGGAGATCCAGTTCAGCGATTTCATCTTCCCGGCGTTCGATCAGATCGTGAACGAGCTGGCGAAGTTTCGGTATCGCTCGGGCGGCCAGTATCCGTGTCCCGTCGTGATTCGCACGCCGGTCGGCGGCGGCATCCGCGGCGGCCACTATCACTCGCAATCGCCCGAAGCGCTGTTCATCCACACGCCCGGCCTCAAGGTTGTCGCGCCGTCGAATCCGTACGACGCGAAGGGCCTGCTCCTCGCGTGCATGCGTCAAAACGATCCGGTGCTGTTCATGGAGCCCAAGCGCATCTACCGCGCGAGCAAAGGCGAAGTGCCGGATGGTGACTACACGATCGAGCTCGGCAAGGCATCGGTCACCCGCGAGGGCACGCAGGTCACGGTGATCGCGTGGAGCGGCATGGTGTCGATCGCCGAGGAAGCCGCGAAGAAGGCGTCCGAGGCCGGCATCTCCGTCGAGGTGCTTGACCTACGCACGCTGATGCCGTTCGACATCGATGCGATCCTCGCGTCGGTAAAGAAGACAGGCCGCTGCGTGATCGTGCACGAGGCGCCGCGCACGTGTGGCTTTGGCGCCGAGCTGATCGCATCGATCCAAGAGCGCGCGATGGAGCATCTCGAGGCGCCGATCCTGCGCGTCACCGGCTTCGACACGCCGTTCCCGTATTCGCTCGAGCACGAATACATGCCCAACGCCGATCGCCTGCTCGGTGCGATTCGCCAGACGCTGGAGTGGTAGCCGTGGCATTCGATTTCTACATGCCGGATATCGGTGAAGGCGTCGTCGAGGGCGAGATCGTTCAGTGGAAGGTGAAGGAAGGCGACACCGTCAAGCTCGATCAACCGATCGTCGAGGTGATGACCGACAAGGCGACGGTCGAGCTGCCCTCGCCGCGCGCGGGCGTGATCAAGAAGATCAATTACAAGGACGGCGAGATTTGCCCCGTCGGCAAAGTGCTCGTCGTGATCGAAGAGGCAGGCGCTGCGAAGGAGAGCGGCAACGGCAAGCAGCCGGCGGTGATCATTGAGGAGCCCCCGCGCAAGCGGCCCGAGACGCTCGTCGGCGTCAACCCACCGGTGCAGATGTCGACTGGCAGCGGCGCGATCGAAGTCGTCGATGCCACGCAGTCGCGCGCGCGCGTGCTCGCCACACCGGCGACGCGTCGGCTCGCGCGTCAGCTCGGCGTCGAGATCGGGCGCGTGCCGGCGACTGGCAAGCACGGCCGCGTGACGAGCGATGACGTTCGCGCGTTCCGCGAGGTGCCGAGCAGCATCGAGACCAAGCCCTACCCCGTCGTGTCGCTGACCAAAGGCGGCGACGAGGAACGCGTTCCGCTGCGCGGCATCCGCAAGCGCATCGCCGAATCGATGGCGCGCTCGGTCCACACCGCGGCGCACTTCACGTACGTCGAAGAAGTCGACATGACGGATATGGTCGCGGTGCGCGAGCGCGCGAAAGCGCGCGCGAACGAGCGCGGCGTCAAGCTCACGTACCTGCCGTTCATCGTCAAAGCGGTCGTCTCCGGCCTCAAGAAGTGGCCGATGCTCAACGCCAGCCTCGATGAATCGACGCAGGAGATCGTGCGCAAGAAGTACTATCACATCGGGATCGCGGCGCAGGGCCCGCAGGGTCTCGCCGTCAGCGTCGTGCGTGATGCCGACAAGCGATCGATCTTCGATCTCGCGCGCGAGATCGATCGGCTCGGCGAAGCGGTGCGCAACAACACCGCGACGCGCGAGGAGCTCACCGGTTCGACCTTCACGATCAGCTCGCTCGGCAAGCTAGGCGGCGTATTGGCTACGCCGATCATCAACTTCCCGGAAGTCGCTATCGTGGGCGTCCACAAGATCGAGGAGAAGCCGGCGGTGCGCAACGGCCAGATCGTGGCGCGCCACCTGATGAATCTGTCGATTTCGGTCGATCACCGACTCGCCGATGGTTGGGATGGCGCCATGTTCCTACAGGACGTGAAGACGCTGCTCGAAGATCCCACGACGATGTTCATGGAGATGGTGTAGCGGCTCGTCGTATACTCGTAGAAACGTGTCAAAGAAATCGTCCGGTAGGGATCGGCGGGTGGCGACGGAGGCGGACAGTTTCCGCATCGAGCGACCATTCGCATCGCAAGCACCGGCAACGAGCGAGCCGAACGACGCGGAAACGCAGCTGCGTCGCCAGCTGTCGCGATTGCAGCGCCAGCTCGCAGATGCGCAACGCGAGATCGCTCATCGCGACGAAGAGCTTGCGGCATCGGCCGAGAAGCGGCAGGCGCTCGCGACGACCTACGACGTTCTCGTCGAGCAACTCAAGAAGCTGCGCGGCCAGCTCCAGGAGGCGGCCGAGTATCGCATCCATATGGAGGGCGTCGAGCAGCGCCTGCAGGACGCGGTCGCGAAGGCCAACGAGCAAGCGCATCTGTTTGCGCGCGAACGCGCCGAGCGCGGTGCGCTGGCGCAGCGCTTCGACGAGCTCTCGTCGGCGTTCGATCGCGCGCGCGCTGAATGGAAGGTCGAAGCGATCGCTGCCGAGGAACATCACGCGCGGGCGATCGCGAAGCTCGAAGCCGACAAGCGAGTCGCCGTCGAAGAGGCCGAAGCCGCCGCCGCCGCGGCGACGGCGCGTTTGCGCCAAGCTCACGACGCCGAGCTCGCGCAGCTGCGCGCGAGTCACCAGCGCTCGCTGACCGGCCTGCGCGGTGAAGTCGAGCCGCAGCGCAATCACGCGGCGGAAATGGCGCGGCTCACGAACGAGCTCACCACCCATGCACGCCAGCTCGCGGAGCGCGACGAACAGCACGCGCGCGAGCTCGTGCATCTAGCCAGCGATCACGCCGCGGCGCTCGCCAACCAAACGCAAATGCATGCGTCCGAGCTCGCACGCGCGAACGAAGAGCTCGTCGCGCAAGCGCACGTGATTGCGCAGGCGCACCGCGATGCGCAAATTCGCGAGCAGCTGTGGGAGCAACGCCTCGCGGAGGCGCGCGCGAGCGAAGCGCGTTTGCAGCAGCAGGTCGCGGAGGCAAGCGAACAACACGCGCGCCATGAAGGCGAAAAGCACGCGCTCGAACAACGTGTCTCCGCCGCGCTGCAGTCGATGGAGGAGATCATCGAAGAGAAGCGCCAGCTCGCGGAGCGCCTCGACGCGGCCGAGATCGAAGCGCGCAATAACGCCCTCGACCGCGAGCGCTTCGCGGCGTACCTCGAGGAGGGGCTCGCGCTCATCGGCGCGCGGCCGCCCGACCTCGAAGCGGTGCCCGGCCCGCGCGCCCATCGCGACACCCTCGAGAGCAGCATGACATCCGTGTCAGGTGGGAGCGTCGACCCGCCAACGGGCTCTGCGTAACTTCGCGAGATCAGCAGGCTCGTGATGGCCCTCGCGTTGCGATAGGGCCGGGCATGCGCAACGTCCTCTTCCTCTTGATCGCGACCTCGATGGCAGGCTGCCTCTGCGGCGGCTACGACGGAGGCGGCGACCGCGTGTACCAGCGCAACGGCGCCGAGATGCTGATCCTCTGCGAGAACGGCGGCTTCGTCGCCTCGCTGGAGACGAACATGCTCGAGGGCAGAAGCGACGGCGCGACGGCGACGCTCGGCGAGACCGGCGAGCTCGCATTTGATCTGCAATACAACGCCGACGGCACGATGACGACGCCGCAGCTCGGCACCGCGGCGTGGACCGCCATGGACCTCGACCAGGTCGCGCTCGATCACGCCAACGTGATGTGCAACGATCTGACTACGCGCAGCTGGTGGGCGCAGTAATCGCTCAGGACCGCGGCCGTTTTGCTAGATTGCGGGCATGGTTCACGCCACCGCTCGCACGCGCGCGCTGACGTATTTCGAAGGCGACGACGAGGACAAGGCACGCGGCCTGTTCCAACTGTTGCGAGAGGACGGCACGCCCGTCGATGACGATGCGCTTGCGGGGTTCGATCGCGAGCTCGCGCGCCGGCTATTCGAAGGCATGCTGCGCATCCGCGTCACCGACGCGCGCATGATGGCGCTGCAGCGCCAGGGCCGCATCGGCTTCTACGGCGAGGCGATGGGTCAAGAGGCGGCGGTCGTCGGCTCGGCCGCAGTCTCGCAACCCGAAGACTGGATCGTTCCCGCGCTGCGCGAGGCCGGCGTCGGCCTCTACCGCGGCATGACGCTCGATAGCTACATCGCGCAGATTTTCGGCAACGCCGCCGATGTCACGAAGGGCCGGCAGATGCCGTGTCATCCGTGCGATCGCGAGCATCACTACGTCGTGATGTCATCGTGCGTGTCGACGCAGGTGCCGCATGCGGTCGGCATCGCAATGGCGATGAGGATCGCCGGCGATCGCGGCCGCGTGTGCTTCGGCTACATGGGCGATGGCGGCACGAGCGAGCCGGATTTCCACGTCGCGCTCAACTTTGCCGGCGTGCAGAAGGCGCCGTGCGTGCTGATCTGCCAGAACAATCAGTGGGCGATTTCGACGCCGGGCCATCTGCAGACCGCGGCCGAAACGATCGCTTGCAAGGGCCTGGGCTACGGCGTCGAGGCGCTGCGCGCCGACGGCAACGACGTGCTCGCGGTCCACGAAGTCGTCAAATACGCCGCCGACAAGGCGCGACGCGGGGATGGCCCGACGTTCATCGAGCTCCTCACGTATCGCGTGAGCGCGCACTCGAGCTCTGACGATCCATCGCGCTATCGCGACGAGAAGGTGACCGAAGTGTGGCGTCACGAGAAGGATCCGCTGCGCCGCATGGAAGCGTGGCTCTTGCGCCGCGGTTGGCTCGTCGCCGGCGAGCGCGAAGCACTCGCGGCGCAGATCGAAGCCGACGTGCGCGATGCGATCACGCGGCAAGAGCAGATCGGTGCGCCGCCGCTCGAGACGATCGTCGAGGACGTGTTCGAGGAGCCGTCGTGGAATCTGCGCGAACAGCTCGCCGACGTGGCTGCGTCAACGCGTGCGAAGTCGCCGCATCACCACGGACGCTGATCTAGGTGCGACAGGCCTGCGGCGGTGCGACACCGCAGTGAGCGTACAGGCGTCAGCATGCGGTCATGGATCGCTAGCGATGCAACGCGTACGACATCAACATGCGCCGCTTCACGCTCCTGTTCGCGATCCTCTCCGCCTGCGCTCATCATTCGAATCACATCGCGGTCGAAGGGGCCGTGCTTGGTCGCGTCGTCATCTATCGCAACGGTGTCGCGTTTTACGAGCGCGTCGCGAAGATCGTCGACGGACGCGTCGCCGTGCACGTGCCACGCGATCGCGTCGATGACTTCCTCAAGTCGCTGACCGTCGTCGATCGCATCACCCGCAAGCCGCTGTCGGTCTCGATTCCGCGCAAGGAGGCCGACGACGGCAGCTACCTCACGATGACACTCGAGACGCCGGAGCGCATGAACGGCGACGTGCTGCTGACGTACGTGACCGAATCACCGGCGTGGAAGCCGAGCTATCGCGTCGTCGTCGGCAATAACGACACCGTCATGCTCGAGGGCTGGGCGATCGTCGACAATGTGTCGGGCGAAGATTGGAAAGGCGTGCTCGTCGGTGTCGGCGCGAGCTCGGCGCTGTCGTTTCGCTACGACCTGTGGAGCGTGCGACGCATCGATCGCGATCTACTCGATGGCGAAGAGCGGTTCGCGGTCGCGCCGCCGAACGGTGTCTCTCCGTATATCGAAGGCGCGCCGAGCGAAGAGCTTGTCTCGCTGGCACCCGATGAAGTGCGCAACACCGGCGTCGCGTTCTCCGGCTCGACGTCGATCGAGCAGAAGTACATCGTCGACGGCATCAACACGACGAGCACGACGACGACGTCAGCCACGACAGGCGTGCGTGGCGAGATCAAGGACAGCAAGACCGGCGAGAACATCATCGGCGCGACGGTCGTCGCGGTGAAGCGCGGCACGAAGGAGACGTTCACCGCGATCAGCGATGAGCACGGCGCGTACGCGATCGAGGCGCCGGCGGGCGCCTACGACCTCACGTACTACTACGGCGATAAGTCGATCGAGCGCAAAGGCATCACCGTCGC
>Ga0070698_100003107_pt1 | contig 18300 bp, 21 predicted proteins | sample KBSK1502metaG_FD_65477 | JGI IMG/M metagenome (GOLD analysis project Ga0070698, IMG submission 65477) | Corn, switchgrass and miscanthus rhizosphere microbial communities from Kellogg Biological Station, Michigan, USA - KBS K1-50-2 metaG | ecosystem: Host-associated > Plants > Roots >...
GCGGGGAACGCTGGCGCCGGGCGCACGCGCTCTTTCTTTGGATTGCGCTTGGCGAGCTTCTCGGCGCGTTTGTGATCGAGATCCGTGCGCACGATCATGTGGCGCAGGATGCGATCGGAGTTGCGCATGCGGCGATCGAGCTCGGAGAGGGACTGATCGGTATCGAACACGAACAGGTGGTAATTGCCCTCGGTGAATTTCTGGATTGGGTACGCGAGCCGTCGACGCCCCCACGCTTCCTCGTTGGTGAGCTTTGCGCCGGTGCCCTCGGCGACGCGCTTGAAGTCGGTGATCAGCGACGCCGTCTCTTCCTCCGGAACCTGCGGAGAAAGAATGAACAGGACTTCGTAAGTCCTCATACATCCTCCTTCTGGCCTAGCGGGACCTCGACGTAGCGGGGTCCAAGGAGCTGGCAAGTTGTAGGGGAGATAATAGTTGAGGCGGGGAGATTATTTCAGCGCGCCACAAGGCCATGAATGGTCTTTAAGTACTCGAGGACCACGTCGGTACGGTCAGGAGCACGACGCCACCAGTGTTCGGGGTCCGGAGAGTCGTAGCGCGATGGCCGCATGATAACGACAAAGGATCCGCCAGCCGCGCGGCGAAACAAACGGACCGCGCGGCCGCTATGGTATGGAGAAGTCACCACGATGACGCGGTGATATCGATGGCTACGAGCGTAGTCGGCGACAAATTCCGACTCGGCCCGAGTGGTATCCAGGGCGAGCGGAGCGTCGATAATCGCGCTCGGCGGCACCGACATTTGCAATAGCGCATCCCTCTCGATATCCAGCCAGACCGGTAGACGTAAGTGCAACTGTCGCAACAAACCGCTTGTTGCGACGTCAGGTGACCGCAGAAGCAGGATTCGACTGGCCCAGCCTTCGCGAAATAACGCGCCCGCTTCAAGCGGGCGCTCGAGTCGATACGAGCCGAGAACAACGATGAGGTCCGACCGAACAAGCGGATCGGAATGAATGAGCCGCTGGGCGGCAAACGGCATCGCTGCGCGCCCTGCGGCGGTTAGTGCGGCAAGGACGAGTGCGCTGATAATGGCCCAGCGGATGAAGTATTGGCGTGAAACAGTAATCGCTCTCGTCATTTCGTCAATTGTTTTCCTCCTTCTTGTAACGATGCCTCCGGTCGCCGACGACTGGGGCCCTTTGACGTCTGCCGCGCTGTCTGTGCATGCGGGATCCGCGTGGCGACAGCCTTTCGTCGCGCGCGATGTTCATTGGTCGCCCTTGTGGTTTCTCGTGAACGCAATCGCGTATTGGCTGTCGCCTGGAACATTCGGTGTCCTCCCGCTCGCGTTTGTGAAATCTGTGGCGCTGATGGCGTTGCTCATCGCGGCGTTCATGTTATTGCGGTATTTCCACGTACGCCTCAAAAATGCGACGGTGAGCGTTTTGACTCTTGCGTTTCACCAGGCGAGCGTCGGCGGACTGTATCAATGGAAGGCGGCCGGAGGACTGTGCAGCTGTGCCGCCGGAGCGGTCGCGATCACGCTAATCGCCGGTAGCATCCTCCAGCGAAAGTCTTCCACGCCGAAAGCGATTCTCGCAGGTCTGCTACTCGCGGCGGCGTTGCTATTCAAGGAAACGGCGCTCTGCTTCGGAGCATTCGCCGCGCTGCTTCTCGTTGGATCGATCGGACTTTCAGGCGATGAAAGGCGCCGCGTGATCGTCTCGACGGTTCCCGCGGTCGCTGTCACCATCCTTTTTGTGGCTGTTCGAACATGGACAGGTGCTTCCGTTCAACTGCAGGACGTGAACCGTTATCGGATTGGTAATCCTGTCGTATGGATCCTGAACGAGGTTCTCATGGTTGGCGCGGCAAGTACTCCGATAAGCACGCTGTGGTGGTTCGACGCAGTTCAGGCGCGCCGGATATGGTTGCTCGTGGTATACGCCGGCGTTACCGTGCTCTTCGCGATCCTGATAATCCTCGGTCTGGCTCGTATTTGGAAAGGCGGTCTACGAGAGGTCGCGACCTGCGTCTTAGGGTTGATCTCTGCGGGATTTCCAGTCGTACTCTTAAATCATGTCAGCGAAACGTATCTCATCCCGGTTCTCCTTTGGTACTCGATACTTTTGGGAATTGCGCTGCAAGGGCTCTTCAGTGTTGCCGCAAGGCACTCGATCGCGTTCATTGTATTGTTAGGCGCTTTTTTGAGTCTTCACATGATCGGTTATGCCGATAAAATCATTCAAATGCGGACGACCGCCGAGAGCGAAGTGACTGCAATGGAAAGGGCGATCTCGCCTCTGCGCGCAATTCCAGACGGTTCGCGTGTGATCGTGGAAAATGCAGATCCTCCACTTCGAACCAACTACTCCGTCTACCGCGAGTTTGATCCTTCAGACGCCGTTCAATTCGGCCTCGCACATTACGAACGCCATCTGGACATCATCGACGCGCGCGATCGCGCGCACGCCGACTACATCGTGGAGGCTGGCCGCGACGTCACAATCATCAAAACAGGCGCCGGACAAGGTCGATGATTCGTCGGCGCAGCGAGCGTGGGCGAAGGCTGATCCAGCCATCGACGCAATAAAAGCGTGAAGCTGCGAGGGTGCCGGGTGAGGAGTCGTGCGGCTGAACGACGTAGGTGGTCGCCTCTCCGAACCAACCTGCCCCTGCACCGCGAAGGAAGTGCCAAACACGCTCCGTGGGCCACGTGAGGAAATGGCTCATGAATATCTTCTTGGACGGCGCCGGCTCGCTCGTCGCGAAGCGCTCGTCCTGAGGCACGCGAGTATCCCGTCCGGCGGCGATGTCCGCGATCGCTTGCAGCAGGAGTTGGCCACCGATTGCGGCAAGGCGAGAAGTCAATTCCATTGCCGGAAGTCCGCGCTCGATCCCAATCCGCCTCTGCGCAACGATATCGCCCGCGTCAACCTGCTCGGCCATCCAGTGGACCGTGACGCCGGTATCGAGATCATCGTCAAAGTAAGTCCAGAACACAGGATCGATGCCGCGATGCCGCGGGAGTAGAGAAGGATGGACGTTGAGACTACCTCGCCGCGGCAGGGCAAGCAGAGTTGCCGGAAGAACATGCGGAAATGACGCCACGCACACGAGATCAGGCTCAATGCTGCGAATGATCGGGAGGAGCGCTTCCGGCTGATAGCGAATGGCGTGCAATTTGTTTCGCGCGATGACGCGGCGCATCTCGCGTGAAAGCCGCCAGATGATCGCCCGCTTCATCAGGCCTCGTGGACCGCTGCCGAGAATCTCAGGCAAAACCACCAAGGCGACAGCGTTCCTCGACGCGACGGCGTCGAGGATGCGCGCAGAGTACACACCCCCTGAACCGAAATAGACGACCTTCATCGTCTCGGCTGATCTTTGCCGACTGTCGTAGCGCGGTACTGGTCGACCGCCGTCGAGTGCATCGCCTCGAGAGCGCATGCGGCAACCGTCGACCACGCAGAATATGCAGCGAAAGCTCCGCGCCGAACCGGCGAATCGATCAGCCAATATTTTCGCCAGAGCTGTGAAAGCCGATTGCGATGTCCGCTGAGTCGGCGCGTACGATCCGGAATGACCCAACGGTCTAGAAAGCGGCGCCTTCCCGACGAAAGAAGAGATTCCGAAAGTGCGTGAAGGTGATCACTTGCGATGTCAGGAAACAGTCGCATTACGATCCGTAGCGCCGAATACACGGAAGATTCCACGCCCCAACGTTTCGCGACCGTTGCGGTTTCGCGCATTGCTTCGGGCAGCATTCGCAGCATTAACCACAGATCAACAAAGCGGCCGATCGGCGATGCCAACTCGTCCTTCCCGATGTTCATCATGTGTAGAACCAGCATGTGAACGACAGATGGGCAAGCGATGCGAAGCCCGTCCGCGTCGATCTCAACGCGCTGCGACCAGAGCTCCTCATAATCGACATTCGCGCGAACACGATGCCCGACGCTTCGATGAACTTCGACGCGCACTTCACCGACGTCGACGGCGATCTCGTAATAATCCGGCGCCCACATGCGGCCGTGTCCCGGTCGTACCGCCGGGTATCCCGCTTCTGTCAGCTGGTGGAGGGCATCGTTCAGGTATCGGGATGGCACGTAGACGTCGACGTCGAGAGCCATTCGCATTTCAGGACGTGAGTACAGTCGGTAGCGATACTCAAAGCCCTTGAAGAAGAGGCACCTCTCTGCGCCAACGACCTCAACAAACCTTTGCGCAGCTTCGTGCTGCAGTCGCGCGCGTTCGACCAAAAGCGATCGGATTGCATTCGCTTTGCGGAGGCCGGCAGCAACCTTGCGCGGCGTTTGCTGGTCTGTGAACATCAGCGCGAGCAGACCTTCGGCCGAGGATTCTGTAATCAGCCGCTGCAACATTTCGGGCGAATCGATCGCCGGGTCTTCCGAGCCGAGCGCAAGGCGCAGAAAGGTCGGCCAAAGATTCGGCGGCAAGTCCATCGCAGCCGAGAGTATGCCTGAAACGCATGCCGTACAATGACGCCACCCCGAATGTGCGGGATTAGTACAATCGTCAATTTCAGCGAATCAGCGCAGAAGCGAACGGCCCGCGATCTTGCGATGATGCACGCGCAAATCCCGCACCGAGGAATGGATGGCGAAGGCTTTCTGTCGCTCGACTCCGCCATGGCCGCGAAGCGCGGCACTTCGCTTGAACAAATCGATTCCGCCGCGGCTCGGATCGCCGTCGCTTTTCGCTGGCTGATCATTCAGGACGGCGATGCGCGGGCAGCGCAACCGATGTCCACACCTGATGGTCAGATCTGGGTCGCGTTCAATGGCGAAATTTACAACTTCATCGAGTTGCGCGACGAGCTCCGTGTCGAGGGTATCGAGTTCCAAACGTGCAGTGACACTGAAGTCATTCTGGCCGCTTATCGCCGATGGGATTTGGATTGCCTGAGCCACATGCGCGGAATGTGGGCAATGCTGATCGTCGACCGGCGGCGTCGCCGTCTTCTGGTCATTCGCGATCGCTTCGGGATCAAGCCTCTCTTCTACCGCGTGGAATCCGACCGGATTCTGTTTGCATCGGAGATCAAACAGATCCTCAAGACCACTTCACCCGGGATCAACGCTTCATATCTATATGAATATCTGCACGGTCACCGCGGCCACTTTACGGACGAAACGTACTATCAGGGCGTCGCCTCCGTGCCTGCGGCATCCTGCGTCGAGATCGATCTTGACGCACCGACGCGGCCGGATCTGAACTTCCGCACGTGGTGGGATCTTTCCCGCCTCAGCAAGGCTTCGAAACGTCCGGGCTCTCCGGAAGACGCGCAGCGTGAGCTAGAGAGTCTTCTTCGAGCATCGGTAAAAATGCACCTTCGAGCCCGAGTGAAAGTCGGCAGCCTTGTGTCGGGCGGACTCGATTCAACGATGCTGACGGAGTTGATGCGCCAGAGCTCCGACGAGTCTCATGAGTCGTACTCGCTCGTCTTCGATCGCTCACAGTTTGCCGAGTTCGACGAGTCGAATTACGTCGACGATTATGTGCGCCAATCGAATGTAAAAAACTTCCGCACGACACTCGACCCGAACTGGATCAGGGACAACATCCGAAACGTCACGTGGATCCAGGATGAACCGCTGATCGCCTCGACGATATTCGCGCAGCACCGGGCATTCGGATTGGCGCGCGAGCGCGGCGCGACGGTCGTCCTCGACGGTCAGGGCTCCGACGAGGTATTCGGGGGATATCCACACCACGAATTCACGGTTTGGCGTGAGCGATTGATGCGAGGGCAATTCTCTTCGTTCGCCCGCGAGTCGACGATTTTGGCGAATCACAGCCACACCACCGTGCCGCGGCTTTTGTATTTCCAGATGGCGCGCGTGCCGGCAGGAACAATCGTGCGGCGTTTCAGGCTGTGGTACGGGCGGTACGCCTGGCTGGATGAGAAATACTTTCGATCCTTTCGCCGCCGCGGCGCGCCTCCTGAGGAAATCGCGCGGCGCCGCGAAGTCGCGTCCTGGCGTTCCCATCTCGACCGTGACATGTACGCCGACATTCGCTATGTCGGCCTTCCATCGCTTTTCCTTTACAGCGACCGCAACGGCATGGCGCACTCTGTCGAAGCGCGACTCCCCTATCTCGACCACCACCTCGTGGAGTTCGCCATGCAGCTTCCGCCCGATATGAAGGCCGGATTCGGCGTGCGCAAGAGACTTCTTCGCAATTTGGCGAAGCAGTATCTTCCCGAGTCGATCACCGGCCGCACCGACAAAATGGGATTCGCGACGCCGGAGCCGGTTTGGCTTCGAAAAGATCTCAGCGAAGCTGTAATCGAGGCGGTGGAGTCGCCCGTGATGTCGAGAGTTCCCTTCATCCGAAAGGCACAGGCGCGGGAGTTTGTGCGCGCCTACGTTGACGGAAAACATCGAGATTTTCGTGCAGTGTGGCGTCTCTATGCCCTCCGCCATTGGCTCGAGGTGTTCAATTTGGCGTGACCCACGACGAAGCACACTGCGAGTCGCCGCCGCCGCGGGCGTCGTCGCGCTTTGTCTAGTCGGCATCGAAGGGGTCTCGCGCTTGCTCCTGTTTGTGAGTGATGCCAGGCGGGCGCGGAAAGTACCTCCGCTTTCGAAGCTGCCGGTCTATCGAGATGTGCAGTGGGCGGCCGACTACTGGCGTGAATGGCGGCAGGCGGTACAGCTTCCCGAACGCATGCGTTATACCGGCGACGGCATTTTGCACCTGCAGCCGTTCCGCGGGGCAGCCATCAACATCGATTCGAGTGGCCGGCGGCGTACCACACACGTCGATTGCCGCGCCGGAGCTTTGCAGATTGCGATGTTCGGCGGCTCGATGATGTGGGGTCACGGCGCAGACGACGAACACACGATCCCGTCGCTCATCGCTCACCGCTTTGAGAGCGACGGCCATTCCGCATGCATCACGAACGATGCGGAATGGGGTTCAACGACGTCGCGCGGGATCATCGAGCTCCTCCGCCAGCTCGAACGGCGGCATCAACCGCCGAACATCGTCGTCTTCTACTCAGGCTCCTACGACGTCAAAGAGACGATTTTCGGTAATGAGATGGACAACTGGCTTCGGTCAAAGCCGGAGGGTGAGTTCGCAATTCAGAAGTTGCTGTTGCGGCTCCGCGCGCGGCAGCCGCGCGAATTCCCTCTCGCTGCCTCGGATATCTCGAAAGTGCGTCAGGCAACCGTTGCACGCTTCCTCCTCTCGCATCGTACGATCGAGGCTCTGGCCTCCGAATACCACTTCACGCCGGTTATCGTTTGGCATCCATACATTCTCACCACGAGGAAGCCGTTAACCGCCGAAGAGAGCGAAACCGTCGAGGCATTCGATCAGAATTTCCCGACGATGGCGGTTGCCATCCGCGAAACCTACGCCTCGATGAAAACGTGGCGCGGGCGAGATTTCTACGATCTTTCTGATGCGTTCGACGGCCACCGCGAACTTATCTACATCGATGCCGGGCACCTCGCGCCTGGCGGGAACGCAATCATCGCCGACCGAATCTATGAAATCCTCAGCCATCAAAGGGTTGACCTGCCGCATCGGGCTCGCTAGGCTCTGCGAAAACGAAACGGAGCGTTTGGATGCCCATGTACCGTCGGAACCGGCAGGTGGAAGAAGCTCCTCTCCAGCAGGAGCTGCTGTTATTCAATCCCGCATCCTCGCAGTTTTATCTGTTGAACGGCACAATGGCCTATATCTGGCGCAACTGCGAGACGACCAGTCTCGACGGCCTCATCTCGGGTATCGGCAACACATTCGAAGGGGCCGACCCATCTTCGGCGGCCGAGGATATTCGGACCGCCTTGGCGGAGCTGCTTTCCCTCGGACTTGTCGTTGACGACGCGTCCGCCGCTGTATAGAATCCGATGAAAGCCAAGTGAGCGAAAGGGGTGCAAATGTCGAACAACACAACTGTTCCTGCTCCCGAAACAAAGGTTTCAGCCCGACCGCGCTATGAGACCCCGCGCATCAAGGCGATGAGTGAGCGCGAGATTCTCAACACCTTCCAGCTGACACAGTCGATGGCTGCATGGTGGGTGACCGCGAGCATGCGCTGAGTGCCTCGAGCAGATCGAAGCCGAATATCGCCCCGTAGCATTCTCCATATCCCGGGACGAAACATAGGTTCGTTCCCGGGATTCGTTTTTTCAGCGACGTTTTTCATTGCCGGAATTGCTCTCGATATCCAATCCGGCGATGAAGCAGTCCTTCGAGAGATCGCGAGTGTCATTGGTGGGGACGATGGTCCGGCGCTCACGCGGCTTTCGTTCCTGATCGAAACCTCCGCCGAGGCTACGGGAACGATCACCGCACGGACGGATGACCCGATCGTCTTCACGACTGAAGACCTCGTCCTCGGCGAGGCCATCGGCTCTCCCGACTTCCCTTTCCGAACAATCGAGCCGGGCGAAGAAGGTTGGACGGCTTTTGCCTGGCGCGACGACGGCGCCCCCCTCTTCGAATTTCGCAACAACGTTTGCCGATTCTGGAAGCGTGACGGATGGCGAAGGGCAGTCGCGATCCTACTTCTTCACTGCATCTATCGCATCCGTCGCGATGCGATCTTTTTTCACGCCGCCACCGTCAGTCTCGATGGAGCGGGCGTAATGTTCATCGGTCCGAAGGGCGCGGGCAAATCGACATCTTCGCTCGCGCTTGCCGCGCGTGGACACCCTCTCCTTGGTGATGAAACGGCTTCGTATCTTCCGGCCAGCGGCCAGGTCGAGCCGTTCCTCAGGCCGGTGGGCATCAAACCCGGACCACGTTCGCGCCCGATCGCACAGGCTTTACTTCGGGTGCGCGCCGCTGAAAGTGAGGACGAGATCGTCCGGATGAGTCCCAGTGCCTTCCTGGACACGCCCGCTCCTAAACCGGTACCTCTTCGCTCGATCATTTTTCTGGAAACGTTCGCAGATTCGCCACGAGTGGTCGAGACAGAGCCGTCGACACACGACTTGGCACTGCTGCAACCGGTGACCAGTTCCTTCGTGAACGCACCGCGTTCGCAGCGGACGCTGGAGCTGGTCCGGATGCTGTCGCACTGTCGCACCTTTCGGCTCTCGCCCTCAGACCCGGACGAAACGGCGTGCCTGGTCGAGTCACTTCTTGGAGGTCTTGCATCATGAACGTGAAACAGAGGGCCGATGCGCTCGGCACGTTTCGCTTCGTCGAGGTCTACCTGATGGAAACGGCGGCATACTGGACGCCCATCACTCCCGAGATGGAAGTAAAGGTCATGCTCGGCCGGCACATCTGGGATTTCGCGCAGCACGCCGACTGGCTGGGAAAGCGGACTTTCGAATTGCGGCAGCCGGAGCACTACACGCGGCCTCCCGACGACGCCTATTTGCGATTGCTCGAACAGATGAAGCATTCCGACACCGTATCGGAGCGCCTGACGCTGCTCTATGACGTCGTCGTGCCTGGCCTCATCCGGCGGTACGATCAATATCTCGAGGCAACCGACAGGCTGCTCGACGGTCCATCGGCGCTCCTCATCGAACGGATCATTCCGGAGCTGCGGCGTCAGATGGGCGAGGCGCAGAGTCTTCGCAAAGAACTGGCTGTGAAGACCGTTGACGCCTCCGATTTTCGACGGGCCGAGACGGCGATCGAATCGGTGGTTGGGGCGTGAGGTGCCAATGAAGACCATCGGATTCATCGATCTCGACGGTCACCGACTGCGCGCGGATCCAGCGCGCGACGCTTGCTTCCGCGTCGTGCAACGCGACGTCGACATGCACGAATACGAGGAGGGCAGCGATCTCGCCGCCCGGGAAACTGTTCACCGTCACATGAGCAACGAGATCACCAGCCTGGATATCGCCGCGCAGTGCCTGGTCGAGTTTCCGGATGCACCGTGGGAGCTTCGCATGGAGCTCGCCCGCCAGTGCTGGGACGAGTCGCGCCACGTCATGGTGCTGCACCGCCGGCTGGTCGAGATGGGAGGGCAAAAAGGCGAGTTTCCGATCGCGACGTTCGAATGGAACGTTACCTGCGCGCTCGACAGCATCGCGGCGCGGCTTGCGACGCAGAATCGGACTTTCGAGGCCGGCGCGATGGACGTCGTGAAGAGTCTTGCGCGCGCGTTTCGCGGCAGCGGCGACGAGGAGACCAGCGCCGTTCTCGATGGAATACTGGCCGACGAGATCCAGCATGTTCGATTCGCAAACCGTTGGATCAAGAGACTCGCTCAGGATGACCGGCGCGTCCTGCTGAAGATGGCCATGGCCATCCGTTTTCTGGCGGAAGTGAACGAGAAGCTCGCAACTCGCGATGGAGAATTGAACGCGGTTGGGAAGCGACTGAAAGACGCCAGGGACACCGTCCCGGCCGTCAACATCGAAGATCGAAAGCTCGCTGAGTTCTCTGAAGAGGAGATATTCGAGATTCTGCGGCAGGCAGGCTTCAAATCGCTCATTGCCGACGACACGCTGCACGAGGGGATGCATTGATGGAGCTCGATCGCTCGCTCTTTGCAGACCCGCCGGCGCGCGACGCCCGGTTCGTGATCAAACAGGTCTGGTCCGAGATGCACAACATGTGGGATGACGAGGGAAAAATGCTCGTCGAATTCATGCATCGGCAGATGAACGAAGAAGTGAACGGTCTCGAGATTGCAGCCCGTAACCTCACCGACTTCCCCGATGCGCCCTGGGAATTGCGGCTGGCCATCGCACGACAGTGCTGGGATGAATCTCGGCACGTCAACGCTTTCCGCCGCTGCTTCGAAACGCGCGGCGGGCGCGTCGGTGAATATCCCATCCTCAATTTCGAATTCCGGATGCTCACGGCCATTCCGACGCTGATCGGCCGCTTGGCGGTTCAGAATCGAAGCTTCGAGGCCGCTGGGATCCAGGCGATTCGCGAGGCGCTCGAGCACGCCGATCGATACGATCCGGATGTCGCGGCGCTTCTCGACGCGCAGCTTGCCGATGAGATCCAGCACGTTCGGTACGGAAACCGCTGGGTCGAAGCACTGATCGCGCGCGATCCACGCAACGCGATCGACGTCGTGCGCGGCGTTTCGCAGGCTAACCGGGCATTCCCGATGATCGCCGGCGAAGCCGCCATCCACCTGAATCTCGACGATCAGACAAAGCGCGAGGTCGGACTTATCGACCCCATTCCTGCTCAAACGTAGCGGATGGAGACCCTGGACGCAGAACATCTGCGCTCCGTCGCCGCGCTATGGCGCGCCACCCGTCGCGAGCTGCGGACCAGCTTTCAGGGGTCGAGTATGCGACCGACCATCGAGCCAGGTGAGCCTGTGATCCTGCGCTGCACGGACAGCGTCGCGCCCGGGGACGTCGTCGCCGTCGCCAGCGGTCGCGACGTCCTCGTTCATCGACTCGTCGCGATGTCGCATGACCGCTGGTGGCTATTGCGGGGCGACGCCAACAATTTTTGCGATGTTCCAATCACCGACCGCGAATCGATCATCGGGCGCATCGAGAGTGTCGAGCGCAACGGTCGGCTTCTCGGCCTCGACGCCCCACCGCGGCCGCGTCTCTTCGCTCGCGTGACGACTGCCATCGTGCATCAACTGCTGGGCGTCAACGTCACCCTGGGCGTTGCGGCTGCACGGCTGCTGATCGAAATGCGCCGGCTGTTGATTGGCGTACTCTCTCGGCGGCCCAATCCCAGTTGACGAACAAGAGAAGCAACGGCGCGCTCGCAAAGTACACGTTCATCGTCAGAAGAATGCCGAAGTGGAACAGAACGGCGAGTGGAACGAACAGCCGCCGTGCCGGGACCCAAAAGACGCAGATCCAGAACAACGATTCAAAGAGCAGCGTCCCGATCGCCAGGCTCCAACAAAGGAATGGCCTCGACGCAACCGGCATCCCGAGGGGACTCGGACTCACGCCCCAATCGCCGAGGATTTGAGCTCGAATCGTCGTCCCCGTGAACCAACGAATTCCGCTGAACCGCAATTTGCCTGTGAACGCAAAGAGATAGGTGAACGCGAAGATCAATTGGACGAGCGTGACCGGCCACCGATACTCACTCGATTGAACGTCGCCGTCTCGCGACGGCTGCTCCGCGAATGCGAGAATCATCAGGGCGAGCGTCGGTACTGTGAGACCTGCAAAGTGCGTGTGCGGCATGCCGATGATGATTTCCTCGAACGGAGCGAAGTGATAAAGCAAGAGTCCTGCAACGGCGCACGCAGTGCGCGAGGCAATGCCAAGGAGGGCGGCGATCAGCACCACATGAAGAAGCGCGAATAATGTCCCCTCCACCACTGGATGCCCGCGCATGATTCCGAATCTAAAAAGCTCCGACCTCGGAACCGCAGCAAAAAACGCATCGGGCCACGTCACCAGCGACGGAATGTCAGGTTTGGACAGAACGACCCACAACGCGTGCCCGGCAAGGATGATCCGGCTCGCTCGGAGCGAACGCGCGCTCGCCGGCGCAAGCCATGCGCGCTCCCACACCCGCTCGAGCCGCGCGATCAAGGCGCGATCTCCGCGATGAGATGACGCGCGTAATGCGTTGGATCACGAGCGATCTCACCGACGGTGAATTCGATCCGATAGAAACGCAACGCCCGGTAAGGTTCCGCGGGAGCTCTTGGCCATCGTGGCAGCCGCCACCAGTACGGACAGCTCAAAGGACCCAGGCGTCGATCGAAGCCGATTCTCTTGCCCTGATTGAGTGACACGCGCGCGGCGTTTGCCTTCGCGAACAAAAACAGACCAGCCTCGCGCTGCTGCTGCGTCGGGAGATCAACAAATGACATATAGACCCACGTCTGAAGGACGCTGTCGAATATCGGCGACCAAGTGTATGGGTCGAGGCGCCATTCACGTCCGGCGGCGTCAACGCCATAAAACGCCTGCCAATGGACTCGAGATCGATCGTTACCGCTGCCGACGGCGAGCATGTTGTTCGTGAACGGCCAATCGTCCCACTGCGTGACACCCGCCAGGGAGTTGGTCGCAATGACATACAGAATCAGAATGTTTATCGCCCGGCGCCGGCCGACGCCAATCGAAGTCGCGACGCGGACACCGAGGACGAGAAAAAAGAGAAAGGAAAGCACTTTCGGCAGCGTCAGCCACGAAGCGCCGATCACGGACGTCCCTCGCCTTCTAGATCGAAGCTGATGGCGCCGCTACGTTTGTTGCCCTTGCCTGTTTGAACAGACGTCGCGAGATCACCAACACCGGATCGACCAGTTGTCTGAGGAACGAACGCGGCACTTCCTCCGGCACGCCGTATGCGGCCGGCGCCTCGGACGCGAGAACCGCGGTCCCGAATAGCCGGTCCCACAGGCTGTAGGTCAATCCGTAGTTGCCCTGATGCAGTCGCGGATCGACCGCGTGATGCAGACGATGAAAATGGGGACTTACGAGCGCGCGCCCGAAGATACCAAACGTCCACGATCCACCGGAGTGCGCTAGTGCGTTGAGCGTTGTGTCGATCCAGATCGCGATTGTGAACGTCGCCGTCGTTGGACCGAGGATGATCCCCGGAATCATCGGCGCCAGGCCTCGAACGATCGCCTCGGCGATGTGAAAACGATAGCCGGTGAGCGGACTCAGTTCGGTTTGCGAGTGGTGAATACGGTGAAACGACCAAAGAATCGTGCTGGTGTGAAAAAGCCGGTGCACCCAGTAGCCGGCGAAATCCATTGTGATCGAGACCACCGCGATCTGCACAAGCGGATTCGCACCTCGCAGAAGATTCAGTTGGAGAAACGGAGCGAACCGAACGACGAGGCGCTCTGAGACTGCGAAAATCGGCGCAGCAATGCAGACCGAATAAAAGCCGCCAAGATAGATTGCGGTGTAAATCGCGTCGGTGGCAGCATCGCGCGTCAGAAAGTTCGGCCACTTTCGCTCCTCATATCTCTTGTATGCGATCCACGCGACAAGGGCTCCGACAAACGCGATGAACCGGGCGGCATTGACCGGCGACGACCAAACGCGCCAGGCAATCGCGATCATGTCGCGTAGGAGATCGATGATTTGCGGCACGCCGCGATTCTACGCCGCTGCATCAGGCCGTGCCAGTCGACGAAGATGAGGAGGATCCAGGCATTCTGAAACCAGATGTGGAATACGATGCCGTTTGCGATGTGAAAGAAAACTGCCGCTGGAAGAAGAATCATTCGCGCACGACGTGAGATCAGCACGAGCGGGAACGAAGCTTCGAAAACCACGCCACCAACGGCAATCGCCGCCGCCAGCGCCGGCGTCTCGATGATGAAGCGGTTGACCGGCGACGGGAATGCACCCGTCCACTGATCGATCGCGATGATGTAGCGCCGGATATTCTCCGGATGCATCCACTCGAGACCGCTGGTGTAGAGCTTGGCCCACGCCGCGAAAAAATAGACCTGGACGAAGAGCACCTGGATGAGAGCGAGCGGCCAACGATTTTCGCCGCTGGCGCGATCCGCGTCTGCCCGTTTTGCGAAGTCACCACCCGACGCCGAAGCGCCAATGATCAAAAGGCCAAGCACCGGAATCGTGAAGCCACGAAGATACGGATTTCCCGTCCAAAGGAGAGTCTCGAAAGCCGAGAAATGGTAGAGAAGAAGACCGCTGACGATCGCCGCCCAACGCGTTGCGATTCCCGCAATGCAGGCCGTCAGCGTCACGTGCAATGCCATCCAGAGGATGCGCTCCGCCGCCACGCTGAAGAAAAGGAAGAAGCGCATTTTTCGCTCAGGAACAACAGAGTCCCAGATCTCGCGCGGAAACAGCAGGGCGGATGGCAGATCGTATCTCGACAGAACGATCCATAGTGCCGTTGCAGCAATCACGACGCGAGCGATCGCCAGGTTCGTTCGGGCCTCCGGACGGAACCAGAACGCGCTCCACGCTTCGACGAGTCGTCGTCTACTCATCAGCTCTGTATTCCGCGATCACCTCACGTTCAATCGCGGCATCTCCTCGTCGCATGCGATCGTCGATGTTCCAGACCGTGAATACCATTCGGATCGACGCGAACCTATTGTTTGGAACATCTCGAGGCCCTCGCCAAAGTTGGCGTCTACCGAAGTGATAGGGAGCAGAAAAACGACCGAGCAGCCATCGGTTCGCCGGGAATCGTTTTCCCTCCACGACGCTGCGACGGCCCTCCTCGGCTCGCTTGTAGAGAAAACGCATGAAGCTCGTACGGCCTGATGGCGAGAGGGCACGTAGGCGGCCGGCGGACGGAGCGAAGTCTTCCGGCGAAACCGGCTCAAGTATCGATGGGTCGATCACGTACGTATGCCCGCTCGCGTCGATGCCTTCGATTTGCCAGGCATGCATCACCGGCGAGCGCAGCATGTGCACCAGCGCCCAATTGCTGAAGGGCCACGTATCGATTTGCGTCACTCCGACGATCGAGGTGACGACCAACACGAACGCGATGATGAGATTTGCCCACCGGCGGCGGACGCTATCGCTCTTTGCCCGCACCACCGCCAGAAGGTGCGTCAACAACAGAGCAACAAAGGTTAGAAAAAAGCCCAGCCGCACCAGCTCGACTACCGGCTCGAGCCATTGTAAAGACTTGAACAGCGCCCTCACGCCGCGTCACGCACCGCGGACACGGTGAGGTACGGTCCCATCGACTTCCTGACCGCCGGATCACGAAAAGCCCAGAACAGACCGTCGAGATAGAAGTGCTCGAGAGCGATCAGCACGATGATGCTTCCGAACAACGTGGCGTATCCGGCATGGCGCAGGAGGATGCTCGCCGCGATGGCGGCCGATCCGGCGGCGACAATGGCGCCGATCAATACCGGCGTGCTGGCGCTGATCCAGCGCAACGCTCGGGGATGGTCCGCGATCTCGCTGCGGGACCGCCGCCGGTGGATGAGCCACACAATGCCGAGGTACTGAAGATAATGCGGCATGAGCATGACGGCCGTCGCGCTGTTTGACGTCGGCATCCAGAGGTAGGGATGAAAAAACGTGACGGCAATCGCCAGGAAGAGTAATTCGGGTGCTTTCATGGTGTTGCCGGCTGCCGTCCGCTTCCAGAGAACGCGAGCAAGATGCAGGAGCGTCACGGCAGTGATGATTCCGAGTCCGATTCGTACGTCGCGCACGCGCTCCATCCATTGCGCGCCGATCCCGTGCAGCGGCTCCAGCGTCTCGATGTTCCAGAACGCGAACCAGAAGCTGGTCGCGATGATCGCGGCATTGGCGGCGCTTTTCTCGCGCAAGTCGTAATTGCTGCTCCGAACTCTGTAGATCGACAGGATTCCGCAGTTCTGCCGCGCCACGTGATACGTATTCCACAGGAAGAGCGTGATCAAGACGATGGCGGGAAGGCCGCTGAGCATCAAGGCCACCACCGCGGCCGCGATCACGACCGGGCCGCCGAAGAAAGCGAACGCGCGCGCGCGATGCCGTTCGCGGTTCTCGTCCCAGAAGTAAAACGTAAGCGTGGAGAGGTAGTGCGGAAAAGCCAGCAGGAAAAAAAGCACGCCGAACCGCTGGTCGACCGCCAGAGCCAGGACGACGAAGGGCAGAGTCGACACTCCCGAAAGCGTAAAAAAGAGGAGATCGAAGAGAGGGGACTCAATCCATCGCCTCCGGATCGGAGACACCGAGGCTGGCAACGGTAAAGCCAACGATTGAGCGTCGACTGTCATGAAGTGAAGTGTTCCCTTCTTAGACCAATCTCAGTCGACCTGTCAAACAAAGCCGCGCGAAAGCGCGCATGGAGCGCCGGCCAGTCCACGAAGATCAACAACAAGGCTGCGTCGAGAAAGACGATGTGCATGAGTACCGCATTGCCGACGTGAACGAGAAACGCCAGCGGGACAAGCAGCATCGCAGCCCGCGTCGAGAACAGTGCCAGCGGGAAAAGAAGCTCAACCGAGATCCCGATCCATGCGATGAGGGAACAGATCGTCCCATGTGCTGCGACACGGTAGCCGAGTGAGGAACCGCCGTGAATTCCGTAGAGCTGCGAGTATGCCATCAGGTAACCCTGCAAGTTGTTCGCGCTGACCCACGCCAATCCGGCATTACGCAACTTCGCGATGCCAGCGAACCAGTAAACCTCTGCCAGGAGCAGTTGAAGCAGGCGGATCGGCCAACGATGTTCGGGCGAGATCAGGGGCGTCTTCCTTTTTGCGCCGCCGACCGACAAAACGCGATCACACCGCGAAAATGCAAGGATGATGAGACCGAGCGTAGGCAGCGTAAGGCCCCGCAGGGTGGGATCTGGCGTCCAGAAAAGCGTCTCGAGCGGAGCAAAGTGGTAAAGCAGAAGCCCGCTCACGAAACACGCGACGCGCGCACGCAATCCGATGATCGCAGCCATCAGCGATATCGCCAGCGTGACGTACAGCACTCGCTCTGTCATCAGATTGAACACCAGGAGGTACGCCACCCGATGCATCCGCGGAACGCTCATCCAGATCACATCGGGAAGCGTCAGGAGGGTTGGCAGATCAGGCCTCGAGAGCACAATCCAGAGAGCCGTCGCCGCAAACAGGATACGCGCGACAGCCAAATTGACAGCCGATGCCGGCCGAAACCAGTATCGAAAGCATTTCTTTCGGATGTTATTTCCCACGGAATTCATAGACGATCTCTCGCGCGACACGTGATTCATCCTGATAGCGCTCGCGAACGTCCCACGTCTCTCGTACGAGCCGAACGGCAACAAACGGCGAGTCGGGAACATCGGCCCGCGAGCGCCAAACAGTCCGACGCCCGAACAAGTAAGGGGCGGCGAAGCGTCCGAGGAGCCAGCCGTTTACACCACCTTTCGAGCCGCGCTGAATCGACTGCCTGACACGCTCGGCACGTTCCAGAACGAATTGGCCGAGCGCTTCCCTTTCACTGGGAGTTGTTTCATCGATATGCCATGCGATCCAGCCATCGAGAATCTCGTTATCCGACGCCGGTTGCCATACCGCTGGATCAACACGAACGATTCGCCCGTCGGCGGTAGTGACTTCGAAGTCGTAATTCGTGATCGTTTTGGGACTGAGACCGCTTACCACTGCCCAGGTTGAGAAGGGCCAGATCTCACGACGGGACAACCCAACTTCGAACGACACGATTATGAAGAACAAGATGAAGCAGGTGACTCGCCTGCGTCTTTGCCGCCACGCTGCAGGAGGATATTGGGTCGCAAGGCCGAGCAAAACGAAAGATGAGAAGACCGCCAGACGCAGCAGATGCAGCATGTTGTGGTGAGGCAAGATACTAGAGTGGCTGAGGGATTGGAGCCGTTGACCGGACTTGAACCGGTGACCTGCTGATTACGAATCAGCTGCTCTACCAACTGAGCTACAACGGCCCGTTCGGCGGGGATTTTGGGAACAATGCGGCGCGCGATTCT
>Ga0070698_100003109_pt1 | contig 18298 bp, 20 predicted proteins | sample KBSK1502metaG_FD_65477 | JGI IMG/M metagenome (GOLD analysis project Ga0070698, IMG submission 65477) | Corn, switchgrass and miscanthus rhizosphere microbial communities from Kellogg Biological Station, Michigan, USA - KBS K1-50-2 metaG | ecosystem: Host-associated > Plants > Roots >...
CGTGGCATCTTCTCGTGGCCCTGCTCTTGCTGCCTCTGCATCCCACAGGAGAGGAATCCGTCCATCACGCGACTCATGGCTTTGGTTCTCTCACCACGGAGGAAAGCATGACGGAGCTCGACACGCCTGACCTCTCGCGATCGTACTGCCCCCTCTGCGAGCCTGACGCGGACCCGACGAAGGAGATTCTTCAAGTGAAGGGGTGTGCCATCCATCCCATTTCCCTGGATGGGTTGGATGACCAGGGGGCCAGATTCCAGGGTGAGTGCATCGGGGGCCAGGGGGAAGCCGGAGGGATGGACAACATGCTCATGTGTCGCCTGGTCCATCACCGAGGAGCATGAAGTAGCGCCGGGGTCGCCCAATGACCCGCCCCTCGCCCCGCGAGCTGCTCACCCCTGCACGTCCGAGGAGGAATCTGTCTGCATGACACGGCTCAGGATCCTGGTCTTCGGCCTCGTCGTCCTCTGCGGGTCGATCGCGCTCGGCGTGGGATGGCACGCCGGTTGGCAGGCTCGACGTGCGTGTGAGGCGATGGCCCGTGAGCGACAAGCCACTGGTGGGCGTCAATACGACGTGAAGGATTGCGTAGCCGCGCGCCTGCTCAGCGGAGGCGCCTGACGACATCTTGTCCATGTGGTAGAGTCGCTATCAGGGGAATCCCCTCTGCCGTAAGCTAGTTGAGGGGACGACGCACGCGTGGAGCGCGAATACCAAGGCTGGTCCATCGAAGTTCGGTCGTACTCCTCCGGTCACAAATGGCGACCCATCGTCGTCGTATCGGGCAAGACAGACGGCCGCCGTGAGATCACGACCCTCAGGACACCCTCCGATTGGCTCTCCAACACCAAGCAAGAATCCGATGAGCAAGGGCATCACCTTGGCTCGGCTTGGATCGACCGGTATGGCTTAAGCCCGGAGTCGACGCCACGCTGAAGGGGACCAGCATGTGGGCTGGAATCGTCTACGGCACGCTTCTCGAACGTAACGGCAACCACATCCTGCTCAGCGACGGAGCGCAGATCTGCCTCGACGACGCGGTGCAGTGCGACTTCCCTGTCGGCACTTACCTCAAGGTCACGTACGCAGAAATCAACGGGAGGAAGTTCGCTCGCGACATCTCGCAATCTGATTCATTCCACGCGCTGGACGCCCCTTCCTGACGGGGGCGCGAGCTTTGGCAACTATGCTGCAACGCAAAGCTCTCAAGCATTTGAGTGACATGTATGACGTCAGGCCAACCTGACGTAGTCAAGCAACAGGTCGCCGCCCATTGGGATCGCCGCGCACCGCACTTTGACGAGGACTTCGGCCACAGCATCAACACACCCGCTGAGCGTGCCGCCTGGGACCGCATCCTCGATCTTGTCCTCGCGGGCCGAGCCGGGCTCGACGCGCTCGACGCCGGCTGTGGCACCGGTTTCCTCAGCTTCGAGCTGGCGGCCCGCGGTCATCAGGTTACCGGCGTCGACTTCGCGCCCGCGATGCTCGTCGAGGCGCGGCGAAAAGCGGCGACGCGCGGCGTCTCGATTCGGTTCGAGGAGGCCGACGCCGAGCAGCTGCCGTTCACGCCGGGCAGCTTCGACCTGGTCATCAGCCGTCATCTGCTCTGGACGCTCCCGCACCCGGAGGCGGCGATCGACGAGTGGATTCGGGTCCTCCGACCGGGAGGGCGCCTTGTCGTCGTGGACGGGCAGTTCAACGTTGGCGCCTCGGCAGGGTCGCGGGAGAGTGCTCGCATGAGCGTTGAGTACGCGGCGGTCGGCGACCAGCTTCCCTTCCTCGGCGGTCGGCCCCAGGAGGAGATCGAAACAGTGCTCAAGACGCACGGGCTCGTGAACGTGGGCGGCGATCCATTGCTCGATCTCGTGACGGCTCAGGCGCAGCGGATGGTCGAGGAAGGGCGAGAATGTCTTACGCACCGGCGCTACGTCGTCTGGGGCGATGCCGCGGCAACCGGCGAGAACGCCACCCTGTCGGCGCCGTAGATCGCTTTCGCGGTCGTGTCCATCTTCTTCTCGACGACAAGGTCTGCGCGGTTCGCATCGAGCCCCTGCGCGCGGCGCCTGGCTGACCTCGCGCGACCGGTGTGACACGAAAGGTGCCGCGTGGGAGCGAGTGATGAACCACGACGGGCCTCAGGCCCGAGCCAGAGGACATCGGGCATCTCGGACTCCGGCTCGAACGCGGGTTCCTCGCGTCCCGAGGAGGTCGTGTCCCACCGGACCCTCGCCGGCCCGACCCGCCACCCGCTAGAACAGCGTCAGGTAGCGATCGATCTCCCACTGCGAGATCGCGTTGTGGTATTTGACCCACTCCTGTCGCTTGACCTTGAGGAATTCCGCGGCCAGCTCGGGGCCGAGTGCGGCCTGGATCACCGCGTCCGCCTCGAACGCGTCGAGCGCCTCCGGCAAGGACTGGGGGATCAGAACAAGGCCGTTTCGCTTCACCTCGTCGAGCGTCACCGTGTACATGTTCCTGCCGGCGTTCGGTGCACCCGGGTCAAGCTTCCGGTGGATGCCGTCGAGGCCGGCCGCGATGAAGGCCGCCATCCCAAGGTAGGCGTTCACCGAGCCGGACACCAGGCGGCACTCGAAGCGGCCGGGCTCGGGCACGCGGAACATCTGGGTGCGATTGTTGTCGCCGTAGCTGATGAAGGCTGGCGTCCACGTGAAGCCCGAGGTCGCCCCGGTGAGGAATTCGCCCACCGACAGGCGCTTGTAATCGTTGACCGTAGGCGCGACGACCGACGCGAGGGCGCGAGCGTGGGTCATGGCGCCGGCCAGGAACTGGTAGCCAAGCGCCGAAACCCCAAGCCCGCGACGGTCGGCGGGATCGAGAAAGAGGTTCTTCCGGCGCTCGAGATCCCACAGCGAGATGTGGAAGTGGCAGCCGGAACCGGTCAGCCGGGCGAAGGGCTTCGGCATGTGGGTGGCGATGGCTCCGAAGCGCTTGGCTACCTGGCTGGTCATCATCTTGTAGAACGTGAGGCGGTCGGCGGTCGTGAGGGCGTCCGAGTATTTCCAGTTCAGCTCAAACTGTGAGTTGGCGTCCTCGTGGTCCGAGGCGTAGGGCTCCCAGCCGAGCCGCTCGAGGTAGCCGATGAGCGTGCGCAGGTAGCCCATCGAGCCCGAGAGACTCTTGAAGTCGTAGCAAGGTTTGTCCATCGTGTCGACGCCGTCGGGATCGAAGGTGACGATCGAGCCATCCGGCCGACGCTGGACGAGGAAGTGTTCTGCCTCGACGCCGACCATCATCACGTAGCCCTCCCGCCGCAGGTGCTCGCAGGCGACGCGGAGCGCTGTGCGAGGGCAGTAGGGCCAGGGCTTGCCGTCCACGCTGATGTCGCAGGCGAACCGGGCGACACCCTCCTCCCACGGCACCGGCGTGTAGGACTCGAGGTCGGGGATGGCGATCATGTCGTGGTCATGCGGGCCTTGTCCCATTCCCCACACCGCTGCGCCGGCAAACCCGGCCGAGCCGGCGACGAACAGGTCGAACGCGCTGGCCGGGACGCCCTTGCAGCGGGGCGTCCCGTGGATGTCGACGTACTGCGCGAGGATGTAGTCGATCTTGTCTTCCTTGAGCCGGGACCGGATGTCGTCGATCATCATACGACCCCCTCTTCGTTTACGTGGGTCCGTGACCCACCCGGGCGCGCGCCCGCGCTCAGTGCGAGACCGCCGCCGCCGCCTTCTCGCCAACGAGCCGTCCGTCGGAGAACCGCGTGATCGAGAATGGCTTGATGAGGTCCGGTGTCCGGCCGGTGGCGATCAGTTCCGCCATCCGGCGCCCGGAGACCGGTCCGGCCTTGAACCCGTACGTGCCCCACCCGACGTCGAGATAGAACCCCTTGAGATCGGGAACCTCGCCCATGATGGGCGAGTAGTCCGGCGTCATGTCACAGATGCCAGCCCATTGCCGGAGGACGCGCACGTGCTTGAGGCACGGGAACAGCTCGAGCGTGTGGTGCGCGGTCGCCTCCAGGAAAGGCAGCGTGGAGCGCTGACTGTAGGAGCTGTACGGGTCGATCTCTGAGCCGATGACGCACTCGCCGCGATCGGTCTGGCTCACGTAGACGTGGAGGTCGGCCGATACGATCACCTTGGCGAGGAAGGCCTCGAGCGGCTCGGTCACGAAGGCCTGGAGCGGGTGCGTGGTGATGGGCAGGGAGAGCCCCACCATCTTTGCGATCGTGGAGCAGAAGCCGGCCGTCGCGTTGAGAACGATGCCGGTCTTGATATCGCCCCGCGTGGTCTTCACGCCGGTCACGGTCCCGTTCGTCGTGTCGATCCCGGTGACCTCGGTGAACGGATGGATGTCGAGACCGAAGCGGCTCGCGCCGCGGGCGTAGCCCCACACGACCGCGTCGTGGCGGACGATCCCGCCGGGCGGGTGGTAGAGGGCGGCCAGGACGGGGTACCGCGGGCGGTTGGAGCAGTCGAGTGCGGGCACCAGCTTCTGGATCTCATCCCGCCAGATGAGGCGGCTCTGCACGCCGCAGAGCTGATTGACCTCGGCCCGGACCCTGAGCCCGTGGATTGCACTGTCGGAGTGAGCCAACGTCAGGTGCCCCTGCTGGGAGAAGAGAACGTTGTAGCCGAGCTCGGCCGACAAGGCCTGGTAGAGCTTGACCGACTCGTCGTAGAAGGCGACTCCCTCCGAGGTCCGGTAGTTCGACCGAATGATCGCGGTGTTGCGGCCACTGGCCCCGGCGCCGATGTAGCTCTTGTCGAGCACCGCGACGTCCTTAACCCCGCGCTGGCCCAGGTAGTACGCCGTGGCCAGCCCGTGCACCCCACCCCCGATGATCACCACGTCGTAACGGTCGCGCAACCCATTCCGGCGCCACATCCTGGAGGTTCGAAACAGCTGCCACATGGCTCAGGCCTCTGTCATGAGCCGCCCATGGGCGGCCGCCCCAACCGCGGTGAGGCCGAGATCGTGCCCGGCGTCGCCGAGCGCCTTCCAGACGAAGTCGCCGTATTCTCGCGGGACCAGCACGCGGTACGCCGGGAGCGTCGGACGATCCAGGCGCACCATGATCACGCGCACCCGCGCGAGCTCGCCCTGGACAACTCCGAGCATGGGCACCGCCGAGAGGTCGAGCGCGACCAGACGTTCGAGCAGCGGGCCCAGACCGGCGCCCATGACGTCGATGGCGGCAAAGGCGGCGGTGAGGTCGGTGGCATGGACACAGCCGGCGCCCTCGATCGTCTTCTCGAGCACGTCGGCGACGATTGACAGTTCACGGGGAGCCGTCAGCAGCAAAAGTTCGTCGGCGGCGCGCCGGCAGAGGAGCGCCCGCGCTCCGTTCACGGGCGCCCACGAGGCCAGACCGACCGCGGGCGCCGCTCGTCCCGTGAGCTTCACCACCAGCGGCTCGATGGCCTCACCCCGCACGCCGAGCTTGCCCCAGGCGCTCACGTCGCTGAGACCGACTCCCGTCCGCGCACGCGCCGCCTCGTCATCGGTCGAGGTGTAGACGTCCGCCACCCTCCAGCCGGCGTCCTCCTTGAAACGCGCGCCGAGCGCCTGCTGCGCCCTGTACATCGCGCTGGTACGGATCGGCAGCCAGCGCTTCACGGCCGCACCGCGGGGGACCGTGTCACGAACGAAGCCTCACGCCATCCGGATCGTAGGACGGGCGCATGACGACCCGCGCTCTCGCGGTGGCGCCGTCCATCCGAACATCGAACGTCGCGCCGTCGCGGGCTCGTGCGGCTGGTACCCAGGCGAGCCCGATCACGCGCCCGAGCCAGGCGCTCCACTTCGCGCTGGTCACGCGTCCCACGGGGTGGCCGTTCTCCACCACCGCTGCCCCCTCGCCCGGCGCCGTCGCGCCATCGAGTTCGAAACCGACGAGTTGCTCAGTGGCGGGGCGGGTCGCGCCAGACCTCAGTGCGTCGCGCCCGACGAAGTCCGGTTTCTCGAGCTTCACCAGCATGCCGAGGTTGGCACCGAACGGCGTGGTCAGCGCATCGGTGTCCTGGGAGACGATCAGGTGCTGCTTTTCCAGCCGCAGCACGCGCTGCGCCTCGACGCCGAAGGCCCGGACGCCGAGCGGCGCGCCTGCCTCCACAAGCGCGGACCACATGAACTCGCCGTAGTCCGCTGGGAAGTGGATCTCGAAGCCAAGCTCGCCGACGAAGCCGATCCTGAGGATGGTGCTCGGCACGCCGGCCACCAGCCCCGGCCGTGCGCTGAGGTACGGGAGGGCGGCCGCCGAGACGTCCACGTCGGTGAGGCCGGCCAGGAGCTCGCGCGACCGCGGCCCCGCGACGTTGATCGCGGCCAGCGCCCCGGTGACGTTGACCACGTGCGCGCAGCGCCGGGTGCCGGCCAGCCACCACGTGAGCCACTGCTCGACCGCGTCGATGGTGCCGGTCGCAGTGGTCAGGAGGAACCGCTCCTCGTCGAGCCGCGCTACCACCCCATCGTCCAGGATGATGCCGGCGTCGTCGCACATGATGCGATAGCGCACTCGGCCGGGCTTGAGATCCGAGAAACGGTTGGGATGGAGCCAGTCGAGGAAGGCCACCGCGTCCCGCCCGACGACCTCGAGTTTGCCGAGGGTCGAGACGTCGATGAGTCCCACCGCCTCGTGGACCGCCCGGCACTCCTCGTCGACCCCCGCGCTCATCCGGCCCCGGCCGTCGCCCGGATTCTCGTCTCGTCGCACGTACCCGAGCGGACGCTTCCACGGCCCCATGTCCATCAGCTCGGCGCCGGCCTCCGTGTGCTGGTGGTGCATCGGCGTGAGCTTCCACGGATCGGTGAATCGCGACGCCAGCGCGCCGAGCGGGACCGGCTGGGCCGGCGGTCGTGCCGTCGTCGTTCCCGTCTCCTCGACGCTCCGGCCGGTGAGGCTCGCGCAGAGATCGATCGACAGGCGATGGCACATCTTCCCCTGACACGGCCCCATCGTGACCGTCGTGTACCGCTTGAGCGTTTCGATGTGGTCGAAGCCCTCGTCGACGGCTTGCCGGATGTCCTTCTCGGTTACGTCCTCACAGAGACAGACGAACCTCTTCGCCGAGCTCCCGAGAGCGGAAACCGGTCGCTGGTCGGCCCGGCCCCGTCGGAGCGCCAGCTCGTCCCGCAGCTCTGAGATCCGCGCGCTCAAACGTGCGCCGGAGCTCGACAGCGCCAGCGCCGCCTCGGCACCGGCGAGCCGCCCGGAGGCGAGGATCGCGCTCAGCCCGCTCACTCCCGCCACCTCGCCGGCCACGAGAACGCCTGGCGGGAGCAGTCCCGGCGTGAGCCGACCATCGTCGCCGACGCGCAGCTTGCCTCCCGCCTGACCCACAAGCCCCGCCGCCGGTTCGAAGCCGGTCGCGATGCACACGAGATCGCATGTCATGTCGGACACCCGTCGGCCGTCGAAATCGCCCACCACGACACTCGCGACACGCCCCGAGCCCCGGGCCGCAAGCGCAGTGCAGCCGCGCAGGATGGTCGTGCCCCCGTCACGGAGCGCCGCGACCCCCGGCGAGTCGGCCTCCTCTCGAGCGTCGACCAGCGCGGCAACGGTCACGCCGGCCGCCCTGAGGTCGAGCGCCACCTCGACCCCGCGATCGTCGCTCGTGACCACCACCGCGCCCCGTCCCGGCTTCACGCCATAGAGCGCCTCGAGCCGCTGCGCCGCGGTGCCGAGCATCACGCCGGGCAGGTCGTTGTTCTCGAAGGCCATCGGGTACTCGAAGCCGCCGGTCGCCACGATTGTCTGGCGGACGCGGAGCTTCACAAAGCGGTTCCCTTCGAGAATTCCCAGTAGACCGTCCTCGTAGAGCCCGAACGCCGTGGCGCCACCGAGGACCTGGATACGACCCTCGGCGACCACCTCGGCCGCGAGGTCCCGGACGACCTCGTAGCCCGCGCGTCCGCGGTGCTCCTCGTCACCGAGGGAACACGTGTGGAACTGCCAGCGGCCACCGAGGTCGAGCTGGTCATCCACGAGCACGACGCTGGCCCCCGCCCGCGCCGTCTCCAGCGCGGCCGCCATCCCCGCAGCGCCACCGCCGACGACGGCGACGTCGGCGAAGAGGTAAGCGCGCTCGTAGTCGCCGGGAAGCTCGCCGGGGAACGTGATGCGCCCGAGCCCGGCGCACGCTCTGAGCACGCGCTCGTACGTGGGCCAGAGACGCCGGGGGTGGATGAAGGTCTTGTAGTAGAAGCCGACAGGGAACAGGAAGTGCAGCCTGTCGAGCACGGCCAGCGCGTCCCACTCGACCGACGGCCAAGCGTGCTGCGGAGCCACGCGCTGCCCGTCGCGGAGAGGCTCCGTACAGGCGCGGACGTTCGGGATGCCGTCGACGTTGACGAGGCAGTTCGGGCAGTGGCCGCGGCAGCAGAGGAGGCCCCGCGGGCGATGGTATTTGAAGCTCCGGCTGAAGATCCGCACGCCGGCGGCGTAAAGCGCCGAGCCCACGGTGTCGCCGGCGAAGCCGGCGTACGGCCGCCCCGCAAACGTGAACCCGATGGTGCGCGAGCGGTCGATGCGCTGCGTTAGGTGGCTCGGCAGACGCTCGGCGCTCACACCCGCGGTCCTTCGGCGTCGCTCGGTGCTGTCTTCTCCTCCGTCGGCGGTGACTCGTCGGACGGCCAGAACGTCCGCGAGACCTGGTTCAGCCGGGTGTCGCGCACCGCCAGGAACCAGCGCTGGCACCCGGCGCGGTGGTACCACCACTCCTGCTGCGACCCAGCTTCGTTGCGACGGAGGTAGAGGTACCGGGTCCAGGTCTCAAGCGACGAGCCGGGCTCGGGCCGGCGCGACTGCTCGCCGCTCCAGCGGAACTCGTACACGTCGCGGGGGCCGCACTGCGGACAGCGGAGGAGGAACGACACCGAGGTCTCAGTGCGCGCCGCTGCGTCCGGGGACGTAGCTCGTGCCTACCAGCGGGATCCCCGTGATCGCCGCCGCCTCGAGCGTCAACGCCCGGAGATCCTCAGGCTCGAGGTGGTGGACGTCAGCCTTGCCGCACGCCCGCGCCAGCATCTGGATCTCGAGCGTCATGGCGTGCATGAAGTTGGCCACGCGCTCGGCCGCCTCCTCGATCGGCAGGCGCTTCGTCAGCTCCGGATCCTGGGTGGTGATGCCGACCGGACAGCGGCCGGTGTGGCAGTGATGGCAAGCGTACGGTTCGGTCCCGAGCGCGTGATAGTCCTCGACGAAAATCGGTCGGTTGCAGTTGAGCGCGATGAGCGCCGCCGTGCCGATGTAGACGGCGTCGGCGCCGAGCGCCAGGGCCTTGGCGGCATCGACGCCAGACCGGATGCCGCCAGCGATGATGAGCTGCACCTGGCCGTACAGGCCGACGTCTTGGAGGCCGCGACTCGCCTCGGACACCGCGGCCAGCGTTGGAATGCCCGTGTGGTCTTGGAGGATCTCGGGCGACGCGGCGGTACCGCCCTCCATCCCGTCGACCACGATGACGTCTGCGCCGGCCTTGGCCGCCAGCTTCACGTCGTCGTACACTCGGGTCGCCCCAAGTTTGACGAAGATCGGCACCTGCCAGTCCGTCGCCTCCCGCAGCTCCTCGATCTTGATGATCATGTCGTCGGGGCCGAGCCAGTCCGGGTGGCGCGCCGGGCTCCGCTGGTCCACGCCCGGCGGCAGCTCGCGTGCCGCCGCGATCTCCTGGGACACCTTGGAGCCGAGGAGCACTCCGCCGGTCCCCGGCTTCGCCCCCTGCCCCACCGTCAGCTCGATGGCATCGGCAGCACGGAGGTCGTGAACGCTCATGCCGTAGCGGCTCGGCAGCACCTCGTAGACGAGTACGCGCGAGTGCTCGCGCTCGGCCGGCAGCATGCCGCCGTCACCGGTGGTCGTCGAGGAGCCCGCCCAGCGCGCGCCTTTGGCCAGGGCGACCTTTGCGTTGTACGAGAGCGCGCCCCAGCTCATGCCGGTGATCATGACCGGGATGTCGAGCTGGATGGGACGCTTGGCGAACCGCGTGCCGAGCACCGTCTTGGTCGAGCAGCGCTCACGGTAGCCCTCGAGTGGGATGCGGGTCAGCGAGCAGGGGATGAACGTGAGGTCGTCGAAGGACGGCAGTGGCCGCGCGCGGAGCGTGCCGAAGCCGCGGAACAGGTACCGGCCGAGTTCCGCCTTCAGCTGGATATCCTCCATCACTTCCGGCCGGTAGATCTGGCTGGGGCGGAGGGTAGTCAGAACGCGGCCTTCCATATGTCGATCTCCTTCTTGTCGTAGTTCCAGAGCTTCCGACCCGAGACGACTTTCCGGAAGCTGCCCGGCCCCTTCAGGCGGTAGCCCGTCAGCGTCGCGCCGATCTCGGCAAGCTCCTCCGGGCTCGCCTCGGAGATGACCGCGTCGTTGCCGAGCTCCGCGATCTCGCCGCCGACGAACACGATCCCCTCGTACATGGAGTCGGCCAGCGCGGGGCCGGCGTTGCCGCAGACAATGATGCGGCCGCGCTGCATCATGAAGCCGGTCATGTAGCCAGTGTCGCCGCCGATCACGAGGAGGCCGCCCTTCATCGCGATCCCCGCCCGCGCCGCGGCGTCGCCGCGGACCACGACCGTGCCGCCGCGGATGGAAGCAGCGGCGCCGTTGCCGGCGTTACCGTCGACCACGACCGTGCCGGAGAGCATGCACTCGGCGACGCCCCAGCCGGCCGAGCCCTGAATCGTGAGACGTACCCCGTCGCTCATGCCGCCGGCGTAATAGCCAACGGGCCCGTCGATGGTGATGGCGACGTCCTTGAGGACCGCGACGGCGAGGTTGTGGCGGGCGCCCGGGTTCCGAACAAGCATCTCGGGCTCGCCGGCATCCACCAGGCGCCGGATCGCCTCGTTGATCTCCCGGACGGAGCGCGACGTGCAATCGACGATCTTCACGTCAGGCCGCTTTGCAACCACGCCGGGGCCGCGGCTGCGGCGCGGCCGCCGGCCGGTCCCAGAGGCCGACGGCACCGGCCCCTGCCTCGCGCGCCTGGTAACCCTTCGGCAACCCTGCCGCCAGCGCTATCTCCTCGTTGGCAACGGCCACGGCGCCGTCCGTCTCGGCGACGATGAGCGGCTTCAGGCAGAAGGGATCCTTGGCGAACCCGAAGGCATCGCTGGTGGCGGCGAGGTAGCTGAAGGCGCCATCGAGCTCGCTCACCGAGTCGCGCAAAGCCTCACCCAGCGAGGCGCCCGCGCGCAGCTTGCGCGCGAGGTAGACGCCGATGACCTCGGAGTCGTTCTCCGTGTAGAAGCGGACGCCCTCCTGCTCGTAGAGGCGACGGAGGTGGTGGTAGTTGGTGATGTGGCCATTGTGGACGACCGCCAGATCGGGGACGCTGTGGGCCCAGAAAGGCTGCGAGTGCGAGAGGTCCACGCGGCTCTCCGTCGACAGGCGCGTGTGGCCGAGCCCGTGGCTGGCGGCGATTTTCGACACGGCGAACTGGGCCTCCAGGCTCCGGGGCGCCCCCACCTGCTTCACGATCTCGAGCCGCCGCCCCATGCTCACCACCTCGACGTCCGGCGCGACCGCCTCGATGGCGAGGGCCAGCTCCGCCGGCTCCGCCTTGGCGACCACCAGCCGCAGCAGCGACCCCTGAGTGGTGGACACTCGTACGCGCCCGAGCCGGCCCACTCGCCGCACGATCTCGCGACGCCGGGCCTCGGTGTCGGTCCCCTCGCCGGGCTTGACCCGGACGACGACGCCATCGGCCTCCTTGCCCCAGAGCGCGATGCCGGCCGAATCCGGCCCGCGGCAGCCGAGGGCCGAGAGCATCGCGAGGACGGCGGCCCCCACGGGCGCCGGCTCGCCTGACTTGTCGAAGAACCCCACGATCCCGCACATGGGCCGTCTCCTCGCGCTCAGTCGTCCGTGTGGAAGATCGCGTGACGGACCGCGAGGCGCTCGAAGCTGCCGAGCCCAGCCTCCGTCCGATCCCGGGCGCGTAGGCCGTATTCGATGAGCAGGGTGGCAATGATCGCCTGAGGCGCGCACTGCGCATCCACGAACGAGACCGGCTCGGCCTCCACGGGGAGCACGAGGTCTGCGTGCCGGGCGGCCGGCGACAGCAGATGACAACTCATCGGGCACATCGCGCGAATGACGCGACGTCGGGTCGCCGGCATCGGGCTTCCTCCGTTCGCTTCCCTCGTGTCGCTCACCACCGTTCACTCCCTTTAAAGGTTTGAGCGTTGGGAGGCGGGGCTCATCCTGAGGCCATGCCGATGTTGTGTCAAGAAAGGTCAGCTCGCGAGCCCTTCTCTCAGCATGCCAAGATGACTTCCAACCCGACAGCGGCAGTCACTTTTTGCCCCCGATGACCGAGCACACCGGTTGCGCTTCCACGCGAGACTGCGTCGAGAACACTCGCACCACGCTCACGCTGGCGCTCGTGCGCCTCTTCGCGTGGAACATGCCCTACCACGCCGAGCACCATTCCTATCCCGCGGTGCCCTTCCATGCGCTGTCCCAGCTGCACGAGTGGGTACGGGGCCGGATCGAGAACCTCGAGCCCGGCTACATCGCGGCCACCGTGAAGGTGAACCGCCACCTCTTCGGCGACGGCGCTGGCATTCTGCGGCACCCGGGCTGACAATGCCTCGCTTCGCGGCCGGTGAGCCTGTCTTGTAAATATCTGAGTTTGCTGGCTTCGGAGGGGTGGCGCGGGGATTGCTGCCTGAGGTCAGGCAGGTACGCCATGACTCCCAGCGTGGTCACTCTGCAGGAGGTCCTGAGGCACCACCGGACGCTATCCCGGCGGGGGCGCGAGTTCTACGAGAGCCTGCTGGCCCATGGCGATGTACTGGCGGTGCGGCTTGACTATCTGCCAGGCGCGATGCTCTGGCTGGTGACGACCCCCAAGCAGGCCCGGCTGATGCGGAAAGCCCGCGAGGGACGAACGACCTCGGACGTGTGCGTGATGAGCCTGGCCGAGGCCCAGGAGCTGTTCACCACGGTGGGAGACCCGACGCCCACCACGCTCTACGAGGTCGCGGCGTGGCTGCTCGCCCCGGCCCCGGGCGACTTCTCGACCCCGGCCCCGGAAGAGCCCGAAGACCCCACGTCTCTGTAGCACCGCCCGCTTGACTCGCTGCGACGGCGTCTCTACGATGCCGTCCAGCATGCCCGCCGTCCTCGTCCATGGTGTCCCGGATACCGAGCGCGTCTGGAGCGGGGTGATCGCCCGCCTCCAGCGGAGCGACGTCGTCACGCTGTCGCTGCCGGGGTTCGGCGGCCAGGCGCCCCCCGGGTTCGCCGCGACGAAGGAAGCCTACGTGGACTGGCTGCTCGCCGAGCTGGCGAGGCAGCCCGCGCCGATCGACGTCGTCGGCCACGACTGGGGTGCCCTGCTGGTGACGCGGGCGGTGTCGCTGCGCCCGCAGGCGTTCTGGAGAGCATGACCGCGCCGGCCCTGCGGAAGATCCTGGTCGCCGCCGGCGTGCCCGCGGCGGACGCCGAGGAGACCGCCCGACACGTCGACGCCACGATGAAGCGGTGCATCCTCGCTCTCTATCGCTCGGCGGTGCACGTGGGCCGGGAATGGTCCGACGATCTTCGGCGGATCACCGTGCCCGGCCTCGTGCCGTGGGGCGAGCTCGACCCCTACGCGGCGTCGCGCTTCGGCGCGCGCTTGGCGGAGCGGACGAACGCGCGCTTGGTGTCCTGGCCCGGATGTTCACACTGGTGGCAGCTCGAGCGGCCCGACGCGGTGGCCGACGAGCTGCAGCGCTTCTGGAAGGAGGTTCGCGATGGGTAGAGTCCTCGCACTGATCGCGGCGATCGTGTTGTGCTTACCACTTCCCGGCGCCGCTCAAGGCGGTCCGGCTACCCTCGAGAACGCGGCCAAGGCGCTCGGCGCCGACAGCGTGAAGACCCTCCAGTACTCGGCCAGTGGGGTGACCTTCGCGATGGGTCAGAGCCAGGCGCCGGGAGCGGCGTGGCCCCGCTTCAACATCCCGACCTTCACCCGGACGATCAACTACGAGACCGCCTCGCTGCGCGAGGAGCAGACACGCTCGCGGGCGGAGATGCCGCCGCGCGGCGGTGGGGTCCCGTCGGTGGGGGAGTCGCGCCAGATCCAGGTGGTGAGCGGCGATCGTGCGTGGAACGTGGCCGGCGAGACGGCGGCGCCTGCGCCGGTGGCGCTCATCGAGCGGCAGCTCCAGCTCTGGACCACGCCGCACGGGCTCGTGAAGGCCGCGGCGGTCAACAACGCGACGGTGCAGGGGCGGACCATCGCCTTCGCGGTGCCCGGCCGCTACACCGTGAAGGCCACCCTCGACGCCGGCGGCCTGGTCGAGAAGGTCGAAGCGGTCATCTCGAATCCGGTGGTGGGCGACACGTCGGTGGAGGTGACCTACTCCGACTATCGCGACTTCGGCGGCGTGAAGTTCCCGATGCGGATCCGACAGGCCGCGGGCGGGTTTCCGACGGTCGACCTCACCGTGAGCGAGGTGAAGCCCAACGTGGCGGCCGACATCCAGGTTCCGGACAACATCCGGCAGGCGACCGCGCCCTATGCGCGGGTGGTGAGCGAGCCGGCCGCCGAGGGCGTGTGGTACCTCACGGGCGGCAGTCATCACAGCGTGGTGATCGAGATGCAGGACCACGTGCTCGTGGTGGAGGCTCCCCTCAACGACGACCGGGCCATCGCGGTGCTCGGGGAGGCGCGCCGGCTCGTGCCCGCCAAGCCGATCCGCTACGTGATCAACAGCCACCACCACTTCGACCACTCTGGTGGGCTGCGGGCCTTCGCGGCGGAGGGGATCGCGGTCATCACCCACGAGACGACCCGTGCCTTTTTCGAGGGCGCGCTCGCGGCCCCCGCCACCATGACCCCCGACCGCCAGCAGAGCGCGCGCAAGAAAGTCCCGGTGGAAGGTGTGCGAGACAAGCGCGTGCTCACCGACGCCCTGCGCACGGTGGAGATCCATCACATGGCGGGCAACACCCACGCCGACGGCATGCTGATGGTCTACCTGCCCAAGGAGCGCCTGCTCATCCAGGCCGACGCCTACACGCCGGCTGCGCCCAACGCGCCCGCGCCCGCGATCCTCAATCCGCTCAGCGTCAATCTGGCCGATAACATCGCGCGGCTGGGTCTCGGCGTCGATCGGCTGTTGCCTCTGCACGGGCGCATCGTGCCGTTGGCGGAGCTGCACAAAGCGATCGGCCGGAGCAACTGACCGGCCGCCTCGCCCCTCGAGCCGGGAGAGGGTCAGCTGACTCCCGGCTCGAGCAGGGTGAGGGTGCCCGCGTCGGCGTCGAGCTCGGCCAGGCAGCCGACGGGCAGCGTGGTCTGGTCCTCGATGTGGCCGATCATGAGCCCGCTGACCGCGGGGATGCCGAGGGCCCGGAAGCGCTCGGCCAGGATGTCCTCGAGCGAGCGGTTCTGCAGGAAGAAGGCCGAGGGCTCGCAGCCGGTGAACTTTCCGAAGGCCATGCCCGCCACGCCGGCCAGCGCCCCCGACAGCCACAGCTGAGTCAGCATGCGGTCGATGCGGTAGTACGCCTCCTCGACGTCCTCGAGGAAGAGAATCGCGCCGCGCAGGTCCGGCAGGTACGGTGTGCCCACGAGATGCGACATCAGGCAGAGGTTGCCGCCGAGGAGGTGCCCGCGCGCCTTCCCGGGCTGAAGCGTGGTGACGCGGTTGTCCCAGTCCACCCGGCCTTCGGAGCGCTCGAAGGGCGGCGGCCCCCCGAGGTGCACGGGAGTGTCCGCGCTCCAGAGCACGCGCTTCAGCTCGTCTCGCGTGTAGGGCGTGAAGGCCCGAAAGGCCACCGGTCCGTGGAAGGTGACGAGGCCCGCGTGGCGGTGAATGGCCATGTGGAGCGCGGTGATGTCGCTGTAGCCGATCAGCGCTTTCGGCCGGCGCCGCATCAGTGAATAGTCCAGCGCGGGCAAGATCCGCGAGGCGCCGTAGCCGCCGCGTACGCACCAGATCGCGTCCACCGAGTCGTCCGCGAACATCGCGTTGAGGTCGTCGGCCCGCGCGGCGTCGGCGCCGGCCAGGTAGCCCTCGCGATCGTAGAGGTGAGGGCCGGGCTGGACCTTGAAGCCGAGGGATTCCACCGTCTCGATGGCGAAGCGGATGCGCTCGGGCTCGTTCGGGGCCGACGACGGCGCCACGATCCCGATGGTCTGACCCGGCGCGAGTCGACGCGGGCGGATGAGCGACATGCCGACATCTTACCGCGCCTTGACTTGCCGAGGGAGCGCGGCTAGGCTCCACCCCCAGCATGAAGCGCACCGCCATCCGGGCCGGCTACATCGTAGCCTTCGACGGCCGCGGCCACCGCCTCCTGCGCGACGGCGTCGTCGTGATCGACGGAGATCGGATCCTCGCGGTCGGCCCCCGCTTCGACGGCGCGGTGGACGAGACGGTGGACGCGCGCGACCGTATCGTCACCCCCGGCCTGATCTCGACCCACGCCCACATCGGCGGCTCGCCGCTCGACCGCTCCTTCATCGAGGACCGTGGCAATCCCCAGTTCTGGTACTCGGGCCTCTTCGAGATGTTGCCGGTGCGGAGCCTAGCCCAGGACGAGGCGGGCGGCCGCGCCTGCGTGGACTTCTCGATGGCCGAGCTGCTCCGCGGCGGGGTCACCACCGTGATGGAGATCGGTGGGCTCGGGGAGTACGTCGTCGAGCGCGCCCCCCACTATGGGCTTCGCGTGTACGTGGGCCTCGCGTTCCGATCGGGGCGGTGGCTCACCCGGGACGGCAAGCGCGTGGAGTGGGAGTGGGACGAGGAACAGGGCACGCAGGGCCTCCGCCGCGCGGTGGCCTTTCACGAGCGCCACGACGGCACCCACCGCGGCCTCGTGCGCTGCTTCTTCGCGCCCGCTCAGATCGACACCTGCACGCCCGTCTTGCTCAAGGAAGCCAAGCGCCACGCGGACGCGGTGCGCGCGCCGTACCAGGTGCACACCTCCCAGTCGGTGGTGGAGTTCAACGAGATGGTGGCCCGTCACGGCAAGACGCCCATCGCGTGGATGCGCGAGCTGGGGGTGCTCGGCCCCAACACCATCCTGGGCCACGCTATCATCATCGGTGGCTCGTCGTGGACGAACTACCCGGCGGGCGACGTGCGGATCATGGCGGACTCCGGCTGCTCGGTGGCCCACGCGGTGTGGGTGTTCGCCCGGCGGGGGGTGGCCATGGAGTCGTTCGCGCGCTACCGCGCGGCGGGCGTGAACATGTCGCTCGGTACCGACACGAACCCGCAGAGCGTGATCGAGGCCATGCGCTGGGCGGCGGTGTGCTCGAAGATGATGGAGCGCGAGACGGAGGCCACCACCGCCGCGCACGCCTTCGACGCGGCCACGCTCGGCGGCGCCCGCGCCCTCGGCCGCGACGACCTCGGGCGCATCGCGCCCGGGGCCAAGGCCGATCTCGTCCTGTGGCGAGCGACCTCGTGGCGCATGACCCCGCTGCGCGACCCGATCAAGAACATCGTCTACAACGCGGCCGACGAGGACGTGGACCGTGTCTACGTCGACGGGCGGCTGGTCGTGGACGGCGGGCGCGTCCTGGCCGCCGACGAGCGCGCCATCCTGGCCGCCCTGCAGGCGTCCGGCGAGCGGATGTGGCCACGGATGGCCAAGTCGGACTGGGCGGGTCGGAGCGCCGACCAGCTTTCCCCGCAGACCTACGCGGACTGGGACGCCTAGACCCTGATCAGGAGCCGGGCCCGGTGCATCCGGGCCGGGGCGATGCTATCGACGCCCTTTGAGGAACCAATCCACCGCGGCGGAGCCGTCGGTGCTGTCGCCGATCTCCTGAGGACGAACCGGCTCGGCAACGCGGCCGCCGCTCGCGGGCGCGGCCGGGAGCGGCGCCGGCGGGCGCGGCGTCTCTTGAGCGCGCGCACTGTTCTCCACGGCGGCCGTGCTGCGCGCCGGCGGCGTCGAGGCGCGCTGAGGCGGCGGGATCTCCGCGGGCTGGACGCGTGTGGGCTCGGGCTTCGACGCGGGTCGCACCTCGGGCGCCGCGGGGGACGCCGGCTTGGCCGAGCCCGTGGGCGCCGAAGCCGGCGGCGTCACGAGCGGCGGGGCGCCCGGGACGGGCTCGGGAGCCTTGGCCTTCGCCGGCGGCGTCGCGGGCGACGGCTCGGCGGCCTTCGACGTCGAGCCGGGGCGCGCGTCCGGCGTGGTGGTGGTTGCCACACTGGGCTTGGCCGGCACGCGCTCAGTCGCGGGGCCCACGCCGGTGCTCTTGACGCGCGGCTCGGTGCGAATCGGGCGGCGCGGCCCGTCGTCCACGAGGAGCTCCACCGTTCGGGCGAGCCTCCTGCCGTTGTGGAGCTCGTAGGCGACCTTGACCTGACCGCC